>FTFF01000823.1_pt1 | contig 20226 bp, 14 predicted proteins | sample 1640361 | NCBI WGS metagenome assembly FTFF01 (sample SAMEA3914816, study PRJEB12502) | metagenome | biome: forest; material: soil | place: USA | collected 2011-09-16 | depth 0.3 m | reverse complement strand
GGCGCGCTCATCGGCACGAGCGGGCGGATGCTCGAGGTCTACAAGGAGATCGCCCGGGTGGCGCCGACGGACGCCGCGGTGCTCATCGTGGGCGAGAGCGGCGCGGGCAAGGAGGTGGTCGCGCGCACGATCCACGCGCGCAGCCGCCGCGCGGCCGCGGCCTTCGTGGCGGTCAGCTGCGCGGCGCTGGCCGAGGGCATCCTCGAGTCCGAGCTCTTCGGGCACGAGCGCGGCGCGTTCACCGGGGCGCAGGCGACGCGGCGCGGCCTGTTCGAGGAGGCGTCCGGCGGGACCCTCTTCCTCGACGAGGTCGGCGACGTGAGCCCGAAGATGCAGGGCCAGCTGCTGCGCGCGCTGCAGGAGGGCGAGATCCGCCGCGTCGGCGGCTCGACCGCGATCCCGGTCGACGTGCGCGTGATCGCGGCGACCCACCGCGATCTCGAGCAGGACGTGCGCCGCGGCCGGATGCGCCAAGATCTCTTCTTCCGCCTGAACGTGGTGAAGCTCGAGGTGCCGCCGCTGCGCGAGCGCCGCGACGACCTCGACGCGCTCGTCGATCATTTGGTGGCACGCAGCGCGCAGCGCGCCAGCGTCTCGATCCCGGCGGTGAGCGGCGCCGCGCGCGAGCGGCTGCGCGCGCACCCGTGGCCCGGCAACGTGCGCGAGCTGGAGAACGCGCTCGCGCGCGCGGTCGCCATGGCGCAGGGCGGGGTGATCGTGCCGGGCGATCTACCGCCGCAGGTCGTGGACGACGCGCCGGCGGTGCCGGCGACGATCGAGGCCGACTGGCCCACGCTCGACGAGCTCGAGCGCCGCTACATCGACCGGGTGCTCGCGCGCACCGGCGGCAACAAGACCTCGGCGGCGGCGGTCCTCGGGGTCGATCGGCGCACGCTGCAGCGCCTCTTCGCCAAGGAAGCCGACACGCGGCGCGGCAAGTAGCCGCGCGTCACTGGCACGTGGCGCCGGCGCAGGTGCCCGACGCCGCGCCGCACGACCCGAGGCCGTTGCACGATCCGGCCGCGGTTCCGGAGACGCCGCAGCAGGTGCCGGCGGCCGCGCCCATGCAGATGACCGTGGGGACGCAGGTGACGCGGCTCGCCGCCTCGGCGACCGTGGGCGCGACGATGGACCAGACGAGCGGCGCGGCCACCACGAGCGCGACCTGCTGCATCGCGCGGCGCCGCCCGCGATCGACCAGGCGGGGAGCGGGGCGCGGCGGCGGCGCCTCGAGCAGGCCGGCCTCGGCCAAGGCCGCGAGCGCGCGCTCGACCGCCGCGGGCGACACGCCGAGCGCGGCGGCCAGCGCGGCGGGCTCGGTCGCGCCGTCGCAGCGTCGGAAGACCGCGAACGCGGCCGGGCTCATGCAGTGCGCGCGGTGCGACGCGAAGTCGTAGGCGAGCGCTTCATCGGCGAGCTCGCTCACGATGATGTCGTTGCGGGCCTTCGGACGGGCGGGGCCCTGCTTCATCTGCCTCCGCCCCCGAGCGACATCCATGGATACCCACACAGGGCCAACAGCCCGGAGGGCGCCACCGAGGGTACGCGTCGGATCGCAGGCACGCACTCTTAGAGTAGCTGAACCGGTCACACCCAACCATCTTCGTTTGATCGGCGTCGGCCGCGATGGCCCGACGGCGGCGGTGAAGTGATACCGTGCACACGTCGATGATCCAGCGCTACCGGGAGATGGCGGACGATCCGCTTCGCCTCGCGCGCTTCCGCGCCGCGATCGCGGCGGCGATCCGGCCGGGGGACGTGGTCGTCGATGCCGGGTGTGGGCTCGGCACCTACGCCGTCTTCGCCGCGCGCGGCGGCGCCGCGCGGGTCTATGCCGTCGACGACGGGCCGGTCGCCGAGGTCGCGCGTCAGGTCGCGGCGGCCAACGGAGTCGCCGATGTCGTGACCGTGCTGCGCGGCCGCACCACCGCGCTGCCGCCGCCCGAGCCGGCGGATCTCATCCTCTACGAGGACTACGTGGCGGGGCTGCTCGCGCCGCCGCAGATCGAGACGCTCCGCGATCTGCGGGCGCGCTGGCTGAAGCCCGGCGGCCGCGTCCTGCCGGGCCGGGCGCGGCTGCGCGTCGCGCTGGTGGAGAGCGGCGAGCAGCGCCGCGCGCTCGATCGGTTCGCCGACGGCGGCGAGCGCGTGCTGGGCGTCGACCTCGGCCCCGCGCGGCGCTACGCGATGGTCGAGCCGCAGGTCGCCGCGCTGCGGCCGGCGTCGCTCCTGTCCGCGCCGGCGGCGCTCACCGAGGTCGACCTCGCCGCGATCGGCGACGGCCTGCTCGCCGGTCGCGCCGAGCTGACCGCGACCCGCGACGGCACCGCGCACGGGCTGCTGCTCTGGTTCGAGCTGCTCTTCGACGATGGCGTGGCGCTCGGCACCGGCCCGCTCGACCCGCCGTCGGCGTGGCGGCAGCTGCTGCTCCCGTTCGACCCTCCGCTGCGCGTGGCGGAGGGGGACGCGCTCGCCGTCTCGGTGGACGGCGCGCCGTTCGGCGCGTCGATGGTCTGGCGCTGGCGGGCCGACGGTCCCCGCGGTACGGCGGCCGCGCACTCGCTCGATCTGGTCGCGCTCGACGCGCACGAAAAGTTGCGCCCGCGCTGAAGCCGCCCGACCCTCTAGTCCGGGACGACGACAGGAGCGCGCGCATGCTGGACGCCGGCGGATCGGCTCACCCTTACGACGAGGACCGCGGCCTGGCGAGCGCGACCGAGCGACGCGGCGCGGGCCGCGACAGCCTCGACGGCGCCGTCGAGTTCCGCTGCGCCGCGACCGGCGAGCGCGGCCGCGGCGTGATGGTGGACGTCGGCGAGGGCGGCTTCTGCCTGCTCAGCCCCACCGCACCGGCGATCGGCGATCAGCTCTGCATCGAGGTGCGCGGCTTCCTGATCGAGGCGCGCGTCTGCCACCTCGCGCGGCCCGGCGTGCTCTGGCGCATCGGCGTCGAGACGCGGTAGGCGCTACGGCTGGAGGCGCGTCGCCGACCACGCGGCGTCGACCGACGCGCGCGTGAAGAGCACGCGGTCGTGCAGGCGGGACGGTCGGCCCTGCCAAAACTCGATCGCGAGCGGGCGCAGCACGTAGCCGCCCCACGCCTCGGGGATCGGCACGCGCTGCGGGTGCGCGGCGTCGAGGCGCGCGACCTCCGCCTCGAGCGGCGCGCGCGCGGCGATCGCCCGGCTCTGCGCCGAGGCCGCCGCCGCGAGCTGACTGCCGCGCGGTCGGCTGTGGAAGTACGCCTCCGACTCGGCGCGGGGCAGCCGCTCGGTGACGCCCTCGACGCGTGCCTGCCGCTCGAGGCTCGGCCAGAAGAACGTGGCGGCCGCGTGCGGGCCCGCGGCGAGCGCGCGACCCTTGCGGCTGTCGTAGTTGGTGAAGAAGCGGAGCCCGTCCCCGTCCACGCCCTTGCAGAGGAGCACGCGACCCGACGGCGTCCCGTCGGCGTCGACGGTGCTGAGGACCATGGCCGTCGGCTCGGGCGCGCCCGCGTCGCGCGCGACGTCGATCCAGCGCGCGAGCGCGGCGATCGGATCCGCGCCGAGGTCCGCGACGTCGAGCGTCGCCGCGCGGTAGTCCTTCCGCTCGTCCGAGAGCCACGCCATGCGTGCGATCATAGCGTGATCGCCCGTGCTACGCTCAGCGCGTGGGCGAGCCGCGCGCGGTCCTGCCGGGTCCCGCCGCCGCGCCGGCGACGACGCCGAGCGGCGCGCAGCTGCGCGAGCGCCTCGGGGAACAGGGCCTCTCCGCGTCGGTGATGCACGCGCTCGTGCGGCGGCTCGAGGCGCTCCCGGAGCCGGGCGCCGAGCGGCCGCTCGCCGACTGCGTCGATCGGCTGGCCGCGCTCGTCGACTGGGTCGCGGACGGCGGCGACGCGCCGCCCGGCGCGGCGGGGCGCCTGCGGGTGGCGCTGCGCGCGGTCGATCTGATCGCGGCCTGGCGCGCGCGGCTCGAGGCGGCGATCGGCCGCGTGCTCGACGAGGTCGACTTCGCGCCGATGCTCGAGATCGGCCTCCCCAACGATCGCGGCCTCTACGAGGAGACGGTCGATCGACTCGCGCGACGGCTGCTGCCGCGCGCCCGCGACCCGCGCAGCGGCCGCGACCTCCTCGCCGCGCTCGTCCCGACCGATCGCGCCGCGCGCTTCGTGTCGTCGATGCCCCCCGATCTCGCCGCCGCCTTCGCGGCGCTCGGCGGCGGCGACGCGCGCCTCGCCGGGCCGCGCCGCGCGCTCGAGGACGCGGTCGTCCTCCTCGCCACGCGCACCTCCGCGATCGGCCTCGGCGGCGAGATCCGCGAGCGCAGCCCCGCGTGCGCGCTCGCGGCCTCGCCCTTCTACCTCCTGCCGCGGCTGTGCGACGCGCTCTTCTCCGGCGTCGGCTCGACCGCCGCCTGCGTCGAGCAGATCGAGGCCTGCCGCGAGGTCCTGCGTGCGGTCCTCGCGCACCTCGACGAGTACGGCGTCTCCGTCGACGTGGTGTACCGCCTCGAGGTCGTCGAGCAGAACCTCGATCGCATCGCCGAGCTGCTCGCGGTGCGCGACGCCGCCGGGCCCGGTCCCGCGCTCGCGCTCACCGGCCGGCTCGCGCTGGCGCAGATGCGCGATCGCTCGTTGCGCGACGTCGTGCGCACCAACGGCCGCCTCCTCGCGCGCAAGATCGTCGAGCGCGCGGGCTCGGGCGGCGAGCACTACATCACGAGCACGCGGCGCGAGTGGCGCCTCATGCTCCTCGCCGGCGCGGGCGGCGGCGTCGTCACCGTGGGCACGACGTTCCTCAAGTACAAGGTCGCCGCCGCGCACCTGCCGCTCTTCCTCGAGGGCTTCGGCGCGTCGCTGAACTACGCCGGCTGCTTCCTCCTCATGCAGCTGTGCGGCTTCGCGCTCGCGACGAAGCAGCCGTCGATGGTCGCGGCATCGCTCGCCGGATCGCTGCACGGCGCGCGCGGGCAGGTCGATCTCTCCGAGCTCGTCGACCTCGTCGCGCGCATCTGCCGCTCGCAGTTCGCCGCCGTCGTCGGCAACGTCCTTGTCGGGTTCGCCGGCGGCGTCCTCTTCGAGTCCCTCTGGTCGCGCGCGTACGGCGCGCCGTTCCTCGACGGGCAGCAGGCCGAGCATACGCTGCACGCGTTCCACCCGCTGCACTCCGGCACCGTGTTCTTCGCCGCGATCACCGGCGTCTTCCTCTGGCTCTCGAGCCTCGGCGCCGGCTGGCTCGAGAACTTCTTCGTCTACCGGCGCCTCGCCGACGGGATCGCCCAGCACCGGCTCGGCCGCTTCGTCGGGCGAAAGCGGATGGAGCGCCTCGCGCACCGCATCCAGCACGCGGTCGCCGGGATCGGCGGCAACGTGACGATCGGGGTCCTGCTCGGGATGACGCCCGTGATCGGCGCGTTCTTCGGCCTCCCGCTCGAGGTCCGCCACGTCACGCTGTCGACGGTGTCGCTCTCCTTCGCGATCGCCGGCTCGGGCCTCATGGGCCTCGTCCGCCACGGGGTCGGCCCCGCGGTCCTCGGCATCGCGAGCATGCTCGTCTTCAACTTCGGCGTGAGCTTCGCCCTCGCGCTCTGGGTCGCGATGCGCGCGCGCGGCGTGAGCAACCAGGGGCTGCGCCTGGTCGGGGCGCTGTGGCGGCGCTTCTACGCCGCGCCGCTCGACTTCTTCCGCCCGCCGAAGACCGCCACGTAGCGCCGCCGCCTCGCGGGGCGGCTCGAACCAGCTCTCGCCGATCGCGAGCTGGAGGATCCGGTTCGCGTCGCCGCCCAGGGCCGCGCGCAGGCGCTTCGGCGGCTCGTCCATCGGCTCGTCGGTGAGGAAGAACGTGCCCCAGTGGATGGGCACGAGCGCGCGTGCGCCGAGCTCGCGGAAGGCGGTCGCGGCGTCCTCCGGCGACATGTGCTGCGGCGCCATGAACCACCGCGGCGCGTACGCGCCGATCGGCAGGAGCGCGTAGTCGAGGCCCGGGAAGCGGCGGCCGATCTCGCGGAACGCCGCCGGGTAGCCGGTGTCGCCCGCGAAGTAGAAGCGTCGCTCGCCAGCATCGACGACGTAGCCGCCCCACAGCGACCGGTTCTGATCGGCGACGCTCCGCTGCGACCAGTGCTGCGCCGGCACCATCGTCACGATCGCGCGGCCGCCGCGCGCGCCGACGACCTCGGTCGTCTCCCACCAGTCGAGCTCGACGACGCGGGACAGGCCGCGCGCGCGGAACCAGCCGCCGAGCCCGAGCGGCACGACGTACGTCGGCGCCGGCCCGAGCGCGCGCACCGTCGGCTCGTCGAGGTGATCGCGGTGCGAGTGCGAGACGAGGACGAGGTCGATCGGCGGGAGGAGCGGCCCCGGCACGCCCGGCGGCGCGAACCTCCGGAAGACGCCCGACACGTCGGGCGACCAGATCGGGTCGGTGAGCATCGACAGCCCGCCGGCCTGGAGCAGCACGGTGGCGTGGCCGATCCACGTGATCGACACGCCGCCGCGGTTCTCGCGCAGCGCGGCCCCATCGTTCGCCACCCACGGCGGGTGGTAATCGTGCGGGCGCACGCGGCGACCCGGCGTCAGCCGCCAGCGCAGGACGCCGGCGAGCCCCGGGCGCCGCGGCCAGCTCGGCGGGTTCTCGAAGCGACCGCCGCGCCACTGCGGCGAGCGCGCGATCCGCGCCGGCACCGCCCGTGCGCACGCGCCGGACGCCAGCGCGGCGAGGAGCAGCGCGGCGCGCGTCATCGCCGGCTAGCTCGCGAGCGCGTCCTTGTAGAAGTCGTCGAGCATCGCGGCGTACTTCTTCTCGACGACCTTGCGGCGCACCTTCATGCTCGCGGTGAGCTCGCCGGACTCGACGGTGAAGTCGGCGGGCAGCACGGCGAACTTCTTCACCGTGGAGTAGCTCGGCAGCCCCTTGTTGAGGTCGTCGATCGCCTTCTGGATCTCCGCGCGCAGCTCGGGCCGCACGGTGAGGTCCGCGTAGCCGCCCGAGATGCCGTGCGCCTGCGCCCACTTCTTCAGCGCCTCCTCGTCGACGGTGACGAGCGCCGAGCAGTAGTTGCGCTTGTCGCCGTGCACCACCGCCTGGCTGATGAGCGGCGAGAGCGTCTTCAGCTTGCCCTCGAGCAGCTGCGGCGCGACGTACTTGCCGCCCGAGGTCTTGATGAGGTCCTTCTTGCGGTCGGTGATCTTGAGGAAGCCGTCGCTGTCGAACTCGCCGATGTCGCCGGTGTGGAACCACCCCTCGCCGTCGATGCACTCCTTCGTCGCCTCGGGCAGCCCGTGGTACCCGCGCATGACGCCGCGGCAGCGCAGGAGGATCTCGCCGTCGCTCTCGGCGATCTTCACCTCGGTGCCCGGGATGGGCAGGCCCACCGTCCCGAACTTGTACTTGCCGGGGCGGTTGACGAAGTTCGACGCGGAGGCCTCGGTGAGCCCGTAGCCCTCGAGGATGAGGATGTCGAAGGCGTGGAAGAACTCGGCGATGTCGCGGTTGAGCGGCGCCGAGCCCGACACGAAGTAGCGCAGCCGCCCGCCGAAGCGCTCCTGCAGCTTGCCGAAGACGAGCCTCGTGGCGACGAGGTTCTTCAGCGCGAGCAGGCCCGACGGCTGCCGCCCCGCCTGCCTCTCGTGCGAGACCTCCTTGCCGACGGCGAGGGCCCACTGGAAGATCTTCCACTTGAGCCCGCCGGCCTCCTTCGCGCCGCCGACGACCTTGTTGTAGACCTTCTCGAAGATGCGCGGCACCGCGGCGACGAACGTCGGGCGCACGACGCCGAGGTTCTCGACGATCTTGTCGACGCGGCCGTCGATCGCCGTCGAGAAGCCGATCTTCAGCTGCGCGGCGACGAGCACCTTGCCGAAGACGTGCGCGAGCGGCAGCCAGAAGTACTGCACGTCGTCCGCGCGCAGGAGCTCGAGCTGCTCGATCCCCTCGGCCTGGAAGACCCAGCAGTCCTGCAGGAGCTCGACGCCCTTCGGCGTCCCGGTGGTGCCCGACGTGTAGATGAGCGTGGCGAGGCGGTCCTTCGTGACGCTGCGCGCGACCTTCTCGAACGCGTCCGGGTGGGCGTCGTCGTAGGCCTTGCCCTGCGCCTCGAGCTCGGCCAGCGACATCACCCAGTCGTCGCCCTCCACCTTCTCGAAGGTGATGACCTTCTTCACCGCGCCGAGCTCCGCGCGCTTGGCGCGCAGCTTCTTCACCTGCTTCTCGTCCTCGGCGAAGACGATCACCGTGCCCGAGTCCTTGAGGATGAACGCGCACTCGTCGGGCGTGTTCGACGGGTAGATCGTCGTCGTCGCGCCCGCCGCGCACATGATGCCGAGGTCGGCGAGGATCCACTCGAGGCGCGTCCCGGCGAGGATCGTGACGCGCGCCTCGTCCTCGAGGCCGATCGCGCGCAGCCCCGAGGCGATCGCCCGCACGCGGACGGCGGTGTCCTTCCAGGTGAGCGAGCGCCAGCCCCCGTCGGGCGTCGGGTACCGGAAGGCCTCGCGGCCCGGCGTCTCCGCGACGCGATCGAGGAAGAGGTGGGCGACCGACTGCGCGGGTGAGCTCATGGTGCGCGAGTCTACCGAACGGGGCGCGAAGCCCACAAGCGCCGGCCGCTCAGAGGATGGGCGGCGGGGCGGGGCAGCCGTAGACGATCTGCAGCTTCTTCGACGGATCCGCCTTCAGCTGGTCGCAGGCCGCGCCGTTCAGCGTCACCGACGGCGGGCCGCCCGTGTAGGCGTAGCCGTTCGCCGCGTCGAGCGGCACCTGGACGCCGCCGAGCCACACGTAGAGCTGGCTCGGGTCGGGCGGCGACTGCGACAGCGCGAAGCTGCACGAGGCGATCCCGCCGACGATCGACTGGAACGCCGCCGCCAGCTCGGCCGCGCTGTTCGACTGGTAGTACTTCACCGGGCCCGACCGATCGGTGTGCCCGGCGACGGCCCACTGGTTGAGCAGGTCGGCGTTCGTGAAGGTCTCCGAGCCGAGCCCGATCACGAAGGTCCGCACCGACGGCGCGCCGTAGTAGAGCGCCTGGATCTTGCCGGTCACGTCGACGTCGCTGCAGTTCGGCTTGCCGTCGGTGGCGAGGACGACGACGTTCGGGCGCATCGGATCGTCGAGGCCCGCGTTCTGCCGCACGAACGCGAGCGTGGCCGCGGTCGGCGTGTTGCCGCCGGGCGAGGTCGCGTCGAGCTGGGAGAGCACGGTCGCGCCGTTCATCGGCGAGAGGCCGGTGTCGATGATGCCCGCGGCGCAGTCGCCGTCGCGGTTGTAGAGGCTCATGCCGAGGCGGATCTGCGCGTTGAAGCCGCTCACCAGCTGCGAGACGGCGGTCTTGAGATCGTCCCACTTGCGGGCCGAGCTGGTCGACGAGATGGGGTTCGCCATCGACCCCGAGCGATCGATGACGAGGAAGACGTTCGGCTGCACGCGGTCGACCTGGAACTGCTGGCCGCCGCAGGTCGCGTCGCCGACGGCGAGGTCGGGCGGCGCCTGGAGCCGCGGCTCGGCCATGTCGACCTCGTGCGGGTACGGCCCGTCGGGGGCGGTCTCGGGCCCGCAGGCGGCGAGGAGGATCGCGAGCAGCGACGCGCGGCGCATACAGACGAGGGATAGCGAGCGCCGTACCAACCGCCGCCGCCGTCGTTTCAGCAGGTTGGATCGAGGGGTGCGGACAACTGTACCCAGGTCGATCCTGACTTGCCGCGCTGCCACGTGGCGATAGACTCGCGGCCGATGCCGCACAAGGTCGCCGTCACCGGGCTCGGCGTCGTGAGCGCGCTCGGCGCCGATCTCGCGGCGTTCCGCGCGGGCCTGCAGGCGGGCCGCTCCGGCATCCGCGAGGTGACGCTGTTCTCGACCGACGGCGTGCGCACGCGCCTCGGCGCGCAGGCGCCCGATCCCGTCGCCGACGCGGCGCTCCCCAACACCTCGCGCCCCGACCAGTTCGGCCTCCAGGCCGCCCGCGAGGCGATCGCGGACGCGGCGCTCCCACCGGGCTCGCTGACGCGGGCGGCGCTCGTCATCGGCACCGGCGCCGGCGGCGCGCAGACGACCGAGGACTACCTCGTCGCGCAGCGCGCCGGGCGTACGCCCTCCGCGGCGCAGCTCGTGCCGCACCAGTCGTCGTCGGTGACGGACCTCATCGGGCGGGTCTTCGCGATCCACGGCCCGCGCAGCACGATCATGACCGCGTGCTCCTCGTCGGCGACCGCGATCGGCTACGCCGCCGACCGCGTGCGCCTCGGCGACGTCGACGTCGCGATCACCGGCGGCGCGGAGGGGCTCTGCCGGCTCACCTACCTCGGCTTCAACGCGCTGCGCGCCACGTCGCCCGAGCCGTGCCGGCCGTTCGACCGCGACCGCAAGGGCCTCACGCTCGGCGAGGGCGCCGCGATCCTCGTGCTCGAGGCGTACGAGCGCGCCCGCGCACGCGGCGCGAAGATCTACGCCGTGCTCGGCGGGTACGGCATCACCGCCGACGCGCACCACATGACCGCGCCGCACCCCGAGGGCGACGGCGCGGCGCGCGCCATGAGCGCGGCGCTGCTCGACGCGGGCCTGGCGCCGCAGCAGGTGGGGTACGTCAACGCGCACGGCACCGCGACGCCGCAGAACGACGCCGCCGAGTCGCGCGCGATCCACCGCGTCTTCGGGGCGCACGCGGCGCGGCTGTGCGTCTCGAGCATCAAGTCGATGGTGGGCCACACGCTCGGCGCGGCCGGCGCGATCGAGGCGGTCGCGTCGTGCCTCACGCTGCACGAGGGGTTCGTCCCGCCGACGGTGAACCTCGCGACCCCCGATCCCGCCTTCGCGCTCGACTTCGTGCCGGGCGAGGCGCGGCGTGTCGACCTCGAGGCGCTCCTGTCGAACTCGTTCGCCTTCGGCGGCAACAACACGTCGCTCGCCTTCCTGCGCGCGTAGCGACCGTCGCCCCCGGTCAGAAGAGGGCGGTGAGGTCGACGCCGAGCTTCTCGGAGTTGGCGGTGTAGTGCCCGCCCGGATCGGGCAGGTTGAATGGCTCGGGCGCGTCGTTCGCGAACGCCGACCTCGCGACGTCGCGGGCGAACACGATCGACTGCGAGAAGCTGGCGCCGAGCGCGAGCGTGCGGGTGAGCCGCAGGTTGGCGCCGAGGTTGATCGTGAGCGAGTTGAAGTCGAGGTTGCTCGGGGTCATGAACGCCTCGGGGACGGTGCTCGTCACGAACTCGAACGAGGCGGCCAGCTTCCAGCGCTCGCGGATGCGCCCGAGGACCCGCAGGGTGACCATCCACTCGTCGTTCTTCACGCTGGCGATGCGCAGCGCGTCGGGCGCCAAGGACGAGCTCTTCTGCGTGATGGCGCCGCTCACCACCTCGCTCGCGGAGCTGTTGATCCAGCGCACGAGCGCCATGAGCTCGACGCGCGGGTGCACGTCGCCGGCGATCGCGAGGTGCGCGCGCATGGGCACCGTCACGGTCACCTGTCCGCTGCCGTTGATCGGGATCGTGCCGAAGCCGGGCAGGAACTGGCGCGCGAAGTCCGACAGCTGCTTGCTGTCGACCTCGAGGCGGACCGCCACCGGCACCTTCGCGGGCGACAGGTAGCTCGCGCCGATCCGGAGGCGCCTGATCGGTTGCCAGAAGAGGCCGACCGAGCCGCCGGCGGAGACCCCGGTGCCGGACAGCGTGAGCGGGGTCGAGAGCGCCGGGTTTTCGCAGCCGAGCGGGTTCTGCGCGCAGGGGAGCATGTCGCGCACGCCCGGCTGGTTCGCCAGATCGACGTGCTTGTTGACGGAGAGGCGGCTGAGCACGACGTTGACGCTGGCGCCGAGCGCGAACGTCTCGTGCAGCACGATCGAGAAGCCGAGCTGCGCGAAGACGGTGAAGACCTGCGCGTCGGTCACGTGGTAACGCGTCGGGCCGAGGACCCGCGCGCCGTTGCTGTCGGCGGCGTACTCCGGCCACGCCGCGCCGGCGGCCTGGGGGAGCAGGACGTCGAAGCCGATGCGCAGGCGGCGGTGCCAGAGCTTGTCGATGATGAGGCCGAGGAGCGGCTCGGGCCGCACGCTCACGAGCGAGACCTTGGGGAATGGGCGCCCGGTCTGCGCGTCGTCGATCCCGCGCCGCTGGTAGGTCGACTGCGGGATCGAGAGGTTCGCGACGAAATCGAAGCGGCTGCTGGTCGCGCCGGCCATGGCGGCCGGGTTCCAGAAGACGGCCGCGCTGTCGGAGTCGACCGGGCTCGAGAAGATCGTGCCCATCGTGTGCGCCGCGGCGCGCCGGGTCAGGGGCAGCGCGAGGGCGAGCGCGAGCGCGGCGACGGCGGCGCGACGACGGGCAGGCATGGGGGCGAAAGCTTAACTCAGGATGGGGCGGGCGCGACGGGCGCAGAAGAGGGCGAGCGCGACGAGGAGCAGCGTCGCCAGCGAGGGGAGGGGACCGCCCGTCACCGCGCAGCCGCCGGGATCGTTGGCGGCGAAGCTGATCTTCTTCGACGTCACGTTGCCCGCCTGGTCGTACAGGAGGACGGTCAGATCGTAGACGGTGCCGCTCTCGAGCCCGTCCACCGCGATCTCCGCGCCGTCGCCGTCGAACCCGGTCGCGTCGGCGGTGCGCACCACGTGCAGGTCGCCGCCCGGCGCGCGCGCCTCGAGGCGGTAGGCGAAGTTGAGGAGGTTCGTCGGCGTGCGGTCGTCGCTGCCCGTGAAGCGGAGGCGCGTGCTCGTCGCGCGCACCGAGACCGACGGCTCCTCGAGGAACTGGATCGTCGGCGCGACCGGGTCGAGCTCGAAGTCGTGCTGCACCCAGGTGCTCGCGCGCTTGTCGGTGAGGTCGACCGCGCGCACGCGGAACACGTGACGTCCCGCGGTGGTCACCGGCGCGGTCACGACGCGCTGGAACGCCGCCGCCGAGATCGGACCGTCGTCGACCTGCCACTCGTAGCGGAGGAGCGCGGCGGGCGTCCGATCGTCGCTCCCGCTCACCTGGAAGCGCGCCATGCCGGCGCGGACCAGCGGGCCCGGCGTCTTCTGGAGCAGCGTCTCGGGCGGCGCGACGTCGTCGGACGCCGGGCCGGGCTGGAACGCCTCGAGGCCGACGTAGACGCCGCCGTCGCGCGCCGACACGTCGGTGAGCCACCCGTAGAAGCCGGCGGCGCCGAGCGCGGCGGGCGCGAGCGGCATGCCGCGCAGCCGCCCGGCCGCCATCGGCAAGACGAGGTCCTGCATGAGCACGCCCAGGCGCTCCGGATCGAGGTCGAAGGCGAGGCCGCTCGGGCCGGCGTGGATCTCGAGGTGCTCCATGCTGAGCGCGGTCAGCTCGGCGTAGACGGTGCCGCTGCCGGGATCGACGCTGGGCCTGATGCCGACGGTGAAGTCGGTCGAGACCGCCATGCCGGTCGTGGGCTGATCGGGCGACGACATCGAGACGAGCATCTCCGCGCCGCGCACGCGCATGCGCAGATCGCCGGCCGCGCCGACCTCGAGCGCGGGCGGCGCGTCGAGCGCCATCGCCATGTGCATGCCGAAGCCCTTCGGCATCCCGGGCACGAGCATCGCGAGCTGATCGGGATCGAAGCCGAGCGCGCGGATCGCCGCGTCGTCGGTGCAGAGCAGGCCCGAGCGCCACGCCGCGTCGAGCGCGCTCGAGAGCAGGGTCGTGGAGACGCCGATCACCAGCGACGAGGTCGGGCCGCGGGGCAGCGCGAGCGCGGCGCCGACGTCGGTCGGGGCGCGCGGCGCGGCGGCGGCGGCGGCCTCGGGCGGCAGGCACGCGGCGGGAGCGCCGTCGTAGCCGACGCCGATGGCGGCGTAGGCGTCGATGCCCTCCTTCGTGATGGCGAGCTCGGTGAGCTGCGCGGCGAGCCCGTAGCCCTGCACCGCGCCGGTGACCGGCTTGCCGATGAGCGCGCCGAGCTGCGCCTCGAGGAGCGGCGGCGCCTCGGCGCGCAGCCTGTCCCCGAGCGGGCCTTGCGCGAGGATGAGGAGCTCGGCGGCCAGCTTGTCGACGAGGCCGCTCGAGAGGTTGTCGAAGGCGCAGTTGCCGAACTCGAGGTGGAGCTGGCCGTTCGGGACCTGCGCGGAGACGGCGCCCAGGCCCGCGGTCGGCTTGCCGCCGGCGATCTGCAGCTCGACGCTGGCGCCCAGGGCGAGGTCGCGCGCGGAGAAGGCGACGTCGCACTCGGCGGTGGCGAGGCAGGCGTAGCCCTTGTCGACCCGCACGTGCGCGTAGCCGGACAGGTCGAGCGAGGTCGACAGCGAGAGCGCGCCGTCGGCCGGCGTGAACGCCAGCGTCTTCGGCACGAGGTCGACGTACGCGGAGGTGACCTGGGCCTTCATCCCGCACAGGCCGAGGTCCTTGTCGAGCGGCGCGAGGTCGAGGTGGTGCGGGACCTTGCCGAGCGCGATCCCCGCGGCCAGGTCGAGGACGTGACGGCCCACGTGCACCGCACCGGTCGCCGCGTGCGGGACCTCGGGGGCGGAGCGCGCGGGCCGCGGGGCGAGGAGCGCCGCGGCCGCGCCGGTCGCGAGGATCGCCCACCACCGAGAGCCGCCGCGTCTACGTTCCATGGGGAGGCATGTCCGCAAGCGGCATGCCCCGCGCCCGGCCGCACAAGGCCCCGGAACCGCACCGCGGAGGCGTGCGCATGGGGACGATGGACCCCACCTCGCCGGTCGCTCCGGGAGCCGGGCGATCACACACGATCGCCCGCCGCGTCGCGGCGTAGACTGCCGGCGTGAACCCGCACCCGTATTTCCAGAGCCAGCCGATCTGGTGGTCGAGCCTGCCCGACGCCTTGGCCGAGGCGGGGCGCAGCGGCAAGCGCGTCCTCCTCGCCGTGGGCCGCATCGACTGCGGCGGCTCGCGCGCGCTCGTCGAGAAGACCCTCTCGAAGGAGGAGATCTTCGACTACGTCGCCGAGCGCTTCGTCTGCGTGGCGCGCGACGCCGACGCGCTGACCGACGAGGAGCAGGCGCTGGTGCGCCGGATGCGCAGCGCGCAGAAGACGCCGTTCCTCCTCTACCTCGACGCCGCGGGCGCGCTCGTGCTCGAGACCTCGGGAGGGCGCCCCGCCGCGGTCTTCCTCAACGACCTCGTCGAGGCGGCGACCCGCGCGCCGCGCAAGGTGTAAGCTCCCGCCATGCGTTCGACCCCGCTCCTGCGCGCCGGCTTCGACTACGTCCGACGCAACCCGCTGTCGCTCGTGACGTTCGCGCGCCAGGCCGCGCGGCTGCGCGCGGTGGTGCCGCTCGACGTGGTGCGCTGGGGGCTCGGCAAGGTGAGCCTCGATCGCGTCTCCGACTTTTCGGTGAGCTCGCGCGACGGCGGCCTCGGGATCGCCCTGACGGTGAACGTGATGGGCGCGCGGCTGCGGGTGAGCGGCGTGGTCCACGTGAGCGAGATCGTCGCCGGCCACGGCCTCCTGCGCCTCGATCTGCGGCTGGCCGATCTCAAGGTCGATCCCGTCGACGGCCCGGCGGGGCCGATCCAGGCGCTCCTCGCGTCGGGCGCGATCGACCTCAAGAAGCCCGGCAACCTCGTCGGCATGCTGCCGATGAAGCCGGCGATCCTCGTCGAGGCGGAGGGCGATCGCATCGTGCTCGACCTCATGCGCCTGCGGAAGCTCGCGCGCAACGCGGGGCTGCAGCGCGCGCTCGGCGCGATCTCGCCCGTGCTGTCGATCCGCGACGTCGAGACGAAGGGCGACGATCTCCTCATCGGGCTGCGCGTGCGGCCCACCGGCCTGCCGCTCTCGATCGCCGCCTTGCGCGTCTGACCCGCTTGCAAGATTGGCAAGGACGGCGCGCGGGGCGCTGACATCCGCGCGCGATCGGGCTCACGGGCGGCGGGGAGAAGATCGCGATCCACCGTCGCTGGCGTCGCGCCTCCCACGCGCCGGGCACGACGCTTGCTCTTCCAGGTCGGGATGCGGCGCCTCGTCCTCGCGTGCCTCCTCCTCCTCGCACCGCGGGCGGGCGCGGTCGAGGCGCCGCTCACCGATCCCGCCGACGCGATCGTCGCGTGCAAGAAGCTCGCGCCCGACAAGCGGCTCCGGCTGACGCTCCGCGGCGAGGTGGGCGCGCAGGAGCTCATCGCCGCCTTGGCGCCGCTCTCGTGCCGGCCGATCATCGTCGGCGGCGCCGCCTTGCGCGCGGGCAAGGTCGCGATCGAGGCGCCGGACCTCCTCACGCCCGCGGAGGCGACGCGGCTCCTCGTCTCGGCGCTCGACACGCTCGGGCTCTCGCTCGAGGAGGCCGGGCGCAGCTTCCGCGTGGTCGACAGCGCGCGCGGCCGGGAGATCGCGAGCCTCGACGGGGCGCGTGGCCGCGAGGCCTTCGTGCTGCGCCTCGTGCGCCTGGCCGACGCGAACGCCGAGGAGGTCGCCGCCACCGTCGGCAAGCTCCGCTCGAAGGAGGGCGAGGTCTCGGCGTTGCCGAGCGGGCGCGCGCTGCTCCTCGTCGACCGCGCCGCGCAGGTGGACCGCATGGAGGCGCTCGCGCGCGCGCTCGATCGGCCGGCGCAGTCCTCGCGGATGTTCGTGCTCCTCACGCACCGGCAGCGGCCGAGCGATCTCGTCGAGGCGCTCGAGAAGATCGCGCTCGGCGGCACGCCGCGCGCCGACAAGGCCGACGCCGCGCGCCCGATGCTGCTGCCGGTCGACGCCGCGCGCGTCATCCTGTTCTCCGGCAGCGAGGCGCTCTACAAGCGGGTCGACGCCCTCCTCCAGCGCATCGACCCGCCGCTCCTGCCCGGCGAGGAGCGCGGCGGGCACATCGCGGTCTTCTACCTCAAGCACGTCGGCGCCGAGGATCTCGCCGCCACGCTGAAGGAGGTCCTCTCGCAGGCGCGCGCGCCGCGCGGTCCCGGGGCCGCGGGCGCGGCCGGCGCGCTCGACGGCGAGGTCAAGCTCACCGCCGACAAGATCTCGAACGCGCTCGTCGTCTCCGCGGCCCCGGCCGATCTCGAGTCGGTGCGCGAGCTGGTCGCGCGCCTCGATCTGCCGCGCCGGCAGGTCTACGTCGAGGCGGCGGTGCTCGACCTGTCGGCCGATCTGACCCGCGCGCTCGGGATCGCGCTCCACCAGGGCGGCGGCAACGACAGCGTCACCGGCTTCGCCGCGTCGTCCTCGACGAGCGGGCTCAACTCGGTCCTCGTCGACGCGAAGACACTCGGCGCCGCGCTCGGCGGCGGCGGCCTCCTCGCCGGCGTCCTCGGCAAGAGCTTCGACCTCGCCGGCGTGTCGGTGCCGAGCTTCGGCGTCATGCTGCAGGCGCTCGAGACGACCCACGACGTGAACATCCTGTCGCGGCCGCACCTCCTCACCCTCGATCACGTGAAGGCCAGCCTCTCGGTCGGGCAGAAGATCCCGTTCCCGACCGGCCAGCTGTCGACCGCGGTGGCGGGCGGCGGCAACGCGCTGGCGCTCTCCACCTCCTACACGCGGCAGGACGTGGTCCTCAAGATCGATCTCACGCCGCACCTCTCCGACGACGAGGAGGTGCGCCTCGAGCTGGACGGCGAGATCTCCGACGTGGCGAGCGCGGGCGGCGCGGGCGGCCCGATCACGAACCAGCGCACCCTCAAGACGACCGTGGTCGTGCGCGACGGCGAGACGGTCGTGCTCGGCGGGCTGCAGAAGGAGAGCGCCGACGACAGCATCGACAAGATCCCCGGCCTCGGCGATCTGCCGATCCTCGGGCGGCTCTTCCAGACGCGGCGCAAGGCGCGCCACAAGCAGGACCTCCTCATCGTGATCACGCCCTACGTCATCCGCGGCCCCGGCGACCTCCGGCGCATCTACGAGCGCCGCGAGGCCGAGCGCCGCGAGCTCCTGCAGCGCTCGTCGCTGTTCTCCAACCCGGCCGCCTACGAGGCGCACGTCGACTACGCGCGCAAGCGAGGCCTCCTGCAGGAGATCAACCTCGCGGCCACGGCCGCCGAGGAGGACGGCCTCACGATCCGGCGGGCGCGCGCCCAGCTCGCGCCCGCGTCCGCGGTCGCACCGGGCGAGGTGCCCGGCGAGGCGGACGTCGCGCGCGACGTCAAGGACCGACGGTGAGCTGGACCGGTCGGGGTCGTGCCCGGATCACATGCACTCGCCGTCGATGCACTTGAGGCCATCGCAGCAGAGGTCGTTCTTCAGGCAGGACGCGGCCGGGTTGGCCTTCGCGTCGATGCAGTACTGGAAGTTGAGCGTCGTCGTCCCGATGGGGTAGGGAGCCCACGCGGGCGCCGGCGACAACCGCTGGCCGGGGCGCGGCGCCGGCGTGACGATCGCGGAGAGCGGCGTGTTGCCGATGTCGCCGAGGTGGAAGCTGTACGCGCCCATCGAGCTGGTGCCCTGCTGCCCGATCGTCTGGGCCGCGGTCGCCGCGGTGACCTGCGTCGTCGTCGTCTGGCCGTGGATGTCGCGCACGGTCCCGATCACGTAGCAAGGCTGGCAGGTGACGCCGCAGCCGCAGCCGACATCGACCTTCGTGCTGCCGCAGGCGTTGTCGCAGCCGCTGATGACCTTCCCGCTGCCGCAGACGCCGTCGCAGCCGCGCGTGGCGCCGCCGCCGCACGTGCCGTTGCAGTCGACCACCGCGGAGCCGCCGCACGTGCCCGCGCAGTCGCGACCCTGCGGGCAGGTGTTGCACGACACGCCGCAGCCGCAGCCCTGATCGGTCGCGGAGCCGCCGCACGTGCCCGAGCAGTCGTACCAGGTGGGCGCGCTGCTGCACACGCCGTCGCAGCCCATGCGCGAGCTGCCGTAGCAGTTGCCGGCGCAGTCGCGCCAGGCGCTGCCCTGGCAGGTCCCGTAGCAGTCGTACCAGGGGCACTCGCAGTAGCCGTCGCCGCACCAGTCCGGGCAGTGCGGGGTGAGATCGCGCGAGGGGGTCGTGACCTGACCCGTGGCGGGGTCGAAGGTCGAGTCGACGCGGCTCTCGAGCCCGCCGCTCGTCGGATCGAGGAAGAACGTCGTCGTGCCCGGGGTTCGATCGTGGGGCACCGAGTCGATGAGCGTCACCTGCTGCCCGGAACAGACCTCGAGCAGCGCGCCGTCCTGGGAGATGAGGAAGTCGACCTCGCCGCCGGGGTTGCGCTTGGCGAGCTCGGCGGTGCCGGGCTGCTTCTCGGTCGTCGTGATCGACGCGTACACCGTCGGATCCGCGGGATCGTAGGTGACGATGGAGACGAGGACGTCACCGGAGACCGGCGCGTGGTGCGCGTCGCACAGCGCACCGCCCGGGATCATGATCGCCGCGAGCTTGTCCTCGACCTTGATCGATTGGCCGACCGGCGGCAGCGTCACCCGCTGCCCGGGCGGGATCGGCTTGAGCTGCACGGTCACTACCTGCGGGGCGGTGCCTTGCACCGGTCGTCGCACCCATGTGCGGGCATAGCCGGGGGCGTTGAACGCGAGCACCGCCGCGCCGCGCACCTCGGCCGCGAAGCTGAAGGCGCCGCCGGCGTCGGTCTTGCGGGGCTCGCCACCGTCGGCGAGCGCGACGGTCGCGCCGGCGATGGGCTTGCCGGCCAGATCGAGGACGTGGCCGCTGATCGGCGTGAGGTGGTTCCCGGTGCAAGCGCCTAGCGCGGCCAGGCCAGCCACGAACATGAGCGGATTGCGCATGGTGGACCGCTGTGCACGGACGGTGCCGCGATCGCCGATCGACCGCGCCCGTGGGGTTCCCGCGTCGCCGGACCGGGTCGCGGACGCGCGCGGTCGCCGCTTGCGCAAGTCGAGCAGTGGGGGCGCATGTGCGCAATCCGCGCAGGTCGCGCGCGCCGCGCTAGGGATCGATCGTCAGCCGCGCCGAGACGGGATAGCGGCTGCGCGCGTCCGTCGCGTACAGCCGCGTGACGCCGACGGGCGTCCCCGCGGGGATGAGCACGGTCGTCGCCCCGAGCGTGCCGGTGCCGTCGGTGGTGCCGACGCCGATCGTCGGCGCGGTCGCGCTCGCGAGCGAGAAGCGCACGGCCGCGTTGCGCGCGAAGTTGGTGCCCGACACCTGCACGGTCATGTTCGCCTGCTTGTTGGCCGGCGAGACGGTGACGAGCGGGCCGTAGGCCTCGACCGTACGCAGGTCGCCGGTGAGGTTCGAGCCGCCCACGACGTAGATGCGCCCCTCGATCCCCACGGCCACGCCGTGGCGTTGCCGCGCCTGGGCGAGCGGGGCCGGCGTCGACCAGCGGTCGCCGGTGGGCGCGGCGCCCGCGGCGTACGCGACGACCGATCGATAGATGCGCGAGTCGCTGATGCTGGCGCCGCCCGCCAGGTAGATCCG
>FTFF01000566.1_pt1 | contig 20235 bp, 17 predicted proteins | sample 1640361 | NCBI WGS metagenome assembly FTFF01 (sample SAMEA3914816, study PRJEB12502) | metagenome | biome: forest; material: soil | place: USA | collected 2011-09-16 | depth 0.3 m | reverse complement strand
GTGGGCGATCTGGCGCGCTCACGCGGCGTGCTCCAGCTGGACGAAGCGGCGATCCTCGACGGCGCCGGCGGCGCGCGCATAGAAGGCCTTCGGGCCGATCCACGCGATGACGCCCGCCTCGGGGAGCCCCTCGACGGCCACGAGGCAGGCGAGGAGGAGCGCCTCGCCGAGGCGGCGGCCGCGGTGCTCGGGGTGCGTCCCCGCGGGGCCGAACCAGCCGAGGCCCTGGTTGTTGCCGTCGGCGGCGGCGAACGCGACCGGGGCGCCGCTCGCGGCGAACGCGGCGAAGAGCGCGCCGCGCGGGCCGCGCTGCGCGTGCGCGGCCTCCTGCGCCCAGACAGGCGCGAAGTCGCGCGATACGAAGTCGAGGAGCGCGGGCAGCTCGGCGGCGGTCGGCCGCGCGACGCGGTAGCCGACGCCGGCCGCGTCCTCGGCGAGCGCTCGGGCGCGCGCGCCCGAGACGAGCGGGTTGCCGGCGTACGGCACGCGCAGGTTCTCGACGCGCGCCCGCTCGACGAAGCCGCGCTTCCGCAGGAAGGCGAGGCCGTCGGCGTAGCGCTCGTCGACGCCGGGCGAGAGGTAGTTGCCGGGGTGATCGCCGATGCGCAGGGGCCCGTCCGCGCGCGCGCGCGCCGCATCGAGCAGCTGGCCGCCGATCCCCTGGCGGCGCAGATCCGGGTCCACCGCCAGGACCTTCACGAAGCGACCCGCCTGGGCGAGGACGCCCACCACCGCGCGACCCTCGTAGGCACCGAGCACCCAGCCGCTGCGCGCGCCGTCGTCGCCGAAGAGCTTCTCGTCGAAGACGACGTCGACGCGATCGTGCGGCAGGGCGCGGCGCAGCAGCTCGCGGGCGACGCCCCCGCCCGGGACCGGGTAGAGCGGCGCGAGGTGGGTCGACATGCCGCGGGTTTATTAGCACGCCGGCCGCTGGATCGGAGCCGCGCGGTTGGTGCTAGATTCCGCCGCACGATGCGCCTCGCCGTCCTCGGGACTGGGTATGTCGGGCTCGTGGCCGGAGCCGGCTTCGCCGACTTCGGCAACGACGTGGTCTGCGTCGACATCGACGCGCAGAAGGTGGAGCGGCTGCGGCGCGGCGAGATCCCGATCTACGAGCCGGGCCTCGAGCGCCTCGTCACGCACAACGTCGCCGAGGAGCGGCTGCGCTTCACCACCGAGATCGCCGAGGCGGTCGGCGGCGCCGACGTCGTCTTCATCGCGGTCGGCACGCCGTCCTCGCACGACGGCTCGGCGGATCTCTCGCAGGTGATCGCGGCCGCGCGCGACATCGGCCGCGCGCTCACCAAGTTCACGGTGGTGGTGACGAAGTCGACGGTGCCGGTCGGCACCTCGGCCAAGGTCGAGGCGGCGATCGCCGAGGTGTGCAAGGTGCCCTTCGCCGTCGCGTCGAACCCGGAGTTCCTCGCCGAGGGGCACGCCGTCGACGACTTCATGAAGCCGGACCGCGTGATCCTCGGCAGCAACGACGCGCGCGCCATCGAGGTGCTGCGCAAGCTGTACGCGCCGCTGGTGCGCACGAACGATCGGTGCCTCGTCACCGATCCGATCTCGGCCGAGCTCACGAAGTACGCGGCGAACGCGTTCCTCGCCACGCGCATCTCGTTCATGAACGACATGGCGAACCTGTGCGAGCGCGTCGGCGCCGACGTGGAGCTGGTGCGCCGCGGGATGGGCATGGACGCGCGCATCGGCAACAAGTTCCTGTTCCCGGGCGTGGGCTACGGCGGCTCGTGCTTCCCGAAGGACGTGAAGGCGGTGGTCGCGACCGGCCGCGGCGTCGGCTGCCCGCTCACGATCCTCGAGGCCGTCGACCTCGTGAACGACCGCCAGAAGCGCGTGCTCGCCGACAAGGTCGTCCGCCGCCTGGCCGGGCCCGCCGCCGTCGAGGGGCCCTGGAAGCAGCCGCCGCTCGAGGGCCGAGTGATCGCGCTGTGGGGCCTCGCCTTCAAGCCCGGCACCGACGACGTGCGCGAGGCCCCGTCGCTCGTCATCGCGCGCCGCCTCCTCGAGGCGGGTGCGCAGGTGCGCGCGCACGATCCGGTCGCGCTGCGCACGTTCCAGGCGGCGGTCGACGCCACCGTCGAGCCGGCCTGGCGCGCGCGGCTGTCGCTGCACGACCAGGCCTACGAGGCCGCGCGCGGCGCCGACGCGCTGTGCCTGCTCACCGAGTGGCATCCGTTCCGCCGCCCGAACTTCGCGAAGCTGAAGGCGCTGATGCGCGCGCCGAACCTGTTCGACGGGCGCAACACCTGGGAGCCCGCCGAGGTGCGCGAGCTCGACTTCCACTACGAGGGGATCGGGCGGAAGTAGCGCCCCAAGATCAGCCCGAGATCGGCCCCAAATCAGCCCAGATCGGATCATGCGGCGGACACACCTAGCGAAGGACGATCTCGACTGGCTGCCGCCGAGCTACCGGCTGCTGCGCGGCGCGATCGTCGGATCGGTGTGGGCGGGCGTCGCCGGCGGGCTCGTCGCCGTCGTCGCCTCGGGCGGCCACGTGTTCGTGTTCGGCAAGGTGATCGTCGCGCTCGGCGCCGCCGGCTACTGGCTGGGCGATCGGGCGGCGAAGGGCCTCATCGGCGCGCGCCTCGGCAAGCTCGCGCGCGGCGACGTCGACCTCGCGCGCCTCTCGAACGAGGAGGACGGCGAGCTCGTCCACGTGCGCGGCCGCGTCCGCGCCGGCGACACCGTCGCGAGCATCGTCTCGCCCGACGCCGGCGTGTACCGGCGTACGCGCGTCGCGTTCGAGGAGGTCGAGGTCGTCGACGAGGAGGCGGTCGACTTCCAGCTCGTCGACGAGGCGGGCCACGCGGTCGCGGTCGAGAGCGAGGGCGCGCGGCTGCTCGTGCGCGACGACAAGCTCGTCGACATGGGCGAGCCGGAGCGCCTCTTCCCCCTCGCCGTGCCGGAGGCCGCGCAGCGCGTGGTGCAGCGGTGGAAGGCGCTCGCCCAGCGCGGCAAGCTGCGGCGCCCGCCGCGCGTGACCGCGAGCGAGGTCGTGCTGCGCCCCGGCGACCTCGTCGAGGTCGTCGGTTACAAGGCGCGCAAGGTCGACCCGACCGTGGTCGACCGGCTCGCGCGCGAGACCCCGATGCGCGCGACGCTGCGCGCCGGCCGCGAGCTGCCGCTCATCCTCAGCTTCGTGGGGCCGCGCGCGTGAGCCGCCCCGAGGACGACCGCGGCGACGACGCGACGCTCGCGCCAGCCCCCGGCGAGCTCGCGCTCTCGAGCACGATCGCGTCGGGCGAGTTCGCCGTCCCCGACGACGGGCGCAGCGCCGCGTCGCCGTCGCCGGTGCACCACGCCTCGGCGGCGCTCGACGAGGGCGCGCCCCGCTACCAGCGCGGGAACCTGCTCGGCGAGGGCGGCATGGGGCAGGTGTGGCTCACCCGCGACGCCCACATCGGCCGGCGCGTGGCGATGAAGATCATCCGCGCGGAGACCGCCGACGCCGACACGCGCGCGCGCTTCCTCCGCGAGGCGCGCGTGCAGGGGCAGCTCGAGCACCCGGCGGTCGTCCCCGTCTACGATCTCGGCGTCGGGCCCGACGGGCAGGCGTTCTTCACGATGAAGCGCGTGCGCGGCAGGACGCTCGCCCAGATCCTCGACGGGTTGCGGCGCGGCGACGCCGAGATCGCCGCGGGCTTCTCGCCGCGGCGCCTGCTCACCGCCTACTCGCAGATCTGCCTCGCGGTCGAGTTCGCGCACGCGCGCGGCGTCATCCACCGCGACCTCAAGCCCGACAACCTCATGCTCGGCGACCACGGCGAGGTCTACGTGCTCGACTGGGGCGTCGCGCGCGTGCTCCGCGACGACCTCGACGCCGACGAGGAGCGCCTCGCCACGGGCGACCTCGGCGCCGCGATGGCCAAGCTCGCCCACCACACCGCCCTCGTCGGCACGCCCGGCTTCATCGCGCCGGAGCAGCTGCTCGGCCGTCCCATCGGCCCCGCCGCCGACGTCTTCGCCCTCGGCGCGATCCTGTTCGAGATCCTCACGCTCCACCCCCTCGTGGGCGGCTCGGTGATGCTCGCGCGGCTCGAGCGCACCGTCGCGGGCGTCGATGCCCGCGCGCGCTTCGCCGAGCTCGGCCGGGAGGTCGCGCCGGAGCTGGCGGAGCTGTGCGCGCGCGCCACCCTCAAGGACGTGGCGGCGCGGATCGGGTCCGCGCGCGAGCTGCACCGGGCCGTGGAGGCCTTCCTCGACGGTGAGCGCGACCTGCAGATCCGCCGCGACCTCGCCGAGCGGCACCTCGCGCTGGGGCGCGAGGCCATGGCCGCGGACCCAGGCGACCTCGAGCGCCACAAGCGCGCGCTGCGCGAGGTCGGCCGCGCGCTCGCGATCATGCCCGACCTCCCCGAGGCCCGACGGCTCATCCTGCGGCTCTTCGTCGCCACGCCGACCGCGACGCCGCCCGAGGTCGAGGAGGCGATCGAGGTCGAGCGCGCGCACCAGAGCCGCCTCACCGCGCGCACCGGCGCGTTCGGCATGGCGAGCATGCTGCTCTTCATGCCGATCCTCGCGCTGCTCGGCATCCGCAGCTGGCTCGGCGTCGGCGTCTTCGCCGCGATGACCGTCGGCGCGGTGGCCATCTCCGCGGCGGCCGCCGCGGGGCGCGAGCGCCGCCCGACCTCGCTCCTCTACCTCGTCGTCTTCTTCAACAACCTCGTCTTCGGCCTGTGCGCCGGGTTCTACGGGCCGCTCGTCCTCGTCCCGTCGATGGTCATCACCAACACGACGACGTTCGCGCTGCACCTCGACGCCTGGCCGCGCCGCTTCGCCGTCGCGACCGCGTGCCTGGCGGTGGCGCTGCCGATCGCGCTCGAGCTCGGCGGCGTCGTGCCGTCGAGCTACCTGCCGGTGGGCGACGGGATCGTGCTGCGGCCCCTCTGGCTCGCCTTCCCGCCGGCGGGGACCCTCGTGTTCATCACGATCGGCACGCTCATCGCGATCGTGAACGGCGCCCGCGCGGTGGCGCAGGTCCGCGACGCCCTGCTCGTGGCGGAGCGCCGCGTGCAGATGCAAAGGTGGCAGCTGCAGCAGCTCCTGCCCGAGGACCGCGGCTAGCCGAGGCGGCGGCGCACGCCGCGCGCCCCTAGGGCGACGCCCGCGGCCAGGAGCAGGAACATGCCGGCCGTCGCCGCGACGGGGATCGGCGGCTCGCCACGCAGGTCGAGCGGGCGCTTCCCGATGCGCCACGGCTCCTTGTTCGTCACCCACTCGAGCAGCCACCAGTCGAGGCGCAGCCGGCCCCAGGTGTCGGCGAGGTTCGCCACGTTCGGCATCACGGACTTCCACGGGGCATCGCGATCGAGGTCCGGATCGCGGCGCACGAGGTGCGAAAGGAGCCAGGCCTGCCCGACGAGCGGCGAGAACACCGGCACGTAGTGGTCGTGGGTCAGGCTCTCGCGGAACCAGCCGGGGGCGCCGGTCTGATCCTTCACCGCGATGAGCGCGCGGATGTAGTGGTCCCAGTAGATCGACGCGCCGAGGAGCTGCACCGCGAGGCCCACCGCGAACAGGCCGGCGACGAGCGCGCGGCGCACCCGTGCGCGCCCGCGGCGCAGCGCCTCGGGGAGCCAGGGCAGCGCCCAGAGCAGCACGATCGGCGCGATCGGCGCGAGGTGGCGCGGCCCCCAGCAGTAGTCGGCGTGCCAGATGCGGAACTTGGCGTTGAAGAGGATCGTCGCCGCGGCGATGCCGAGGAGGAGCAGCGTGTCGGCGCGGAACCGGCGCAGCGACTCGCGCAGGCCGAGGACGCCGAGCAGGAGCGGCGGCGAGTACCAGAACATCCCCTTGCCCGGCGACAGCAGGAAGCCGTGCACCGCCGCCGGCACGTCGCCGGAGAAGAGCCCGCCGCGCATCGCGTAGCCGGAGTCGTAGATCGATCCGGTCTTGAGGTGGTTGTGCCAGAGCGCGAGCGCGACGAACGCGCCGAACTCGAGGAGGCCCAGCCACGCGCGCGCGAGCACGCTGACCGCGGCGTCCTCGTCGCGGCGGCGGGCGAGGAGCAGGTACGCGGCGACGAGCGGGAGGATCAGCACGAAGACGAGCTTCGTGTTGATGAGGACGCCCGCCGCGACGCCGACCCAGCCGAGCGATCGCACCGTGGGCGCGCGCGCGGCGACGATCGTGCGCTCGACGAGCCAGGTGAGCGCGAACGTCTGCAGCGCCTCGGCGTACGCGGAGCGGGCGTAGATGAAGACGATCGTCGTCGTGCCGAGGAGGAGCGCCAGGCCGACCGCCCAGCGCTCGCGCGCCGGATCGGCGGTGAGCCGGCGCCGCGCGAGCCGGTAGAAGAGGAGGCACGCCGCGGCCATGAGGAGCGCCGGCGACAGGTGGCAGATCATCGCGGCGAGCGGCCGATCGGGCACGCCCGGCACGCTGCGGAGCGCCTTGTAGGCGAGGTAGCTCGGCACCATCGCGAGCACGTTGCCGAGCGGGAAGACGCCGTACTTGGGGCCGGTCTTGAGCCCGTTCGGCCGCACGTAGAACCACGGCGGCCCGCCCTCGAGCCGCGCCTGGAAGTCGCGGTGGTCGACGAAGCTCTCGGTCGTGTCGTAGACGACGTGCGCGTCGGCCCACGGCGGCTCGCGGCTCGTGACGAGCAGGAAGAGCGACGCGAGGAGGAGGAAGAGGCGGGGCTGCACGGCCGTCGAGGCCGCCACCTTAGCATCGGTCTCGGCTCCGCAGCGCTCGGCGTGACGCGGTGATCGGCGCGCCCGTCCGCCGATCGTGGTACCGTCTGCGCCGCACCATGAAGCTCGCAGCGACGCTGCGCGGGACGACGTATACGTTCCGCTCCCTCAACGAGGTCCTCGCGAAGGCCAACGAGGAGAAGTCCGGCGACCGGCTCGCCGGCGTCGCCGCCGAATCGACGCAGGAGCGCATCGCCGCCAAGCTCGTCCTCGCGGAGGCGACGCTCGGCGATCTGCGCGAGCACCCGGCGGTGCCCTACGAGAAGGACGCGGTCACCCGCCTCATCCAGGACGACCTCAACCTGCCGATCTACGAGGGCGTGAAGGGCTGGTCGGTGGCGCGCCTGCGCGAGCACGTCCTCGACGATCGGGTGACCGGCGCGGACCTGCTGCGGCTCTCGCGGGGCCTGACGAGCGAGATGATCGCGGCGGTCTCGAAGATCATGTCGAACCTCGACCTGGTCGTGGCCGCCAAGAAGATCCGCGTGGTGGTCCACGCCAACAACACGCTCGGCGGCGCCGGCGTGCTCGGCACGCGGCTCCAGCCCAACCACCCGTCCGACGACCTCGACGGCATCCTCGCCTCCTTGAAGGAGGGGCTGTCGTTCGGGATCGGCGACGCCGTCGTCGGCATCAACCCGGTCACCGACGATCCGGACACGACGCGGCGCATCCTCGACGCCACCGATCAGCTGCTGCGCGAGTGGCGCGTCCCGACGCAGAACTGCTGCCTCGCGCACGTGACCACGCAGATGAAGGCGCTCGAGCAGGGCGCGCGCCTCGGCCTCATGTTCCAGTCGATCGCCGGCACCGAGAAGGCGATGCGCTCGTTCGGCACGTCGCTGTCGCAGCTCGAGGAGGCGTGGGACATGACGAAGAAGCTCGGCCAGGCGACCGGGCCGAACGTCATGTACTTCGAGACCGGCCAGGGCTCGGCGCTCTCCGCCGACGCGCACGAGGGCGTCGATCAGCAGACGCTCGAGGCGCGCAACTACGGCCTCGCGCGCCACTTCGAGCCGTTCCTGGTCAACACCGTGGTCGGCTTCATCGGCCCGGAGTACCTCTTCGACGCGCGGCAGATCACCCGCGCCGGCCTCGAGGACCACTTCTGCGGCAAGCTGCACGGCCTCCCGATGGGCTGCGACGCCTGCTACACGAACCACGCCGACGCCGATCACAACGACCTCGAGAACCTCGAGGTGCTGCTCGCCACCGCCGGCTGCAACTTCTTCATGGGCCTGCCGATGGGCGACGACGTGATGCTCAACTACCAGTCGACCAGCTTCCACGACGGCGCGACGCTGCGGTCGCTCCTCGGCCTCCGCCCCGCGCCGGAGTTCGAGGCCTGGCTCGAGGAGATGGACCTGTGGCGCGGCGGACGCCTCTCCGCGCGCGCAGGGGACGCGAGCTTGTTCGGATGAGGCGGCCCCTCCTCGCCCTCGCGCTCGCCGCCGGGTGCGCGCACTCCGCGCCCGACCGGCCCGCGCCCGTGTCGCAGCGCCGCGTCTCGCGCGAGCTCGCGTCCGTCGAGGTCGTCTACCGCGGCGAGCAGGCCTTCGCGCGCCGCGGCGCCGAGGAGTGGTCGCTCGGCGACGTGCAGAAGCACGAGATGGCGTTCTCGCCCGACGGGCGGCGCTTCGCGTACGTGCGCGGGCCGCGGGAGCGCGGCGGGAGCCGCAAGGCGCCGCACCGCATGATCGTGCGCAACGTCGCCGGCGATCCGGTGAACGAGTTCCCGCTCTACCGCGTCGGCAAGCCCGAGTCGGTGGTGTGGATCGACGACCGCAGGCTCGGCTACCTGGCGCCCGCGGTGCCCGACGAGCGGCTCGGCGCCATCTACGTGGTGCACGACGTCCAGAGCGGCGAGGTGCTGAACGCGCGGTCGGGCGTCGGCTTCGTGTGGGGGCCCGAGCGGCGGCACGTCGCGTTCGTGGCCGGCGCGGGCGATCGGCAGGCGCTCGTTGTCGACGGGCGCACGGTCTGGCCGCGGCGCGGCACCACGAAGCTGCACGAGGGGCCGGTCTGGTCGCCCGACGGCCACGGGCTCGCGCTCGTCGAGGAGTCGGGCGCGACGGTGCGGCTGGTCGTGCTCGTCGAGTACGACGATCCGCAAGGGGACCTCACGTGGGCGGTCCCGAAGGACGCCTTGCAGCCCGGCCTGCGCGTCTTCTGGGCCGGCGACAGCAAGGTGGTGATCGGCGAGACGGCGCTCCGGCCCCGCTTCGCCGCGGGCTGGGAGCGGCTTCGCTAGCGAGGCCAAGGAGCGAGCGGGATGGTGCGTTCGAGCGGGTGGGTCCTGACGGTCTGGTCGCTCTTCGTCGTGTGCGGGCTCGCGCGCGCCGAGGAGGAGGCGGGCACGCAGAAGGCGCGCATCCACCTGCGGGCGGGGATCGCCGACTACGACGAAGGGCGTTACGCCGAGGCCGCCAACGAGATGGAGCAGGCCTACGCGCTGAAGCCGCTGGCCGACCTCCAGTACAACCTCGCGCAGTGCTACGAGCGGCTCAACCGGCTCGACGACGCGGCGCGCGCCTACGAGACCTACCTCGCCGGCCGCAAGGACGCCCCCGACCACGACACGGTGCAGAAGCGCATCGACAACCTGCGCGCGCGCGCGCGCGGCGCCGCGGTGCTGGCCACGCCGATCGAGGGGAAGGTCATCTTCAAGACGATCGTGGTCTATCGCGAGAGCCCGCCGCCGCCCGGCCGCGCCGCGCGCTGGGCCGCGTACGCGCTCGGCGCGCTCGGCGTCGCCGGGCTGGGCTGCGGCATCGCGTTCGCGGTCTTGACGGCGCGAGCCTCCGATGACGTTCGCGCCGCCGGCAGCGTCACGCACCCGCCGGTCTTCGACAGCGATCTGCGGGCGAAGCAGGACGCGGCGCACCTGTACCCGATCGGCACCGGCATCGGCTTCGCGGTCGGCGGGCTCGCGCTCGGCGGCGCGGTGGGCCTGTGGTTCGTCGGCCGGAAGATCGACCGCGAGGCGCAGCGGCAGCGCGACCACGAGCAGGTGTCCTTGCCGAGCGTGGCGCCGTTCTTCGCGCAGAAGGGCGCGGCCACCATAGTTGGGCTCGCCGTCTCGGGGGCCTTCTGATGCGCGTCGCGCTGGCGCTCGCCGTCGCGCTCGCCGGGTGCTACGCGCCCGATCCGCCGAGCGGGTCCTTCCTGTGCAGCGCCGATCAGGCGTGCCCCGACGGGCTCGCCTGCGCCTGCGGGCAGTGCGTCTCCGACCCGAGCCTGGCCGCGTGCGCGTTCGCGATCACCTCGTCGAAGGACCCGCGCCAGCTCGCCGTCGAGGAGCACGAGCGCTTCCCGATCACGATCCAGGCCTTCAACGCCGCCGGGCAGCCGGCGAGCCAGTTCCAGGGCGAGGTCAAGATCTCCTCGACGTGGGGCGACGTCTGCGTGGGCACCGGCTCCTGCTCCGGCCTGCCCGACCGCGTCGCGCTCGCCGGCGGCGTGGCCACCGACGTGCAGGTGCAGCTCAACCGCGAGACGATCCCGCCGCAGTCCGCGATCCTCCGCGCCGAGTTCGCCGGCAACGTCGGCACGAGCGGCAAGCTGCGGATCAACGTCGCGCCGCCGGTGTTCGCCCGCGACGCGCAGCCGGTCGTCGCGCCCCTCCAGACCGACTACTCGCTCAGCAAGGTCACACCGCAGACGACGTTCGGCTTCGCGCAGGTCATCGCGGCCGCGCCGGCGGTGGTGAAGGTGGCGGACGGCTGGCGCATGTACTTCGGCGGCGCGATCGTGAAGTCGATGCCCGGCGCGGACGACGTCCACGGCGCCGTCGGCGTGGCCGCCTCCACCGACGGCAAAGCGTTCACCGCGCCAGCGACGCCGCTCTTCGAGACGGTCGCCGGTCCGACCACCAGCACTGGCTTCGTCTCCGCCTTGCCGACCGCGGACGACACGCGGCTCTTCGTCGGGCGCGGCCAGGCATTCCCGACCGGGGCCGCCGCGGCCGCGTTCGCGTTCTCGACGATCGCCCGCATGCGCGTCACGAGCACGCTCGGGCCCTTCGCCTTCGACGCCGATCCGGTGATCTCGATCGGCGCCTCGGCCGATCCGATGACGTGCAGCTACTGCGCGGGCGTCGACGCGCCGGTGGTCCTCGCCGATCCGAACGGCGCGCTCTACGGCGGCGGGCCCAACGCGCAGCTCATGTACTTCTCGAGCGTGCAGCGCACCAAGGACGAGAACGGCAAGGACACGATCTCGATCTCGGTGGGGCGCGCGAGCTCCCTCGACGGCGAGAAGTTCGAGGTCGATCCCTCGCCGGTGCTGAAGAGCGATCGCGACGAGGTGATCATCTACTCGCCGCGCGTCCTCCTCGATGGCTCCGTCTACAAGATGTTCTACTCGGTCGTCGGCTTCGACATCACGCGCCCGCTCACGAACCTCTCCGATCCCTGCGACGCGCAATACCACGTGGGCTACGCGACCTCCTCCGACGGCTATTACTGGGTGCGCTCGCCGCGCAACTCACCCTCGACCGCGGGCGGTCTGCCGCCGGTCTTCGACGTCGACAAGACGGCCGGCGGCTGGGAGGCGGGCGGCTCGATCCTCGTGAGCTCGGTCGTCGCGGCCGACGGCGTCGATCCGTCGAACGGCGTCGCGCTGTACTACAGCCCCTTCCTGAAGATCGGGCCGGCGACGCAGAAGACCTGCGCGCCGAACGGCATCGGCCGCGCCGTCCGCCGCTGAACGTGCTAGATCCGTTCTGCCGATGAAGCCCACCGCCACGGTCGATCGCACCCGGGTGGAGGCGCTCGTGCGCGGGGCCCTCGCCGAGCTGCGCGACCCGCGCGCCGACCGGCCGCTCGGGACGCAGCCCCAGGTGATGCTGTCGCCCGACCGCGGGGTCAACCTCGGCACGCCCTTCGACGCCGCGGCGATGAAGGCGATGCTGGCCTCGACCCCGGCCCGCATCGGCGTGGGGCGGGCGGGCTCTCGGTACCGCACGAACACGCTGCTGCGCTTCCGCGCCGATCACGCGGCCGCCAAGGACGCCGTGCTCTCCGAGGTCGACGAGAAGCTGCTCGCGCGGCTCGGCCTCGTCGAGCTGTCCACGCAGGCGCCCGACAAGAAGACGTTCCTCGTGCGCCCCGACGCCGGCCGCGCGCTCTCGGAGGCGGGCGTCCGGCTCCTCGGCGAGCGGTGCGCGCGTGCGCCCCAGGTCCAGCTCTGCTACGGCGACGGCCTGTCGGCCGCGGCGATCAACGCGCACCTCGAGGCGTTCCACGGCGCGTTCCTGCAGGCGGCCGCGGCGCGGGGGCTCCGGCTCGGCACGCCCGTGTTCGTCCGCCGCTCGCGCGTGAAGGTCATGGACCAGATCGCGCAGCTGCTCGACGCCGAGGCCTGCGCGTTCGTCTGCGGCGAGCGACCGGGGCTCGGCTTCGCCGACTCGCTCAGCGCGTACTACATCTACCGCCCGAAGTCGGGCGCCACCGACGCCGATCGCGAGGTCCTCTCGAACATCAACCCGCGCGGCCTCGCGCCCACCAAGGCGGCCGAGGCGCTGGCCGACGCCTGCGCGCGCATCCTGCGCGACAAGAAGTCGGGCGTGGCGTTCGGCTGATGACGAAGGCGCCGCGCCACACCTGCCCGGTCTGCGGCTTCGCCGAGCTGGAGGAGCCGCACGTCGACGTGATGGGCGAGGCCACGTTCGCGATCTGTCCATCGTGCGGGACGCAGTTCGGCTACGACGACGCGACGCGATCGCACGACGAGCTGCGCGCGGCGTGGATCGCCGAGGGCGCGGCCTGGTGGTCGGAGGCCAAGCCCGCGCCGCCGGGCTGGAGCGGACCGGCGCAGCTCGCCGCCGCGGGCCTCAAGCATGGCTAGCCCGCTCGTCCCGTTGCGGCCGCTGCCCGCGCGCGTGCTCGCGATCCGCACCATCGCGCACGTCGACGAGGCGCTGGCCGCGGCGTGGAAGCTCCCGGACGGGCTCCGCTCGCTCGGCCTCGTCACCTGCACCTCCGACGACGCGCTGTACGTCGCGCTCGACGAGGGCACGAAGGCCGCGCCGGTGGAGGTCGTCTACGCGCGCTCGTTCTACGCCGGCGCCGCGCACGCCTCGGGCCCGCTCTCCGGCGAGGCGCTCGGGGCCTACGCGGGCCGCGATCCCGAGGAGGTGCGCGCCGCGCTCGACGCCTGCGTGCGCTGCCTCGAGGACGACGCGACGTTCTACGCCGCCGACGAGGCCGGCGCGCTCGCGATCTTCCCGCACGTGGTGCGCGCGACGGGCCGCTGGCTCTCGCGCGAGGCCGGCGTCGAGCCCGGCCGGCCGATCGCGTACCTCATCGCCCCGCCGCTCGAGTCGATGATCGGCCTCGACGCCGCGGTGAAGGCGGCGCCGGTGACCGTGCAGAAGTGGTTCGGCCCGCCGACGGAGACGAACTTCGGCGGCGCCTACCTCGCCGGCGAGCTCGCCGACTGCGAGGCCGCGGCGCGCGCGTTCGCCGCGGCGATCGTCGACGTCGCGCGCGCCCCGATCGATCTCGCCCGCAGCGCCCGCGGCGCCGGCGAGGAGCCGAGCGCGCGGCCCGGCGGCAAGCCGGCCGGTCGCTTCCAGGTGCTGGCCACCGGCGAGCGGCTCGCCGACAAGCCCGAGCACCTCACCCACCTGCGCGACGACGCCTCCCTCGTCGGCAAGGGCCACCCGCGCATGCGGCTCCGCGGCAAGCTCGACACGCTGCAGGGCGCGCTGCTCGACGCGCAGGTCGCCGCCGACGCGGCGGGCGCGCGCGGGCTCGTCGGCGAGCTCGGCGAGGCGCTCGAGCTGGTCCGCGCGATGGTCGGCGCCGAGGTCATGGACCGGCCGCTCGGCCCGTTCACGCTCGGCGGCCTCGAGCCGGGGAAGATCCGCTGGGCCTCGCACCACACGCAGGAGCTCTACCGCGTGCCCTTCATGTACCCGTCGGTGCGCCAGGGCGCGCCGGTGGCCAAGCTGGCGCTGGCGCGCGCGATCGCGCGCGAGGCCGAGCTCGCCTTCTACGACGCCTTCCCCGGCGCCGCCGCGCCGTCGGCGACGCCGCCGTTCCCGCCCGCGCACGCCGACCTCGCGCTCGCGCTCAACCGCCTGTCGTCGGCGATCTACCTCATGCAGGTCCGCTACGTCGGCGGCGTGTACCGCGCGCCCGAGGACGGCCGCCCGCTCGGCCCCGTGCGCGGGTGGCAGCCCCCGCCGGTTGCCGATAAGCTTTCCGCCCGTCGATAGCCATGTCCAAGCGCACCTTCAAGGAGGACAAGCTCGCCAAGATCTACGACGCCGAGGTCGTACCGATCTGGTCGCGCCGCTTCGGCAAGATGCTGCTCCGCGACCTCACCATCCCGCACAAGGCGATGGTCCTCGACGTGAACTGCGGCTCGGGCTACCCCTCGCTCGAGATCCTGAAGCGCATGGACGAGCAGGGTCGCATCATCGCGATCGACACCTCGTCGCCGCTCCTCGACGAGGCGCGCACCAAGGCCGGCAAGCTCTCCGGGAAGCGCATCTTCTTCCGGTCGGAGTCGGCGCTCCCGAAGCTGCCGTTCGCCGACGAGGTCTACGATCTCGTCGTCGCCAACGCCGGCGTGCAGCAGCTCGAGGATCCGGAGCCCGCCGTCCGCGAGTGCGCGCGGGTGACCAAGGTCGGCGGCCTCGTGGTCGCCACCTACCCGCTCGCCGGCACCTTCCGCGAGTTCTACGACCTCTTCCGCGAGGTCCTCATCAAGGGCGACTACAAGGACGCGCTCGACCGGCTCGACGCGTACCTCACGCGCTACCCGCCGCTCGAGCAGGCGCAGGCGTGGTTCGAGGACGCTGGCCTCACCGGCATCGAGACCGAGTACGAGACCTTCACGCTCCTGTTCAAGTCGAGCCGCGAGTTCTTCTTCGCGCCGATCATCGAGTACGGCCCGCTCTCGTCGTGGAAGGCGATCGCCGGCAAGGGCCAGCAGATGCAGGACGTCTTCTGGCAGACGAAGGGGGCGATCGACGCCTACTTCCAGGGCACCGCGTTCTCGGTGACGGTGTTCGCCGGCTGCGTGCGCGGGCGCAAGGCCTCGCGCGACGCCGTCGCGCAGGTGCCCGCCCCGATCGATCCGGCGGCGGGCCCGATGAAGGGCGCGCGCGCGTCGAGCGATCGACGTCCGGCGCCCGAGCCCGGCACCGCGGAGGGACCGCTCGAGGTCGAGCTGCCCGACGCGCCGTCCGACGAGGTCGAGGCGCTGTCGGGCTCCTGGCCGGTGCCGGTGCAGCCGGCGCCGCGCGAGCGCACCGGCACCGCCTCGCTCGAGCCGAAGTGGGAGATCGCCGACCTCAGCCTGCCCGAGGCGCCGCCGAGCGACTTCTCCGACGAGGCGCCGACGGGCCTGCGCGATCGCCTGCCGGCCGAGGAGGTGCAGAGCGCGGTGACCGGCGAGATCGAGCTCGGCTCGGGCAGCGCGCTCCTCGAGGAGGACGACGAGGGGGAGGCCGCGGCGCCGGCGCCGGACGGCAGCGCCGAGGTCCAGCTCGGCACCGGCGAGATCGAGCTCGTCGAGAGCAGCCTCGAGCCCAGCGGGCGGGCCACCGCCGAGGTGCGCGCGGGCGTGCGCCGGGTGCGCCGCGAGCCCGACGACCCGGACGACCCCGACATTCTTTGAGGAGGGGCCGCTTCTGCGGGACAGGACGGGCGTGATGCTGACGCGGGCCGAGTACGTCGCGCTGGTCGACGAGCTCCTCGAGCGCGACCGGAGCTACTACGTCGATGATGCGCCGACGATCTCCGATCAGGAGTACGACCGGCGCTACCGGCTGCTCGTCGAGTACGAGGCCGCGCACCCGACCGAGCGCGCGGCGCACTCGCCGACGCAGCGCGTGGGCCACGCGCCGATCTCGGCGTTCGCGAAGGTCACGCGCGACGTCCCGATGCTGTCGCTCGACAACACCTACTCCGAGGAGGAGCTGCGCGCCTTCCACGAGCGCGTGCTCCGCGGCCTGTCCGACGCCGACGGCGCGAGCCCGGCGTACGTGGTCGAGCCCAAGATCGACGGCATCGGCATCGAGCTCACGTACGAGGCGGGCCGCTTCGTGCGCGGCGCGACGCGCGGCGACGGCGTCACCGGCGAGGACGTCACCGGCAACCTGCGCACGGTGCGGGCGCTGCCGCTCCTCCTGCGCGAGCCGATCACCGTCGACGTCCGCGGGGAGGTCTTCATGGACCGCGCCGCGTTCGAGCGGGTGAACGCGGCGCGCGTGGCGGCCGGAGAGGAGCCGTGGAAGAACCCGCGCAACGCCACCGGCGGCGGGCTCAAGCTCCTCGACCCGCGCGAGGCCGCGCGGCGCCCGATGCGGCTCTTCACGTACGAGGTGGTCCTCCCGCGCGGCGCGGCGCCCGCGCGCACGCACTTCGAGCTGCTCGCCTGGATGAGGGCGCTCGGGCTCCCGGTCTCGCCCGACGTCGCGCGCGCGACCACGTGGGACGAGCTCCAGGCGGCGGTGAAGGGCTGGGCCGAGCGGCGGATGCAGCTCAGCTACGCCGTCGACGGCGTGGTGGTGAAGGTCGACGATCTCGACCAGCGCCGCTACCTCGGCGCCACCAACCGCGCCCCGCGCTGGGCCATCGCCTACAAGTTCCCCGCCGAGCAGGCGGTGACGAGGCTCCTCGCGCTCGAGGTGAACGTGGGCCGCACCGGCGCGGTCACGCCGCTCGGCCACTTCACGCCGGTCGAGCTCGGCGGCACCACGGTGAAGCGCGCGAGCTTCTTCAACTGGAACCAGATCCGCCGGCTCGACGTCGCGGTCGGCGACGCGGTCCTCATCGAGAAGGCGGGCGAGATCATCCCCTACGTCATCACCGTCGTCGAGCGCGGCGCCCAGCGCGCGCCGATCGAGGAGCCGACGCGCTGTCCCTCGTGCGACACGCCGCTCGCGCGCGACGAAGGCGAGGTGGTGCTGCGCTGCCCGAACGCCTTCGGCTGCCCGGAGCAGCGCGCGCGCACGATCGAGTTCTTCGGCACGCGGGACGCGATGAACATCGAGAACGTGGGACCGAAGCTCGTCGAGCAGCTGATCGCCGCCGGGCTCGTCGCCGACGTCGCCGACCTCTTCGATCTCACCGTCGAGAAGCTGCGGCCGCTCGAGCGCATGGCGCAGAAGAGCGCCGAGAACGTCGTCGCCTCGATCGACAAGGCGCGCCGCGGGGCCACGCTGTCGCGGCTGCTCACGGGGCTCGGCATCCCGAAGATCGGCGAGGTCTGGGCCCGCGCCGTCGCCGAACGCTACCGCTCGCTCGAGGCGCTCGTCGCGCGCACCCCCGACGAGGTCGACGCCGACCTCCAGGCCCTGCACGGCTTCGGCACCGAGCGCGCGGCGCAGGTGTCGGGGTTCCTGCGCGAGCCACGCAACCGCGCGCTCCTCGAGCGGTTGGTGGCGCGCGGCGTCTCGCCGACCGAGCCGGTCGCGGCCGGCGCGGGGCCGCTCCAGGGGATCTCGGTCTGCGTGACCGGGGCGCTGTCGCGTCCGCGCGGCGAGATCCAGGCGGCGATCGAGGCCGCGGGCGGGCGCTTCGACAAGACCGTGAAGAAGGGCACGACCTACCTCGTCGCCGGCGCCGACGTCGGTGCGACGAAGCTGAAGGACGCCGAGAAGAAGGGCACCCGCGTCATCGACGAGGCGGCGCTCGAGCGGCTCCTCGCCGGTTAGCGGCGGCACGAGGCGCCGTGGTAAGCTCGCCCTCCGACGGGAATGCCGAAGCTCGTGTTCCACGACTCCGACGGGGTCGACAAGACGCTCTCGCTCGGCACGGACGCGGTGGTGATCGGCCGCGCGTCCGAGTGCGAGATCCAGACGCACGACGCCATGGTCTCGCGCAAGCACGCGCGCATCAGCTGGGACGGCAGCTACTGGATCGAGGACCTCGGCAGCTCGAACGGCGTGTTCCTCGGCGCCGAGAAGGTCCAGCGCGCGCAGTTCCGGCCGGGCGACGTCGTGACCTGCGGCAGCCTCGTCATCCGCATGATCGCCGACGGGCGTCGGACCAACGCCCCGACCGAGGTCCCGGACGCGGCGCGCAGCGGCCCGCCGCGCGGCCTCGAGTCGGCGCCGGAGATGCCGCGGCCGCGCCGTGCCTCGAAGGTGCCGGCCGCGGCCTCGGCGGCGGCGACGGAGAACAGCGAGAGCCGCGAACACGGCGCGGAGTGGGACGAGGACCTCGCGACCTCCGCGAGCCCGGCCCTGGCCGGCGGCGGCGGGGACGCCGGGCGCGCCAAGGCCGAGCTCCGTCGCGAGATCGAGCGGCGCGAGCGCGCCGAGGCGGCGCTGCTCGAGGCGGGCGGGGGCGAGGCCAGGGCGCGCGAGCTCGCCGAGCTGCGCCGCACCGTCGAGCAGCTCCAGGCGGAGCACCGGCCCGTGCCCGCGCCCGCGATCGACTTCGAGGAGATCCGCGAGGCGGTCGCCGTCTTCAACGACGCGCTCGCCGGGGTCAAGGCCAGCCTGCGCGCCGGCGTCGACGAGGCCGAGCTCCTCAGCGCGCCGCTCCAGTCGGTGCGGATCGTGCGCGAGTCGATGCGCAGCGCGATGGACGAGCTCGAGCGCGCCCGCGAGCGGCTGCGCGAGATGCTCCGCAAGCTCGGGATGCGCTGAGGGAGGGACGATCGCCATGTCGAACGAGCTGTCGATCGTCGCGCTCGCGCTCGTCGCCGCGCTGGGCGCCGCCTGCGACGACGCGGCGGGCGTGGATCCGTCGTCGGACGATCTCGGCGCCGATCAGAGCGCGGCCGCGCCCGACCTCCTGCCCTGCACCACGGCGCTCTTCAACGGCTTCCCCGGCGACAGCGCCGCGCCGCGCCGCCTCGAGTGCACGCCGTGTGGCTGCACCGTCGACACGCTCGAGGGTGCAGCCGGCCAGGCGCTCTGGGCGCAGACGATCTTCTCGTCCACGCTGAGCGAGAGCGCGGCCGGGGCGCTCGTCACCAACGACGGCAGCAGCGGGCCGGCGTTCGCCACGCTGGTCTCGACCGCCACCGCGGGCCCCTTCTACGCCGACGGCGACTTCGACCTGCGGCTCGACTACGCCGTCATCGCGGCGGCGCCCGGCGGCAGCGCGTTCCTCCGCGTCGATCTCGCGAGCGGCTCGTTCTTCGAGGTGAGCCGCGGCCGCGCGCTCGGCGGCGCCGACACGTACGCGGCCACGCTGGCCGGGATCCCGTCGAGCAAGCCGAGCTCCGAGCCGAGCGGCGTGCTGCGCCTGGTGCGCGCCGGGAACCTCGTGACCGCCTACGGCGACGGCATCAAGGTCGGCGCGAGCACCGCCGGCGGGTCCGGGCGCGTCGCGATCTCCGTCGGTGCGGGCGTCGACGGCTGCGCGGGCGCCGACGGGGGGACCTGCGAGCAACAGGTCACGCTGCACCAGGTCCGGCTGGCGAGCGGCGCGCTGGTCGATCGCTAGCGCACCCGCCGCGCGCGAGCGCTACAGCGCGTCGGCGAGGAAGGCGTGCAGGGCGTCGTTGAAGGCGTCCTCCGCCTCGAGGCTCGACAGGTGCCCGCAGCGGGGGATCTCGACGAGGCGGGCGCCCGGGATCGCGCGGTGCATCGCGCGCGCCTCGTCGGGCGGCGTCACCGGATCGTCGAGGCCGACGAGGATGAGCACGTCGAGGCGCAACCGCGGCAGGAGCGCGCTGCGGTCGGGCCGATCGCGCAGCGCGGTCAGCATCGCGGGGAGGGCCCGCGGGAAGTCCCGCGCCGCGCCGCGCACGAGCGCCTGCACGCGCGCGCGCACGGCCTCCGGCGTGGCGGGGCTGCACGCGCGGACGGCGACGCCGTCGAGGTAGCCGTCCGGGCCGTGCGCGCGGATCTCCGCGATCGCGGCGGTGCGGTTCGCGCGCGCGACCTCGCTGTCGGCGGCGGCGCGCGTGTCGGCGAGCACCAGCGCGGAGAGCCGCGCCGCGTGCCGGTCGGCGAGCGCGAGCGCGACGTAGCCGCCCATCGAGCAGCCCACGACCGCGGCCATCGCGATGCCGAGGTGATCGAGCAGCGCTACGGCGTCGTCCGCGAGGTCGTCGACGCCGTAGCCCGGCTCGCCGAGCGCGCTGTCGCCGTAGCCGCGGAAGTCCATCGCGAGCGCGCGGTAGCCGGCCGCCGCGAGCGCGTCGATCGTCCCGCGCCAGTACGCCCGATCGAACGGGAACGGGTGCAGGAGCAGCACCGCCGGCCCGTCGCCGCGCACCTCGTAGCCGATCGCGCGGGTGAGCCCCCGCTCGTTGCGCTCGTAGATCATCGCCCCCTCCTTCGATGCCGCAAGGGCGGCCCCGGCGGCACCAGGCACCCCGGCCGGTGGCCGATGAGGTCGCGTCGCCCCGCCTCGCCGAGCGCCTCGCGGACGAGGTCCGCCTGCGCCGGATCCCAGTAAAGGAGCAGCGCCTTCTGCAGCTTCTTCTCGCGCAGCCCCTTCGCGGTGTAGCAAGGCTTCATCGTGAGCGGGTCGATCCCCGAGTGGTACATCGTCGCCGCGAGCGACATCGGCGTCGGGATGAAGTCCTGCACCTGGCG
>FTFF01000766.1_pt1 | contig 20374 bp, 20 predicted proteins | sample 1640361 | NCBI WGS metagenome assembly FTFF01 (sample SAMEA3914816, study PRJEB12502) | metagenome | biome: forest; material: soil | place: USA | collected 2011-09-16 | depth 0.3 m | reverse complement strand
CGCGCCGCGCGGCGCGTCGATGCGCCGGCCCGAGAGCTCGCCTCCGACGATCCGCACGCCGCCCATCGTACTCTAGGCGCACCTCCGCCTACAGCGCGCCGCCCTCGTGATCGGCGTCTCACCCTGATAAACTGGCTCGGTTGGCGGGGAACCTCGCGACCGCGTTGCTCGATGAGGCGCTCGTCCGTGGCGATGCGTCGCGGGTCGCGCTCCGCGAGCCGAAGCGGGTCTGGTCGTACGTGACCCTCTTCGAGGAGTCGGCCCGCGCGGGGACGGCATTCTCGACGCTGGGGATCGGGCGCGGCGAGTCGGTCGCGCTCCTCCTGCACGACTCGATGGAGCTCGCGAGCGCGCTGTTCGGCGCGATGCGCGTGGGCGCGGTGGCGGTGCCGGTCAACATCCTCCTCCGGCCGCTCGAGCTGCGCGCCCTCCTCAACGACTGCGCCGCCGTCGCGATCGTCGTCAGCGCCGACCTGGCGCCGACGGTGGACGTGATCCGCGCCGAGGTGCCGACGCTGCGCGAGGTGCTGGTGGTCGGTGGCGCGCGCGCGGGGCAGCGCGACTACCACGCGCTCTTGCGCAGCACCGAGACGCTGCGGCCGCCGGTCGACGTCGACGAGGACGCCCCCGCGTTCGCGCTGTACAGCGCCGGCGCCGGGCGGACGCCGCGCGGGGTGGCGCACGGGCGCCGCGCGGTCCTGAGCGCGCACGCCGCGTACGCAGGCGACGTGCTCGGCCTCGGCGCGGAGGACCGCGTCTTCTCCGCGGTGAAGCTGTCGACGGCGTACGGGCTCGGGCTCGGCCTCGTCTTCCCGCTCGCGAGCGGAGCCTCGACGTACCTCCTGCCGGCGCGACCGCGGCCGCGCACGCTGTTCGAGGTGATGGCGGCGTACCGTCCGACGGTGTTCGCGGCGACGCCGTCGCTCTACGCGCAGATGGTGCAGGACTACCGCGCGCTCTCGGGCCAGCGGCCGCGCTGCTTCCAGACGGTGCGCCACGCGATCTCCGGCGCCGAGGGGCTCCCGCCGACGCTCGCCGACAAGATCAACGAGACCTTCGGCGTCGCGCCGCTGCACGGCTTCGGCGTGACCGAGGCGCTGCACTTCGTCTTCTCGAACCGCCCCGGCGAGGCGCGGCCGGCATCGGTCGGCCTGCCGCTGCGCGACGTCGAGGCGCGGCTCGTCGATGCGGACGGGCGGCCGGTGCCGGTCGAGGAGATCGGGCTGCTCGAGCTGCGCGGGCCGACGGTCGCGCGCGACTACCTGCGCGCGCGCACGGCCTCCGCGGAGGAGACGATGATCGATCTCGCGCCGTCGCGGATCAGCGCCGAGGGCTGGGTGCGCCCCGGCGATCGCTTCTTCATGGACCGCGGCGGGCACTACTACCACTGCGGCCGCGACGACGACCTCTTCAAGGTGAGCGGGCGCTGGGTCTCGCCGGAGGAGGTCGAGCGCACGCTGCTCGGCCACCCCGCGGTGTGGGAGTGCGCCGTCGTCGAGGGCGAGGACGAGGACGGGCTCCCGCGGCCGCACGCCTTCGTCGTCCCGAACGTGGGCCACGCGCCCTCGACGATGCTGTCGACGGCGCTCATGGAGTACGTGAAGGCGGAGATCGCGCCCTACAAGTACCCGCGCGCGATCGAGTTCGTGGAGACGCTCCCGAAGGGAGAGGGCGGGCGGATCTTGCGCTGGCGCCTGCGCCCCAGCCACCGCATCCCGAACGCACGCACGCAGGACAGCGGCCCCGCGGCGGAGTAGCGCCTGCGCCGCGACGACGAGACCGCCGAGCCGTCGTGGACCGAGCGCGGCCGCGTCCTCGCCGCCGTGCGCCTCCTCGGGCCGCTCGCCGCGAGCGCGCGCCTCCGCTCGCCCGCGGCGCGCCGGCACGTCGAGCTCCTCGCGGATCCCGCGGCGCGCGTGCGCGAGGAGCGGGCGCTCACCGCCACCGTCCCGGAGGGGCTGCCGGCGATCGATCGCTCGTGGTACGTCGCGCCCCCGCCGACGCGCTCCGCGGCCGCGCGCCGCTACCTCGAGCGCGCGGCGTACGGGCGCCTCGTGCCGATGGCGCCTCGCGATCCACGCGACGACGGCGCCGCCGAGCGGGCGGGCCCCGCGGCGCGCGCCCAGGCCGCGGTCGACCGCCTGCTCGCCGGGCCGCCGGAGCGCCTCGACGCCGCGCTCTACGCGCTCGGGCGTCGGCGGATCGCGGTGGCCTTCACCGGCGCGCCGCGCAGCGCGCTGGCCCAGCTGCTCGCGCGCCTCGGCGAGCCCGAGGCCACGCAGCTCGTCTCCGAGGTGCGCGCGATCCCGCCCGGGGTGAGCGCGGACGAGGTGAAGGCGGCCCAGCGGGCGCTGCTGCGCGGCGGGTCGGAGCCGCTGCACGGCGAGAGCGCGGCGCTGTTCCTCCGTCGCGTCGGCGGGGGCTGGCTCGCGCCCCTCGTCGACGGCGCGGGCGATCGCGCGCGCCGGCTCGCCCAGCGCCTGCCGCGCACGATCGGCGAGATCCTGCTCCGGGAGGCGCAGCAGCCCATCTCCGACGCCGAGCGCGCGGCCGTGGCCCGCCTCTGCAGCGGTTTGCCGCTCGGGCCCGGCGCCCTATAAGATCGAGGCCGGGCGGACTCCGCCCGGCCTGCCATGAGTGCCCCCCCCACGCCCGCGCGCCGCTCCACCGCGCAGCTCCTCGAGCGGCTGCTGCACCCGAGCGACCAGCGCCGCATCCTCGAGGCCATCCGCGCCGCGGAGCTCAGCACCTCGGCGGAGCTGAAGGTGCACGTCGAGGCGCGCTGCCCGGCGGCCGACCCGCACACGCGCGCGGTCGAGCTCTTCACGCGGCTGGGCCTGCACCGCACCGAGGCGCGGAACGCGGTGCTCCTGTACGCTGCGGTCCACGATCGGCGCTTCGCGATCGTCGGCGACGCGGGCCTCGAGGAGCCGCCCGGCGCGCCGTTCTGGACCGCGCCCAACCGGCGCGTGTCGATCGCGTTCCGGCGCGGCGCGTACGGCGAGGGCCTGGCGGGCGCGGTCGAGCTGCTCGGCGAGCAGCTCCGCCGCCGGTTCCCCGGGCGCGCGGGGAAGAAGGACGAGCTCGACAACGAGCTCTCCACCGAGGACACGGAGGCGCGGGCATGAGGCCGGTGCGGATCCGCCGGGGTGCGCAGGCCGACGCCGCGGTGCGCGTCGTCCCGGGCGAGCGCTTCGACGCGCTCGCCGACGCCGCCGCGATCCGGCGCGCCGCCGACGAGGAGGCCGCGCGCGTCCTCGCGACCGCGCGCGTCGAGGCGGAGCGCGCGCGCGCCGAGGCGAGCGCCGAGGGTCGCGAGCGGGGGCTGGCCGCGGTCACCGAGCTCCTCGTCGCGGCGCGCGCCGATGCCGCCCGCACGCGACGCGAGTCGCTCGCCGATCTCCGCGCGCTCGCCGTGCGCATCGCCGACAAGCTGCTCGGTCGCGCCCTCGCGCTCGATCCGGCGGTGGTGGTCGACCTCACCGCCGCGGCGCTCCAGCACGCCGGCGAGCCGAAGGCGATCCGCGTGCGCTGCCATCCCGACGACCTCACGCTCCTCGAGCGCGGGCGGCCGCGGCTGCTCGAGCGCTGCCGATCCGCCGGCGCGCTGCGCCTCGAGGCGAGCGACGACGTCCCGCGCGGCGGTTGCATCATCGAGAGCGAGCTCGGCATCGTCGACGCGCGCCTCGCGGTGCAGCTCGACGCGATCGAGCGCGCGCTGCGCGCCGAGGCCGGGTGAGCCGCCTCTCGCTCGACGAGGCGCTCCGCGTCCTCGAGCGGACCCGCGGCGCGGAGGTCGCGGGACGCGTCACCGAGCTCATCGGGCTCGTCATCCGCGCCACCGCGCCCGGCGCCCGCGTCGGTGAGCTCGTGATCATCGAGCGCGCCCGCGGCGGCCAGCTGCTCGCCGAGGTGGTCGGCTTCCAGGGCGAGGAGGTGGTCCTGCTCCCGCTCGGCAGCGCCGACGGCGTGGGACCCGACTCGGTCGTGCGGCCGACGGGGCGGCCGTTCGCGATCCGCTGCGGCCCCTCGCTGCTCGGCCGCGTCATCGACGGCCTGGGCGAGCCCATCGACGACCGCGGCCCGCTCGATCCGGCGGACCTCGGCTGGTGGGCCGTCGAGCGCCCCGCGCCGGAGCCGCTCTCGCGGCGACGCGTCACCACGCCGCTCGCAATCGGCGTGCGCGCGATCGACGCCGTGCTCGCGATCGGCGACGGCCAGCGCATCGGCCTGTTCGCGCCGTCGGGCGCCGGCAAGTCGACGCTGCTCGGGCAGATCGCGCGCAACGCCTCCGCCGACGTGATCGTCATCGGCCTGGTCGGCGAGCGCGGACGCGAGGTCCGCGACTTCCTCGAGGTGCAGCTCGACGAGGCGAGCCGCGCGCGCACGGTCTGCGTGTGCGCCACCTCGGACGCCGCGCCGCTCCTCCGCCTCAAGTCGGCGCTGGGCGCGACCGCGGTCGCCGAGTACTTCCGCGACCGCGGCCGGCGCGTCCTGCTCCTGCTCGACTCGCTCACGCGCGTGGCGCGCGCGCAGCGCGAGGTCGGGCTCGCCGCGGGTGAGCCGCCGGCGCGCCAGGGCTACCCGCCGTCGGTGTTCGCGCTGCTCCCGCGGCTCCTCGAGCGCGGCGGACAGGCCGCCGTGGGCTCGATCACCGCCATCTACACGATCCTCACCAACGCCGACGACCTCGACGACCCGATCGCCGAGGAGGTCCGCGCGATCCTCGATGGGCACATCGTCTTGTCGCGCGAGCTGGCGGCGCGCGGGCAGTGGCCGGCGATCGACGTCGTGCGCAGCCTCTCGCGCGTGATGGACGACGTCGTCGACGCGCCGCACCGCGCGGCGGCGGCGCACCTGCGCCAGATCCTCGCGACCTACGAGCGCCAGCGCGACCTCATCCTCCTCGGCGCGTACCGCCGCGGCGTCGATCCCGCCACCGACGAGGCGCTCGATCGCGTCGACGCGGTGGAGGCCTTCCTGCGCCAGCCGCGCGACGAGCGGGCGCCGCGCGACGAGAGCCGCGCGCGGCTCCTCGAGCTCTTCGCCCAACCGCCTCGCCGATCCTGAAGGTGCCCATGTCGCGCCCCCGGTCCCTCCTCGTCCTCGCCGCGCTCTGCGCGACGCCACCCGCCGTCGGGGCGCCAGCCCCGCCGACCCCGCCGGCGATCGCCGATCCGGGCGTGCGCGACACCGTCTCCGCGATGCAGAAGGAGCTGCAGCGCGCGATGACGCGGCTGCGCCTCAAGACCTACGAGGCGCCCTACTTCATCGCGTACGCGGTGCGGGACTACGACGAGCGCGAGGTGATCGCGCGCCTCGGCGCCATCGTCTCGCGCGACCGCGATCACGGCCGCCAGGCGCACGCCGAGGTGCGCGTCGGCGACTACCAGCTCGACAACACGAGCTCGCAGCACGAGACCTTCGACCTGTCGGAACCCGACAGCTGGGATCCGCCCGCGCAGGCCCCGCTCGACGACGATCCGGTCGCGCTGCGCACGACGCTCTGGCTCCTCACCGACGTGAAGTACAAGCGCGCGCTCGGCGACTACGCGAAGAAGCGCGGCCGGCGCGCGATCAGCGTCGTCGAGGACGAGGGGCTGCCGAGCTTCTCGAAGGAGAAGCCGACCGTCTCCATCGACACGCTCGGCGGCGTCTCGTGGAACGAGGACCAGCTCACGGAGCGCGCGCGCCGCATCTCGCTCGACTACCGGAAGTTCCCCGAGCTGCTCGACGCCACGGTGCGGTTCAGCCTCGATCGCGTGACCCGGTACCTCACCACGTCGGAGGGATCGCTCATCGTCTCCGATCGGATCATCTACGGCGTGCACCTCGCGGCGGCCACCCGCGCGAAGGACGGCATGCTGCTGCAGCACGACAAGGTCTTCTACGCCCGCGCGCCGGAGGGGCTGCCCGACGACGCGCGCATCGCGACGACGGTCGCCCTGCTCGCGCGCGAGCTGCAGCAGCTCCGCGAGGCGCCGGTGATCGATCCCTACACCGGGCCCGCGATGCTCATGGAGGAGGCGGCCGGCGTCTTCTTCCACGAGACCGTCGGGCACCGCCTCGAGGGGGAGCGGCAGAACGACGAGAAGGAGGGCCGGACCTTCAAGGGCCAGGTGGGCAAGCGGGTCCTGCCCGAGTTCCTGTCGGTGATCGACGATCCGACCGCGCGCTCGGTCGCCGGCACCGCGCTCAACGGCTGGTACACCGTCGACGACGAGTCGGTCCCCGCGCGCGCCGTGACGCTGATCGAGCGCGGCGTGCTCCGCGACTACCTCAAGTCGCGGACGCCGATCATCGGCTCGTTGCGCTCGAACGGCCACGGGCGCGCCGAGGCGGCCAACGACCCGATGGGGCGCATGGGCAACCTCTTCGTCCGCTCATCGAAGCGCGTGCCGCTCCCCGAGCTGAAGAAGCTGCTGCTCGAGGAGGTGCGGCGCCAGGGCAAGCCCTACGGCCTCATCATCCGCGACATCGCCGGCGGCTCGACGAACACCTCGAACTACGGCTACCAGGCGTTCAAGGGCCAGCCGCGCCTCGTCTACCGCGTCGATGCCAAGACCGGCGAGGAGACGCTGGTGCGCGGCGTCGAGATGGTCGGCACGCCGCTCACCACGGTCGCCAAGATCGTCGCCACCTCCGACACCGAGGGCGTCTTCAACGGCTTCTGCGGCGCCGAGTCAGGCTTCGTGCCCGTGTCGACGATCGCGCCGGCGGTGCTCATGAGCGAGATCGAGCTGCAGCGCTCGCAGCGCGCGATGGAGCGGCCGCCGATCTTGCCGCCGCCGTTCACCGAGAAGTAGCGCGTCCCAGCGCGCGGAGGACGTGCGCGACGAGCTCGGGATCCGCGCCGGCGCCACGCAGGCGGGCCGCGTCGAGCCGCGCGACCGCCTCGCCATAGCCCATGCGCGCGAGGGCCTCGAGCAGCCGCTCGGTCGCGCGGCCACGCGCGTCGTCGAGCGCGGCGAGGATCGCCTCGCCGAGCGGCGCGCGGTCGGCGGGCGACGGCGCGCGCGCCCACGACGCCAGCACCGCCAGCGCCTCGGGCTCGCCGGCCGCCCAGCGTTCGATCCACTGCCCTCGGTTGCCGTCGTCGAGGTGGGTCTGCGTCGCGAGCGCCTCGGCGGCGGCGCGCTGCGCGGCGGCGCGCGCCTCGACCGTCTCGTGTCGGGCCCGGGTGATGCGCTCCTCGGCGTCCGACAGCAGCGCCTCGAGATCGCACCCCTCCTCCCGAAGGCTCTCGACGAGCCACGGGTCCTGGACGCGGCACCAGACGAGCGCGTCGACGACGAAGGGGCGATCCGGCGCCTTCGCCTGCTCGTCGAGCAGCACGCGCGCGGCGACGCGCACCGGCAGCAGCGAGCCGCTCTCGCGCATCCACTCGATCGCGGCGGAGAGGTCGCCCTGCGCGATCCCCTCGGCGAGCCGCGCGCGCACCTCCGCCGGCGGCAAGGTGCGCGAGAGCGCATGCCCCTCCTCGTCGAAGATCTCGCCGCCCGTCGCCTCCGCCAGCGCGCACGCGACGTCGAAGCTGACGGCGGCGGCCGGATCGCGCCCCGCGCGCTCGCGCAACGTCAGCACCGCGCCCGCGCCGCGCGCGTCCTCCTCGACGAGGACGCGGCCCGCGACGACGAGATCGTCCCAACCTTCCGCGTCGGCCGGCGCGAACGAGAGCTCGAGCGGCGCGAGCACCGCGCCCGGCGCCGGCGGTCGGCGTGGACAACGGACGCGGAGCTCGACGGCCACTGCTAGTGCGTGACCTTCACGGTCACCTTGTCGTCGCCCACGTTCTGCGCGACGAGCAGGCCGACGACGAGCGCGACGACGCCGCCGGCGGCGACCCACGTGTACCACTTGCCCCACATGCCGAGCTTCTTCTTCGGCGCCTCGGGCGGCGGCGGCGGCGCGGCGGCGAGCTGCGCGCCGCCTCCCCCTTCGCCGGGCGCCGCGTAGCCGGCGAGCCGCTCCATCGCCACCTGGCCGGCGTTGTCCACGCGCAGCGTCGCGTCCGACCACTTGCCCGCGCCGACGTCGAGCCAGCGCGCGAGCACCTTGCGCGGCCCGTCGGGCAAAAGGGCGAGCACGCGCGCGGCGCCCACGCGACGGCCGAGCGCGGCGACGTCGGCCGCCGGCGCGTCGGGCGCGCGATCGCGGACGCGATCGACAAGGACCCCGAGGCGGTCCTCCTGGGTGAGCACGACCTCGATGCGGCCGCCCGCGCGCAGCGCGACGTGCGCGCGGCGGTGGCCGGGCGCCTCGATGTCGACGAAGTCGATCGCGGGCGCGCCGCCCTCGACGGCGAGCGGCGTCACGCCGACGGGGATGAGGTCGCGGTAGACCTGCGCGCCCGGGGGCTGCGACGCCACCTCGACCGGCTCCGGCGCGGGGCCGAGCCCGAGCGGCGGCGCGTGGCGATCGAGGAGGACCTTCACGTCGTCGTTGGTGCCGGGCGCCATGCGCAGGCGCGACGCGGCGACCACCGCGTCGCGGGCACGCCCGAGCTGATCGTAGACGCTGAGCAGGCCGCGCTCGACGTCGCCGAAGCGGCCGCGCAGCGCGTCGAAGGGCACCTCGGCGAAGAGCTCCGCCTCGGCCGCCTCGAACGCCGCCGCCGCGTCGGCCAGCTTGCCGCGCGCCAGCGCCGCCTCGCCGGCGCGGACGCGCGCCGCCGCCCGCGCGCTGGGCCCGCCCTCGGCGAGCGTCCGACGATCGTCGAGGTTGTCGATGGGGCGCGCCGTCGGCTTGCGCGAGAGCGCGGCGTTCACGTCCTCCACGATCTTCGCGCCGAGCTCGCCTTCCGCCTCGCCCATCCACAGGACGGCGATCGGCAGCCGATCGGCGGCCGCCGCCGGCGCGGCCATCGCGGCGACGAGGAGCGCGGCGAACGCAGGGCGCGGGGCGCGCACGCGGCCTTACTCGACGGGCTTCTCGAAGAACTTGTTGAGCGCCCAGACGTCGCGCGCCCGCAGGCCGCCGAACTGGATGCCGACCCCGTGCGAGTGACCCTCCTCGGCCTCGACCCAGCGCACCTCGCCCTCGACCTCGATGGGCTCGGCCTGCGTCGGCACCGTGAAGCGCAGCTGGACCTTGGCGCCGAAGGGCATCGTCCGGTCCGCGATCATGTAGACGCCGCCGAGGCTGATGTTGCGCGTCTGAGTCGAGAACGTCGTGCCGTCGACGGTCACGTGGACCTCGACACGGCGCTCGTAACGACGATCGGCTCTCCGGTGCTCCACGCGGGCTCCTCGGTCACACCGAACGTGCGACCGGTCGGCAGATTAGGAGGCCTTCCCCGGTAGCGTCAACCGCCGTCTACTGCGAGCTCCAGATCGACGACGAGGGGCGCGTGGTCTCCGAGCGGCAGACGATGGCGCGCCGTCCGCGCGCGGGCACCGCGGAGCGCATCCCCGCCGGCGAGCAGCCGGTCGACGCGCAGGAGGCCCACGAGCGTCGGGCCGCTCTCCCGGGCGACGTCGGCCACGCGCGCGGTGAGCGCCGCCTCGGCGCGGGCATCCGCCTCGCGCCCGAGCCGCGCGGAGACCTCCGGATCGTAGTTCAGATCCCCGCCCGCGACGGTGAGCCGGCCCGGATCGCCGATGAGCGCGCCCGCCGCCCGGGCCTGCAGGAGGCGCCGCTCGCCGTTGAAGACGTCGAGGTGGAGGCAGATCGCGCGGATCTCGACGGCGCCCTTCACGAAGCGCGCCTCGAGCGCCCCGCGGCGGGTCGGCTCGAGCACGTGCTCCGCGAAGCGCGCGCCGAGGCCGCGGCGCACCAGCACCCCGACCTTGCGATCGTACCCGCAGCGCTCCGCGATCGCGCCGTCGTAGCGGGCGTCGCCCGCGCCGCCCCGCTCGAGCCGGCGCAGCTGGCTCGCGTGCATCAGCTCCTGCAGGAGCACCACGTCGGGATCGAGCTCGTCGAGCGCGGCGATCACGACGTCGACGTCGCGGTCCTTCAGCTGGTTCCCGCGCCACGGCCAGTAGAGCTCGCCCACGTTCCAGGTGACGACGCGCAGCCGCGCGCTTGACGCGGCGGCGGGCGCGGGGGCTTCATCGGGCGAGGAGGAGTGCATGGCCGACTGCCTGTTCTGCAAGATCCGCGATGGCGCCATCCCGAGCAAGCGCCTCGCCGAGTCCGCGAACGCGTTCGCGTTCCGCGACATCGCGCCGCAGGCGCCGACCCACGTCCTCATCGTGCCGCGGAAGCACCTCGTCTCGCTCGCCGAGGCCGGCGCGGAGGACGGCGCGCTCCTCGGCGAGATGCACCTCCTCGCGCAGAAGATCGCGAACGACGAGGGCCTGACGAACGGCTACCGCACCGTCCTCAACACCGGCCGCGACGGCGGGCAGACGGTCTTCCACCTCCACCTGCACCTCCTCGGCGGGCGACACCTGGCGTGGCCCCCGGGCTGAGCGCCGCGGCTAGAAGCCCTGCTGCCGCAGCCAGGCCTCGAGCCCGAGGTAGAGCGCGCGGCAGTCGAAGGGGCCGCCGTTCGGCTGGCAGATCTCGTTCAGGTGATCGGCGGGGATGCAGCCGAGGAACGTGCCCCACCGCGCCGACTCGACGGTGAGCAGGCCGTCGTTCGGCGCCGTCGAGGGCAGCTCGGCGATCGTGAGGAGCCCGCCCGGCGCGAGCAGGAGCCCGTCGAGCTCATCGGTCGTGCCGTCGAGCGCCTGGATGAACGGCGGCCCCGACGGTGGGCACGACGCGGCGTCGCGACCGGCCGAGCGGCCCGCGATCGAGTAGTAGGCGACGCCGGCGACGTCGGGGTTCGCCGCGTTGAAGGCCGCGGCGTGCGCGACGCTGAGCGTCGTGAGCGAGGCGTTGAGGTCGGCGTTCGGCATGCCCGACGGATCGAGCGCGCCGCCGACGAGCCCGAGCACCGCGCTCGCGGCGGCTTGCGCGGGCCCCGGCGTGAGCCCGAGCGCGAGGTCGGCGATCGGCGTGCCCCGGTGCGGCGTCCCGATGGTCACGAGCGCGGCGACGCCGCCCTGCGCGCGCGCGATCGCCCAGCGCGCGTCGAGCCCGCCCTGCGAGTGGCCGATGAGGACGACCCGCGGCGCGCCGGTCTCCGCGCGCGCCTGCGCGATCACCTCGAGCAGCCGCTGCCCGCGCGCCTCGGAGCCGTTGAACATGTCGAGCGCGGGCACGTAGACCTTGCGCCCCGTCGCGCGCAGCGCGTCCGGCACGCCGTAGAAGTAGTCGAGCGTCCCGAGCTTGGCCCAGCCCGCGAGCCCATGGACGAGCACGATCGGCAGCGGCACCGGCGTCGCGAGGTCGGGCGACGGGTCGGGCTGCACCGGCGCGCCCGCGTCGTCGGTGGCGCCGGCGTCCCCCGACGCGGCGATCTTCGCGTCCGGCGACGCGACCGGAGCGTCGGGCTGCGCGGAGCAGCCGACCAGCAGGAACGCGAGGCCACACCACCGCCGCACGGCGCGCATGTTGCCGACGCGCCGGCGTGCGGTCAATCCCGTTCGCCCGGGTCGCGAAGCCTCAGGATCACCGCCGACAAGACCGACGTGTCCCCACGCAGAGGGCTGTTCTCGCAGGGTTGGCGTCGGCACGGGGACTGCTCACTCGAGTGGGCATGCGACTTGACCGAGCAGGCCTTATCGCCGTCGTGCTCTCGATCGGCCTCGGTGGCGCGTGCGCCGGCGGTGGCGCTGCCACGTCGGACGATTCGACGGCGGACGTGGGCGGTGGCAAGGCGGATGGATCGGCGGACCTGGACAGCCTCCTGCGGTCCTCGGGCAGGCCGTTCGTCTTTCTCCTCCCCGTGGCCGAGCTGAGCGACCCGCCGAGCCCCGGGCAGGCGCGGATCGACGTCCTGCAGCTCGATCTCGACGCGCAGTTCCACATGGACGTGATCCGCCGCGACGACGGCGACTCGGCACCTTACCACCCGTACTACGCGGGCACCGTCGAGGTCGGCGCGGGTCAACGGCTCGTCTTCCGCTACGAGACCGAGAGCCTCAACGCCGGGCTCCCGCACGCCGTCGACTACGCGCCCACGACCTTCACCTGGGCGGCGCATGCGACCACGCTCGAGTGCGCCGCCGGCAAGAAGAGCTACTGGACCCTCGACCTCGGCGACGCGAGCGATCACGTGTATGCGGGCCAGCACCTCACCTCCCGCGACCGCGCGTGGGACCGGGAGTGCTTCCCACCCTCGACCCACAGCGGCATTTAGCGCCGCGCACCCGGGCGCGCTACCGTGACGGCGTGACCTCCCGGTTCGCCGCGGTCGATGGGCTCCTCGCCGAGGCGGTCGGGCCGGTCTTCCCGTCGGCGCAGCTCCTCGTCGTCGACGGCGGACGCGAGCTCTACGCGCGAGCCGTCGGCGCGGCGAGCCTCGGCACGCGCTTCGACCTCGCCTCCCTGACGAAGCCGCTCTGCACCGCCGCGCTCGTCCTCCGGCTGGTCGAGCGCGGCCGCCTCGGGCTCGACGAGCGGCCGCGCCCCGAGGCGACGGTGCGAGAGCTGTTGCGCCACGCCGGCGGCCTGCCCGCCTGGCGCCTCCTCGCCGACCCGGCCGCGCCGTCGCCCGGCGAGCGCGTGCGGGCGATCGAGGCGGCGCGCGCGGAGCCCCTCGCGTACGCGCCCGGGACACGCTCGGTCTACAGCGACCTCGGCTTCATCCTGCTCGGCGACGCGGTCGAGCGCGCGGGCGGCGCACCGCTCGATCGGCTGTTCGCGGACGAGCTCGCGGCCCCGCTCGGCGCCGACGTGCGCTTCGGGCCGATCGGCGGCGACGTCGCCCCGACGGAGGGCGACCTGCGCGGCGTGGTCCACGACGAGAACTGCCGCGCGATGGGCGGCGTGGGCGGACACGCCGGCCTCTTCGGCGACGCGCGCGCCGTCGGTCTGCTCGTCGCCGACTGGGTCGCCGCGTGGCACGCCGAGCCCGCGCGCGTGCCGGCCGCGCTCGTGAAGGAGGCGTTCGCCGCCCCCGCGATCCCCGGCTCGACGTGGGGCCTCGGCTGGGATCACCCGTCGCCCGAGGGCTCGGCGGCGGGGGCGCGCTGGGTGCGCACCGGCGTCGGTCACCTCGCGTTCACCGGCTGCTCGATCTGGATCGACCCGCCACGCCGTCGCTGGGTCGTCCTCTTGTCGAACCGCGTACACCCCACACGCACGAATGAAACGATCCGGTCGCTCCGCCCGCGCCTCCACGACGCGATCGTCGCCGCGCTCGACGACTGAGCCTCGGGGTGACACGGCGCCCGTGTCCGTGGCCCCACGCCCCGCCCCATCCCGCTGATCCAACTGGGCCGTCACCCTGGTACGGCGCGTGGACGGACCGCCCGGCATGAGCAGGCTCGTGTCGATCGGCTTCATCTGGCTCGGCTGTGCGGTCGCGTGGGTGATCCTGGGCAGCACGCTCCTCGTGCGCTCCGGCGAGACCTCGGGCGCCCTCCTCGAGGAGGTGCACGCGCTGTGGGGCCCGCCGCTCGAGCTCGTGCCGCCGAGCGGCGGCTACACCGAGATGATCCCGCGCCCCGTGAAGACGACGACGCGGGACGCCGCGGGGCACGACACCGAGGTGGTGACCGTGCAGGAGGAGGCGGTGCGGCGCGCCATCGACCTCACCGGCAGCGACCTCAAGATCCGCCTGCGCATGGCCCAGCGGCAGAAGGGCCTGCTCTGGTTCCCCACCTACGACGCCGAGGTCTCGGCGCGGTACCGCTTCGTCAACCAGAGCGGCCGCATGCGGCGCATCGACTTTACGCTGCCGCTCCCCACCGACCACGCGATCGTCGACGGGTTCTCCGTGCTCGACGACGAGGGCACGCCGCTCGACGTGAAGATCCAGGGCGGCGCCGCGGCCTTCTCGACGCTCATGAAGGACGGCGAGGCGCGCACGTTCCACGTCGCCCTGCGCTCGCGCGGCACCAGCCGCTTCGCGTACGCGCCCGCCGCCGGCACCGGCGAGGTGCGCGACCTCCGCCTGATCATGGACACCGACTTCGCCGAGGTCGACTTCCCGGCCGGCACGCTCTCGCCCACCCGCCACGCGGCGGGCGCGGCCTCGTGGCACGGCGAGTGGCAGTTCGACCGCCTCATCGCGGGGATGGGGATCGCGATCGAGCTCCCGCAACGCGTCAACCCCGGGCCGCTCGCCTCGCGGATCACCTTCTTCGCGCCGGTCGGGCTGCTCTTCTTCTTCTTCGTGGTCGCGGTCCGCGCCGCCGCGCGCAAGGAGGGCGACGCCTTCCACGCGCTCAACTACTTCATGTTCGGCTGCGCGTTCTTCGCGTTCCACCTCCTCTTCGCGTACCTCGTCGACCACGTCTCGATCGCGGCCGCGCTCACGCTCTCGTCGCTGACGTCGATCTTCCTGGTGGTGAGCTACGCGCGCGTCCTCGTCGGCTGGCGCTTCGCGATCGTCGAGACCGGCATCGCCCAGCTGCTCTACCTCGTGCTCTTCTCCATCACCTTCCTGTGGAAGGGCTACACGGGCCTGTCGATCACGCTCGGCGCGATCGTGACGCTCTTCGTGATGATGCAGTTCACGGCGCGGCGCGGCTTGCAAACGCGGTAGCCCCGCCCTACCGTCGCGCCGATGCCTCCCGCGGCACCGATCAACGTCCCCGTCGAGCTGTCCCCCGCGGGCGGCGTCGCGGACGATCGCGTCTTCCGCCTCGCGCGCGCGATCTCGACCGAGCGCCTCCTGCTCGCCGCCGGGCTGCCCGACGAGCCGGCGTGGCTCGCCGGCCGGCTCGAGCTCCTCTTCCACCTGCCGGGCGATCCCACCGCGCTGCGCTGCGGCGCGCGCGCCGGCGAGGTGGTCGTCGACGAGGCGACCGAGCGCGAGCACGCCGAGCGGCGCGCGCTCCTGTTCGCGGACCTCGCCCCGGAGGCCGCCGAGCGGATCGGCCGCTACATCGAAGCGAGGCTGGAGCAACCATGAGCGAGGGAAAGCGGTCTTCGATGGACCCGATCGCGCGGCTCGAGGCGCTCGAGGCCGAGTCGCTGCGCGGCGGCGGCGAGGCGCGCATCGAGCGGCAGCACAAGGCGGGCAAGCTCACCGCGCGCGAGCGCGTCGACCTGCTCCTCGACCCGGGCTCGTTCGTCGAGATCGATCGCTTCGTCACGCACCGCTGCCTCGATTTCGGGATGGAGCAGCAGAAGATCCTCGGCGACGGCGTGGTCACGGGCCACGGCCTCGTCGAGGGCCGGCAGGTCTTCGTCTTCGCGCAGGACTTCACCGTCTTCGGCGGCTCGTTGTCCGAGGCGTACGCGACGAAGATCTGCAAGGTGATGGACCTCGCGATGAAGGTCGGCGCGCCGGTGATCGGGCTCAACGACTCGGGCGGCGCGCGCATCCAGGAGGGCGTGGCCTCGCTCGCCGGCTACGCCGAGATCTTCACGCGCAACGTGCTCGCCTCGGGCGTCGTGCCGCAGATCTCCGCGATCATGGGGCCCTGCGCCGGCGGCGCCGTCTACTCGCCCGCCATGACCGACTTCATCTTCATGGTCGAGGGCACGAGCTACATGTTCATCACCGGCCCCGACGTCATCAAGACGGTGACGCACGAGGAGGTGACGAAGGAGGAGCTCGGCGGCGCGCACACCCACGCGAGCCGCTCGGGCGTGGCGCACCGCGCCTTCCCGAGCGAGGCGGCGTGCCTGGCCGCCATCCGGGAGCTCCTCTCGTACCTGCCGCAGAACAACACCGAGAACCCGCCGGCGATCGCGTGCGCCGATCCGCCCACGCGCGAGGACGCGGCGCTCGACGAGATCGTCCCCACCGACTCGCTCAAGCCGTACGACATCCGCGAGGTCATCGCCCGGGTCGTCGACGATCGCCGCTTCTTCGAGATCCAGCCCGAGCACGCGCAGAACATCGTCTGCGGCCTGGCGCGCATCGAGGGCCGCCCCGTCGGCGTCGTGGCCAACCAGCCGGCGCACCTCGCGGGCGTGCTCGACATCGACAGCTCGATGAAGGCCGCGCGCTTCGTGCGCTTCTGCGACTGCTTCAACCTCCCGCTCGTCACCTTCGTCGACGTGCCCGGCTTCCTCCCCGGGGTGAAGCAAGAGCACGGCGGGATCATCAAGCACGGCGCGAAGCTCCTCTACGCCTACGTCGAGGCCACGGTGCCGAAGGTGACCGTCATCACGCGCAAGGCGTACGGCGGCGCCTACGACGTCATGGCGTCGAAGCACGTGCGCGCCGACGTGAACCTCGCCTACCCGACCGCCGAGATCGCGGTCATGGGGCCCGACGGCGCGGTCAGCATCGTCTACGGCAAGGAGCTCGAGAAGGCGGCCGACCCCGCCGCGGCGCGCGCGGCGTACGTGGCCGAGTACCGCGAGAAGTTCGCGAACCCCTACGCGGCCGCGGCGCTCGGCTACATCGACGAGGTCATCCGCCCGCGGCAGACCCGCGGCAAGATCGCGACCGCGCTCCGCATGCTGCGCAACAAGCGGCAGTCGAACCCGCCGCGCAAGCACGGAAACCTCCCGCTGTAGCGGGGCGGTCCACAACAAATGGGCCGTTCGCGCCCGCCCGTCCGCTGCGGCATACTGGTGGGGATGCGTCTCCGCACGCGCCGCCGCCTCGCGCTCGCGCTCGCGGTGGGCCTGGCCGGCTGCGCGGGCCCTTACGGGGAGCGCCGCGAGGGACCCGTCGTGCGCCGCTTCGGCGAGCGCCTGGTGGAGGGGCCGTACGTCAGCCCCGCCGCGTACGAGCACTACATCCGCGCGATGCTGCGGGAGGCCGCGGGCCGGCCCGACGAGGCGGTCGACGAGCTCCGGCGCGCGCTCGGCTCGAACGGGACCTCGGCGTACCTGCGCGTGCGGCTCGCCGACGCGCTGCTCTCGACCGGCCGCGTCGACGAGGCGCGCGACGAGCTCGACGCCGCGCTCCGGCTCGAGCCCGAGAACGCGGAGGCGTACGTCGTGAAGGCGCGGCTGCACGGCCGGCTCGGCGAGCGTGCCGCCGTCGAGAACGCGCTCGAGCGGGCGATCGCGCTCGATCCCGCCGCCGAGGAGCCGTCGCTCATGCTCGCGGCGCTGCAGCGCGACACCGGGCGCGAGGACCGCGCGCTGGCGACGCTGCGGGCGCTCGCCGCACGCACCTCGTCGGCGACCGCCGAGGAGGCCCTCGGCCGCGCGGCGCTGAAGACGCGCGACCGCGCCGCCGCCCGCGAGCAGCTGCGCCGGGCGGTCGAGCTCGACGGCGCGCGCAACGAGGCGCGCGTCGAGCTGGCGCGGATCGCGCTCGGCGATGGCGACGCCGACCTCGGCCTGCAGCTGCTCGCGAGCGCCGCCGAGCGCACCCGCGAGCTGACGCTGTCGCTCGAGCTCGCCCACGCCGCCGCGCTCGCCGGGCGCCTGCCGCGCGCGCTCGCCGTCCTCGATCGCCTCGAGGAGGACGCGCAGACCCCCTCCGCGCGCCTCGAGGTCGCGACCGCCTTCCTCGACGTGGGCGTACCGCGGCGCGCCGCGCTGATCGCCGACGCCGTGCTCGTCGAGGAGCCGCGCGCCGAGCTCCGCGCCGCCGCGCGCGCGCTCGTCGCCCGCGCGGCGGAGGCGACCGGCTCCATCGGCGACGCGCTCGCGGCCTGGCAGGCGATCGGCCCGGCCGACGCCGAGTACGCGACGTCGCTGCTGCAGCGCGCGCGGCTGCTGCGCGCGCGCGGCCACGATCGCGACGCGCTGGCGCTGATCGAGGCGGGCATCGCCGAGCGCACGGCGCGCGGCCGACTCGAGGAGCGCGATCAGCTCGCGATCGGCCTCGCCGCGCTGCGCGTGGAGCTCGGCGAGGGCGCGGCCGCGGTCGATCGCCTCGTCGACGTCGCCGCGACCCGCCCGCACGCGACCGAGCTGCGCGTCGGCCTCGCGCACCTCGAGCGGCAGGTCGGTCGCGCCGGCAAGGCGGTCGCCCTGCTGCAGCCGCTCGCGGCGGCCGGCGATCCGCGCGTGCTGCGCGCACTCGGCGAGGCGCTCCTCGAGGTCGGCCCGCGCCCCGACGAGGCGCTGCGGATCCTCGAGCGCGCCGAGGGCGCCGCGCCGCACGACGCCGCGGTCGCCGGCAGCCTCGGGACCGCCTACCTTCGCGCCGGCCGGCTCGAGGACGCCGAGCGCCTCCTGCGCCGCGCCGATCGGCTGGCCCCGCCGAGCGCCGAGGTGCTCCAGCAGCTGGCGCGGCTGCTCGAGCGCCGCGATCGGCGCGATGACGCGGCGGCGGTGCTCCGTCGCGCGTTGCAGGCCCGTCCCGCCGAAGCGCTCCGCCAGCAGCTCGAGGCGCAGCTGCTCATGCTCGAGCGGGGCCGCGTGGGATCGCGGTGAACGCCCGCCGCGCGCGCTGGCTCGCGGCGCTGCTCGCGCTCGCCGGGTGCCCCCACGCGCTGCCGCCCGCGGCTCGCCCCTACGCGCCTCCGACGGCGGAGGCGCTGCTCGACTCGCTGCGCGCGCGCGCAGGCAAGATCCGCTCGATCGACGCGAGCGCCAAGGCCGAGGAGAGCGCGCCGGGCACGCCGCGCGTCAAGGTGAGGGTGCAGATCGACGCCGAGCGCCCGGACCGGCTGCGGCTCGAGGTCGAGGCGCCGCTCGGCGGCGGCGCGGCGACGCTCGTCACCGACGGCGCGGACTTCCGGCTCCTCGATGCGCGGGAGGGGCGGTTCCTGCGCGGCGCCGCCGAGCCCTGCAACGTGGCGCGGCTCATCCAGGTCGAGCTGCCCCCACGCGCGATCGTCGATCTCCTCCTCGGCTCGGTGCCGCTCGACGGCCTCCCGGTCGAGGCGGGCTGGGACCCGAGCGAGGGCGGGCGCGAGCTGCTCACGCTCCGCGACGACGACGGCGCGACCACGAAGATCTGGCTCGACGCGCGCGGACGCCGCTGGGACCCCGTGCGCGCCGAGCGACGTGACGCGCGCGGCGCACCGCTGTGGCGCATCGAGCACGCCGACTTCGTCGAGCGCGACGGCGTCCGCCTGCCCGGTCGTACCGCGGTCGAGGATCCGCGCCGCCGCGCCACCGTCAAGCTCAGGTACCGCGAGCCCACCGTGAACCCGTCGCTGCCCGCGGCCGGCTTCTCGCTCGAGCCGCCGGCGGGGCTGCCCGTCGAGCAGGTCGACTGTCGCTAGCCGCTCACAACAGCGCGTCGTCGTCGAGCTTGCCCTCGAGGTAATCGGCCTCGAGGCGCACGATGAAGCGCTGCCAGAGCTCGCGGGCGTGCTCGTCGGGGAAGCGGAAGACGACGCCGACGCCGCGGTCGCCGCCGTCGGACTGTCGCGCCACCTCGCCCGAGATCTCGAGCGGCCGGAAATCCCCGCCCGGCGGGTAGATGAGCAGCGGCACCGTCACGCCGATCTGCAGGTGCTCCGCCGTGCGCACGAACGCGCCCTCCTCGTTGAGGTCGCGCGTGAAGTTGAGGCGGCGCCCGCGCGGCGCGGAGTAGGCGACCTTGAGCCGCAGCGGCAGGCGGCGCTTCTCGCGCACGTCGAGCAGGCCGCCGCGCACGTAGCCATGGACGTAGTTGATCTTGGCGTTCTCGCTCGGCTGGAACTCGACGCCCACGCCGGCGCGGGCCCGCGCATCGCCGGTGGCGCGCCGCCACTTGACCGTGCCGAGCAGGAGCACGCGCGGGCCGCCCTGGAAGATGACCTCGACGACCACGCGATCGCCCACCTGGGCCTCGACCGTCGGCACGAAGAGGCCGCTCGGCCCGAGCGAGGCGTCCTGGTAGCGCTGGAAGTCGTTGCGCTCGACGATGTGGATTTTGAGACGTCCGCCCACGCGACCGCTTAACGCTCCGCGAGCCCAGAGCCGAGCCCCAAGCGCCAACGATAGCATGCTTCACAGGCGACGGGACGGTGCCCGCCGGCGTCGGCGTGGACGCCGGGCGGCATGCGCGCAGGACCGCCGCACCACGCGCAGCTCGGCAGCCGCTCGGGCGGCGGCGCGACGAACCGCGCGGGCGCCGTCGCCTCTCGTCCGCGTCGCCGCGCCTCGGCCTTCCTGGCACGGCGGCACGCCGCGCATCGCCGCGGCGGATCGGCGATGCCGCGCGCGGCGTGGAACCGTTGCTCCCCCGCGCGGAACCAGAACGTGGCCCCGCACGCCGCACAGATCTTCTCTTCGTCGTGTTCCGGCATGGGCGTGCTGCGACGATTTTTGGTACACCACCCGGAATGCAGCTCGCAAGGTGCGCGGTCCTCTTGGCGATCCTGACTCCGGTGCCCGGGTGCAGGCACGATCCGGCGATCGTCGTCCGCTTCGAGCCCGCTGATCTCGGGCGCGCCGAGCGCCCCGCCGTGGACGCGGCGCTGCCGCCGATCGACGCCGCGACCCCGCCCGCGGCCGCGATCGCCCGCGCGACCCCCGCGGGCGCGCTCGCCTGCGCGAGCGAGGCCGACTGCGCGCT
>FTFF01000875.1_pt1 | contig 20456 bp, 14 predicted proteins | sample 1640361 | NCBI WGS metagenome assembly FTFF01 (sample SAMEA3914816, study PRJEB12502) | metagenome | biome: forest; material: soil | place: USA | collected 2011-09-16 | depth 0.3 m | reverse complement strand
GTCAGCCACACCTACTTCGGGCACGACGAGTACGCGCCGCTCGCGCCCGGCCTGAAGACGCTCGACGACGCCCTCGAGATCCGCCGCCGCGTCTTCGCCGCGTTCGAGCGCGCCGAGCAGGCCGCGCTCGCCGGCGATCGCGAGGCGGTCGATCGCCTCCTCACCTTCGTCGTCGTCGGCGGCGGCGCCACCGGCGTCGAGCTCGCGGGCGCCCTCGCCGAGATCGCCACCGAGACCCTGCCCGGCGAGTTCCGCGCCATCGAGCCGGGCCGCGCGCAGATCCTCCTCGTCGAGGCGCACCCGCGCCTCCTCCCCGGCTACCCCGAGCGGCTGCAGCGCTCCGCCGAGGACCAGCTCCAGGGGCTCGGCGTCACGCTCCGCCTCGGCACGCGGCTCGAGGGGATCGACGAGCTCTCCTGCACGCTCTCCGGCGCGCGCGTCCCGACGGAGACCGTGCTCTGGGCCGCGGGCGTCGCCGCCTCGCCGCTCGGCCGCGCGCTCGGCGCCCCGCTCGATCGCTCGGGGCGCGTGCTCGTGGAGCCCGACCTCTCGGTCCCCGGCCACCCCGAGGTCTTCGTCGTCGGCGACCTCGCCGCGATCACCACCGACGGGAGACCCGTCCCCGGCGTGGCGCAGGGTGCGATCCAGGGCGGCCGCGTCGCCGCCGAGAACGTCCTCCGCCGCTTCCACGACGAGGACACCGTCGCGTTCCGCTACCGCGACAAGGGCGCGCTCGCCACGATCGGCCGCGCGCGCGCCGTCGCCGACCTCGGCCGCGTGACCTTCCGCGGCCCGCTCGCCTGGCTGGTCTGGGCCGTCGTGCACATCTTCTTCCTCATCGGCTACCGCAACCGCGCGAGCGTGATGCTCTCGTGGGCGTGGGCGTGGATCACCGGCAACCGGCAGGCGCGCCTCATCACCGGCGCGGTCCGGCGCCGGGCTACAACGCCGCGGTGACGCGGGGCAGGCGCATGCGGCTCGTCAGCTCGTCGGTGTACGCCGCGAGCTTGTCCGCGACGAACCGGTAGTAACCGTACTGCCCTTCCTTGCGACGCTCGAGGAGGCCGGCGTTCACCAGCTCCTTCAGGTGATGGGAGACGGTCGCCTGCGACACCGGGCACATCCCGACCAGCTGGCTGCACGAGATCTCGCCCGCGGTGGCGATCTTCTCGAGCAACTCGCGCCGCTGGGGGTCGGCGAGCGCCTTGGCGATGCGAAGGAAATCGGCGCTCGGGGGGGAAGTCATCTGGTGCGCAGGGTGTTCTTAAGAGGTAACTGGCCGAACGAGCACGGTCAAGACCACGGGCCCTTGACCGAGCGTATATCGATGATTATCGATATGTCTATTCGCCGACCCCGTCCTCGAAGGGCTCGCCGGCGTCCTCTGCCGATTCAGCTAAACGGCGGAAAGGATAAGACCATGAAGGCGTCCCAGGCCTCGGTACAGAAGGCACCTCGCGCCGCCACCGTCCGACGAAGCCGCGGGGCATCGACGGCCATCAAAGTAGACAGGTCGAGCTCAGGAGACAAGGCCATGCGCGCCCTTCGCCCCGCCTCACCGGTCGAGCCGTCGCCGGTCCCGCCCGTCCACGTGGCGAGCGAGCGAGGCCAGGACGCCCTCGGCCGTTACATGGATGACCTGCGCAAGTACCCGATCCTCGATCGCGAGGAGGAGCACACGCTCGCCCTCCACTATGAGAAGACCCACGATCCCGACGCCGCCCGGCGGCTCATCGGGTCGAACCTGCGCCTCGTCGTCAAGCTCGCGCGCGAGTACCAGGGCGCGTCGCAGACCCTGCTCGACCTCGTGCAGGAGGGCAACGTCGGCCTCGTGCGCTCGCTCCAGACCTACGAGCCGGCGCGCGGTATCCGCCTCTCGACGTACGCCTCGTGGTGGATCCGCGCGTACATCCTCAAGTACATCCTCGACAACGCGCGGCTCGTGCGCTTCGGCAAGACCGAGGCGCAGCGCAAGCTCTTCTTCAACCTGCGGAAGGAGCGCGACAAGCTCGAGGCCGCGGGCGTGACCGCCGACCCGGAGACCCTCGCGAAGAAGCTCGGCGTGCCCGAGCGGGACGTCGTCTCGATGGAGCGCCGGCTCGCCCAGCCCGACCTGTCGCTCGACGCACCGGTCGACCGCGACGACTCGGGCGGGCGCTCGTTCATCGATCGGCTGGAGAGCCCGCTCGGCGAGCGCCCCGACACGCTGGCCGAGCTGAGCGAGCACCGCGAGCAGCTGCGGCGCACCGTCGCGGAGTTCGCGTCGACGCTCACCGGCCGCGACCGCGTCATCTTCGACGCGCGGCTCTACGCGGACGAGCCGGCGACGCTGCAGACGCTCGCCGACCGCTTCGGCATCAGCCGCGAGCGGACGCGTCAGCTCGAGCAGCGCATCGTCACCGGGCTCAAGCGCTGGGTGGTCGGCCACCTCGACGGCGCGACGCTCGACGCGCTGCCGCTCGCCGCCTGACTTGACGGCGACGGGCCGGCGCGGGAAGAACAAGGCCGAATGGAGGCCGACGCGAGGAGCGCAAGACCTGTCCTTCTTATCGAGGATGACGCCGATATCCGCGAGGCCATGCAAGAGCTGCTCGAGGGCGAGGGGTACCGCGTCCTCACCGCGGAGAACGGCGCCGTCGGCCTCGCGCTCGCCAAGGTGCGCGAGCCGTCGGTGATCCTGCTCGACCTCATGATGCCGGTGATGGACGGGTACACCTTCCTCGAGGAGCTGGTCCGCTGGAAGCCGGACGCGCTCGAGCATACGCCCGTGCTCGTCGTCACCGCCGCGGGCGATCGCACCCGGCTGATCGCGGGCGTGCGCCGCGAGCTGCGCAAGCCGGTCGACGTGCAGGTCCTGCTCGAGGCGGTCGCCGAAGCCTACGGCGCGCGCTAGCCTGCCCGATCGCTGGGATGGGCGAGCCGATCGATCCGCTGGCGGGCTTCGGCCCGGCGACGCGCGCGTGGTTCGCGCAGGCGCTCGGCGCGCCCACGCCGGTGCAGGCGCAGGGCTGGCCGGCGATCGCGCGCGGCGAGCACGCGCTCCTCTGCGCGCCGACGGGCAGCGGCAAGACGCTGGCCGCGTTCCTGGCCTGCCTCGACCGGCTCGCCCGCCGCGACGCGCCGGCGGGCGGCGTGCGCGTCGTCTACCTGTCGCCGCTGAAGGCCCTCGCGTACGACGTCGAGCGCAACCTGCGCGTCCCCCTCGCCGGGATCGCCGCGGCGGCCGAGGCGCGCGGCGAGGCGATCCGCCCGGTGCGCATCGCGACGCGCACCGGCGACACGCCCGCGCGCGAGCGCCGCCGCCTGGCGCGCGATCCCGCGGACATCCTCATCACCACGCCGGAGTCGCTGTACCTGCTCCTCGGCGCGGAGGCGCGCCGCGTCCTCGCCGGCGTCGAGACGGTGATCGTCGACGAGATCCACGCGCTCGCGCCCGACAAGCGCGGCGCGCACCTCGCGCTCTCGCTCGAGCGCCTCTCCGCGCTCTGCGCGGACAGCGGCGCGCCGGACCCGCAGCGGATCGGGCTCTCCGCGACGCAGCGCCCGCTCGAGGAGGTCGCGCGCTTCCTCGGCGGCGCGCGGCCGGTGACGATCGTCGACGCCGGCGCGCGCCCGCGCCTCGAGCTCGTCGTCGAGGCGCCCGTCGAGGAGGGCGGCGAGGGGCCGTCGCTGCACGCGCGCGTGCTCGCGCTCATCGCCGCGCACCGCTCGACGATCGTCTTCTGCAACAGCCGGCGCCTCTGCGAGCGCTTCGCCGCACGGCTCAACGAGCTGTGGGCCGAGGCGGGCCACGCCGAGGTGCTGGTGCGCGCGCACCACGGCTCGGTCGCGCGCGAGCAGCGCGTCGAGATCGAGGAGGCGCTCAAGGGCGGGCGGCTGCGCGGCCTCTGCGCCACGAGCGCGCTCGAGCTCGGCATCGACATGGGCGCGGTCGATCTCGTCGTGCAGATCGAGTCGCCCGGCTCGGTCGCGCGGGGCCTGCAGCGCGTCGGGCGCGCCGGTCACCACGTCGGCGGCTCGTCGCGCGCGTTCATCTTCCCGCGCGGGCGGCACGACCTCGCCGAGGCCGCGGTGGTGGCCCGTGGGATGTGCGACGGCGCGGTCGAGGCGATCCGCGTCCCGCGCAACCCGCTCGACGTCCTCGCGCAGCAGATCGTCGCCATGACCGCGGACCGCCCGCGCACCATCGACCAGATCGAGGCGATCGTCCGCGCGAGCCACGGCTTCCGCGACCTCTCGCGCGAGCTGCTCGTGGCGGTCATCGAGATGCTGGCCGGGACCTCGCCCGGCGTGCCCGAGCTGCACGAGCTCAAGCCGCGCGTGGTGTGGGACCGCGCCACCGACACCATCGCGGCGCGCGCGGATGCCCGGTTCGTCGCGATCGCGAACGCGGGGACGATCGCCGACCGCGGCCTGTACGGCGTCTACCTCGAGGGCGGCGGCCCGCGCGTCGGCGAGCTCGACGAGGAGATGGTGCACGAGTCGCGCGTGGGCCAGACGTTCCTCCTCGGCGCGTCGACCTGGCGCATCACCGAGATCGGGCGCGACCGCGTGATCGTGCGCGCGGCGCCGGGCGAGCCGGGGCGGATGCCGTTCTGGCGCGGCGAGGGCCCGGGGCGCCCGATCGAGCTCGGGCGCGCCCTCGGCGCGTTCCTGCGCGAGATGGAGGCGGCGCTGGCCGACGGCGAGGCCGGCGTGGCCCGCGCCCGCGCGACGCTGCGCGATCGGCACCAGCTCACCGAGGGCGCGGCCGCCGCCCTCGCCGCGCACCTCGACGAGCAGCGACGCGCCACCGGACGGCTGCCGTCGGACCGCACGGTCGTCGTCGAGCGGTTCCGCGACGAGCTGGGCGACTGGCGGGTGTGCCTGCTGTCGCCCTTCGGCGCGCGGGTACACGCGCCGCTCGCGCTCGCGATCGAGGCGCGGCTCGCCGCCCGCGCGGGTGCGGCGACGCCGGCGCTCCACTCCGACGACGGGATCACGCTGCGCCTCGGCAACGCCGAGCGACCGCCCGAGCTGGCGTCGCTCCTGCCGGCGTCCGATGAGGTCGAGGAGATCGTGCTCGGGGCGCTGCGCGGCTCGTCGCTCTTCGCGGCGCGCTTCCGCGAGAACGCCTCGCGCTCGCTGCTGCTGCCGCGGCGCTTCCCCGGGCGGCGCACGCCGCTGTGGTCGCAGCGCCTCCGCGCGAGCGCGCTCCTCGCCGCGACCAGCGGCGCGCCCGGCTTCCCCATCGTCCTCGAGACCTACCGCGAGTGCTCGCTCGACGTCTTCGACCTGCCGGCGCTGCGCGCGCTGCTCGCGGCGATCGAGGTCGGCGAGGTCGCGCTCGTCGAGGTCGAGACCGCGCGGCCGTCGCCGTTCGCGCGCGCGCTCAGCTTCGCGTACGTCGCCGCGTTCCTCTACGAGGGCGACGCGCCGCTCGGCGAGCGCAAGGCGCAGGCGCTCACGCTCGACCGCGGGCTCCTGCGCGAGCTGCTCGGCGAGGTCGCGCTCCGCGAGCTCCTCGATCCGCGCGTCCTCGACGAGGTCGAGGCGGAGCTGCAAAGCACCCTGCCCGAGCGGCGCGCGCGCACGGCCGATCAGGTCCACGATCTCCTGCGCCGCCTCGGCGACCTCTCCGACGTCGAGCTCGCGGCGCGCTGCGAAGGCGATCCCGCGCCCTTCGTCGCCCAGCTCCTGCAGGACGGCCGGGCGACGAGGCTCGTCGTCGCGGGCGAGCCCCGGCACGTCGCGGCCGAGGACGCGGCGCGCTACCGCGATCCGCTCCCCGCCCTCCCGGTGCTGCTCGCGCGGTACGCGCGCACCCACGGGCCGTTCCCGCTCGACGCGGTCGCCGCGCGCCTCGGGGTGCCGCTCGCGGCGCTCGCGGCGGCGGCGCGCCTCCTCGTCGTCGACGGGCGCCTGCTCGAGGGCGAGCTCCGCCCCGGCGGCACCGGGCTCGAGCTGTGCGACCCGGAGGTGCTGCGCCGGATCCGCCGCCGCACCCTCGCGGCGCTGCGGCGCGAGATCGCGCCGGTCGACGCCGCGACGCTCGCGCGCTTCCTGCCGGCCTGGCACGGCGTCGGCGATCCGCGCGAAGGTCCAGCGCGGCTGCGCGAGGCCGTGGCGCAGCTCGATGGGCTGGCGCTGCCGTTTTCCGAGCTCGAGGAGATGCTGCTGCCCGCGCGCGTCGCCGGCTTCGCGCCGCGCCTCCTCGACGAGCTCGGGGCCGCGGGCGAGGTGGTGTGGATCGGGCGCGGCGCGCCGTCGGGCGACGGCGGCCGCGTCGCGCTCTACCGGAGGGAGCACGCCCCACGCCTCCTCGATCCACCGCCGCCGTTCGCCGGCGACGCGCTCGCGCACGCGATCCTCGATCACCTCGCGCGGCGCGGCGCGGCGTTCTTCTTCGAGCTGCAGGGCGCGGTGCGCGACGTCTCGCCGCAGGCGCTCGAGGCCTCGCTCTGGGAGCTCGCCTGGGCCGGGCAGGTCACGAACGACACCTTCGCCCCGCTGCGGGCGATCGCCGCGCCGGCGATGGGCGCGCGGGTGCGCCCCGGGGCGATCGCCGGCCGCTGGTCGCGCGTCGCGGACCTCGTCGCGGCCGCGCCCGATCCGACCGCGCAGGCGCACGCGCGCGCGCTGGTGCTGCTCGAGCGCCACGGCGTCGTCGCCCGCGAGGTCGCGGCCGCGGAGGAGCTGCCCGGCGGCTTCACCGCGGTCGCCGACGTGCTTCGCGCGATGGAGGAGGCGGGCCGCGTGCGCCGCGGCTACTTCGTCGAGGGGCTCGCCGGGATGCAGTTCGCGCTCCCGGGTGCGCTCGACCGCCTCCGCGCCGCGCGCGCCGATCCGCCGTCGGCGGTCGCGCTCTCGGCGATCGATCCGGCGAGCCCGTTCGGCGCGGTGCTCGGGTGGCCCGCCGTCGCCGACGACGCGGCGCGCCCGCGGCGGGTGGCCGGCGCGATCGTCGTCACCCACCGCGCGCAGCCCGCGCTCTTCGTCGAGCGCGGCGGCCGCCGGCTCACGCTCTTCCCGCGGCCCGACGACGCCGAGGCGTTGCCCGCCGCGGTCGAGGCGCTGCGGCGCGTGGTCGACCGCCTCGGCCGCGGCCTGCGCATCGGCGACGTCGACGGGCGGCCCGCGCTGCGCTCGCCGCACGCCTCCGCGCTCGAGCGCCTCGGCCTGCGCGTCGAGCCGGGCGGCCTCGCGCTCGATCCGCGGCCGGTCAGCCGCGCTTCGACATGAAGGCGACCATCGCCTCCATCGTCTCCGGCGCGGCGAGGCGCTCGACGAAGAGCGCGCCCTCGCGGGCCATCGCGGCGGCGACGGCGTCCGCCTGCCCCTGGCGGATGAGGCGCTTCGTGAGGCGCACGGCGGTCGCCGGCATCGCCGCGAGCTCGGCGGCGAGCGCGTCGGCGGCCTGATCGAGCTCGGCCGCCGGGACGACGCGGTTCACGAGCCCGGCCTCACGCGCCTCGTCGGCCCCGAAGGGCTTGCCGAGCAGGAGCCACATCGAGGCGCGCTGGCGCCCGGCGAGCGCGGGCAGGAGCAGGCTCGACGCGGCCTCCGGCACCAGCCCGAGCTTCGTGAACGGGAGCGTGAAGCGCGCGCGATCGCTCGCGACGACGAGATCGCAGTGGAGCAGCATCGTGGTCCCGAGGCCGACCGCCGGCCCGTCGACGGCGGCGACGATCGGCTTCTCGAAGCCGACCAGCGCCTGGAGGAAGCGCATGACCGGGCTCCCCTCGCCGCTCGGCGGGCTCTTCATGAAGTCGCCGATGTCGTTGCCCGCGGTGAAGGCGCCGGGCGCGCCGGTGATGAGCAGCACCCGGATCGCGTCGTCGGCCGCGGCGCGCGCGAACGCGGCGCAGAGCCCGTCGTACATCGCGAGCGTGAGCGCGTTCTTCTTCTCGGGGCGGTTCATCGCGACGCGGAGGACGGGCCCGCGGGCCTCGGTGACGATGTGCTCGATGGTCATGGGCCTACCGTTGCAGGTCGCCGCGACAGGGACAAGCGCGAACGCCGGGGGCAGCGCATATTGGTGGAATGCGTCCCGCGGTGACCTGGGTCTGCCTCGCGTTCGTGAGCGTCGGTGCCGCGGCGGCTCGCTCGTCCGACCGGGCCGTCGCCGCACGCGCGCAGCAACAGCTCGGCAAGGCGCTCGACGCCGCCAAGGCGACGCCGGCGCAGCGCGTCTCGCTCGCGGTGGCCGTCAACCAGCTCGTGGCCTCGACCGAGCTGGCGTTCGGCGTGCCTGCCACCGCCGAGATCGACACGATCCTCGCTCTCTTCGAGCACGACACGATCGACGGCACGGCGGTCGCCGCGATCAAGCGACGCCGCTCCGCCGGCTACGACCTCGTCGCCGCGGCCCTCGTGCAGGCCTTCAACCGCTTCCACGACACGCTCTCTCCCGAGCAGCGGCAGCGCCTCATCGACCACGTGCGGAAGCGCGTGGAGGGACGGCGGCTGCGCAAGCTCAAGCAGGGCTTCCTCGAGCTGGTGGTGGCCGCCCAGGTGGAGGACCTGCTCGAGCGCACCGGCGCGAGCGAGCCCGAGCGGGCGACCGTGCGGGTCGCGCGGGACGAGGTGCTCGCCGCATTCCGCGCCCCACAGGCGGCCCTCACCACCTTCCTCGATCGCGTCGCTGCGCTCTTCCGCGCCGACGCGGTCGATCAAGCGGAGCTCGGCAAGGTCCGCGAGGAGAAGCTCAAAGAGGTGCTCACGATCGTCGACACCCTCGAGCGCGCGCTCGTCCAGATCCACGACGGCCTCACGCCCGAGCATCGCCAGCGCCTCGTCGAGCTGGTACGAGCGCGACGCGCGCATCGCGTGCCGGCGCACGTGGATGAGCTCTGAGAACGCCGAGCCTCGTTGGTGTGCCAGACCACGTAGCCGGCCAGCTGAGTAGCCGCACGAAATAGACGGCACACGCCAGGCTTTCCCCCAGTCGAGCGAGGCAAATTATCGCAATCACTCGCCCCTTCGGTGGCCATGCGTTTGCACTTACCCGGCAACCGGATGGCGCGCCTGGATCGATCTCGACCGTGGCTCCTCTTGTCGCTCCTCCTCGCCGGCTGCGTCGGCATGGTCGAGGGCTCCGGAGAGGGCGAGGACAACGCCGAGCTCCTCGTCCCCGCGCAGGTGAAGGTGAACGGCCGCATCGTGAGCGTCGAGGCCGACTACCTGCCCCGCGTCGTCCAGTGCGAGAACCCCGGCGCGCCCTACGAGTCGCTGAAGGCGCAGGCGATCGCCGCGCGCACCTACCTCACCTATCGCACCGGCAAGCAGAGCGTCCCGACGATCAAGGATGGCGAGAGCGACCAGGTCTACACCTGCCCCTCGAACAACAACGGCCGGCTCGTGGCACCCGACGTCGCGCGCGCGGTCGAGGAGACGCGCAGCCGCATCGTGATGTGGAACGGTGACGTGACCGCCGGCTTCTTCGTCGCGGGCGCGAGCCGCCGCGACGACAACTGCAAGCGCCTCACGGATCCCACCGACACCGAGCGGTTCCTCACCTTCAACTTCGGGCTCATCGAGGGCGTGGCGAACGCCTCGAAGATCGGCTTCAGCGGCGACAACCACAACCGCGGCGCGTTCGGGCAGCGCCTCGCGAACTGCCTCGCCGACACCACGTCGATGGACGCGCACGCGCTGCTCCGCTACTTCTACGGCTCTGACGTGCAGGTCGACCTGCTCGGCACGCGCATCCCCACCGTCGCCGAGGTCAGCGCGCAGGCGGCGAGCGACATCACGCAGGCGATGTGCTGGTCCGAGACGCTCGATCGTCCGATGCCCACGCAGTCGTGCGTGCAGTCTGCTTCCGACGGCAAGTGGTACCAGTGCCAGGAGGGCGGCAAGTGGATCCCCTCGACCGCGCAGAGCGGCCCGCTCGGCGCCTGCGACGGGGCCTACTCGCACTAGCGTGGTAGGCTCTCCGGCGTGACGCCGGTCGAAGAGCTCGCGCTCCTCTTGCGTCCGTCGGGCGGCGGGCTCTTCCTCCTCAGCACCGGGCGCCGCGAGCAGATCGCGCTGCAGCGTCGGCTCTACGCCGGCGATCCGGGCGTCGCCGAGGCGGCGGACGACGACGCCGCCGCGGCCGCGATCCAGGCCGCGTTCGTGGCGCGGCTCGGGCGCATCGCGCGGACGAAGCTCGTCGTCCTCGGCGCGCCGTCGGACGTCGGCGCGGGCTACCGCCGCGGCGCGAACCTCGGGCCGTGGGGCGTGCGACAGGCGCTCCTCCACCTGCGGCCGGAGTGGGTGCGCGAGCTCGCGGAGGCAGGCGGCGCGGATCTGGGCGACGTCTTCGTCGTGCCGCAGCTCCTGCACGACGACTCGATCAGCGACGCGCAGCGCACCGCCACCGCGGCCGCGCTCTACCCTGCGCTCGACGCGGCGACGCGCGCGACCCTGCCGGTGTCGCCGCTGTCGATCCTCGAGCGCGCGCTCGAGCTCGTCTTCTCGATCAACCCCGACGCGATCCCGATCGTGATCGGCGGCGATCACTCGAACGCCTGGCCGGTCACCGCCGCGCTCGCCCGCCGGCGTCCGCGCGGCTCGTTCGCGATCGTGCAGCCCGACGCGCACACCGATCTGCTCCCCGAGCGCCTCGGCATCCGCTACTGCTACGCGACGTGGAGCTACCACGCGAACGACGCGATCGGACGCGGCGGCCGGCTCGTGCAGGTCGGCGTGCGCGCGTCGCGCCACGACCGCGGGCACTGGGAGCGATCGCTCGGCGTCGTGCAGCGCTGGGCCGACGAGTGCAACGCGCGCCCGCGCGAGGTGATCGACGAGATCGTCCAGCACCTGCGCGGCCTCGGGGTGAGCGGCGTCTACTTCTCGAACGACATCGACGGCACCGACGAGAAGTGGGCGCCGGCCACCGGCACGCCCGAGGACCGCGGGCTCGAGCCGTCGTTCGTCATCGAGCTCGTGCGCCGGCTGGGCGCCGACATCGGGCTCGTGGCCGGCGACGTGATGGAGATCGCGCCGCCGCTCGGCCCGACGCCGGCGGGCGCGGATCAGACGTGCCGCCTCGGCGCGACCTACCTGCGCGAGACGATCTACGCCGCGGTCCGCCGGCCGCCCCCTCCTTAGATCACGAGCCGCACAGGCCGTCGACGCAGCGCGCGCCGTCGCAGCAGAGGTCACCGCTCCGGCACTGTTCGTCGCGCGGCAGGCAGTACTGGAAGTCGAGCGTGTTGTCCCCCGCGTGGAACTTCCGCCACGCGGGCGTCGGCTGGAGACGGAGGCCCGGCCGCGCGCCGGGCTCGATGAGCGCCTCGATCTCGGAGATCGTCGAGCCGAGCGCGAAGCCGTAGCGCCCGTCTGCGTCGCTGCTCAGCTGGCCGACCATGAGGCTGCGCGTGCTCGCGGTCACCGCCACGACGGTGGGCTTGCCGTGGACGTCCTTGATCGTGCCGTGCACGGTCGCGGGCATCGCGCACGGCCCGCAGTCGTCGCCGCACGACGAGCACGTCTCTGCCCCGTTGCATGTGCCGTCGCCGCACTTCGGCCCGCACGCGCCGCAGTCCTGCGCGCAGCTCGCGCACGACTCGCTGCCGTTGCACGCGCCGTCGCCGCACTTCGCCGCGGCCGCGCAGGCCCCGCAGTCGGCAGGGCAGCTCTCGCAGGTGTCGCTGCCGTTGCAGGCGCCGTCGCCGCACCTCGGCGCCGGGGCGCAGGCCCCGCAGTCGCCCGGGCAGGTGCGGCAGCTCTCGCCGATGAGCCAGTTGCAGAGCCCGTCGCCGCAGACCGTGTAGGTGCAGTAGCCGTCGATGCAGGCGTTCTGGTTGGGACACTTCGAGCAGGCATCGGGGCAGTGCGGCACGAGGTCGCGCGTCTGCACCGTCGTCTCGTGCGTCGACTCGTCGTACGCGACGGCGATCTTGTGCTCCATCGTCGCGCTCGACTGGTCGAGGAACCAGACGAAGCTGGCGGGCGGGTTCGGACCGGTGATCGTGTCGCCGAGCGTGATCGACTGCCCGTCGCAGACCTTCGTCACCTGCTGGCCGGCGCGGGTGATGACGACGTCGACCTCGCCGCTCGCGCTCCGCTGGGTGAGCTTGCCGAGACCGGGCTCGGCCTCCACCGTGACGAACGAGGCGCCGAAGCGCGCGTCGAACGGATCGTAGGCGAGGAACGCCACCTCGACCTCGCCGGTCAGCGGGCGGCCCGTGTCGTCGCACAGCGCGCCGCCGGGGATCGTCGCGGAGAAGCGGCCGTCGCGGACCGTGACGCTCTGGCCGACCGGCGGCAGCGTGACCGCCGCGCCGGGCGGCAGCGCCTTGAGGCGCACCGAGAGGTCCACCGGCCCGCCGCTGGCCAACCGACGCACCCAGGTGCGACCGAACCCGCTCGCCGAGACCTCGAGCACCAGGGTGCCCGCCACGTCGCTCGACGACAGGGCGAAAGAACCGTCCGCGCCCGTGAGCGCGGCGACCTGGCCATCGCGGGTGGTCAGCGCGGCCGTCGCACCCTCGATCGCGTGGCCGAGCTCGTCGACCACCTCGCCGTGCACGGGGGTGGTGCTCGTTCCCTCCGCCCCGCACGCCGCCGAGACCAACCAAAGCGCGATCGGCACCATCCTCATGTGATGTATCCCCCCGAGCGTCTCTCCCAAGCACTCGCCGATCCACCGCGTCGGGATGAGATGGACGTCGGCGGCCTTACGCGGCGGGGCGCAAGTGGCCGTGCGCCCGTCGGAGCACTGTTACGTCGCGCGACCGCTCGGCGCGGCGTTCGTCACCCACGGAGCCCGCCAGTGGCGGACGACCGGTCCGCCGTGCTAATGCGCCGGCCATGATGCCGAAGCCGCTCGCCGCCTTCATCGTCCTGTCGCTCGCCACGGCCGCCTCCGCCGCCGGTCCCGCCCGCCCCGCGACGCGGCGGGGCACGATCGCCGAGGCGAAGGCCTTCGTGCAGAAGGTCGACGCCGATCTGCGCCGCCTGTGGGTGAAGGCCTCCACCGCGGACTGGATCAAGGCCACCTACATCACCGACGACACCGAGCGCAACGACGCCCTCGCGAACGAGGAGGTCATGGGCTACCTCGCGCAGGCGCAGAAGACCGCGGTGCGGTTCGTGGGCCTGAAGGTCGATCCGCAGACGGACCGGATGCTGACGCTGCTGCGCTTCGCGGCGACGCTCCCCGCCCCGGCCGATGCTGCGCGCCGCCAGGAGCTCGCGGAGATCGCGACCAAGCTCGAGGCGATCTACGGCAAGGGCAAGTACTGCCGGTCCTCGGATCCGAAGAGCTGCAAGGACCTCGGCGAGCTCGAGGACGTGCTCGCGAAGAGCCGCAGCTACGACGAGCTCCTCGACGCCTGGACCGGCTGGCACACGATCTCGCGGCCGATGCGGCCGATGTACGCACGCCTGGTCGAGCTCGCGAACGAGGGCTCGCGCGAGGTCGGGTTCAGCGACACCGGCGCGGTGTGGCGCTCCGGCTACGACATGCCGCCCGAGGCGTTCGAGAAGGAGACCCAGCGGCTGTGGGAGCAGCTGCGCCCGCTCTACGAGCAGCTCCACTGCTACGTGCGCGGCGCGCTCGCCAAGGCCTACCCGGGCAAGGTGCAGACGAAGGGCACGATCCCGGCGCACCTCCTCGGCAACATGTGGGCGCAGGACTGGAGCAACGTCTACCCGCTCGTCGAGCCGTACAAGGGCCAGGCGTCGATCGACGTGACCGCCGAGATGAAGAAGCAGAGCTACGACGCGCAGCGCATCGTGAGGCTCGGCGAGTCGTTCTTCACCTCGCTCGGCCTCGACCCGCTGCCGAAGACGTTCTGGGAGCGGTCGCAGCTGACGAAGCCGCGCGATCGCGAGGTGGTGTGCCACGCGAGCGCGTGGGACGTGCAGTTCAACAACGACCTGCGCGTGAAGATGTGCATCAAGATCGACGAGGACAACCTCATCACCGTGCACCACGAGCTCGGGCACGACTACTACTTCCACTACTACTATCAGCTGCCGATCCTCTTCCAGCAGGGCGCCAACGACGGCTTCCACGAGGCGATCGGCGACGCGCTCACGCTGTCGATCACGCCGACGTACCTGAAGAAGATCGGCCTCGTGCAGGCCGTGCAGAACGATCCGAAGGGCCTCATCAACTTCCAGATGAAGAACGCGCTCGAGAAGATCGCGTTCATCCCGTTCGGGCTGCTCGTCGACCAGTGGCGCTGGGGCGTCTTCTCCGGGAAGACCCCGGCGGCGGACTACAACAAGGCCTGGTGGGCGCTGCGCGAGAAGCTGCAGGGCGTGGGCGCGCCGACGCCGCGGTCGGAGGAGGACTTCGATCCCGGCGCGAAGTATCACGTCCCGTCGAACACGCCGTACACGCGCTACTTCCTCGCGCGGGTGCTGCAGTTCCAGTTCCACCGCGCGATGTGCCGCGCGGCCGGCTGGACCGGCCCCTTGCACGAGTGCTCGATCTACGGGAACAAGGTCGTCGGCGACAAGATGCGCGCGATGCTCTCGCTCGGCGCGTCGAAGCCCTGGCAGGAGGCGCTCTTCGCGATGACCGGCGAGCGCGAGATGGACGCGACCGCGATCCTCGACTACTTCCGTCCCCTCGAGGCGTGGCTCAAGGAGCAGAACAAGGGCCAGACCTGCGGCTGGTAGCGACGGGCGACGACCTCAGCGTCGTGCGGCGCGGCCACCTGGTACACTCGGAGCGCGCATGCGTCGGCTGCCGCTCGCCCTCCTGCTCCTGGCCGCGGGCTGTGCTCCGCGGCTGCCGTCGCGGCAAGGCGCGGCGCTCACCGGCAAGGACGGCGCGAAGACGGTCGCGGGCACCGAGACGGTGAACCGCTACACCGCGCTGGCGGCGCCCGCGCTCGCGGGCGACACCACGCTCGCGGTCGTCGACGCCACCGGCTTCTCCGCCAACGACCTCGTGCTCGTCGTCGCCGCGCAGGGCGCGACGTTCGACGGCGGCGACGCCTCGACCTACGGCGACACCGTCTCCCTGGACGCCGCGGGCCTGCACGAGCTCTTCACGCTCGCCGCCGTCGCTGGCACCACGCTCACGCTCGACGCCGGCTGCGGCGTGACGGGGTTGCAGAACGCCTATCCGCTCGCGGCGCGACCGCAAGTGGTGCGCGTGCCGCAGTACTCCACGCTGACGGTGCCGGCCGGCACGACGCTCACCGGCGCGCCCTGGGACGGCGCGGTCGGCGGCGTCGTCGCGGTCCATGTCGAGGGCGCCGCCGCCGTCGACGGGACCGTCGACGCGAGCGCGCTCGGCTTCCGCGGCGGCGCGATCACGCTGACGAGCGCCTCGGTCCTCGGCGACGTGACCGGCTACCGCGACGCGGTCGGCCTCGGCGCCGAGAAGGGCGAGGGGATCGGCGGCGGCGCGGCGACCTACGACGGGCTCGGCGGGCGCTACGGCCGCGGCGCACCGATCAACGGCGGCGGCGGCGGCAACGGCTACCTGAGCGGCGGCGGCGGCGGCGCGGGGCTCGACGGCGCGAGCGGCACCGCGTACAGCGGGCAGGGCACGATGTCGCCGGCGGTCACCGGCGGCGCGGCGTGGGCGCGCGATCCGAACGCCGGCGACAGCGGCGGCCCGGGCGGCGGTCGCGGCGGCTACTCGCTCTCGTCGGCGGACGCGGACGCGCTCGCGACCGATCCCGGCGATGTCGCCTGGGGCGGCAACCTGCGCCGCGAGCGCGGCGGCCTCGGCGGCCACCCGGTCGTCGTGGCCTCGCGGCTCATCCTCGGCGGCGGCGGCGGCGCGGGCCACTTCGCCGGCGCGGCGCTCCCCCCGAGCCCCGCGGGCGCGCGCGGCGGCGGCGTCGTGTACCTCATGGCCGACGCGCTCTCCGGCGGCGGCGCGATCCGCGCCGACGGCGCGGGCGGCCGAGCCGGCGCGATCGTCGGCGACGGCGGCTTCGGCAAGGGCGGCGGCGCGGGCGGCGGCGGCGGCGGCGGGATGGTCGTCTTGCGCGCGATGGGATCGTCGTCGCTCACGGTGAGCGCGGCGGGCGGCGCGGGCGGCACCACCGACGCCGGCGCGCTCGCCGAGTTCCCGGTGAACGGCGCCACGATCGGCGACGCCGGCGCGGTGGCCGGCAGCCTGCCCCAGTCGTCGCCGCCGCGGGCGTGCCTGCCGGCGGACGTGTCGATCGCGCTCGCGGACTCCGCCGATCCCGTCGACACCAACGCGAGCTTCACCTACACCGCGACGGTGACGAACCTCGGGGTCAACGCCGCGTACGACCTCGTCGCCACGATCTCGCTGCCCGCCGGCGTCGCGGCGGGCGCGGTCGTGGCCGCGGGCTGGTCGTGCATGCAGGCGGGGCAGACGCTCACGTGCACGCGCGCGCTCCTCGGCGCGGGCGTCGCCTCGACGATCGCGATCGGCGCCACCGCGCCGGCCGCGCCCGCGACGGTGACCGCGACCGCGAGCGTCGCGTCCCGCGAGGACCCGGCCGCCGGCAACAACGCGGCGAGCGAGGGCACGACGATCCAGTTTCCGCGCGCGGACCTCGCGATCGCGAAGAGCGCGCCGGCCGCCACCGCCTCGGGCGAGCCGTTCACCTACACGCTCACCGTCACCAACAACGGCCCGCGCAACGCGCCCGCGCTCAAGGTCGACGACGCGCTGCCGGCGCAGGTCACGTTCGTCTCGGCGATGGGGATCGGCTGGACGTGCGGCCTCGTGTCGGGGACGGTGACGTGCACGCGCAACAGCCTCGCGAGCGGCGCCTCGAGCGCGATCGACGTCGTCGTCACCGCGAACGCGCTGACCACGCCGACGGCGTCGGCCAACACCGCGCAGGTCGCCATCACCGCGGCTGGCGTCGTCGATCCCGTCGCCGGCAACAACGCCTCGACGGCGAACACGACCGTCACGCCCGTCGACCTCTCGATCGCGAAGGTGGACTCCCTCGATCCGGTGACCGCGGGCAGCGCGATCACCTACACGATCGCGGTGACGAACCCCGCGGCGGTCGCCGCCCACAACGTCCTCGTGACCGATCCGCTGCCCGCGGGCACCGCGTTCGTGAGCGCCTCGGGCAGCGGCTGGACCTGCGCGCTCGTGAGCGGCACCGTGCGGTGCACGCTGCCGACGATCGCCGCCGCGCCCGCGGCGACGCCGGCCATCACGGTGGTGCTCACGGCCCCCGCCACGCAGGGCACGATCGCCAACACCGCGACGGTCTCGTCCTCGGCCACCGATCCCGCGCTCGGCAACAACACCGCCACCGAACAGACGACGGTGTCGCCGCCGGCGCCGGGGAACGCGGACGTGTCGATCGCCCTCGTCGACTCGCCCGATCCGAGCGCGCCCGGCGGCACCCTCACCTACACGGCCTCGATCGCCAACGCCGGCCCCGATCCCGCCGTCGGCGTGCAGGTGATCGGCACGCTCCCGAGCGGCGCCGGCTTCGTGTCGGCGAGCGGCGCCGGGTGGAGCTGCGCGCAGGCGAGCAGCACCGTCACCTGCGGCCTCGCGGCGCCGCTCCCCGTCGGCGCGGCGCCGTCGATCGCGATCGTGGTGCACGCCCCGGCCGCGGGCGGCACGGTCACGATGTCGGGCGTGGTCACGTCGTCGACGCCCGATCCCGCGGTCGGCAACAACTCCGACGTCGAGACGACGCAGGTGATCGACGCGACGCAGACGAACCAGCCGCCGTCGCTGACGCTGCCCACGACGGCCTCCACGCTCGAGGACTCACCGGTGACGCTGACCGGCGCCGACGCGCCGACGATCGCCGATCCCGACGCGGCCGGCGAGCCCGTCGAGCTGCGCGTGGAGGCGATGAGCTGCGCGATCTCGCTCGCCGGCACCGCCGGCCTCACCTTCACGGTGGGCGACGGCGTGCTCGACGCCTCGTTGGTGGTGCGTGGGACGGTCGCGGCGCTCGACGCGGCGCTCGACGGGGCGACCATCGTGCCGTTGCCGAGCTTCCACGGCACCGCCGCGGTCGCCTTCACCGTCGACGACCTCGGCCACACCGGCGTCGGCGGCGCGATGCAGGCGACCGCCACGCTCGAGCTCGCGGTCCTCCCCGTCGACGATCCGCCGCACGCGCGCGCCGACGTGGCGACGGTCCTCGCCGATTCGTCGAGCGCGCGCATCGACGTGCTCGCCAACGACGACGCCGGCGATCCCGAGCAGTCGCCGACCGTGGTCGCGGTGACGATGCCGGCGCACGGCGTGGCCGCGGTCCTCGCCGACGGCGTCGCCTACGCACCGGCGACCGGCTTCGTCGGCGACGACGCCTTCACCTACACGATCTCCGACGGCGCCGCGCAGGCGGAGGCGAAGGTGACCGTGCACGTCGTGGCCGGCGCGATCGCCACCGGGACCCGGCTCGGCGGCGGCGGGCTCGGCTGTGGCGTCGGCGGCGGCCACGGCGGCGACGGGGTGGTCTTCGTCGCGCTCGTCCTCGCCGCCCTCCTCGCGGGGCGTCGTTACCGCGCGGCCTGAGCGACGACGTCGAAGAGCGGATCGCCCTCGAGCACCGCGCCGAGCGGCCCCCGGGTCCGCGCCACGTGCAAGATCGCGCGCGCGAGCGCCTCGACCTCGATGGGGCGGAACGAACGCAGCCCGGGCAACCGCGCGAGGAGCCCCGCACCGGGCGGCGCGCGGTGACCCTCGCCGTCGAACGCCGAGGGGCGGAGGATCGTGTACGGGAAGCCGGCCTCGGTGACGATGGCCTCGGCGCGCGCCTTCGCGCGCAGGTACGCGCCGATGGGTCGTCCGGCACCGACGGAGGACAGGAGGATCACGTGGTCGATCGTGCCGGCTTCGCGCGCCGCGTCGACGAGGAGCTGGGTCGTCCCGATGTCGCTCGTCTCGTACGTATCGCCGCTCGCGAACCGCTTCCGGATGGTGCCGATGAGCTGGGCGACGGCGGACGCGCCGCGCAGCGCCTCGACGAGCTTCGCGCGGTCGGCGAGCGCGAACACGTGCGCACCGGGCGGCGCGCCGCCGTCGGGCGGGCGACGGTAGTGCGGCAGCAGCCGGTCGCGCGCGTCGGCCAGCCGGACCACCGTCCGCCCCACCGCTCCGCTCGCGCCGGCGACGAACAACGCCCGTGCATCCATGCGCGGAGCCTTAGCACCGGCGGCGGCGCCGATCCACCGTCGCCGCCGCGCGAGCGCTACGGCTGGTACGTGCGCCACGGCACGTAGAAGCTCGCGACCACGCTCGAGACCTGCCCGTCGCTCGGATCGGCCATCTGGGCGGTGAGGTAGCCCTCGAGGTGCACCGCGTCGAGCACGGTGATCGCGAGCACGCCGCCGTCGCACCCGGAGCCGGCGCACGCGAGCGTGAGCGCGCCGGCGGTGACCGACGGCGTGCCGACGGGCGACGCGGTCCCCTCGGCGGTGGCGGCGGCGAGCGCGGTCTCGAGGCGGTACGCGCCGGCGCCGAGCGGCGGCACGCTCGGCCCGAAGCGGCTCACGTGCAGATCGAAGCCGGAGCTCGCGGTGACGACGTGCACGGCCAGCGATTGATCGTCGCCGCCGCCGGCCTGGGCCCGGTTCGTGACGAGGTCGGCGTACGAGCCGGCCGACGCGGCGGCCGGCCCGACGTGCGTGCCGTCGACCGTGACCTCGAGCGACGGCGTCCCGAGCCCGACGTAGCCGCCGTCGACGCCGCCCGACGCCGGAAAGCAGCTATCGCTGCCGATGCAGGCGACGGCGATCGCGAGCGCGCCGAGACGGCGGAGCCAGGCGTCCATGGGCGCATCTTAGTACGGAGTCGCCGCTACGGCTGGAGGACGATCTCGGTCCCGACCGGCACCAGATCGTAGAGCTCCTCGACGTCCTCGTTGATCATCCCGACGCAGCCGTCGGTCGGGCCCCACGCCTGTCCGGAGACGGCGCGACCGGCGCGGATGAACAGGCGCGCGATGCCGGCCAGCGACGAGCGCACGCCGTGCACGCCGATGCCGCCGCCGGGATCGACGCCCGCGGCCTGCGCGCGGCGCCGGTCGTCGTCGTTCGGGTACGACACCTTGAGGAAGCGGTGGAAGCGCGTCGGCGCGCTCTTCGCCGTGATCCGGTAGCGGCCCTCGGGCGTCCGCTCGTCGCCGCGGCGGCGCTTCGCCCCGACGGGCGCCGCGCCGAACGTCACGGGGTAGCGGCGCGAGCCCTCGTCGCAGACGAGCTCCAGCTCGGCCCTCTGCTTGTGCACGACGATGCGCGGCCGCGTGCACGGCGGCCGCGGGCCCGAGCGCGCCGGGCGCGCGCCGATCGCGATCGCGACGAGGAGCGACAGCGCGACGAACACGAGCGGACGGGGGGCGCGCACCTCCCATGGTACGCGCCGGGCCCCGCGATCTCCCCGTCAGGGCGCGCGCGACGCGTGGTAGACGAAGTACACGCCCCACGCGATGCTCGCGACGGTGACGACGACGTAGAGCCAGAGGCGGCGCGGGTGCAGCGGATCGGTCATCGCCCGCCCCCACCCTCCCGCTCCACGAGTGGCCGGCGAAGGGGAGCGACGGGCCGAT
>FTFF01000663.1_pt1 | contig 20488 bp, 18 predicted proteins | sample 1640361 | NCBI WGS metagenome assembly FTFF01 (sample SAMEA3914816, study PRJEB12502) | metagenome | biome: forest; material: soil | place: USA | collected 2011-09-16 | depth 0.3 m | reverse complement strand
CTCACGCTCGAGAAGAAGATCGACTACCGGACCGCGGCGTATGCGATCGGGCTGCGGCGCATGGAGCAGGCGTATTCCGAGCGGGGGATCTTTCCGTAGCGGAACAGATCAGAAACAGGGGACAGGGAGCGGGCAACCGGCAACGGGCAATGGGCGGATCGGAGCGGGCGGATCCGGCCTCTTCCGACATTGCCGGTTGCCGGTTGCCCGTCCCCTGTCCCCGGTTTCCGATCTGATCTGATCTGGTCAGATCAGAGGATCGGCACCAAAGGACTGGTCCCCGCTCCATAGAACTTCACCCCCGCGTGCGTCTTCACCAGCGTCCCCGTGCCGGTGTTCGGGTCGATGCGGATGATCTCGCCCATGTTCGTGAACGCGATCACGCGCCCGCCCGAGTACGCCACGCCGAAGACGCCCTGGTAGCCGATCTTGCCGACCGAGGTCGCCTGCGCGGTGGCGGTGTTCACCTTGATGAGCACGTTCGTCGTGCTCCCCAGCGTCGGCGCCTTCGTCGAGACGCCGAACATCGTGCCGTCCGCGACGGCCACCAGATCGCCCGCGGTGTCGTAGCCCGCGCCGTACGTGCCGATGTCGGTGATGACCCCGGTCTGCGGATCGATCGTGCGCACCGTGCCCGCCTGATCGGCGGCGAGGAGCGTGCCGTTGTTCTGGAACGTGAGCGCCACGTTCGACGACGCGATGCCGGAGAAGAGCTGCGTGGCGTGGCCGTCGATCTCGTTCACCTTGTAGAGCGAGGTCTTCGAGATCGTGTACACGCTGCCGTCGGGCGTGACCGCGAGGTCGGTCATGTCGTCGGTGCCGCCGAAGTCGCCGATGGTGGTGAGCGCGAACGTCGTCGGGTCGACGGTGTACAGCGTCTTGGCGGTGTGCGCGTAGATCGTCCCGAGCGCCGGCGGGAAGTCGAAGCCCGCGAGGTCCACGTCCTCCGGCTTCACGAACCCCGCGAGGTCCCGGTCGCCGCCGGCGGGCGCGAGATCCCGCGCGCCGCGGCTGAACCCGTCGCTGCACGCGACCATGCCGACCAGCGACAACCCGGCGAGCCACCGCGCCTTGAACATGGGCCCTTATACTACTGGTAGCGGCGGCGTAGGAGGAAGCTCACGGCTTCCCGCGCCGAGTCGCGGTTGTAGCCGTACTTCTGCTCGAGGTTCGCGAGCGTGTGCTCGACGCGCGCGATCGCCTCGGCGTCGAGTTGCCGCCGCGCGCGCTCGACGCCCTCGCCCAGGTAGAGCAGCAGGTCCTCCTGCGTCTTCTTGAGGATCTTGCGGCGGTCGGCGAAGTACGACTCGCGCAGCTGCTGGAGGAGCCGCGGGAAGACCTCGCCGTAGTCGGGGCGCTGCCCGGGGTGCTCGATCGACCAGGCGCCGATGCGGCTGATGATCTCACGGCGGTGGTCCTCCGGCTTCTCCGACGTGCCGAGCGTGCGCTCGACGTCCGTCATCATCTCCTCGTCGGGATCCTCGAGGCGGCCGGTCGTCGGGTTGCGCAGCTTCTCTTTCTTCGTGTAGTGCGACACGTGCGTGATGTAGCGCGCGAGCAGCTCGGCGTACGCCTTCTCGTCGACGAGGCCCATCGCCGTGCGGACCTCCTCGTCGACGATCTCGGCGTAGTGGTCGCGCACCACCTGGATGAACTTCTTGTTCTCGTGGAAGCCGCCCGGCAGCGGCTCCTGCTTCAGGAACTCGTAGACGGTGACGTTCTTGACGAGCTCGTCGAGCTCCTCGAAGACCGCCTGCGGCGACAAGGAGGCGTAGCGCGGGCTCTGCGCGGCGTTGAAGAGGAGCGTCTTCACCTCGCGCGGGCTCGCGCCGGTGCGGCCCTCGTAGTTCGGATAGGCGTCCGACTCGGCGTGCACCTTGTCGATCGAGCCCTCGAGCTCGCGCGCCTGCTCCGGCGTGAGCCCGTCGGGGACCTTCCCCGTGGCGTACAGCTGCGCCTTGTCGAGCGGGCCGAGCCGCCCGACGATCTCGGCGAGCGTCTTGCCGTACTTGTCGGGGATCGGGCGGCGCATGCGCGTGAGCACCGCCCACAGCGCGGCGACGAAGGTGGCGTGCGGTGCGACGTGCTGGCCCACCGCCTCCGGCGTCACGCTCTGATCGTAGATCGCCTGCTCGGTCTCGTAGTCGAGCACGTACGGGACGCGCACGAGCTCGAGGCGCCCCTTGAACGACTGGAACTCGGGGATCTCCTTGAAGACCGCCAGGTGGGACTCGTTCGACGAGCCGATGAAGACGGTGTCGAGGTGCAGGATGTTCGTGTCGACCCCGACCTCGGCGTGCTCGACGGTGTTGAGCAGGTACTTGTACGCCTCGAGCGGGCGCTTCAAGAGATCGGCGTACTCGATCATGCCGCGGTTGGCGTCGACGAGCTCGCCGCCGTACTCGTGCATCGAGAGCGACTGCAGCGCCGGCGGCAGCGCCTGCAGCGAGCGGTCCATCGTGATCTGCCGCGCGCGCGCGTCGACCGCGAGCTGCGGCTCGACGGTGACGAGGCCCTGGCGGTAGCGCCGCGCCAGGTAGAAGCGCTCCACCTGCACGTGGCGCAGGACCTTCAGGTAGTCGCCCTTGTAGGCGAGGAGCAGCGCCTCGAAGATCTGCTTGTTCTTGTGGTTGAGGTCGCCGTGGAGGACCGCGTCGGGCGGGACGAAGTCCGGATCCTCCTTCTGCGCCAGCGCGCAGAGCGCCTGGCGCTCCGCCTTCGGCAGGAGGAGCAGCGGGTTGTCGCGCAGCTCGTCGACGAGGCGCGCGTCGATGAGATCCTCGTCGAGGTAGGCGTAGCTGTCGTGCGTCGAGCCGTCGTAGCTGCGGCCCGAGAAGCCGATGCCGCCCTTGCCGAGCTGCTGCGAGGGGAAGACCCAGCTCATCTTGTAGAGCGCGCCGCCGTCGAGCGTCGAGAAGTGCTCGAGCGCGCGCGCGATGCACGCGACGAACGTGGACTTCGCCGAGCCGTTCGGGCCGTGCAGGAGGATGAGCTTGTTGACGCGACCTTCGCGCACGAAGTTGCCGAGGATCCGGTAGACCTCGCCCTGCACCTCCTCCTGGCCGACGAGGCGATCGCGCCCGCCGTCGAAGTCGCAGTCGAAGAGCCGGTGGCGCGTGAACGTGCCGCGCGGCGTCTCGAGCGCGCGCGTGCCGAAGTGATCGAAGCACTCGTGGACGTACTGCGCCGAGGAGCGGAGGAAGCGCCGCGGTTGCGCGCGCGCCATCGCGTAGAGCTCGTCGAACGAGAGCACGCGGCGGGTCTGCGTGTAGGCCTCGCGCACGTTCCCGCCGATGCGCGCCAGCGACTCGCGGGCGGCGGCGCCGTCGGTCGGCTCCGACGGGTCGGATGCCTTGTCGCTCACTTGACGTCGACCGTGAAGCTGACCTTCTCCCGCTTGGGATCGCAGGAGGTCGCCGAGCAGACCGCGAACTTGAGGTCACCGGTGACGACCTTCTTGCCCGGCTCCGCCGCGGTGAGCGCGACCTCGAAGTCGGCGCCCGCCTCCTCCACCTTCGACGTCGGCTTGTCGACCGCGACGCCGGTCAGCACCGCCACCGTGAGCGCGGTGGGGAACTCCTTGTTCACGTGGTAGCCCTTGCCAGGCGCGAGGTGGAGGCGCACGAGGGCACGCTCGCCCCGCTTCGCCGCCGGCACCTCCCACCTGAGCGAGTACGACGGGTCCGCCGCGTGCGCCGGCCGTATGCCGAGGCCAAGGAGCGAACACGACAGCCACGCGCTGAGGGTCATCCGGCCGACTGCGCTCATCATGGACACCTCGAAGTGATACGCTCCGGGGAGAGGAACCGTCTCTCTACTATGCCACAGGCGCACCAGCTCGGCCGCTACCAGCTGCTCGACCGCATCGCGTTCGGGGGCATGGCCGAGATCTACCGCGCCAAGACGTTCGACTCCGAGGGCCGCGCCCGCCTCGTCGCGGTGAAGCGGGTGCTCCAGCACCTCACCGCCGATGAGGACTTCATCCGCATGCTCGTCGACGAGGCGAAGATCACGGCCTCGCTCGACCACCCGGCGATCGCGCGCGTCTACGAGTTCTCGCAGGCGGGCGAGGAGTACTTCATCGCGATGGAGTACGTGGACGGCAAGGACGTCCGCGCGCTCCTCGAGAAGCATCGCGCGCTCAAGACGCCGATCGCGCCGCAGCACGTCGCGTGGGTGATCGCGCACGTCGCCGACGGGCTGCACGCCGCGCACACGCAGCTCGACGGCGACGGGAAGCCGCTCGCGATCGTCCACCGCGACGTCTCGCCGTCGAACATGCTGTGCGCGTACGGCGGCGAGGTGAAGCTCTGCGACTTCGGCATCGCGAAGGCGACGCTCACGCGCGTGCAGACGCGCACGGGCGTCATCAAGGGCAAGGTGAAGTACATGAGCCCGGAGCAGGCGATGGGCCGCAAGCTCGACGCGCGCTCGGACCTGTTCTCGCTCGGCACCGTCATGTACGAGATGCTCACCCTCGAGGCGCCGTTCATCGCGGCGACGGAGATCGAGCTCATCTTCGCGGTGCGCGACGCCCGCAAGCGCGACGCGAGCGAGGTCCTGCCGAGCATCCCCCCCGAGCTGAACGCGATCCTCAACCGCACGATGGAGCGGCAGCGCACCGACCGGTACCAGAGCTGCCGCGAGCTCGCGCGGGAGCTGCGCGGCTACCTCGAGCGCACGAGCCCGCAGTACAAGAGGACGACCTTCAGCCGCTTCGTGCGCGGCCTCTTCAAGGACGAGATCGAGAAGGAGCTGCGCCAGCTCGAGGGCTGGGTGATCGATCAGCAGGCCGATGCGAGCAAGGTCGGCGTCAACCTCATCGCCGACGCGCTGCCGAAGGACGCGCCGTTCCGCACGTTCTCGGCGACGTCGTCGCGCAGCGTGGACTCGATGGCCGAGTCGAGCGTGAAGGAGCTGCCCGCGCAGCGCACGACCCTCTTCCAGCGCGACGGCGCGGCGCAGCCGACCGACCTCCACGCGGAGCGCACGAAGATCCTGAGCCGCGACGTGCCCCGGGCGACGTTGCACGCACGGGAGACCCTGATGCTCGACGGCAAGGCGGCCGACGAGCTCCGCGCGAAGGTGCGCGCGGGCCTGCCGGGCGGCCTGCACGAGCACGAGACGAAGCTCTTCGACGGCGCGGCGACCGAGCGCGACCCGGCGTCGGGATCGACCGAGCTGCCGGCGCTGCGGACGCGGATCCTGCAGCGCAACGAGCCCGCGCCGACGGGATCCCCGCCGCCCGCGGCGCCCTCGCGCGGCCGCCACGACACCGCCCCCGACGAGCGGCCGCGCAGCTTCACCGACGACAGCCGCGAGTCGACGCTGCCGAAGTCGGACAAGGTGATCGCCGACTTCAGCGAGGACGTGAGCGGGACGACGAACGCGCTCGCGGACAAGGACCTCGACGACGGCTAGCCCCGCGCCGGCAGGATCGCGTCGGCGAGGCCGAGCTCGGTGAAGAGGTAGCGCGAGAGCCGCGCCCGCTGCGCGAAGCGACCGATCGCGCGCGCCGTCGGGATCCACTTCTCGCGCTCGTGGTACGTGTACCGCTCGAGGCCGGGCAGGCGGGCGAGCTCGGCCAGGTACTCGGTCCGCGCCGCGACCGCGCGCGCACGCACCGCGGCGGGGAGCCAGGTCATCCGCTCCCACGGGTAGAGCGGCACGGCCATGCCGTTGTCGCGGAGGTTGTCGACGACGGCCTTGGAGAGCCGGCCGGTGACCAGCGGCAGGGCGTCGGCGACCAGCACGGGCCGCGCGCGGTCGAAGTCGCCGGTCGTCAACCGCCGGACGAAGCTGGCCGCGATGATCCGGCCCTGCTCGGCGTCGAGCGCGCCGCGGACCTCGATGCCGACGCGATCGGGATCGATCGCGTCGCTGCCGGGGTGCTTGTACTTGGCGGTGCGGATGCCGATCGAGTGGTACTTGTCCTCCGCCAGCGCGAGCACCGCGGCGGATCGATCGTACGGCTTCACGTAGCGCTTGATCGCGTTGGCCGGCGTCACCTCGACGTTCTGCAGGTACAGCGCGAGGTCCACCGCGGCGATGTGCGCGCCGATCGCCCGTCGCAGCCCGCGATCGCGCGGCGGCGTGAACGAGGCGTGGAGGTGGAACCACCCGCCCACGCGCTCGTCGAGGAAGCGGCTCGCCCCCTCGAGGGCGGCGAACGTGGGGAACGGCGCCGTCGTGACCTCGCGCGCGCCGGTCTCGATGAGCAGCTCACGCCCGAGCCACCCCGGCGCGCCGGGTCGACGCAGCCACTTGAGGTCCGGCTTCACGATGTCGGGGAGCAGCGGGTGCGGGATCGCCGTCTCCCGGTAGAGGTGGCGCAGCGCCAGCCGGTTCAGGCTCTCGAGCTCGAGCCCGAACTCGATCGGCTTTCCCCACGCGGTGAGGTGCGCGGCGGGGTCGAAGCCGAGGCGGCCGACGATCGACCGCGCGCGCGCGACGAGCCGCGCGCCGCGCCTCAGCGTCGCGCCGCGCGGCGCCGGCGCGACCGGACGCATCCCCTTGCCCCGCGTCGCGGCGATCGGCCGCGCGGCCCTCGCGCCCGACGAGAGGGCCGCGAGCGCGAGGACGACCGGGAGGAGCAGCGTACGCAGAGAATCCACCACTCCGTGCGCGTCGCACGAGCCATACCACCCGCTCGCCGCGCAACCCCATGAGCGCAAAGCGATGTCGGTCGTTTGCAGGTGGGGTCAGTCGGCCGAAAGGGCGCGGTTGACCCCGCGCACGGGCGGCCCGACGATCGCCCCCGATGTCGCTCCCGCGCCTGGGCACCTGGACGCTCGCGCTGCTCGCGGCGCTGCTCCTTCTGCTCCTGTACGCCGTCGACCTCGGCGCGGGGAGCGTCTGGAACACCGACGATGCGCTCTACGCGTACCTGGTGCGCAAGATGGCGCACGCGCGGAGCTTCACGATCCCGCCGTGGTTCGACTACGACCTCGGCGCCGCCTACCCGTTCGGCGTGGGCTACATGGCGGCCGTCGCGCGCGTCTTCGGCGCGGACGTCGCCGGGCTGCGCGCGTCGGCGCTCCTCGCCGCCTTCCTCGGGCTCCTCGCCCTGCCCTGGCTCGCCCGCGGGCGGGCGGGCTGGCTCGCCGCCGGGCTCCTCGCGGTGCAACCGCTCGCGTTCCTGCTCTCGCAGCGCGTGCTGCACGATCAGCTCCTGTGCGCGCTGACGATCGCGGCGATGTCGGCCTATCACCGCGGGCGGGAGCCGGGGCACGGCGCGCACCTCGTCGGCGCGGGCGTCGCGTGCGCGCTCGCGTCGCTGACCAAGATGGGCGCGGGCCTCCTCCCGCTCGCCGCGATCGGGCTCGACGTGATGCTGTTCGAGCGCCGGCTCCTGCGGCGCGGCGCGACCTGGGCGGGCGCGGCCGTGGCGATCGCCGCGCCGGTCGCGTGGTTCGCCCTGCACGGCGAGCTGCGCGGGATCGCGGGCGCGCTCGAGCACCGCGTCACCGTCGAGCTCGCCGGGCACGGCGCGGCGGCCGCGCGGATCCCCGGCGCCGCGACGATCTCGACGATCCTCGCCGGCGGCCCGCCCGCGTACGCCGTCCTCGGCCTCGCCGCGGTGGGCGCGGTCGTGGGCGCACGGCGCCGGCTGCCGCTCGCGCGGCTCGCGCTCGCCTGGCTCGCCACGGTGGCGCTGGCGCTCGCGGTGATGCGCACCTACCTCCCGCAGTACGCCCTCGCGGTGCTGCCCCCGCTCGCGGTGCTGGCGGGGATCGCGCTCGACGCGGCGATCACCGCGCGCCCCTGGGCCGGCCCGGCCGCGGCGCTGCTCGTCGTCGCGCTCCTGCCCTGGCCCGCCGGCCAGGCGTTCGGCGCGCGCCACGCCGACGACCGCGTCGCGCAGCTCGCCGCGCGTCAGGCCCGCGCCGCGCCCGGCGCGCTCCTGTGCACCGTCGACCTCTACCACGCGGCGTCGGTGCTGGCCGCCGACCGCGCGGTCCTCTACCTCACCGAGGACGCGCGCTCGCGCGCGATCCTCCACCGCACCTTCGGCGAGGAGACGGTGCCGACGCTGGCCCCCGGCGACGTCGCCGCGCGGCTCGACGCCGCGCCGTCGGTGTCCTGCCTCTTGTCGCGCGCGCGGCTGCGCGAGCTCGCGCCCTCGCTGCGCGGCGCGTACGCCACGATCGAGCCCGACCCCGCGCGCCTCGGCCCCGACGTCGTCCTGCTCGAGCGCTGATCAGCGGCAGGCCGGCGCGCCGCCGGTGGCGTCGCACGCGGCGGGGCACTCGGTGAGGACCACGCGGCGCGGACCCTCCTCGGGCGGCGTGCAGCGCGCGAGGGTGTGGAAGACGCACGCGCCCGCCGTCGGCACGCCGCGGCACTCGTCGGCCAGCGCGGTCGCGAGGAGCTGGGCGTTGTCGGGCTGCCCGAGGAGCGCGTAGACGCCGCCGAGGAGGCAGGGCACGGGCTTGCCGGTCCAGGTGCGCGAGCTCACGCCGAAGAGCGTCGGCCGCCCGTCGACGTCCCGCAGCATCGGGCCGCCCGAGTCGAGGTTGCAGACCTGCAGGTCGCCCGCGCCCATGCCGAGGTAGGCCTCGTACCCGTCGAGGAGCGCGCCCGCCGGGTTGTCGTACGAGTCGACGAAGGTCGATCCCGAGGCGGTCACGAACGCGGCGCCCTCGACGCTCGCGACGTAGGCGAGCAGCGCGTCGGACGACGCGAACAGCACGTGCAACGGGTGCCCGGTGAGCGCCTGCAGCGTCACGCCGCCCTGCCGCCGCGTGAGGAGGTCGTTCACCGTCTGGCCCGGCTCGCGGATCCCGTAGCCGACGGTGGTGAAGACCGCACCGACGTCGGCGGCGCCGACGACGCGATCGCTCACCGGGTACGGCACCAGGTCGCCGACGTCCTCGCCGAGCTGGAAGACCGCGACGTCGCTCCCGCGCGCGAACAGGCCGCCGTCCGCGCGCGGCGCGCCCGTGGCGGCGACCGCCCGGATCGAGCGCGTCGGCTGCGCCGAGTCGGGGCCGATCTCGAAGAAGAAGGGCGCCTTGTCGAGGACCGGCCCACTCGAGGTCTCGGCGCAGTGCTTGGCGGCGAGCACCGTGTGGGGACCGATCAAGGTGGCGGTGCAGAGGTTGGCGCGGCTCCCGTCCGGGTGCACGCCGGTGAGGACGCCGATCGCGTCGGCGGACGGCGCGGGGGCGCTCGTGACGTCGGGAGCGGAGCCGCCGCAGCCCGCGAGGGCGGCGCCGGCGAGGCAGGCGAGGAGGTTCCGCATCGCCGCTCGCGTTGCAATCGCAGCGCCAGGCGGGCGCCACGGCGTTCAGCGATCTTGCGGCGCTCGGAGGTGGCCACTCGAGGCCGCGGATCTCCGAGCTTCGGAGACCGCGCGTCTCAGCGGGCGAGCTCCGCGAGCGCGCTCGCGAACGCGCGCGCCTTCACCAGCGTCTCGTCCCACTCCCCCGCCGGCGTCGAGTCCATCACGATGCCGCCGCCGACGGGGAGGAGCAGCTCGCCGCGGCGGACGAGGGCGGTGCGGATCGGCAGCGCGAGGTCGAGCGCGCGGCCCGCGCCGATCCAGCCGAGCGCGCCGCAGTAGACGCCGCGCGCGCGGCCCTCGAGCGCGTCGATGATCTCGACCGCGCGCATCTTCGGCGCGCCGGTGACCGAGCCGCCGGGCAGCACCGCGGCGAGGACCGCGGCGGTGCTCGAGGCGCTCACCTCGGCCTCGACGGTGGAGACGCGGTGGTGCACGGTCGGCAGCGAGACGAGCCGCGGGCCGTCGACGCGCACCGAGCCGATCGCGCCCACGCGGCCGAGGTCGTTGCGCAGAAGGTCCACGATCATGAGCAGCTCGGCGGCGTCCTTCTCGCTGCCCTCCAGCTCGGCGGCGAGGCGCGCGTCCTCCACCCCGTCGCCGCGCGGGCGCGTGCCCTTGATCGGCCGGGCCTCCGCGCGCACCGCGTAGGCGCCCGCGCGACGCTCGGTCGCGACCCGCAGGAGGCGCTCCGGGCTGTTCGAGAGGATCGTGCCCGCGTCGGTGGCGAGGTACGCGCCGAGGGGCGCCGGCGCGGTCCGGCGCAGCTGGAGGTAGAGCGCGAGCGCGCCTGCCTCGTCGCAGCGCGCGACCAGCCGCTGCGCGAGGTTGACCTGGTAGGCGTCGCCGGCGCGCAGGTGCTCGAGCACGCGGAGGACGCGCGCTTCGTACTCGGCGCGCGTCCACTGCGGCCGGAGCTCGCCGGCGTTGGCCGGGTGCAGCGGGATCGGCCCCTGGGCGAGGCGCCCGAGCAGGCGCTCCGCGCTCGCGCCATCGTGCGCGAGCACCTCGGCGGCGCCGGTCGCGCGGTCGAAGCGCCACACCGCGCGGTAGCGCGCGAAGTCGACGCCGGGCAGCCCGAGGTCGTCCGTGGCGTGCAGCGCGCGGCCGTGCTCGCGCGCGAGCGCGTCGGCCGCCGCGTCGTAGGTCACGTACCCGACCGCGACCGGCCAGTGCTCGTCGACGGGCCCGACGGTCCAGCGCCGCTGCGCGTCCGCGAGGAGCGCGAACGGATCGCCCGCGTCGCCGCGGCGCCAGATCAGGCCGTCGTCGGGATCGCAGCCGGCGAAGCTGAAGCGGCCGAGCCCGTCGCCGTCGCCCGCGCCGTCGAGCAGGAACGGGCGGTCGCCGCGCGCGACGCGGCGGAGCACGTCGCCGGCGTCCAGCGCCGGGGCACGGACCTTGAGGACGCTCCCCCGCATCGCCCGACGATCAGCCGCGCGGCTCTTCGACGAGCAGCACGCCCTCGCCGTTGCACTCGACGTACGGCGTGGGCTCGCCTTGCTCGGTGCGCAGCATGCGGGGCTGGACGCGGCCGATCCACCCGACGAGCGCGAGCGCGTCGACGATGTGCGCGGCCTCCTGCTCGAGCTTGAGCGCGAAGAGCGGGACCGGCGAGCGGAGCACGAGCCTCCCCTGGCCGCGGAACTGCACGACGCGCGGGGGCTGGGCATCGGCGGCGGCGCCGGGCATGCGGCCGTTCTCCCAGGCCAGCGTCTCCTCGAACGCGAAGGCGTGGCCCTCGCGGACGTAGACCACGTCGTCCTCGAGGCGGAGGACCGCGAAGTGCCCGCCGCGCGGCGTGACGAGCATCGTCCCGCGGCCGACGGCCGCGAACATCGCCTCGCCGTCGTCGCCGAAGGACTCCTCGACGGTCTGGCCGCGCACGCGCCGGCGGAGCGGCTCGAAGGTGAGCGTCGCGCTCGACGCGATCGCGCCCAGCGTGCGCGTATAGACGCGCTCGACCACGGTGGTGACGAGGAGCCCGTCGTCCGCGAGCGCGAACGCCTCGCCGCCCGACGCGCCGCGGAGCATACGCGCGCTCGCGTACGACGCGACCGACTCGGCGCCGCGCATGCGGATGGGCGGCGTGTGCGCGAGCGGGTCGTCGGTCGGCAGCGGCAGCCGCTCACCGGCGGCGCGCAGCTGCCAGCGCCCGGCCGTGGCGGGAGGGCCGTCGGCGCGCGCGATCTCGGCGTCGACCGACTGGAACGGCTGCTCCGCCTCGAGGATCGCCCGGCCCTGGCTGGCCGCGTTCTCCATCTCGGTGCGCTGGAGGTTGCCCTCCTCCTCCGTCTCGACGATGCGCCGCGCCACCTGCGCCTCGAGCTCGGGCTGGCCGGCGCGCTGGAACGCGACCATCGCGGCGCGCAGCTCGCCCGAGCGCATGAGGGCGAGCCCGAGGTAGCCCTGCGCGCGCTGGTTGTTCGGCTCGACCTCGATGACGCGGCGCAGGTTCTCGGCGGCGCTGGCGTGCTCGCCGAGCTTGAGCTCCGACAGGCCGAGGTTGAGGCGCAGCGAGGCGTCGCGCGGGTGATCGACGACGAGCAGCCGATAGACGTCGCGCGCCTCGGCGTAGCGCTCGGTGCGGAAGAGGAACAGGCCGCGCAGGTTCTGCACGCGCAGGTCCGTGGGCGAGAGCTTGGTGAGCCGCTCGAGGACGGCGCGCACGTTCTCGAGCCGCTCGCCGCGCAGATCCTCGGTCGCCTGGTGCAAGAGCGCGAGGATCGCCTCGTCGCGCTCGCCGCCGGCGGGCTCGAGCTCGCCGAGCTCTGGCTCGTCCGCCCCGGTGCTCATGCTCGGATCACGGGCCCGACCGTAGCCCTCCCCGACGGCGCGCGTCAATCCGCGCGAGCCTGCGCTGCGGCCGCCTCGGTGCGCGCCTTCCACTTGTAGTAGTGCCCGAGCACGATCTTCACGTACTTCTGCGTCGTCTCGTACGGCGGGACGCCCTTGTACTTCAGCACCGCGCCCGGGCCGGCGTGGTAGGCGGCGATGGTGAGGACCAGGTCGCCGCGGAAGCGGTTCGCGTTCACGCGCAGGAGCCGCGAGCCGCCGAGGATGTTCTCGCGGGGCTCGAAGACGTGCTCGACGTGCTGCTCGCGCTGCACGTCCGGCATGAGCTGCATGAGGCCCCTGGCGTCGGCGCACGAGACCACGCGCGGATCGAAGTCGCTCTCCGCCTTGATGATCGCGCGGATGAGCGCCTCGGGCAGCGCGTAGAGGCGCGACGCCTCGGCGATGTGGGCGTCGTAGCGGGAGAACCGGTCGGGCGAGCGATCGGCGGCCGGCACCACGTCCGCGCGGGACGCGGCGCAGCCGGCGAACGAGGTCGGCGGCGTCGCGCCGGAGACGAAGCCCGCCTTCCCCGGCCCGCTCTTGTAGAGGACCTTCCACTGGTGCGACGCCCCGCCCGCGGGCCGCACGTTCGTGAAGTGGACGACGCCGTCCTTGTCCTCGTACGAGTAGACGTCCGCGCGCGCGACGAGCGGGACCGCCGTGAGCGCTGCGACGAGTGCCACCCGCATCCAGCGGCGATCGTAGCCTGCGATCGCCGTCGCGCGCAAAAACGCGCTCAGCTGTGCTGCGGGCGGACGTCGCCGCGGCACAGCCCGCGGTCGCAGACGTTGTTGCCGCTGCAGTCGCTCTGGGCGCTGCAGCGCGGGTGGCAGTAGGCGTTCACGCAGCGGGACTGCGCGCCACAGTCGGCGTCGAAGGTGCACTGGGCCTGCGCGGCGACGGCGTCGAGGCACCGGCCGGCCGCGCAGGTCTCCCCCAGCGCGCAGGTCGCGCCGGCTGTGCAGGCCGCGCGGCAGCGACCGCCCACGCACGCGCGGGTCCCGCCGCACTGCCCGTCGTTCTGGCAGAGCGCGACCCCGCCCGCGCCGCAGCTCGCGGCGTTGCCGGTGAGGCAACGACCCTCGACGCAGGCCTGGCCCGCCCCGCACGGCGCACCGGCGGCGCAGGACTGCACGCACGCGCCGGCGACGCAGAGGTACGCGCTCGGGCAGTCGGTCGCGACGGCGCAGGAGAGCCCGGGGCTGGTGCTGGCGACGGGTCCGCCCGTGTGCCCATTCGGCTGCTGCACGCCCGGATCGCCGCCGGGCTGCCCGCTCGGGTTGGCCGCCGGATCGCCGGCGCCGGGCCCGCTCGCCGATCCGCCCGGACCCATCGCGAGCTGGCAGTGCCCGGACGCGCCACAGACGCTGCCCGCGCCGCACTCGGAGCTGGCGCTGCAGGTCGGGGCGCTGCCGCCCGTGAACGCGGTGTTCTCGCGCGAGCAGCCGCCCGCGAGCGCGAGCGCGGCGAAGAGGGAGAGCGAAGCGAACGACTGGGACATGGAGGCCTCCGGGTGAAGCGGACGCGACAGCGCTGTTCCAAGGGCCGTGCCGGGGCGAGATGGATCGATAGCGCGCCGGACTCACCGTCGGTGGCTAGGGCGACGGAGCGATCGCGCCGTCTGCTGCCGTGAACGGCGCTTCACGGATGGAGGCGTGAACGGAGCTTCGCTTCCCGACGCCGGTTGACGGCGATCACCCGCGCCGACTAGCGTGGCCGGCGGCGTGCGGGCGGAAACAGGGAACAGGGGACCGGCAACGGGCAACGGGCAATCGACGGATCCAGCCGTTGCCCATTGCCGGTTGCCCGTTCCCTGTCCCCTGTTTCTGATCTTCATGGCTGGCGCCTGCGCGCACCCCGCGCCCGATCCGATCTCCGCCTCCCGCGCCGTCCTCCGCGCCGCCGCCGACCGAATCGCCAGTGGCACGGCCGACGCCGAGCTCTCTCCCGTCGAGCGCGAGGAGCTCGCCGGCCGGCTCCGCCGCGCCGCGGCCGGCCGAGGGCGGGCGGTCGCGCGCGCCCGGGTGCACGGCCCCGTCGGGAGCGAGCTCGTCGTCACCCGCACCGAGGAAGGCTGGCGAGTCGATCCCGGCGCCCTCGCCGCGGCGGTGGCCACCCCGGCCGCGGCGATCGAGCTCCTCATCGAGGCGCTCGATCGCCTCGAGACCGATCCGGCCCTCGCCCTCCTCACCTCGACGCTGCGCGAGACGGTGGTGGCGACCAGCCGCGAGCGCGCCCGCGGCCTGCGCGAGATCTTGTCGCGCGTCCCGGCCCAGAGCGGCGGTCGGGTGCCGCTCCAGATCGACTACGGCCAGGGGCTGTTCGTCGTGCTCCGCCCCGACGAAGGCGGCTGGCGGGTCGACGACTTCAATTAGTTCGAGCGCGCGGCGGGGGCTGGTGCTAGACCGGGCCGATCCCCGCCACGATCTGCCTGCCGCGCAGATCCCGGGCCGAGGACGAATGACCGCCCCGCTGGGGGCGGCTGACGACGTCGCCAGGTCAATCTTCCTCGAACTCGTGCAGACTCTGGATGGTGATGCTTAATCATCCGTGATCAAAAGCGGATATTGTTGGAATGGACCGCCTTCGGTGTGCGTATTTGTCACAGTGACCGGGTTTCACTCAGAAGCCAAATTTTCGGTCAACTGACCGAAACAGTGCGGTAATCTCTTGAAAAAAGGCAGCGGGCACGCTTCGTGCTCACTACCGTCTCACGGCGACGGGAACAACCCGCGCCCCGGAGGGCTTCGATGCTCGAGTTTCAGGTTGGGGACAAGGCCGTCTATCCCGCGCAAGGCGTCGCTGAGGTCGTCGGAATCGATCAGAAAGAGATCTCCGGCAAGATCCAGAAGTTCTACGTCCTGCGCGTTCTGGACAGCGACATGCGGATCCTGGTCCCGACCGACAAGGCCGAACAGGTCGGCCTGCGCGGCATCGTGAGCGACCGGCAGCTCGAGGAGGTCTACGACATCCTCAAGGAGAAGGAGCTGCACATCGACAAGCAGACCTGGAACCGCCGCTATCGCGGTTTCATGGAGAAGATCAAGACCGGCAGCCTCTTCGAGGTGGCCGAGGTCTTCCGCGACCTGTACCGGCTGAAGGCGCAGAAGACGCTCTCGTTCGGCGAGCGCCGCATGCTCGACACCGCCAAGAGCCTCATCGTCAAGGAGCTCTCGGTGGCGAAGAAGACGTCCGAGACGAAGGTCGAAAAAGAGCTCGAGAAGCTCTTCAGCTGCTGAGGGCGAACCCGCCGTCATCGTTTGTCTTCAGTCGATCGTCCGACGCCCCCGCCACCCGCGTCGCAAGCCATCCCACGACCATCGGATAGACCTCGTCGGGCGCGTCGCGCCCGAGGAGGAGATCGAAGTGTCCGTAGTTCGCCCGCATCCCCTGCGCGCGCGAGCAGATCTTGAACTCCTTGTCGCGGATCCCGGTGCAGGCGTCGACCGTCTCCTTGACGGCGTCCGGCCCCGCGAATGGATCGCGCGCCCCCGCCAGGAACAGCGTCGGCACCGTGATGCGCGAGAGCTCGGCGCGGTAGTCGCGGCGGTGATCGATCGACTGGAACACGTCCTTGCGGATCCACTCCGAGTATTGCAGGAGCTCGTTGCGGCCGAAGTTCGCGACCGCGTTCACCATCGCGCGGCGCTGGGTCGCGCCATCGGTGTTCTCGGGGTTGTAGATGAGCTGCAGCGGCGACGGGTGCAGATAGCCCGACCCGGGGGCGAGCACGCGCAGGATCCAGCGGTGCCGTAGCCACCTCAGGTTCCGGATCAGCCGCGCGGAGAGGAACTTCTGCAGCCGCTTGAAGGTGGTCGGCCCGGCGAGGGAGACTAAGCTCGCGACCGGGCGCACCTTCCCAGCCGAGAGGTAGGCGTACGCGGCCAGCGCGCCGACCGAAAACCCGACCAGGTGCAGTCGCTCGGCGCCGGTCGCCCGGAGCACCTCGCGGACCGCGGCCGGCAGGTCCTGCTCGGCATACTCGTCGAACGACCAGTCGTACCTCAGCCCCGAGAAGAGCCGGGGCTCCGCCGAGTGGCCGCGGCCGCGCAGCTCGACCACCCAGGTGTCGAAGCCGGCGCGCTGGAGCGTCATCGCCAGCGAGAGCCGATCGGTGAGGTCGAAGTTCATGCGGTTCGCGGCGATCCCGTGGACCAGCAGCACAGGCTCCCGGTACCTCCGCTCGGCGGGGCGATAGCGGCTGACCCCGATCCGCCAGCCGTCGTCGGTGGCCGTGTAGCAGACCTCGTCCGGGAAACGCTGGACGAAGAACCAGCGCGCGGCGAGGAAGCTCGCGTAGACCAGGACCGCGAGCGTCACGACCGCAGCGATCGCGATGGTGAGGAAGAGGGACATCGTCGGTGCCGGGTGAGCCTACCACCCTCGCCACCGGCCCCAAAGGACCGCCGTAAGATATTGACCTGCGCCGTGAAGCTGGCGAAGATGACGCGCATGGTCATCCACGTCGCCATCGGGGACATCACCCAGCTGACGGTCGATGCGATCGTCAACCCGGCGAACTCGCTCATGATCATGAACAGCGGGGTCTCCGGCGCGATCCGCAACGCGGGCGGCCACGAGATCGAGGACGAGGCGAGGACGCTCGCGCCAGTGGCCGTCGGCGCGGCGATCGTGACCGGCGCCGGCAGCCTCTTCTGCAAGGCCGTCATCCACGCGCCGACGTCGGAGGAGCCCGGGCAGAAGATGGGCGTCGAGTCGGTCCGCCGGGCGACCCGCGCGGCGCTGCTGGCCGCGGTCCGCAACGGCTTCGACACGCTCGCGTTGCCGGGGATCGGCACCGGCGTGGGCGGCGTGCCGCACGACGAGGCCGCGCGCGCGATGGTCGACGAGGTCCGCGCGATCCGGGTGCCGCCGCCGTCGACGGTGTGGCTCATCGCGACGCACGACGAGATGCTGTGGGCGTTCGAGGACGCCTGCAAGCTCGCGACGCAGCCGTAGCGCGCTCCCCCCTTGACGCGGTCCTGACCAACGCGGAAGGATGGGCCGCCTCATGGCCGATCCCGACCCGCGCGGCGTCACGTATCGTGAGGCGGGCGTCGACATCGACGCCGGCGACGCGCTCGTGGAGCGGATCAAGCCGCTCGTGCGGAAGACGTTCCGGCCCGAGGTCATGGGCGACCTCGGCGGGTTCGGCGGCCTCTTCCGCTTGCCGACGGGCTACCGGGAGCCGGTGCTCGTCTCCGGCACCGACGGCGTCGGCACCAAGCTCAAGATCGCCTTCCTCACCCAGCGGCACGACACGATCGGCATCGACCTCGTGGCGATGTGCGTGAACGACATCGCGGTCTCGGGCGCGGAGCCGCTCTTCTTCCTCGACTACTTCGCCACCGGCAAGCTCGACGTCGACGTCGGCGAGGCGGTGGTTCGGGGCGTGGCGGAGGGCTGCCGCGAGGCGGGCTGCGCGCTCATCGGCGGCGAGACCGCGGAGCTGCCCGGGATGTACGCGGCGGGCGAGTACGATCTCGCCGGGTTCGCGGTCGGCGTGGTCGAGAAGAGCGCCATCCTCGACGGCAGCAAGATCGCGCCGGGCGACCGCGTCCTCGGCCTCGCCTCGTCGGGGCTGCACTCGAACGGGTACTCGCTCGCGCGGACGGTGCTGCTCGAGCGCGCGCGCGTGCCGCTGCGCGAGGTCGAGCAGGAGCTGATCGCGCCGACGCGCATCTACGTCCGCGCCGTGAAGGTGGCGCTGGCGGCGGGCGGCGTGCGCGGGCTCGCGCACATCACGGGCGGTGGCCTCGTCGAGAACCCGCCGCGGATCCTGCGGCCCGGCCTCATGATGCGGCTGCGCGAGGGGACGTGGCCGGAGCCGCCCATCTTCGCGCGCATCGCCGAGCTCGGCCCCGTCGATCGGCAGGAGATGCGGCGCACGTTCAACCTCGGCCTCGGCATGCTCGTCGTCGTCGAGCGCGAACGAGTGGACGGGGTGAAGGACGCGCTGCTCGCCGCGGGGGAGCGGGTCTACGACGTGGGCGAGGTGCTCGCGTCCGACGCGGCCGAGCCGTTTGTCGAGTTCGCCTGAGGTGGCCGCGGTCGGCGTCGGCGTCCTCTGCTCGGGCGCGGGCTCGAACCTCGGGGCGCTCCTCGCCGCGGAGCAGCGCGGTGAGCTCGGCCCCGCGACGGTGCGCCTCGTGATCGTGAACCGCGCGGGCGCGGGGGCGAGCGCGCGCGCCGAGGCGGCGGGCGTGCCGGTGCAGGTGCTCCTCCACGAGGGGTACGCGAGCCGCGAGGCCTACGACGACGCGGTGGTCGCGGCGCTGCGCGACGCGGGCGTGGGGATCGTCGCCCTCGCCGGGTTCATGCGCATCGTGACGTCGCGGCTGCTCGACGCCTTCCCCGGCCGCGTGCTCAACATCCACCCGTCGCTCCTGCCCGCGTTCCCGGGCCTGCACGCGCAGCGGCAGGCGCTCGCCTATGGGGTGAAGGTGACGGGCTGCACCGTCCACCTCGTCGACGAGAAGATGGATCACGGTCCGATCGTGCTGCAGGCGGCGGTGCCGGTGCTCGACGGCGACGACGAGGTCGCGCTCACCGCGCGGATCCTCGCCGAGGAGCACCGCGCGTACCCCCGCGCGCTGCGCCTCCTCGCCGAGGGGCGCCTCGAGGTCGCGGGGCGGCGGGTGCGAGGCGGCGATGCCGCGTAGCTCGTACGACGCGATCGTCTTCGGCCGCGAGCTCGCGGCGGCGGCGGCGGCGGCGGTGCTCGCGCAGCGCGGCCTGCGCGTGCTCGCGATCTCGGGACCGGGCGATCCGCCCGTCGCGCCGCCGGCGCCGGGGCAGCCGCCGGCGACGCAGGACCGCTACACGCTGGGACCGTACGTGCTGCCGGCGACGCCGATGGCGTTCGTCGGCGCGGAGGCGCCCGCGATCCGCCGGCTCGTCGCCGAGCTCAACCTCGTGCAGATCTTCCGGCGGCGGATCGAGCCGAACCGACCCGCCTTCCAGCTCCTCCACCCCGACGCGCGCGTCGACGTGGACGACGATCTGTTCCACGCGATCGAGCGCGAGGCGCCGGGCAGCGCGGCCGCCTGCGAGCGGGCCCAGGCGCGCGCGCGCGAGACGAGCGCGGCGATCGACGCGATCCTGCAGGAGGAGGTCATGCTCCCGCCGGACGGCTTCTGGGACCGCCGCGACGGCAAGCGCGTCGCGGCGCGCCTCCCCGACGACGACACCGACCTCCTCGGCGACCTCCTCGGCGGTCTGTCCGCCCCGGCGGCGGCGCTCGTGCGCGATCTGCAGCGGCTGCCGGCGCGCTTCGGCGTCGACCTCGCGGAGCCGGGCGCGATCGCGACCGCGCGCGCCGCCGACCTGTGGGCGCGCGGGACGTACCGCATCGACGGCGGCCGCGAGGGCCTGCGGACGCTGTTCCTCGAGCGCCTGCGCTCGCTCGGCGGCGAGCACCGTCCCGAGCTCTCGGCCGCGCGCCTCGTGGTGCGGCGCGGCCGCGTGGTCGCCATCGACGTGGGGCCGCCGGAGGGCGAGATCGGCTGCGAGCACGCGATCGCGGGCACCCGCGTCGACGCCCTACCGGCGCTCTTCGGCGACGAGAAGCCGCCGCGCCGTCTGCTCGAGGCGGCGGCGCTCGCGCCCGCGCTCTACCGCTACGTGCTGCACTTCGTGGTGCCCCTCGACGTGCTGCCCGACGCGCTCGCGCGCGTGGCGTTCTCGGTGCGCGACCCGGACGCGCCGCCCCTCGGCGACAACGCGCTGCTCATGCACCTGCAGGACGGGTACGGGCAGCACGCGGTGCTCTCGGCGGAGGCGCTGACGCCCGACGCGAGCGGGGCGGCGATCGCGGCCTTGCGCATCGGCATCCGCGCGCACGTCGACACGCGGCTGCCGTTCGTCGCGCGGCACCTCTTGTGCGTCCACTCGCCGCATGACGGCGTCGTTCCCGAGGGCGTCACCGAGGCGGCCCCGCCGGCGCGCCCGATGGAGCCGCTGTGGCCGATCGCCGCGCCGCGGCTCCTCGGCGTGTGCGGCATGGGCTACGACCTCGGCGTCAAGGGACTCCTGCTCGCCGGGCGTCAGGCGCTGCCCGGCCTCGGCGTCGAGGGCGAGCTCGAGGCCGCGCTGCGCATCGCGCGGCTCGTCTGCGGCGCCACCAAGAGGCGCGAGCCGCAGGCGGCGGTCCTGAGATAGAGCCGGCCGATAGCGACGGCTTACGGCGACGGCTTACGGCTCACCGCCGCGGCACGCCGCCCGGACGAAGGAGCCGTTCAGCCACGGCTGGCGACGAAGGCGGCGATCCGCTCGGCGTCGAGCTCGTCCAGATCGACGAACCGGATGCCGGTCGCGCGCAGATCCTGCCCCGGGTCGTGCTCGTCGGAGAGGAGCCAGCCGGTCGCG
>FTFF01000503.1_pt1 | contig 20551 bp, 24 predicted proteins | sample 1640361 | NCBI WGS metagenome assembly FTFF01 (sample SAMEA3914816, study PRJEB12502) | metagenome | biome: forest; material: soil | place: USA | collected 2011-09-16 | depth 0.3 m | reverse complement strand
CCGCGCGCCGCCCGATGAGGTACGCTAGGAGGCGGAGGGGCGCGGGTGAGCGAACGCGAGGAGCTCGTCGACGAGACCTTGGAGGACGGGGAGCCGATGCGCCTTCTGCGGCGCGACGGCCAGCTCGAGGCGTTCCGCGGCGATCGGCGCCTCTTCGGCGAGCTGCGCCGCCGCGCGGACCGCGGCTTCGCGGAGTTCGCGCTGGCGCCGCTCGGCGGGCGCGACGACCTAGAGATCGTCCTCGCGGGCCTCGGCAGCGGGCAGCTGCTCCGGGCGCTCCTCGACGTGCCCGGCCTCCGCAAGGTCGAGGTGGTCGAGCGCTCGCCGGTGATCGTGCGCTGGGCCGAGGGCGCCTTCGCCGGTCCGAACCGCGACGCGTTGCGCGATCCGCGCGTCACGATCGTCCCGCTCGAGCTCGGGGCGTGGCTGCGCGGCGCGACGTCGCCGACCGGCCGCTTCGGCGTCGTCCTCGATCTCGACGACACGCCGTCGTCGCCCGCCGACCCGGCCAACGCCGCCTTGTACGACGCCGGCGGGATCGCGCTCCTGAGCGGCGCGCTCCGGCCCGGCGGCGCGCTCGCGATCGCGTCGACGCGGCGCGAGCCCGAGCTCCTGCGGCTCTTCTCGCAGCGCCTCCAGAACGTCGCCGAGATCGCCGCGCCCGTCGACACGCAGCCGGGCGCGCTCGACTACTTCTACCGCGCGCGCCGCCCCGCCGCGACGACCAGCGCCCGCGGCAGCAACTAGCCGCCGAGCTTCATCGAGAAGTAGCTCTTCACCGAGACCTCGAGCGCCTCCTGCGACTTGGCGTCCGAGCCGGGGTCCGCCTTCTTGATGCGGCGCGCGGCGCCTTCGAGCTCGCGCTTGAGATCGTCGCGCGCACGCCCCGGCACGATCACGTGATCGGTGGAGCGGCCGCGGACCTCCTTGTCCGCGAGCTCGAGGACGAAGCGGCGGGCCTTGGCGTACAGCGTGTCGCCGAGGAACTGGCGGACCTCGTCCTCGTCGTTGGTCATGCGCGCGAACCGCGTCGCGTCCTCGACCGCGGCGCGCGCGGCGTGCTCGGCGGCGAGGCCGAACGCGATGCGCAGGACGATGGCGTCGTCGACCGAGCCCGCCTGCTCGTGGTCGGGGATGAGGTCGAGCTGCGTGAGCGAGTAGCCCAGCGCGGCGGCGAGGAACCGCCGCCCCTGCGTCGCGATCCGCGCGTCGCCGGAGAGGACGAAGGTGGCCGCCAGGTCACCCGCGAGGTTCGTCGTCCACTCCTCGAACCGCATCGCCGCACGCGTCATCGCTTTGCTCCTTGCCGAGAGGATTTCACGGACACCGCTCGAAGGGAATGGCCTTCGGCGCGCTCCGCCGCGGGCCGAGGTGCACGCGCTCCGCCTTGTGCCCACCGTCGACGTAGAGGTCGAACTTGGCGCAGGTCTTGTCGACCCGCACGCGGAAGCCCTCCTCGGTGCCCTTGCCCGGCTCGAGGTCGAACTGGATGGAGTCGCCCTGCGCCGCGACCTGCTCGGCGAGCCCCGCGCGCTCGAGCTCGAGCGCGCCGAGCGCCCCCTTCACCGCGGTGACCGAGCCCTGGAAGCGATGGCTCCGCTCGCCCGAGGTGACGCGCACGTGCAGCCAGCCGTCGTCGACGAAGATCCAGTAGCCGGGCTCGGTCCGCGCGGGCTTGAGGCGCCCCGCGAGCGGGTGCCGCGCGCTGCCCACCGTGCAGGCCGAGCACGCGAGCGCCGCGACGAGCGCGAGGAGGCGGGACATGAGGCGGCGCACATTAGCACAACCGCCGCGCCGCCCTCGTCGACGCCCGTCAGCCAGGTGGGAGGCAGATCTTGCCGAGGCGGGCCGGACCGCGCGCGCCCGTCACGTGCGGCACGTTCGCCGACCGCCCGGCGACGCACTCGACGGCGAGGAGCGCGAAGGCGACCGCTTCCTTCGCGTCGGCGTCGATCCCCGCCTCGCGGAACGCGCGCACCGGCGCGGGCGCGAGCAGCCGCGCGAGCTCCGCCATGAGCGTGCGGTTGTGCGCGCCGCCGCCCGACACCAGCACCTCGTCGACGGCACCAGCCAGGAAGCGGCGGTAGCTGTCCGCGATGGCGTGCGCGGTGAAGGCGACGGCCGTGGCGAGCAGGTCGGCCGGCCGACGATCGGCGTGCGCCCCCGCCCAGGCCAGCGCCGCCTCGCGGCCGTAGCGCTCGCGCCCGGTCGACTTGGGCGGCGGTGTCTGGAGGTACGGATCGGCGAGCAGGTCCGCGAGCAGGTCCGGCTGCACCGCGCCGCGCGCCGACCACGCGCCGTCGCGATCGATCGCGTCGGCGCCGGCGCTGGCGGCCGGCGCGAGCGCGTCGATCATGACGTTGCCCGGCCCGTTGTCGAAGGCGCGCAGCCGCGCGAAGTCCTCGGTCACGAGCGTGACGTTCGCGATGCCGCCGATGTTCTGCAGGCACCGGCGCCGGCCCGGCGCGCGGAAGAGCCGCCAGTCCACCCAGGGCACGAGCGGCGCGCCCTCGCCGCCGAGCGCGACGTCGGCGACCCGGAAGTCCCCGACGACGATCGCGCCCGATCGGGCGGCGATCACCGCGGGCTCGCCGAGCTGCAGCGTCGACGCGGTCCCGCCCGACGGCAGCTGCGACGGCGGCTGGTGCCACACCGTCTGCCCGTGGCTGCCCACGAGGTCGATGCGCTCCCCCGCGCCGAGCGACGGCCGCACGAGGTCGAGCGCGGCGGCGAAGCGCTCGCCGAGCCAGGCGTTGCCGTCGCAGATCGCGCGCGTCTCGGCGCGCAAGAGGGCGAAGACGCGCTCGCGCTCGTCGGGCGCGAACGGGCGCGTCGCGAACGCGCGCAGCCGCACCGCGGCGTCGGGCGCGGCGCCGTCCACCTCGACGAGGGCGACGTCGATGCCGTCGATCGAGGTGCCCGACATGAGCCCCGCGACGAGCCAGCGCGGCCGCGCGAGCAGCTCGACGATCGGGTGCACTCAGCCGCCCTTCGCGGCGCGGACGAGGTCGGTCACCTCGCGCACCGCGCCGTCGCCGCCGCGGCGCTTCGTCACGTAGTCGACGGCGGCGCGCACCTCGTCGGGCGCGTCGGGCACGGTGAACGAGACGCCGGCCTCGCGGAGGAGCGGGAGGTCCGACAGCTCGTCGCCCATGAACGCGGCCTGCCTCGGCTCCAGCTTGAGCTTGCCGAGGAGGTCGTGGAACGCGGCGACCTTGTCGGCGAGGCCGAAGAAGGCGTGCTCGATGCCGAGCGAGCGCGCGCGGTCGCGGCCCGACGGCACGTCGCCGGCCGAGAGGATCGCGACCACGACGCCCGACTGCTCGACGAGGCGGATGCCGACGCCGTCCTTCACGCTGAAGCGCTGCGAGAAGACGCCGGGCCCGCTCCAGTAGAGGTTGCCGTCGGTGAGGACACCGTCGACGTCGAGACAGAGGAGGCGCAGCCCGGCGAGCCGCGGCGGCAGCGTGGAGCTCACGCGAGCTACCTTCGCACGTCTTCCGCGCGGGCGCGAAGCCGACGTCTTGGCGCCCCTGTATGGGCGCTGACTACCTGCAGAATGACCATTAGTTTCATGATTCTAGATGCCTCTTGACGGCGCATCCGGGTTTTGAATATCATTTTCATTAACCCCATGATCGTCTGCCTCTGCAAGGGACTCTCGGAGCGCGCGCTGCAGGAAGTCATCGGCGAGGGCCGGTGCACGGTGGAGGCGGTCGGCCGCGCGTGCGGCGGCGGCACCGACTGCGGCAGCTGCCAGGGCGCGATCGGTGAGCTCATCCACGAGGCGCGGCTGCTCGCGTGCGCGCGCGAAGCCGTCGCAGAAACCGGCAGACAGCTGCGCGACGTTGGTGCACCATCTAGCCCGTCTCGAGAGGCGGGCCATGAAGGGCAACGACCAAGTCATTGACGTCCTCAATGAAGTGCTGACCGGTGAGCTGACCTCGGTCAACCAGTACTTCATCCACGCGAAGATGTGCGCGAACTGGGGCTACATGAGGCTCCACAAGCAGATCCGCGCGGAGTCCATCGACGAGATGCGACACGCCGAGGCGCTGATCGAGCGCGTGCTCTACCTCGAGGGCGTGCCGAACCTGCAGCGCTACTGGAAGGTCCAGGTCGGCCAGACGGTGAAGGAGCAGCTCAACGCCGACCTCGGCGTCGAGAAGAAGGCGATCGAGCTGCTCAACCGCGGCATCGAGCTCTGCCGGAGCTCGGGCGACCACGGCAGCCGCGAGCTCCTCGAGAAGATCCTCGTCTCCGAGGAGCATCACGCCGACTGGCTGGAGGCGCAGCTCACGCTCGTCGATCAGGTCGGCGAGGCGAACTACCTCGCGCAGCAGATCAAGGAGTAGCCATGCTCCCGATCGAGGCGCGCCGCCCCCTCACGGGCAAGGTCGCCGTCATCACCGGCGGCTCGCGTGGCATCGGACGCGAGGTCGCGCTCACCTTCGCGCGCGCCGGCGCCGATATCGTCGTCGCCGCCAAGACCGACGCCGAGAACCCGAAGCTGCCCGGCACGATCTTCACCGTCGCCAAGGAGGTGGAGGCGCTCGGTCGCCGCGCGCTGCCGCTCAAGGTCGACGTGCGCGACGACGCCATGGTCACGGCGATGACCGCGGAGACGATGAAGGCGTTCGGCCGCATCGACGTCCTCGTCAACAACGCCGGCGCGCTGTGGTGGACGTCGGTCGCCGACACGCCGATGAAGCGCTTCGACCTCGTGATGGGCGTCAACGCGCGCGCCGCGTTCGCCTGCACGCAGGCGGTGCTGCCGCACATGCTGGCGTCGGGCGGCGGGCACGTGCTCGTCTACTCGCCGCCCATCGACCTCGGCGCGCTGCCCAACAAGGTCGCCTACTGCATCTCGAAGTTCGGCATGACGATGCTCGCGCACGGCCTCGCCGAGGAGATGAAGGGCAAGCCGTTCTCGATCAATGCGCTGTGGCCGGTCACCGCCGTCGAGAGCTACGCGACGATCAACTTCCAGCTGGGTGGGCCCGCGTTCTGGCGCAAGCCGAGCATCCTCGCCGACGCCTCGCTCGCGATCGTGGCCATGCCGCCCGGCCAGCTGAGCGGCAAGGCGCTCCTCGACGAGGACTTCCTGCGCGGCGAGGGCGTGACCGACTTCGTCCAGTACCGCTGCGATCCGGCGCACGAGCCGCCGCGCCTCGGCATGAACGGCATCCCGATCATCGGGACGGTGCCGCCGCGCCCCTGACGATGTCTCGGATCGGCCGCTACGCCGACTTCTGGCCGTACTACCTCGGCGAGCACGCGCACCCGCTCTGCCGTCGGCTGCACTTCGTCGGGACGTCGCTCGTGATCGCGCTCGCGCTCGTCGCGCTCGCGACGCGGCGGTGGGGGATCTTCGCGCTGGTGCCCGTCGCCGGCTACGGCTTCGCGTGGGTCGCGCACTTCGCCGTCGAGAAGAACCGCCCGGCGACGTTCACCTACCCGCTCTGGTCGCTCGGGTCGGACTTCGTGATGTGGTGGAAGATGGCGACCGGGCGGCTCGACGGCGAGCTCGCGCGCCTCGGCATCGCGTGGCGGCCACCGGCCGAGCGATAGCTCGGCGTCAGCTCGGATCGAGCGCGGCCACGACGATCTCGCTGCACACGCTGGGCGCGGTGCTCGCGAAGTCGACCGCGCCATCGACGATGGCCGGCACGCCAAACAGCACCGACAGCCAGCCGTCGCTCATGACCTCCTGCATGCCGGCGATGCGGTAAGACGCGGTCCCTCCCTGGGCGCCGCCGATGGCGATCCACCGCTGCTCCGGTGTCGTCGGCGGGGCGATGTCCAGCGTGTGGAGGTCGCCGTAGGCCGCGGTGATCGGGCCGAAGGGGACCGCGCGATCGACGCCGCGCACCGCGACCGTCCGCACGGCGAGGCTCGCCTCGGCGTTCGGGTACTCGACGGTGAAGTCGCCGTCGGCCGGTGATGCCGCGATGCGGTGGAAGATCTGCAACCCGCCCGGGCAGGTCTGGAGCGACCGCACGAGGGTCCACTCCGGGGCGAGCGCGACCGGCAGCGGCACGCCGAGCTGCACCTCGAGCGCGAGCAGCAAGAGATCCCCGGGGCCCACCTCGACGAGGTGTTGCTCGATGTGTGCGCCCGTGGAGAGGCCGTGCGAGTCGGTCGCGACGATGCGCAGCCCGCGCTCACCGCTGCGGAGGCCGTCGACGTCGTAGCAGCCGGCGCCGGCGACGAGCGCGAGGAGCGACGCCTTCACCACCGCCGCCCTCACCGGTCGCCTCGTGGACGCTGCGCGCGGCCGGCGACGGCCCAGACGACGACGTCGGCGACGGCGAGCGCGCCGGCGACGCCGAAGAGCGCGGCGCTCGCCACCTCGGCGCGGTGCACCTGGGAGCGCAGCGCCGCAACGTCGGCCTCGGCGCAGCCGTTGCGGCAGTCGTGCGCCTTGGCGTCGTACGCGGACCTGGGCGAGAGGTAGGCGCCGAGCCCGCCGCCGGCGAAGGCGAGCGCGAGGCCGCCGAGCGTCCAGCCGGCGATCCGCCCGCGCCGCCGCGTCGCCGCCAGCTGCAGCGCCGCGGTCGCCGTCTGCTCGTCGCCGAGCTGCGCGCGCGCGCGGAGCACGCGGAGGCGCTCGCGCAACGCCGCGCCGTTCGGCGCCGCGGGCTCGGCCGCGAGGTAGCGGACGTAGGCGTCAGCGGCGAGCGACCAGCGCTCGAGCCGGTCGAAGCAGCGGCCGATGTTGTAGTCGAACGCGGCGGACGGCTTCAGCGACCTCGCCAGCTCGAACTCGCGGATCGCCCCGGCGAAGTCGGCGCGGTCGTACGCGCGCAGCCCTCGCTCGTAGTGTCGTCGCGCCGCGTCGGCGTCGGGATCGTCGCTGAAGATCGGCGCCGCGGAGGGGATGTTGTCGGGGGCGGCGCGCGCGACCCCGGTGAGGACCGGCAGAACGAGGACGAGGAGATAGGCGACGCGCCCCACCGCACCGACGATATCACGGCGCTGCCGCGCGCGCGGCGCCGGCCGCCTCCGCCTCGAGCGGGCGGAACTGCTCCTCGACGAGGCGCGCGTAAAGGCCGCCCTGCGCGACCAGCTCGGCGTGCGTCCCCTGCTCCACGATGGCGCCGCGATCGAGGACCAGGATCCGATCGGCGCGCATCACCGTCGAGAGGCGGTGCGCGATCGCGATCGTGGTGCGGCCGGCGACGAGCGGCTCGAGCGCGGCGCGCAGGAGGCGCTCGGAGACGGAGTCGAGCGCGGACGTCGCCTCGTCGAGCAGCACCACCGGCGAGCCCTTCAAGAGCACGCGCGCGATCGCGATGCGCTGGCGCTCGCCGCCGGAGAGCTTGTAGCCGCGCTCGCCGACGACCGTGTCGTAGCCGCGCGGCAGCTCGGCGACGCGGTCGTGGATCTGCGCGGCGCGCGCGGCGGCCTCGATGGCCGCGTCGTCGGCGTCGGGCCGCGCGTAGCGCAGGTTCTCGCGGATCGAGGCGTGGAAGAGGTAGGTCTCCTGCGAGACCAGGCCGATCGCGCCGGCCACGCTCTCGAGCGTGAGCGCGCGCAGGTCGTGCCCGTCCAAGGTCACGGCCCCCGACTGCGGGTCGTACAGGCGCGCGATGAGCTGGATCGCCGTCGACTTGCCGGCGCCCGACGGGCCGACGAGCGCGGTGAGCTGGCCGGGCGGCGCGGTGAACGTGACGCCGTCGAGCGCGGGGCGCACCGCGCCGTCGTAGGTGAAGCGCACGTCGGCGAACGCCACCTCGCCGCGCGGAGCCATCACGGAGATCGCGTCGTCGCGGTCGCCGATCTCGACGGGCAGGTCGAGGTACTCGAAGATCCGGTCGAAGAGCGCGAGCGAGCTCTGCACCTGCACCTGCACGCTGAACAGGCGCGAGAGCGGGAAGAAGAGCCGGTTCTGCAGCGTGGCGAACGCGACGATCGAGCCGATGGTGAGCGCGTCGATCCCGAGGCGCCGGCCGCCGAGGTAGTAGATGAGCGCGGGCGCCGCGGCCCAGAACGTCTGCGTCACCACCCAGAAGACCTGCGCGATCATCGTGCGCCGCATCTCGAGCCGCATGAGCTCGCGCGAGGTGGCGGTGAAGCGATCGATCTCGCGGCGCTGCCGGCCGAAGGTCTTGGTGAGGAGGGCGCCGGAGACGCTGAGCGTCTCCTCGAGCAGCGACGAGAGGTCGGCCACCTTGGCCTGGGCCTCCTTCGACAGCGCGCGGCGCAGGCGGCCCGCGCGCCGCGTCGGATAGATGAAGAGCGGGAACATGGCCAGGCAGACGGCCGTGAGCCGCCAGTCCATCGCGAGCATGAGCGCGACCGTGGTGAGCACGACGACCAGCGAGTTGAGGATCTCCGCGGCGGTGTTGGTGACGAGGTCCTGGACGCCGGTGACGTCGGAGGTGACGCGGGAGAGGATCTCGCCGGCCCGCGTGTCGGCGTAGAAGCGCATCGACATCCGCTGGAGGTGCGCGTACAGCCGCACGCGCAGGGAGAACATCATCTCCTGCCCGACGCGCGTGGACAGCCACGTCTGCCCGGTGTCGACCGCGCCGGACAGGACGGTCATCGCGACCATCGCGCCGCAGAGCAGGCCGAGGAGCTTGAGGTCGTGGTTGGGCAGCGCCTTGTCGATGAGCGCGCGCGTGAGGAGGGGCGAGGCGAGGCCCGTCGTGGACGCGATCGCGCCGGTCAGCGCGACGAGCGCGGCCTTCGGCCAGTGCTCGCGGAACGTGCGCGCCACCCGCCGCACCGTCGCCGGCGAGGCGGGCTTCGGGGGCGCGTCGCCTACCCGGCCGGGGTGAGCCACGCCTGCGGCCGCAGCCAGTCGGAGAGCTGCGCCTCCTCGGAGCCCGCCGCGAAGCTCGGGTCGTAGGCCCAGCGCACCTCGGGCGGCAGCGACATGAGGATCGACTCGACGCGCCCGTCGGTGCGGAGGCCGAAGATCGTGCCGCGGTCGTAGAGCAGGTTGAACTCGACGTAGCGCCCGCGGCGCAAGAGCTGGAACGATCGCTCCCGCTCGCCCCAGGCGTCGTTGCGGCGGCGCTCCACGATGGGGAGATATGCGTCGAGGAACGCGTCGCCGCAAGTGCGCACGAAGGCGAGCTCGCGCTCCGGGTCCTCCTTCAGGTGATCGAAGAAGATGCCGCCGATGCCGCGCGTCTCGCCGCGGTGCGGGAGGTAGAAGTACTCGTCGCACCACTGCTTGAAGCGCGGGTAGCGATCGGCGCCGTGCGCGTCGCAGGCGCGCTTCCAGGTCCGGTGAAAGTGCTCGACGTCCTCGCGGACGGGGTAGTAGGGCGTGAGGTCCGCGCCGCCGCCGAACCAGCTCGCGGCGCCGCGGCGCAGGCAGCGGAAGTTGGCGTGCACCGTCGGCACCCGCGGCGAGCGGGGATGGAGGACCAGGGACACGCCGGTGGCCACGAACGCGAGGCCGTCGCCCGGCATCGTCGCCGCGAGCTCCGCCTTGAAGTCGCCGTGCACGAGCGAGAAGTTGACGCCGGCCTTCTCGAAGAGCGCGCCGCCCTCGAGCACCCGCGAGCGCCCGCCGCCGCCGCCCGGCCGCTCCCAGGCGTCCTGACGGAAGCGCGCGCCGCCGTCGGCGACCTCGAGCGCGGTGCAGACGCGGTCCTGGAGCTCCTGGAAGTACGCCGCTGCGCGCGCTTCGATCGGGCCGTCGCTCGACATGCGAGAGGGAGTATCGCACGATGGACGCTGCGACCATGCGCGTGACCTTCTGGGGAGTACGCGGCTCCATGCCGACGCCGGGCCCGCGCACGGTGCGCTACGGGGGCAACACCTCGTCGATCGAGGTCCGGCTCTGCGACGGGACGATCGTGCTGCTCGACGGCGGGACCGGGCTGCGCGAGCTCGGTCGCGCGCTCGCCGCCGAGGCGACGCTGCCGACGTTCCACCTGCTCATCACGCACGGGCACTGGGACCACGTCATCGGCGTGCCCTTCTTCGCGCCGCTCTATCGGCCGGACACGAGCGTGGTCTTCCATCCGACCGGCGGGGAGCGATCGACGCTCTATGGGCCGGAGCAGCTGTTCGACGGGCGGCGCTTCCCGCTGCGCCTGCACCAGGTGCCGTCGCAGATCCGGCGCGCCGAGGTGGCGAGCGCCCTCGACGAGCGCACGATCGGCTCCGCGCGCGTCCGCGGCATCCGGCTCAACCACCCGGGCGGCTCGACCGGCTACCGCATCGACGACGCCGACGGCGCCTCGCTGGTGCTCTACACCGATCAGGAGCTCACGCCCGGCGCCGCGCACGTGGAGCCGGTGATCCTGCGCGAGGACCTGCTCGCGTTCGCGCGCGACGCCACGCTCCTCATCCACGACGCGCAGTACCTGGACCGCGACCTGCCGGCCAAGACCGGCTGGGGCCACTCGACGGTGCCCGCGGTGCTCGAGATCGCGCGCGCCGTGAAGGCCCGCACGCTCGCGCTCTACCACCACGATCCGGATCGCGACGACGACGAGCTCGACGTGATCGGCGAGACGTCGGCGGCGTGGTGGACGGCGCAGGTGGGCGCCGGCGCGACGATCGTGGCCCGGGAGGGGATGACGCTCTTGGTGGGGCCCGATGGGGTCACGGAGCAGAAACAGGGAACAGGGGACGGGCAACCGGCAACCGGCAATGGCAGATAGGACCTGATCCGATCCGTTCCGAACATTGCCCGTTGCCGGTTGCCCGCTCCCTGTCCCCTGTTTCCGATCCGATCCCTCGTCAGCGAATCATCGCCGCACCGGCGATCCACCCCACCCCGCCCCGGTCGTCGCGCAGCACCGCCCAGAACCGCACGCGACCGTCCGGGTCGATCTCGCCGGCCGCCCGGTCCATCGTCGGCGACGTCCAGCTGGTGTCGGCGTAGGAGACGGGCGGAAGCCGCGCGCAGTCGTCCTGCGAGCCGCAGCCGGGCGGATCGAAGGTCGCTCGCCCACCGTCGATCGCGCCGCCCGTCGTGAACCACGAGAGCGCGAGCGCCTCGTAGGTGCCGTCGGCGCGCTGCTCTGCGGCGTCGGCGGCGCGAGCGGTGGTCAGGCGCTCGTGTCGGCTCGTGTCGCCGGTGGAGGGCGGCACGGCCGCGTCGTCGTCGAGCAGCGAGCGCACGCGGCCGTCCTCGTCGACGAGGTAGAGCCGATCGAGCGCGGGGTTCCGGTTCGGCGCCTCGAGCCGGCCGTCGGCGTTCGGGACGAGCGCGTCGCGTACGGTGACCCGCTTCAGCGCGAGCACGCACCGGTCGGGCTCGACGGGGAGGCCGCCGTTGCGCGCGGTCTCGAGGAGGCAGGCGGCCGCGCCGGCGCCGGTGTCCGCGACGACCGCGGTGACGAGCGCGGTCCCGCTCGCGTCCCCGCCGAGGTACCCCACCGATGGCGTCAGCGTGACCTTCTCGTCGCTGCCGAGCACGCACAGCTCGCCGGCCGTCGCGGCGCCGCAGGCTGGCGGCAGCGCGGTGCCGTCGAGCTCCCCGGCGTTGAGGCCGCACGGGAGCGGGCTGGTGACGCCGGGCGGGACGCGGCAGGCGAGCCACAGCGTGGAGAGCGGCGCGGTCGGGACCGTCGGCTGCGCCGGCTCGACGGCGAGCGCGCGCAGCGTGGTCGCGTCGCCCGGCGCGACCTCCGGCGGGTCGGCCTGCACGGCGAGGACGCGCAGCTTGTCGACGAAGCTCGCCGTCGGCAGGTCGCCGTTGCAGCCCCCGAGCGCGGCGAGCAAGGCGAGGAGCGGGGCGCGGTGCATGCGTCCGCGAAGATACCGCAGATCGAAACGCCGGCCGGCCGATCAGCGCGGCAGCTCGAACGTCCAGGTGTACGTCTGGATGACGTACGCGACGGCCTTGCCGTCGGTGCCGACCGCCGGCCTGAACTTGCACTTGTACCTGAGCGCGTTCATCGCCGCCTGATCGAGGCCATGGCCGAGGCCCGCGAGCAGCTTGATGTCGCGCACCTTGCCGAGCTCGTCGAGCGCGACCCGCAGCTTCACCTCGCCCTCGATGCCGAGCTGCTCGGCCTCGGCGGGGTACGTGACCGTGCGCGCGCAGGCCTCGCCGTCGATCTCGGGCAGCGTCTTGATGTAGATGTCGGCGACCGGCTTGTACTCGGCCTTCGCGCCCGGCTGGCCGGCGGGCAACGGCGACGGCGCGCCCTCGCGCTTCCCGGACTTGCTGGGGTCGATCATCGTGGTGTTGCCGACCGGCACCGAGACGTTCGAGTCGCCCTCGGTGGTCGACTCCATGGAGACGCCGAACACCGGGCGCACCTCCTTGGGCGGCTCCTTCGGGGTCTTGTTCGGCGGCGGCGAGTCCGGCGGCGGCACCGGCTTCACCTTCGGCAGCACCTTGCGCTCGGGCTCCTTGGGCGGCTCGGGCTCGGTGATCTTCTGCACCGGCGGCGGCGGGGGGTGCTTCACCTCGAACTCGACGGTGCTTGCGCCGGGCGGCCGGGGCGCCGGCAGCACGAGCATGAGCCACGCGATCGCCCCATGCAGCGCGAGCGCGCCGAGCCCTGAGATCGTGTCGCTCGTGCGGATGAACACCAAAGAGACCTGCGCTTCTACTCAGACGTGCGTCAGCCCGGATCCGTGTTGAGGGCGAACTTGTGCACACCCAATGTTTTCACAAGATCGACGATGTGCACGACGTCGCCGTAGGCGATGCCCTTGTCGGCCGCGATGATCGTCTGTAGGTCCTTGTTCTTGAGCAGCAACTTCGGGATCTCGACCCGCAGCGCGTCCTCGGTCGTCTTCTCGCCGTTGGCGTAGAGATCGTAGCCCTCGGGCGTCCGGGTGAGCGTGAGCGCCATCGTCGACTTGAGCGTGTCCTCGCCCGAGGCCGCCTTCGGCAGCTCGACCTTGATCGACGGGTTGTTCACGATGCTCGGCACCGTGATCATGAAGACGATGAGGAGCACGAGGACGATGTCGACGAGCGGCGTGACGTTGATGTCCGAGATGATCGCGTCGGCGTGCTCGTCCGCGTAGCTGCTGCTGGCCATCTACTTGCTCCCGGAGCTCTTGGCGTGGAGCTCGGTCAAGATCGAGTGGGCCAGCGAGTCGACGCCGGAGAGCGCCGCGCGCACGCGCCGGTTGAAGACGTTGTAGGCGATGACCGCCGGGATGGCGACGAGGAGGCCGATCGCGGTCGCGACCAGCGCCTCGAAGACGCCGGCCATGACCGCGTTCGCGGCCTGGCCGCCGGTGGCCTGCGACGAGGTGAGGTCGTGCGAGGCCTTGATGATGCCGAGCACGGTGCCGAAGAGGCCGATGAACGGCGTGTTGTTCCCGAGAGTGCCGAGGACGGCCAGGTTCCGCTCCAGCTTGCCGCGCTCGCGCGCCTTGGCCGCGAGCATCGCCTCGCCGACCGCCTCGGTGCCGCGCTCGACCTCGGCGAGGCCGGCCTGCGCGACGCTCTCCTCGACGGTCCCGGCGTCCTTCAGGCGCGCCTGCGCGGCGGCGATGTCGCCCTTGCCGATGAGGCGCCGCAGCTCGGCCGCCAGCGCGGTCGCGTCGATGCGGTGCGTGGCGAAGTAGAACCCGCGCTCGATCATGATCGAGATCGAGACGACCGACAGGACGATGAGGACCCAGAGCACCCACTCGGAGCCGAGGAGCGTGAAGGAGAGGAAGCGTTCGGTCAGGTGCATGAAAGGAGGGCCTCCAAGGGTGCCGGTTATACGGGGAAACGTGTCGCGAGTGAACCTATTCCAAGGACGACGCAGAGTTGGAGGATCGCGAACCGCCGCAGGTTGCCTCCTCAAGAGATCATTACGTTTTTCAGACCTTGGCGATCTCGTCGATCAGCACGGTCGCGTACGCGCCGCTCGGGAGGGAGAACGCGATCACGAGCGCGTCGGCCTCTCCACCTTCGCCGATCGCGGCCTCGGGCTCACCGATCGGGACGGTGAAGGGGCGGCGCGTGCCCTCGGCGATCGCGCCCATCTCCGCGAGCGCGGCCGGCGGGACGCCGCCCGCTGCCCACACCGCGTCCTCGCGGGCCGCGGCCGGGCTGCCGGGCGGCGGCGCCTTCATCTTGTGGCCGAACATCGGGCCGGTCACGTCGAGCTCGCCGGTCGAGAGCCGCGCGCGCGCCTCCGCCAGCTCCCCTTCGGCGACGGTGAACAGGCCGCCCGACTCGCGCTTCCGCAGGACGTCGCCGGCGAGCGGCTCGCGCAGGAGGTCGTCGGCGAGGCGCGCGTCGAGGCAGCGGTTGAACAGGTCGGACTGGAACGCGCTCACGAGCAGGCGCCGCTCGCCGCGGTCGAGGCGGCGGCGCTCGCCGCCGGTGAGGAGCGCGCGCCCGCGCTCGGCGTTGTCGCCGCGCGCGCCGAAGCGCTGCGGGCCGAAGCGGTTGGGCAGCCCGGTCGCGGCGAGCGCGGCGAGGACCGCGCGGGCGCGGGCGAGGGCGTCGTCGGGCGCGCAGGCGAGCCCGCGCAGGACCACGCGGAAGCGGTTGCCGCGCAGGTGGCCGGTGCGCAGCTTGTGCCCGTGCCGCTCGGCGGCGAGGACGCGGACGTCGGCGACGGGGAGGGCGCGCGCGGCCTCGGGATCGAGGTCGGGGACCGAGATCCACTGGCGGGTCACCGCGTGGCGGTCCTTCATCCCCGCGGCGCCGAGCGCGGCCCGGGGCGCGCCGGTCGCGCGCGCGATGCGGGCGAGCGCCTCCTCGGTGGTGATCCCGCGCTTCTCGATGAAGAGGAACGTGTGGCCGCCCGCGCCCGACGGTGGGTACGCGGGCACCTCCTCGACGACGAAGTCCTCGGGCGACGTCTTGAGCGCGCCGCCGGTGCCCGCGAGCGCGGCGGTGAGCCGCGGCGAGCTCACTTCGCCTGCCGGGCGAGCAGGCCGAGCGCGAGGTACGCGGCGGCGCCCGCCTCGTCGAGGAGCGGGCCGACCGCGGCGCCGCGGAGCTCGCGCGCGAAGAAGCCGGTGGCGAGCGCGATCGACATCTCGAGCACGGCGGTCGAGTCGGCGCTGCCGCTGTGGCAGGCGAACGACCCGATGGACGCGCTGGCGAGCTCGAAGTCGTAGTGATCGGCGCCGAGCGCGGTGAGGAGCAGCGACGGCGAGGGCGCCGCGGCGTAGAGCACCGCGTAGTCGTCGGCCGCCGGCGCGCACGCGAGGCCGCCCGGCACCACCGGCTGCCCGTCGAGCGTCTCGCCCAGGAACGCCGTCGGGATGCCGATGCTCGGCAGATCGGCGCGCGCCTGGCGGCCGCCGATCGCCACGTCGACGGGATCGAGGCCGAAGAGGGCGGCGACCTTGCCGTGCAGATCTCCCGTCGCGGCGAGCGTGCTCACCTGGCCGCCGCGCGAGTGGCCGATGAGCCCGACGTGGGCGAGGTCGAGGCGGCCGGCGAGCGGGCCCATCGGCTTGCCGTTCTGCGCGGGCAGCCAGTCGGCGACGAGCGCGACCAGCTGATCGGCCTCGCCCGTGGTCGCGGTGAACGCGCCCGGGTCGTCGCGCAGCACCACGACCATCTCGTGGCTGGCCATCCGCTCGGCGTACGGCACGTACGCGGCCGCGACCTGGTTGAAGCCCGGGCTCAGGACGACGACGGGGTAGGGCCCGGTGCCGGTCGGCACGTACGTGGTGAGCGTGAGCTCGAAGCCGGCCAGCGACGCGGTCTGCGTCACCGTCGTCGTGCCCGACGGGCCCGGCCGCGAGTACGGATCGTCCACGAGCGGGCCGTCGCGGGGGACGAGGAGATCGATCGGCGCGGCGACGTCGGTCGCGCCGAGATCGACCGGCGCCGCCGCGGGTGATCCACCGCACGCGGCGAGCGACAGGAGGAGCAGGGATCCCGGCCGCGCGATCCACATGACCGCCCGATACCGCGGGCCGGACCGCGACGTCAATGTCACGTAGCGTGCGCGACGTGCACGGTGCGTCGCGACGCCTCCTGCCCAACCCGGCGACTTCGCGTGCGCGCGATTTGGCGTCCCGGTTGCAGCCCACGCGCGCGCATGAAGACCCTCGCCCTCTGCCTCCTCGCCGCCGCGGGCTGCCAGGAGGTGACGCTGGTCGATGACGTCGACCTCGCCCTCGACTGGAGCCCGGTGACCGGCCCGACCGACGCGGTGCACTCGCCCTACGTGATCGGCGCGAAGTTCGGGCTGTGGGTGCGGACGACGAAGGACGACAAGCTGGACGGCTGGCGCCTCGAGAGCTCCGACGAGGGCGTGCTCGCCGTCGGCAGCGCCGCGCTGAGCCAGGACCGCGAGCGCTTCAGCGCGGCCGCGGACGCGCGGCGGGCGGGCTCCGTCGAGCTGCGCGTCCTCGACAGCGGCGGCTCGGTCCGACACCGCCACACCGTCGTGGTCGCGCGCCCCGATCGCGTCGATGCGCTCCCGCACGGCCCGCTGCTCATCGGCCGCGACGGCGTCGCCTCCGAGGAGCGGCCGCAGGTGTTGCACGGCGGCACGGCCACCTTCCTCGTGCAGTATTCGGCGGGCGGCGAGGCGCTCGCCGGGCACGGGGCGCTCGCGGTGAGCGCCGCTGGTGCGGTGCAGGGCCACGTCGAGCAGACCAGCTTCCTCGAGGACCGGGACTGGCTCGTGATCGACGGCGCGGCGGCGGCCGGCGCGTCGGACCTCGACCTGCTCGTCGGCGGTGAGCCGGCGCGCACGCTCACCGTCGACACCGTCGCCGAGGACGCCATCGCGCGCGTCGCGCTCACGGATCCGGGCGAGGCCGACGCCCACGACAAGGCGTGGCTCGTGACGCTGGCCGAGACGTTCGACGCGGCCGGCCGGACCCTCCACGGGGTGGAGTTCCAGTTCACCGCCGACGGCAAGGCGGAGCAGGGCTACGGTGACCTCTACCGCTACGCCTACGCCGCGAAGCGGCCGGTCATGCTCGAGGCGACGCACGGCGCGCACGTCGACGGCATCGTCATCCACTCGAGCGGCGGCTTCGTGGACTCGACGAACCGGCTCGGCTGCGCCGCGACGCCCGGCGGCGCGCGGGGGAGCGCGATCGGCTTGGGCCTGATCGTCGCGTGCCTGCTCCTGCGCCGGCGGCGCGCGACGTAACACTTCTTCACAATCTTCCCGCTACCCGTTTCACACGCAGGCCGCACCCTCCTAGTCAGACAAGACAAGGAGCCTCCCCATGTGTGGTGCCTGGTTCTTCCCCTTCCTCGCCCTCCTCGGCATCTTCGCGATCGCACGGCGCCTGCACCGCTACCGCTGCGGCGGCTACGGGCACGGCGGCTGCGGCCACGGCGGGCACGACGCCTACTACGGTCGCGGTCGACGCTGGGGCGGCCCGTTCCGCGGCCCGATGCGGCACTGGCTCTTCCGCGAGCTGCGCCTCACGCCCGAGCAGGCGCACGAGGTCGACGACCTCCTCGGCAAGCTGCAGAGCGACAAGGACGACCTCCGCCAGAGCGGCGAGGCCATCCGCGCCGAGCTCGGCAAGGTCCTGCGCACCGAGGGCTTCGACGAGGACGCGGCCGGCGATCTGCTCGGCAAGCTCGACGAGGGCGTCGACAAGGCGAAGAAGCACGCGCTCGATCTCCTCGCCCGCCTGCACCAGGTGCTCGACGCCGAGCAGCGAGCCCGCCTCGCCGCCTGGATCGACGGCGCGCGCTTCCGGCGCCCCGGCGCTCCGCTGTAGAGTGGAGGCCGTGGCGGCGCGCGTGCTCCTCGTCGATGACGACGTCCGCCTGGCGGAGCTGCTCGACCGTTACCTCGGCGAGCACGACCTGCACCTCACCGCCGCGCAGAGCGGCGGTGAGGGCCTCCGCCTCCTCAAGCGCGAGCACTTCGATCTCGTGATCCTCGATCTCATGATGCCGGGCATGAACGGCCTCGAGGTCTGCCGGCGCATCCGCGAGGAGAGCCGCGTGCCGATCCTCATGCTGACCGCCAAGGGCGACGAAGCGGACCGCGTAGTGGGCCTCGAGATGGGCGCGGACGACTACGTGCACAAGCCGTTCTCCCCGCGCGAGCTCGTCGCCCGGATCCGCGCGCTGCTCCGTCGCTCGCTCCCCGGCGCGGCGGAGGCGGAGATCCGCGTCGCCGACCTCGTGATCGAGCCGCTGACGCGCAACGTCCGCCGCGCCGGTCGCACCGTCGAGCTGACCGGCGTCGAGTTCGACATGCTCCTCAGGCTGGCGGAGCGCGCCGGGCGCGTGGTCGGGCGCGAGGCGCTGCTGGAGCTCGCCGGCCGCGGCGGCGTCACCGTCGGCGATCGCACCGTCGACGTGCACGTCTCCCACCTGCGGCAGAAGCTGCGCGACGATCCGCGCGCGCCGCGCCTCATCAAGACCGTGCGCGGCGTCGGCTACGTGCTCGCGCGCGAGCCGGCGGCGTGATGCACGCCCGACGCTGCGAGCCCGAGCGGCGCTTCGGCCGCGAGCGCCTCCGCCACTGGCTGTTCCGGCGCAGCATGCGCCGTCGCGTGGCCCGCTGGCTCGTGCTCACCGCGCTCGCCGTCGCGGTCGCCACCGCGGCCTTCATGCACGTCGGGGGCGCGTCGCTCACGAGCTCGCGGCGGTACGCCTGGCTCGCCGCGATCGCGTTCGTCGTCGTCGGCGCGGCGTCGTCGTGGATCGCCCGCCGGCTCGCGCGGCCGCTCGAGGAGGTCGCGCGCTTCGCCGACGCGCTCGCCTCGGGCGACCTCGAGGCCCGGCTCCGCACCGGCCGGCGCGTCGACTTCGACGTCTACTCCGTCAACGCCGCGCTCAACAAGATGGCCGAGCGCATCACCCAGCAGCTCGCCGATCAGCGCGCGCTGCTCGGCGCGGTGTCGCACGAGCTGCGCTCGCCGCTGCAGCGGATGAAGGTCGCCGCCGAGCTCATGCGCTCGGGCGACCTCGGGCCCCTGCCGAAGCTCGAGCGCGAGATCGCCGACATGGACCGGCTCGTCGGCGATCTGCTCGCGAGCGCGCGCGTCGACTTCGCGGCGCTGCGCCCGAGCGTGCAAGACGCCGCCGCCCTCGCGCTCGCGGCGCTCGAGCAGGTCGAGGAGGCGCCCGAGAAGCTCAACGTCGAGGACGGCGGCCTGCGCTTCACCGCCGATCCGACGCTCGCGGTGCGCGCGCTCGCCAACCTCGTCGAGAACGCGCGCCGCCACGGCGGGGGCCTGGTCGAGCTCACCGTGTCGCGCGTCGACGGCGATCGCGTCCGCTTCGCCGCGCTCGACGCCGGCCCGGGCTTCGCGCCCGACGAGCTCGAGCGGCTGTTCCTGCCGTTCCAGCAGACCTCGACGTCGACGCAGGTCGGCCTCGGCCTCTCGCTGGTGCGCCGCATCGCCGAGGCCCACGGGGGCCGCGCCTACGCCGAGAACCGGCCCGACGGCGGCGCGCTCGTCGCGATCGAGCTGCCGCTCGTCGGTTGAGCGGCTCGCGAGCCGGGTGGTTTGCCGCTACGATCAGTGCATGGCGTGGCCCAGGCTCGTGCTGTCGGTGGGGCTCGCGGTCGCCGCGGCGTCTCCGCCCGCGCGCGCCGAGCGACCGCCGGTCGCGGATCCCGACACCGACGCCGCCCAGCGGCACTTCGAGCGCGGCGTCGCGCACTACGACGCCGGCCGGTTCGCCGAGGCGCTCGCCGAGTTCACGACGGCGCAGCGCCTCAGCCCGCGACCCGCGTTCCACTACAACATCGCGCGCTGCCACGACCGCATGGAGGCGTGGGCCCTCGCCGCCGACGAGTACGAGGCGTTCCTGAGCGAGGCGCCGACGGCGAGCGAGGCGCCGGTCCTGCGCGAGCGGATCCTGGTCCTGCGGTCGCGCGAGCCGGGGAAGCGTCGATTCTCCGTCGCCGCGCCGATCACGGTCGGCGGCCTGGCGATCGCCTCGGTGGTGGCCGCCGCCGCCCTGACGGCGACCGCCAACGCCGACTACGACGCCGTCGTGCCCGGGTGCACGCCGCGCTGCGACCCGGCGCGCATCGATCCGATCGCGCGCCGTGCGTACGCGGGCTACGGGCTCTTCGCGGTGGCCGGCGTCGCGGCGATCGTCGACGTCTCGTTGTGGGTCGTCTACGGCCTCAGGCGTCGAGCGCCCGGTCCCCGCGCGAGCATCGCGTGGTGACCTCCGCCCCCGGCCGCTGCGCCGTGCTCCTCGTCCTCGCGGCGGGGTGCCGCGACTTCTCCACGCCCACCTCGCTGTTCGGCGCGCCGTCGCCCGACCTCGGGCCGGACCTCGCCTCGGCGCCGGACCTCGGCTCGTCGCTCAACCTGGTATCGAGGCGCTGCGCCACGCTGTCCCCGTCGCCGCGCCTCTGCGTCGACTTCGACGAGGGCGATCCGATCGGCGCCGGTTGGTCCCAGGTCGAGATGGACCAGGGCACCTCGCTGTCGCTCGATTCGTCGATCTCGTTCTCCGCCCCGGGCTCGGCGCTCGCGCGGATGATCGACGCCCAGTCGGGATGCGCCTACGGCCGCCTCGATCGCGAGTGGATCGGCGAGAGCGCCACCGCCCTCTCGCTCGAGCTGCAGCTTCGGCCCTCGAGCCCGTGGATCGCGGATCGGAGCGTCACCGAGATCTTTCTCGAGGACAGCCTCGGCGGCACCCCGTGCGGGCTCTTCTTCGTGCTCGACAGCAGCGCGGCGGGTCTGACCGGAGCGT
>FTFF01000960.1_pt1 | contig 20691 bp, 18 predicted proteins | sample 1640361 | NCBI WGS metagenome assembly FTFF01 (sample SAMEA3914816, study PRJEB12502) | metagenome | biome: forest; material: soil | place: USA | collected 2011-09-16 | depth 0.3 m | reverse complement strand
CGTCGATCCTCGAGGACGAGGGCTACGTGGTCAGCACCGCCTCGAACGGTCGTGAGGGCCTGATGGCGCTCACGTCGGGAAGCGTCGAGCCGTGCGTCCTGCTCCTCGATCTCAAGATGCCCGTGATGGACGGTTGGGAGCTGCTCGCGGTCATGCGCGCCTACGTGCGCCTGAGCAGGATCCCCGTCGTGCTGATCACGGCCGACGCCATCGACCGCGCGTCGCGGCCGGCGTTCGACGCCTTCCTCAAGAAGCCGTTCACCGCCGAGCAGCTGCTCGAGGTGGTCGCGCGCGTGTGCGCGACCCCGCGCACGCCTCGACCCTGACCGGCTCAGTTGGCCGGGCGGTCGATGCCATCGGCCAGGTCGGAGACCGCGCGCTCGGCCTTGCGGAGCAGCGCGGACGCCTTCGCCTCGACCCGGTCGATCAGGCTCTTCGACGGCCGCTTCGCGCGGCGCGTGGCGGTCGCGACCTTGCGCTTCGCCGTTGCCTTCGTCTTGCGGGCGACCTTCTTCGCGGCCTTCTTCAGCTGTCGCTTCATCTCGCTCTCCTGGTTGGGGGTCATCGGTGCGAGCTGCGTCGCCGGGGCTTGCGCTCGACGACGCCCACGTAGCGGTTGGCCTCGAGCCACCGCGCCAGCTGCTCGGCGATCACCGGCGGGACGTCGGCGTCCTCGGCGGGCAGGATCGCGTCCAGCATCGCGAGCGCGCCCTCGATCGCGAGCGGCACCGCGGTCCCTTGCTGCTCGCTGTTCTGCAGCTCGGCGAGCCGGAGCTCCAGCTCCTCGCGTCGCTGCATGACGGCCGCACGGAGCGCGTGGCCATGGTGGATCGGTGGCGAGGCCGGCCGGTAGGCTTCGGTGGTGCGCATGCGCCGCGGTCGTGCAGGGCACGTGCCGTCGGGAAGCGCGTGTCGTCGCGGCCTCCGCCGCGCTCACCTGCCGCACATTGCCGCAGCCGCGCAGGCGCGCCCCACCGGCCGGCGCTACGCTCCGGCATGGCCCCGTGGCACCTGCCCCTGCTCGTCGAGCGGCTCGCCGAGGTGCTCGAGCGGCGCGAGGCCGCGCTGCGCCTCGAGCAGGCGGCGCACGGCCTCGATCGCGACGGCGAGGTCGCGCTCCAGGCGCTCCTCGCCGACGGTCTCGCCGCGCACCACGGCACCGCGCGCGAGCGCAGCTACCCCTCGTGGACCGGCAAGCGATCGCACCGGCCGCGCTGCGACCTCGTGCTCACCCCGCGCGGCGCGCGCCTCGCGGAGGAGGCGCCGACGCTGCTCGACGCGCTCGGTCCGCCGCCGTGCCCGCCCGAGGAGGCGCTGTGGCTCGAGCTCAAGGTCGCGCACCAGCTGGGCGAGGGCGGGCGGCACCGTGCGCGCTACGCCCAGCAGTGGCGACGGTCGCTGTTCGCCGACGTGCGCAAGCTGCGCGCCGATCCACGCGTGCGCCACGCCGCGCTCGCGCTCATCGCGTTCAACGACGCCCAGGAGACGTTCGACCGCGACGTCGAGACCTTCGAGCGGCTCCTCTTCGACGAGGGCCTGGTGACCGGCTATCGCAGCGCGCGCTCGTTCGCGATCGACGATCGCATCGGCCATACGCGCTGCAGCGTCGCGGCGTGGCCGCTCTGACTACGCCCGCTCGGCGAGGCGACCGGTCAACGCGGCCTCCATCTCGTCGAGGCCGACCGGCTTCACGAGGTGGTGATCGAAGCCGGCGTCGCGCGTCTTCTGGCGGTCCTTGTCCTGGCCGTAGCCGGTGACCGCGATCAGCTTCAGCGCGGCCAGGCCCGGCAGCCGGCGCAGGCGCGCCGCGAGCTCGTAGCCGTCGATCACCGGCAGGCCGATGTCGAGGAACGCGGTGTCGGGCGCGAACTCCGCCGCGATCCCGAGCGCCGTCGGGGCGTCGAGCGCGACGCGCGTCTCGTAGCCGCGCCCCTCGAGCGCCGCGGCGAGCATCTCGGCGGCGTCCTCGTTGTCGTCGACGATGAGGACCCGTGCCGCGCGCGGCGGCGTCGCGGGCCTGGGAGCCCCGCCCGGGCGCTCGCCCTCGCCGGTCCGCGCGGTCGCCGGGAGGCGCACGACGAGCTCGCTGCCGGTGCCCGGCCCGTCGCTGTGCGCCGACACGGCGCCGCCGTGCCGCTCGACGAGGCTGCGCACGATCGCGAGGCCGATCCCGAGCCCGCCCTGCGATCGATCGAGCGCCTGCCGGGCCTGCACGAAGAGATCGAAGACGCGGGGGAGGACGTCGGGGGCGATGCCGATGCCCGTGTCGCGCACCGACAGCACGATCTCGTCGTCGACGCGCGTCGCGCGCACCGAGACGCGGCCGCCCGGCGGCGTGTACTTCGCCGCGTTGGTGAGCAGGTTCGCGAGGATCTGGACGAGCCGCGCCGGATCGCCCTCGACGCGCAGGTCGCGGCGCGGCACCTCGACCGACAGCTGGTGCCCGCGTTCCTCGAGCAGCGGGCTCGCGGTCTCGATGGCCCGGTCGACGACCTCGGCGATCTCCACGACCTCCGTCTTGAGCTCGACGCGTCCGCGCGCGATCCGCGAGACGTCGAGCAGATCGTCGACGAGGCGGGTGAGGTGGCCCACCTGCCGCTCGATGATCGCCCGCTCGCGCTCGCGGCCGCCGTCGCCGCGCAGCTTCATGACCTGCAGCGCGGTGGTGATCGGCGAGAGCGGGTTGCGCAGCTCGTGCCCGAGCATGGCCAGGAACTCGTCCTTGGCCTGGTGGGCGGTCTCGGTCGCGGAGCGGAGCAGCGCCAGCTCGTCGCGCGCCTGGCGCGCGGTGACGAGGTTGCGGATGCGGACCGCCAGCTCGCGCTCGGAGAAGGGCTTCACCACGAAGTCCTGCACGCCCTCGTCGAGCAGCCGCACCATCAGCTCCTCGTCGGCCTTGGTCGACAGGAGCAGCACGGGCGTCGACTGCAGCGCCGGGACCTTGCGCATCTCGGCGATCATCTCCGGCCCGCTCATGTTCGGCATCATGACGTCGGAGACCACGACCGTCGGGCGCAGCCGCGCCGCCAGCTCGAGCCCCTCGTTCCCGTCGAACGCGGACGCGACCTCGTAGTCGTCGGCGAGGCACCGGGCGACGAAGCGGTTGGTGTCGCGGTCGTCCTCGACGACGAGGACGCGCGGCCGCCCGCTCGCCGACACGCGCGGCGCCTGGCGCCGGTCCCGCGGGCGCGGGCCGGCCTCGCGCAGCTCCTCGAGCAGCCCGTCCAGCGTGGAGCGGTCGACGATCGCCTCCGGCGGCGGCGGGGCGGCCTCGACGTGCGACAGCGGGATCGTCACCTCGAAGCGCGCGCCGCCGAGGTCGGAGTCGAGGACGCCGATGTGGCCCTTGTGCATCTCGACGAACTCCTTCGCGATCGCGAGCCCGAGGCCGGTGCCGCTCCCCTTGTGCTCGACGGCGCCGTCGCCCTGGCGGAAGCGCTCGAAGATCGCGTGGCGCAGCTCCGGGCGCACGCCCGGGCCGGAGTCGTCGACGGAGAAGACGAGCTCGCCGTCGGTGCGGCGGAGCGCGCAGCGGATGCGCCCGCCCGTCGGGACGAACTTGAAGGCGTTCCCGATGAGGTTCATCAGCGCGCGCTGGAGCTTGTCCGGATCGACCGCGGCCACGCAGGCCTCGCCCGCGTCGACGACGTAGTCGATGCGCCGCTCGTCGGCGAGCGCCGAGAAGTGGGAGGTGACGAGGCGCAAGAGGGCGGCCGCGTCGGTGTCGGCCAGCTCGATCTTGAGCTTGCGCGCCTCGAGCTTCGAGACGTCGAGCAGGTCGTTCACGTGCTTGAGCAGCATGCGGGCGTTGCGCGCGATGACCTGGCCCGCCTCGCGGCGCTGCGCGACGTCGAGGCCGCCGGCGTCGTCGATCAGGCGCTGCGCCGGACCGAGGATGAGCGCGAGCGGGGTGCGCAGCTCGTGGCTGACGTTGGCGACGAGCTGCGTCTTCGCCTCGTCGAGCTCGCGGATGCGCTCGAGCAGGCCGGTGAGCTCGACGTTCTTCTGCGCGATCTCCCGCTCCTGCGCCTTCTTCGCGGTGATGTCGCGCCCCTCGGCGCAGATGAAGACGACCCTGCCGCGCTCGTCCTTGACCGGGCAGAGCGAGGCGTCGATGACGATCGTCTCCTTGCCCCCGGCCCGGCCATAGATCGGCGTGTCCCACCGGACGACCTCCCCGCGGGCGGCGCGCGCGATCGACTCGCGCAGCTCGCGGTTGACCGGCTCCGAGACCTGCCACCAGAACGTCGTCCAGAAAGGCCGCCCCTCGACGTCGGCGAGCTTGATCCCGACCGCGTCGAGCGCGACGTGGTTGATCTCGAGGACCGTGCCCTCGGCGTCGAGCAGCCCGACGAACTGCACCATCGAGTCGAGCGTGATGCGCGCGATCTTCTCGCGGTAGCGCTGGCGCGGATCGCTGTCGACGATCTCCGTGCCGCGGACGATCAGCCGCTCGCCGGACCCGGGGGATACGGTGCCCACGCGCCTTCTTCCTCCGGTCCGGACCGTTCGTCAACCCGTCCGTGCTAGCCTCGCGCCGGTGTGGCGGGCCGGCATCCTCGCGTGTGGGCTCGCGGCGGCGTGTACGCCCCGCAGCGTGACGGTGGATCTGTGCGCGGTCACGCCGCTCCCCGACGCGGCGCGCGTGGTCGTCGTGTTCGTCGACGCCGCGGGCATCGTGGTGGGCACCGTCGATCGCGACGCGGCCGCGCCCAGCGCGATCTCCATCCCGGCGCATGCCGCCACGATCGAGGTCGAGGCCGTCGACCGCGATGGGAACGTCGTCGCGCAGGGCGCCACGGCGCTCGGCACCGACGATCCGTGCGTCTGCGTCGCGCCGCAGGACCAGTGCGCCGGCATGACCTGCTCGGTGACCGCGGGCGCCTGCTCGTTCCGCTCGACCGGTCAGCCCGACCTCGCCGGGCCCGCCGATCTCGGCAACCCCGATCTCCAGCCCGAGACGCTGGTCTTCGGCGGGATCGGCGGCCCGCCCGGCGCGCTCGACACCACGATCGGCGGCGTCTCCCCGGAGACCGTCCAGGACCAGTCGTCGGAGCTCGACGTCGAAGGAGACGCGACCTACCCGACGCGCGCGGTCCTTCGCTTCGCGCTCGCCGAGATCCCGAGCACGGCGACGATCGTCTCGGCGGAGCTGGCCCTCTTCGTCACGCGCGCATCGACGAACGCGACCCGGGTCGTGGCGGTCGCGGAGGACTGGGTCCCCGCGGAGGCGACCTGGACCTACCGTCGGAGCGGGGTCCCCTGGCTCGCACCGGGGTGCGGCCCGGCGTCGCAGGGCGCGCCGGTCGGGAACATCTTGCCGACGGTGGTCGGGGCGCGACCGACGCTGCCGCTGACCGACGTCGTCGCAGCGTGGGTGAGCGGGGCCCGCCCGAACCACGGGCTCCTCCTCGACTACACGGGGGGGATCGCCGCCGCCTACGCCTCGTCGGAGGTGGGAGGCATCGGGCCGCCGCAGCTCACGGTGACGTTCCGACGCTGACCTACCGCAGGTGGGGGACGAGCTGCGCGGAGTCCGCCCGCCCGGCGGCCCAGGCGCCGACGCCCGCGCCGACGGCGAGCGCGGCGGCGCTCCCGCCGAGCACCCCCCAGAACCAGGCGCGCTTGTAGATCGGGCGCCTCGTCACGATCGGCGGCGGCGCCGGGCCGGTGCCGCGCGCCGCGAGCCGCGCGATGCGCTCGTCCACATCGACCCGCGCCTCGCCCGACGCGAGCACGCGGTAGGTGCGGTAGCCCGCCAGCGCCGGCTCGACCTCCCCGAGCGCCTCGTGGCAGCGGGCGATGTTGTAGAGGAGCTCGGGGAACGGCGCGAGCGCGTACGCCGCGCCCAGCTCGACGAGCGCGTCGCGGTAGCGGCCGGCCTCGAAGTGGGCGCGGCCGGTGTCGAAGCGCGTCTTCGCGCGCAGCGCGATGTTCGTCGAGTCCTCCGGCTCGTCGGCGCGAGCGCCCGCGGCCCCGACGAGGAGCGCCACGAGGACGAGCGCGGACCGGCCGCTCACCACGGCCTCAATCGGCCGGCGCCACCACCCCGGTCGACTCGGCGGGCTGGGGCACCGTGGTGAGGAGGAGCGCGGCGAGGCAGCCCGAGAGCATGATCGCCCACAGCACCCCGAACGAGAAGCCGTCGCCGACCTTGATGAGGCGCAAAAGGTAGACGACCGCGACGAGGAACACCGAGAGCAGCACGACCCCTTGCACGCACCACTTGAAGTACACCTGCGCCGGCGTGGTCATGCGCATGCTGGCGAGCGTCACCTCGGTCTGGATGGCCCAGCGCAGCATGAACACGATCGCCGGCATGCCGAAGGCGATCGCGACCAGGCCGCGCCCATCGGCGGCCTCGACGCGGAAGCGGCGCCAGAAGCGGGGCAGGACCAGCACCGTGGCGATGAGCAGCGTCGCGAGCGCGACGTGCGGGAGGATCCAGCCGCGGGCGAAGGCGAGGCGCACCGGTCACCTCGCCAGCGCCAGCGAGGGATAGACCGCGCAGCCGTGCGGGAAGGTCGCGCCGGCCGGCGCGCGAGGATCGCGCGCGACCTCGGCCCGGCACGGCTCGGCCTCGGCGCAGGAGACCAGGCGGTCGATCGCGGCGTTGCGAACGGCCTGCACGGTGCGCCCGCGGTGCGCGCAGTGGACGAGGACCGGGAGCGAGCGCGAGCGCTGCATCGAGGGAACGATACCAGGGTCCGCGCGCCGATGGCGGCGCGGGTGCGTTGCTCGTGCCGATCCGCCCAGCGAGGCGATCCTGCCGCTGCGACGCCGGGGAGCGGCGGTGCAACCTCCTGAGGCCTCGTCGCGGAGCTGGCACGCATGCTGCTCGTCCTCGAGGTAAACGGAGCCCGCCATGCACATCCTCGGAATGCTCTTCATCGGTCTCGTCGCCGGCGCGCTCGCCCGCGCCTTCCACCCCGGTCGCGATCCGGCCGGCTTCATCCTGACGATGCTCCTCGGCGTCGCCGGCTCGTTCGTCGCCGGCTTCCTCGGGCGCGCCCTCGGCTGGTACCACGAGCCCAACCAGGGCCCGGGGCTCATCATGTCGACGGTCGGCGCCATCGTCGTGCTCGTCGTCTACACGGCGATCGCGCGGCACCGCCACCGGCACGTCTGACGCGTCAGCGATCGCCCGTCGTCGGCAGCCGCTTGCGGAGCAGGCGCTTGAAGTACATGCGGTCGACGCCGGCCGCGCGCGACGCGCGCGCGATGTTGCCGCCGTTCCGCGCCATCACCGACTCGAGGTAGGTGCGCTCGAAGCCGGCGAGCAGCTCGTCGCGCACCTCGTAGAACGGGCGCGCGAGGTTGAAGGTGGCGCTGCGCTCGAGCAGGGTGGCCTCGGCCGAGGGCGGTGGCGACGTCACGCTCGGCTCGCCGTTGGTGTCGGCGAGCCCGCCGGAGAGCGCGAGCGTGCGCTCGATGAAGTTGCGCAGCTCGCGGACGTTGCCCGGCCACGGCCGGCCCGCGAGCGCGTCCCAGCTCGAGCGGGCGACGCGGCTCAGCGCGGCGAGCGCGGCCGGCTCGTCGCCGTCGAAGAACTCGCGGACGAAGTGCTCGACGAGGAGCGGGACGTCCTCGCGCCGCTCGCGCAGCGGCGGCACCCGCACGCGCACGACCGCGAGCCGGTAGAACAGATCCTCGCGGAACGCGCCGCGGTTCACCTCGCGGGCGAGGTCGCGGTTCGTCGCGGCGATGACCCGCACGTCGATCGATCGCGTCTGCGACGCGCCGACGCGGCGGACCTCGCGGTTCTCGAGGACGCGCAGGAGCTTCGGCTGGAGCTCGAGCGGCAGCTCGCCGATCTCGTCGAGGAAGATCGTCCCGCCGTGCGCCTCCTCGAAGTGACCGGCGCGCCGGGTCTCCGCCCCGGTGAAGGCGCCGCGCTCGTGGCCGAAGAGCTCGCTCTCGATGAGGGACGCGGGCACCGCCGCGCAGTCGAAGACGACGAGCGGCTGCTTGGCGCGCGTGGACCGCTGGTGGATCGCCTCGGCGAGGCGCTCCTTGCCCGTCCCGCTCTCCCCCTCGAGGAGGATGGTGAGGTCGTGCGGCGCCGCCTTCTCGAGGAGCTGGAAGACCTCCCGCATCGCCGGCGAGCGGCCAAGCGCGTCGCCGAAGCGCGGCGTCGCGGCGAGCGGCACCTCGAGCTCGTCGGCGAGGACCTCGAAGAGCAGCGCGGCCTCGCCGACGCGGAGCGTGGCGCGCGGCGGCAGGTAGATCTCGCGGACCCGGTACCCGTCGACGAAGGTGCCGTTCGTGGAGTCGAGGTCGCGGAGGAGGAAGCCGGTCTCGGTCGGCGCGATCTCGAGGTGGTAGCGGGACACCGTCTCGGAGGTGAGCTGCAGCGTGTTGCCCTCCTTCGATCCGATCTGGAACGCGGCGGCGCCGCCCTCGAGGCGCTGACCGGCCTGCGCGCCGCCGGTGACGGTCAGGCGGAAGCGGCGCGCGCGGCGGGTGAGCGGGTAGCCCCCGTCGGTGAGCTCGCGGGTCCGTGCGTCGAGATCCTCGTTGCTCATCGCGATCCTCCTGCGAGATCGATCGTCACCGTCCGTCGATCGCCCGCCGCGAGGCGGACGCTCTGCTCGCGCGGCAGGAGGTGCAGCCCGAACGAGGAGCCTTCGAGGCGCACCCGGTGCACGCCCGGCGGCAGCGAGAGATCGCGCACCGGCGTATTCTGGACGAAGCGGCCGTCGACGAACACCTTCGCGACGATGTCGCTCTTGATCGTGAGGCGCGCGTCCGACCGCGGCGGCGGCGCGACCGGCGGCGGCGCCGTCGCGACCGCGGGCGGCGACGCGACCACGACCGGCGGCGGGATCGGCGCGGGCGGTCGCGCGGGCGCGAGGACGGCGATCGGCGGGTCGCGGTGCGCGCGCCACGTCCAGGCGGCCGCGATCGCGACCGCGGCGCCCAGGGCGGCGACGGCGACGAGCCACGCGCCCGACCGCGGCGGCGCCGATCGCGGCGCAGCCGGCGGGCGCTCGACGCGCGTGTCCGTCGTCGGCGTCGCCCCGCCGGACCCCGCCCCGGCGAGCTCGCTCGCCAGGAGGTCGCTGAACCCGGCGGCGGCGGCCGGCGTCTCGGCCTGCGCGACCTGATCGACCTCGAACATGCGCCTGAGCAGCGCGGACAGCTCGGTGCCGCCGAGCACGAACGACTCCGCGCGCGCGAAGGCCTCGAGGTCGTCGCGGAGCGCGGCCGCCGTCGGGTAGCGGTCCTCCGGACGCGCCGACATCGCGCGGAGGACGATCCGCTCGAGCGCGGGATCCACGCGCGGGTTCCGCTCGCGCGGCGGATCGAACGTGCAGCTGCGCGCGAGCGCGAGCGCGTCGGCCTCGGTCCGCCCCGACGTGAACGGGTTCGCGCCGGTGACGAGCTCGTACAGCACGACGCCGAGCGAGAAGACGTCGGAGCGCGGATCGAGCCGGCCCCCGCCCGCCTGCTCGGGCGACATGTAGCCGATCTTGCCCTTCAGCGAGCCGGGCCGCAGGGAGGCCTTGTGCAGCCGCGACGTCGCGATGCCGAAGTCGGTGAGCTTCACCGCGCCTTCCCACGAGACGAGGATGTTCGACGCGCTCACGTCGCGGTGCACGAGCTCGAGCGCGCGCCCCTTGCCGTCGCCGAGGCGGTGCGCGTAGTCGAGCCCGCGCGCGACCTCGATCGCGATGAAGGTGGCGATCTGCGTCGGGAAGCGCTCCTGCCGCTCGGCGAGCCGCTTGTGCACGGTGCGGAGGTCGACGCCGTTCACCCACTCCATCACCATGAAGCAGGTCTCGTCGATCTGCCCGATGTCGAGCACCTGCACGACGTTCGGGTGCGCGACCTGGAACGAGATCCGCGCCTCCTGCTGGAAGCTGCCGATGAACTCCGGATCGCGGGCGAGCGCGGGCGCGAGCAGCTTCACCGCCACCGGCCGCTCGGCGCCGCCCCAGCCGGTGTCGATCCCGCGATAGACGACGCCCATGCCGCCTTCCGCCAGCTCCTTGACGAGCCGGTAGCGTCCGAGCGTGGTCATCGCGACGGGTATTTTAGCCCGATTCAGCGAGGCGCGGCGGCGGTGGCCCGCCCGACGCCGTTCGCGAGGCAGGTCGCGCCGGCGACGAGCGGCTGCGGGGGGAACGCGTCGTAGTAGAAGGCGAGGCCGTTCGCCGGGTCCTCACCGTCGAGCGGAAGGACCGAGCCGAGCTGCACCGACGTCGAGCCCTGCTCCCACGCGACGGTCCCCGCCTCGAGCACGGGGTTGCTCGGCGAGCGGATCCAGTAGAGCCCGTCGGACGACGTCGCGTACCCGACGCTCCAGCTCGCGCCGCAGCCGACGGCGAAGTCGCGCGCGTACGTGTACCAGACCTTGTAGACGCCGCGATCCACCAGCACCTTCGCGCCGAAGAGGACGGTCTCGCCGCCGACCTCGCCGTTCAGGATCGGCGCCGGCGACGGCACGAAGCTCGCGAGGTCGGTCGACACCGCACGCCCGACGACCGCGCCCGGCGCCGACGCGCCGGCGCCGAGATCGGGCGCCGGCTTCAGCACCGAGAAGTAGAGCTCGCTCGCGCCGCCGGGCCGCGCGAGGAGCCACGGCGAGAACGTCGAGCCGTCGCAGTACGTCGGGCAGTCCGCGCTGCCGAAGACGGGCGCGCGCACCCCGGCGGGATCGAGCGCGGTGCCCCCGACGAGGCGCGCGACGCCGAGCGAGACGCCCGTCGCCACGTCGAAGCCGATGAACGCGAGGTAGACGTCGGCGCCGGCGCGGAGCGGCGCGGGGCTGCCCACGTACTGCGCGTAGGCGGTGCCCGCCGTCGGCGAGAGCACCCTCGTCGGCGGCAGCGTCGCGTCGATGGTGCAGGGCGCGGCCGCGTCGACGTGCTTGCAGCCCTCGCCGAGCGCGGCGACGACGATCGACGGATCGGCCACGACGGTGCTCGTGCCCATCGAGGCGGCCGCGCTGTAGTAGAGGAGCAGCCCGCGCGCGGTCATCACCACCGCCGGCTCCGCGACCGCGATGTTCGCGCCGTAGAACGGGACCGTGGTGACCGGCCGGATCACCGGATCGGGATCCTTGGCGAGCGGCGCCGCGGCGACGTCGATCCGCGCGCTCTCGCCGTGGGCGAGCCCCGCGCGCGCGACGAGGCGCGGCGCCTGCGGTGCGATCGTCTCGCGGTTGAGGAACACGCGCGTGGTCGCGGTGCCGCCGACGAGCTTCACCGTCCCCGGGGTGACGTCGCACCAGCGCCGGCCGTCGGCGAGCTCGAACGCGAGCGAGACGGTGCCGCCGAACTCGGTGGCGAGGTTGCCGCCGCCGGTGCGCGCGGTCACGTCGACGTCGAAGCGTTCGTACTCGAGGAGCCCCGGATCGGCGCCGAGGTGCGGCACGACCGAGAGGGAGCACGCCGCTTGCGTCTCGCGGCGCACGCACTGCCCGCAGATGCACGTGAGGTCCCCGGGGCAGGCCGCGTCGCTCTGGCTGCAGAGGTACGCGCCCGCCTTCGGCTGTGACTTGCACCCCGCGGCGGCGAGGACGAGCACGCACGCGCCGAGCGCCAGGCGCCGCATCAGCGCCGCGCCGGGGCGACCGCGCGCCCCACGCCGTTGACGGCGCACGGCGGGGGGAACGCCGCGTAGTAGACCGCGAGGCCGTTCGCGGGGTCGACGCCGTCGAGCGGGACGACCGAGCCCAGCTGCACCGCGTTCGAGCCCACCTCCCACGCGGCGCCGCCGGCGGAGAGCACGGGGTTGCTGGGCGACCGGATCCAGTACAGCCCGTCGATGGAGGTGGCGTACCCGACGGTCCAGCGGGCGGCGCAGCCGCCGACGAACTCGTGCGAGTACGTGTACCACATCTTGTAGACGCCTCGGTCGAGGAGCACCCGCGCGCCCGAGAGCACCGACTCGCCGCCGACCTCGCCGTTGAGGAGCGGCGCGGGCTCCGGCGTGAAGGTCGCGAGGTCCGCCGAGGTGGCGCGGCCGATGGCGACGCGCGGCGCTTGCGTCGGATCGGCGGCGAACGTGAGGACCGAGAAGAAGAGCTGCGCCTCGCCCGTGCTCGTGCGGAGGAGGCCGGGCGAGAACAGCTGGGCGCCGGCGCAGTACCCGGGGCAGTCGGCGGTCTTGAGGATCGGGTCGCCGTGGTTCGCGAGCTCGAGGGGGCCGTCGCCCAGCTGCCGGGCGATGCCGACGGTGAGGCGTTGCTCGTCGGCGCCGTTGAACGCGACGCTGACGCCGTCGCCGTCGAGCAGCGGGGCCGGCGCGCCGACGTGCAGCGAGTAGAAGGTGCCCGCGCGCGGCGTGAGGAGCTTGACCGGCGGCGCGCCCGCGTCGGGCGTGCACGGGCCGGCGACCGTCTGGCAGCCCGCCGCCAGGGCGGTGACGCCGATCGACGGGAGGACGGGGTCCGACGCGCCGGGGCCCTTCTCGCGCGCGGTGTAGTAGAGACGCGGTCCGCGCGACGACACGAACGCCGCCGGCTCGGACACCGAGAAGTTGGCCCAGCCGAAGGGCGCCGCGGCGCCGACCGGCGCGATCACGGGCGCGGCGTCCTTGCCGAGCGGCGCGGGGACCACCGCGAACGGCGCGCTCTCGCCGTGGATCGCCGCCGCGCGGGCCACCAGGTGCGGCCCCTGCGGCGGGATGGTCTCGCGGTTCACGAAGGCGCGCGCGGCGCCGGCGCCGTGCTCGAGCCGGACCTCGCCGGGCGCGGCGGCGCCCCAGGGGCTGCCGTCGGCGAGCTCGAACGACAGCGACACCGTGCCCGTGTACTCGGTCGCGATCGCGCCGCCGGCGGTGCGCGCGGTGACGGCGAGCTCGAAGCGCTCGTACTCCTCGAGCGTGCGCCCGGCTGGAAGCTGCGGCTCGACGGAGAAGCCGCACGCCGCCTGCGTCTCGCGCTCGACGCACTGGCCGCAGGTGCAGCTGAGCGCGCCCGGACAGGCGTCGTCGGTCGCGCACAGGTACGCGCCCGCCTGCGGGTGGGAGGCGCAACCGAGCGCCGCGCCCGCGAGCGCGGCGAGCGCGAGGGCCCGCATCAGAAGCGCACGGCGACCGTGGCGCCGGCGGTGCGCGCGGGACCGAGCGGCGCGAAGGTCAGCTTGGGCGCCTCGCGGTCGATCTTGCGCCCGAGCGCGAAGAGGCCGCCGGCACCGGCGAACGAGAGCGCGGCGACGCCGAGGCTGACCCAGGAGGCGATCTGCAGGCTCCGCTGGTTGTTCTCGGCGTCGCGCAGCGCGCCGTCGAAGACGATCGGCGCGTCGACCGAGCCGCCCGAGGAGACGCGGTCGAGGTCCCGCTGCGCGACGACGAGCGTCCCGATGAAGGCCGCGAGCGCGCCCGCGCCCAGCACGGTGAGGCCGATCGCCGCCCAGCGCGCGCCGCGCCCGGGCAGGGGCGGCGCGTCGCGGTAGACGACGATCGTCTTGAACACGACCTCCTTCACCACCTCCGGGGGCGCGCGGGTCGGCGCGGCCGTTTGTGCGAGGCGCCGCTCGAGCTCGACGATGTGCGCCTCCACGTCGTGGACGTCGGCGGCGCGGCCGCGGTCGCGCACGTAGCCGCGGTACGCGGCGAGCGCCTCGTCGAGGCGGCCGAGGCGCTCGAGGCACTGCGCGACGTTGTAGTCGAGCTCGGGGCTCGGGTGCAGGCGCCGCGCGGTCTCCATCTCGCGCAGGGCGTCGTCGTAGTGGCCGTCGCCGAAGTGCGCGATCCCCGCCTGCACGTGGACGCGCGCCGCGCTGGTGCCCGATCCTTCCTCGGCGTCGCCCCGCCCGCGGCCCAGCGCCGAGAGCGGCGCCAGCACGAGCAGCGTGGCCGACAGCACGGCCGCAGTGCGCATCGCTCCATCATATACCCACCGCCGCCGAGTCACGCCGACTCGCCGCGGAGACGACCGGTCTCCCGTCGGCGCGGGGGCATCTCGGCGAGACGACTCACGTCCGTCGGTGGCCCCCGGGTTGCTCTGACGTCTGCCCGGAGGACGTCAAGATGCGTCAATCGGTCCGGATCGCCCGCACCTGCTTCGTCGCCTCGCTCCTCGCGGCCTGCGGCGGCGCGCCCGGAGGGAGCGACGGACCCGATCCGGGTCCCGGCACCGATGCCGCGGACGCGAGCGACGGCGGCCTCGGCGACGACGCGGGCGGCGGCGACACGGACGGCGGCCTCGCCGACGGCGGCCTCGGCTCCGACGGCGGCTACCGGCTGCCGATCGGGATCCCCGACCCGCGCGGCCCGGCGCCGAACGGCGCCGACTTCGACTTCCTGCAGGAGGCGCCCGCGGCGCCGTCGCCGTGGGACGACGCGCACCGGACCTCGGGCGGCTTCGGCTTCTACTACGTGTGCGAGAGCTGCGCCGGCGCGACCGACGACGCGAACCCGTACGGCACGCCGGCGAGGCCGCGCAAGACGATCCCGAACCAGGCCACCGGCGGCGCGCTGCCCGGCGGATCCGTCGTCGAGGTCCACGGGACGATCCACCAGGCCTACACGAGCCCGTACAACCTTCTCACGAGCGAAGGCGCCGACGCGCCGACGGCGACGCGGCCGGTCTTCATCCGCGGCGTGCCCGGGAGCGAGCCGATCCTCGAGCACGCCTGGTACCTGGGCGGGGTCTCCCACGGCAAGGCCGCGTACGTGATCCTCGAGCACCTCAAGTGGAGCTTCGCGCCGGCGGTGGGGATGGCCGAGGGCGACAAGTCGTCGCTGTCGCTCGGCGGCGATCACCTCGTGCTCCGCCACAGCGAGGTGAAGGGCAGCCTCTACGCCGGCGAGGTCGCGGTGTGGGGCTCGAACAACGTCGTCTACCACAACGACATCCACGACGCGGGCGACCTCACCACGACGGCGGATCAGGACGTCCACTGCATCCAGGTCTCGTTCGCCCACCACGTCTGGGTGCTCGACAACCAGCTCGCGCGCTGCACCGGCGACGGCGTCCAGCTCACCAACAACGGGCCGTCCACGGACATCCACCACGTGTACGTGGGCCGCAACGTCTCGCACCACCACAAGCAGAGCGGCATGTGGTGCAAGAGCGCCGAGCACGTCGTGTTCTCGCAGAACACCGTCTACGGCATCGTGCCGAGCGCGTCGTCGGCGAACGGCTCGGCGATGGGCTGGCAGTACAACACCGTCGACATCTGGATCCTCTTCAACCACATCTACGGCAACACCGAGGGCATCGGCGCGAACAGCACCAACTACGACGGGCGCGAGTACGCCTTCGTGATCGGCAACCTCATCCACGGCAACCGCTCGGCCGGCAGCGTCCCGTGCGACGGCAAGGGCTCGATCGACGCCTGGTGCCACGCCGGCATCCGCCTCATCGGCAGCGATCACCGCTACGTGATCGGCAACACCGTGTACGACAACGACGGCGGCATCCACCTCGGCACCGCCGCGTCGTCGTTCGTCTACAACAACATCGTCGCCAACGTGCGGTACGCCGGTGACGCGCACGTGCTCAACGAGGGCGCGACGTGGCAGCTCAAGAACAACCTCTTCTTCCAGGCCGGCGGGACCATCCGCCTCAACCTCGACGGCATCGTCCGCGATCCCGCGGCGCTCCAGGCTCAGTTCCCGTCGCTGAGCGCGGCGAACGTCACCGCCGATCCGATGTTCGTCGACGCCGCGGCGGGCGACCTGCACCTCCAGGCGGGCAGCCCGGCGATCGACGCGGCGGCCGAGCCGACGATCGCGGTGAACGGCGTCGACTACAAGATCACCGACATCTACCAGGGCGTCTTCGGCGTCAGCATCAAGGTCGACTACGACGGCGTGGCGCGGCCGCTCGGCGGCGTCGTCGACGTCGGGGCCTTCGAGCGCCAGTGACTCAACGCGGCGGCGGGACGATCGACGGCGCCGCGGCGAGGACCTCGCCCTCGGGCGCGAAGGGCACGACGCCCATGTCCGGCGACAGCTCCTCTTCGTCGCCGAGCAGCGCCTCGAGGTGGCGCGCCGCGGACGCGTACGCGACGGCGGCCGCGCGCACCAGCTGCGGCCGCAGCACGACACCGGCGGCGCTCGCGCGCACGCCGGGGCTGCACGCCGCGAGCGCGGCGACGACGGCGAGGTCGAGGAGCACGCCCGCGCGCGACGGTCGGCGCAGCGGCTCCGGGCTCCGCGGTCGCCACTCGTGCGGCGCCGTGTCCGCCGCCGGGATCCAGCGCGGCTCGGCCGGCGGGGGCGCGGTCGGCCAGCTCGCCTGCGACGGTGGCGAGAGCTGCATCGTCGCCGCCCTGGCGCCCGCGGTGTGTCGCGGGACCGCCGACGCGGGCGCCGCGACCGGCGCGACCGGCGCCGCATCGGCCGCGCCGAACAGCTCCCGCAGCTGGCCGGCGAGCGCGTAGCTCGAGCCGACCGCGAACTCGTTCAACGCCTCGGCCATCTCGACCGCGGTCTCGAAGCGATCGGCGGGCTCGTGCGCGAGCGCGCGCAGGACGAGCTGATCGAGCCCGCGCTTCACCGCGCGGTTCTTTCGCGAGGGAGGCTCGATCGTCCCGGCGACGATCCGATCGAGCGTCTCGCGGTCGTCGGCACCGGTGAACGCGCGCTCGCCGGTGAGGAGCTCGTGCAGGACCACGCCGAGCGACCAGACGTCGACGCGGTGGTCGCAGGCGGCGAAGGTCACCTGCTCGGGCGCGAGGTAGCTGTACTTGCCCTTCAGCACGTGGCCCGTCGCGCGCGCGAGCCCGCCCTTCACCTTGGCGATGCCGAAGTCGAGGAGCCGCACCGAGCCGTCGCGCGCGAGCATGACGTTCGACGGCGAGACGTCGCGGTGGATCACCGGGCGCGGACTTCCGTCGCTGTCCACGAAGCCGTGCGCGTAGGCGAGCGCGTTGCACACCTCGCGTGCGATGAACGCGGCGGCGCCGATCGGCAGCTGTCGCCCGAGCTCGCGCTGCCGGCGCCAGACCTCCTCGAGGTTCCAGCCCTCGACGTGGTCCATCACCATGTACGGCACGCCGTCGGACTCGCCGAAGTCATGGACGCGCACGATGTTGGGGTGCGTGAGCTGCGCGGTGAGCGCGCCCTCGGCGCGGAACATCTCGGCGAGCTCCCGGTTGCGCAGGAGCGAGGCCTGCATCGCCTTCACCACGAACGTCCGTTCGAAGCCGCCCATGCCGCGGAGGCGCGCCAGGTACACGTCGGCCATGCCGCCCTGGCCGATCTCCTTCAGCAGCGTGTACGCGCCGAGGCGCGTGCGGCCGGTGCTCGGCATGCCGCCCGTGCGCAGCGGCGTCGTCGCGTCGGGCTCGATCGGCCGCATCCGACCCCCGCAAGGAGCAAGCCCTCCGCCAAGCGCCACGATCAGTCATTCCGGCGGGTTCTGGTCGCGTGCCCGAGGGAAACGTCCCCGAACGAGGCGGCGACCCCCACCCGGCGGCGCACCGCGCCTGGCTTTGCTACGCTGCCCCGGGTGACCCGCGCCGCCGCGTCGCTCTGCGTCCTCTCGCTGGCGACCCTCGCGCGCGCCGACGACGCCGCCGCGCCGCCCGACGCGGGCGCGCCCGCCGCGTGGGCGGCGCAGCGCGAGCCGGGCGGCGGCGCCCCGCAGGCGATCGGCCGCTACGGCGGCGGCTGCCTCGACGGCGCCGCGCGCCTGCCGGAGAAGGGGCGAGGGTTCTTCGTCACCCGGCCCGAGCGCGGCCGGGTCTTCGGCCACCCGGCGATGATCGCGCTCATCCGCGAGCTCGGCGCGCGCGTCCTCGCCGCCCACCTGCCCGCGCTGCCCATCGGCGACGTCTCGCAGCCGCGCGGCGGGCCGGCCCCGACGGGGCACGCCAGCCACCAGACCGGCCTCGACGTCGACGTCTGGTACCGGGCGCCCGGGGCGGGCGGCCGCGCCGCGGCGCTCGTCGACCTGGCGACCAACCGCCTGCTCGGACCGATCGACGGTGCGATCGCGCGCATGCTCGAGCTCGTCGCGCGCGATCCGCGCGTCGATCGCCTGTTCGTCCATCCGGCGATCAAGCGCGCGCTGTGCGGGGCGATCCGCGGCGATCGGGCGTGGCTCGGGAAGGTGCGGCCGTGGTGGGGCCACCATGATCACTTCCACGTGCGGCTGCCGTGCCCGCCCGACAGCCCGCGCTGCGAGCCGCAGGCGCCGCTCGCGCCCGGCGACGGCTGCGGCGAGCTCGCGTGGTGGTTCAAGAAGGCCGACGACGAGCGCGCCGCGGAGAAGAAGCGCTACCAGGGTCGCGTCGGCGCCGCGGCCGCGCTGCCCGGGCCCTGCGGGCGCTTGCTCGCCGAGGGCGCTCCGGGGGCCGAGTCCCCGCCTGCGCCGTGACGTGTGCACCCTGAGGCCGCCGCTGGGCCTCGCGCGCGGTCGCTCCCCCGCGAAAACGCTCCGCCTCGCCGTTGGCACCCGCGCTGCACGCTGCTCCCGGCAGAGGGGCGACGAGATGAGCGAGCGGCGCTTCGACATCCGCTTCGAGGTGTGGTGCACGGCGGCGGCGGACGTGCCGGAGCCGCTGCACGGCCTCGTCCGCGACGCCGGCGTCCGCTGGCGATGGCGCGACGCCGGCGACGAGGATGTGCTCCCGGCGTACGGGCGCGTGCCCGGCACCGATCGACCGGTCGAGCTCGGCGGCGACGAGGTCACGAGGCCGGTCCTCCGGCGGGTGCTGCGCGAGGTGCGCGCGCGCACCGCCAAGGTGTGCGTCGTCGAGTGCCGGCGCGACGACGACGACCTCACGCCCCTGCAGATGGCGATGGGGCTCGTGAGCGCGGTGGCGCGCACGACGGGCCGCGTCGTGATCGATCGGACCGCGGACCTCGGCTACGCCGCCGAAGAGTTCATCGCGCTCGAGCGCGCGCTCAACCAGGACGGCGACTTCTCGGTGCGCGACGGCGTCGTGATCGAGATCGACGAAGCGGACGGTCGGCTCGCGCTGTGCACGATCGGGATGTCGAAGTACGGACATCCCGAGCTCCTCATCGAGGGCTTCCCGCGCGAGGCGCGCCAGGCGGCGGTGAGCTTCTGCTACGACCACCTCGCCCAGCACGGCGCGGAGGAGCCGTTCGTCGACGGACAGATCGTGCGCTACAAGCGGACCGATCCCGCCGCCCGGCTCGTCTTCACCCAGGTGGAGCGCGGGCTCCTGCGCGTGAGCGACTACGATCCGACGACGCGGCGGCCGCTGCCCGGCGTCGCCAAGCTGTGCGCCGTGATGCTGCCGTCCGCGGTGACCGCGCGGGCGCTCGCACGCTCGCCCACCGCGCACCGCGTGACGTCGCTCGAGGACTACGTCACCGTCGTCAAGCTCATGCAGGCGGGCCGCATGCAACACGCGCTGTGGCGCTACGAGCTCACGCCCGAGACGCTGGGCGGCGTCACCGAGGAGTGGATGCGCCGGCTCGACGATCCGCAGACCGCACGCGCGTTCGCCGACGCGATGTCGGGCTGAGCCCGCTCATGGACCGGCGAGGAGCGCGAGGTCGGTCTCGATGCGCGCGGCCTCGGTGTCGAGGTGGGCGAGCTCCGCCGCGACGAGCCCGTCAGCGTCGGGCGCGGCCGTGGCGCGCGCGGCGCGGTCCGCCAGGCCGCCGCGGATCGCCTGGATCTCCGACACGAGCCGCGTGCGGTTCGCGTGGAAGTCGTACTGGAGCTTCTCGAGCTCGGCGTCGTTCGCGGCGCGGCCCTTCAGCGCGAGCGCGCGCTTCGCCAGCTCGCGGAGGCCGTGCAGCGACGTCTCGAGCCGCCCGACGTCGTCGTGGAGCCACGCGCGCGCGCTGCCCGGGGCGGGTGGCGTCCAGGCTGGCGCCAGCTCGACGGCCGGCGCGGCGTTCCGGACCTGCACCTTCGCGGCGGCCGCCGCGACGTCCTGCGCGGAGCGACGCGCCATCGCCTCCTGCGCCGGCGTGAACGCCGCGCGGACGCGCGCGTCCTGCGCCTCGAACCAGGTGCGGTACCCGAGGCTGAACGCCGGGTCGTCCCCGGCGATGCCCTTCAGCGCTTCACGGTTCGCGTCCCGCCAGGCAAAGGCCGCGCGGGTGCGGTCCATGATCGGGAGCAGCGCGTCGCGTTCGGCCAGCGCCTTCTCGAGCTCCGCCGGCCCGAGCGCGTTGCCGCGCATCGCCGCCATGAGGTTCGTGGAGTGAGCGTACGCGCCGAGCTGCTCCTTGACCTCGTCGATGGTGAGCTCGTTCTCGCGACGGAGGGCGGCGTCGAGGCGCCCTTGGACGTGCTGCTCGGTCGAGACGAGGCGCGTGCGCAGCGACTCGTCGAGCTTGAGGTGCTTGAGCTGGCCCTTCAGGCGCGCGAACGCGAGCGCCTCCTCGAACACCTCGGCGTGCAGCGCCTGGTCCTCGGCGAGCGAGTGCTTCGTGAAGCGGTGGCGCGGCTCCGGCATGTCGCCGAAGACCGCCATCGCGTCGGAGAGCGCGATGCCGAGCTTGGAGCTGCTCGCGACCTTGCGCGGCGCGTGCTCGAGCAGCGCGCCGAAGGTGTCGACGTCGCGCAGCTTGGAGCGGAGCGGGAGCGGCGAGGCGATGCGACCGTGCAGCGGCTCGAGCGTGCGCTCGTGGTCGGCCGCGAGCGTCATCGGCCGCTGCGCGTTCTTCTGCCGCGTCTTCCAGTACCCGCTGATCTTCTGCACCCACTTCGGGCCGCCCGCGGCTTGCGCCCGCGGGTGGGGAAGGGCGAGGGCGGCGGCGAGGAGGAGGCCGCCGAGCTTCGAGGTCCGGATCATCGCGAGG
>FTFF01000753.1_pt1 | contig 21067 bp, 19 predicted proteins | sample 1640361 | NCBI WGS metagenome assembly FTFF01 (sample SAMEA3914816, study PRJEB12502) | metagenome | biome: forest; material: soil | place: USA | collected 2011-09-16 | depth 0.3 m | reverse complement strand
ATGTCCGACCGTCCTCCCACGCCGTCGAAGCGCGAGGTCATGCTCGCGCTCCTCGCCCATGCCGAGGCGCAGGTCCACCTCGATGCGCGTCGCGACCGCGTCGTCCTGCCCGATCGGTTGCGCGCGTCCGGGAACGTGCGCCTCGACTACGGCTACAACCTGGTGCCGCCGATCCCGGACCTCGTCGTCGGTGAGGACGGCATCCGCGCGACGCTCTCGTTCAACCGCTCGCCGTGCGCGACCTTCATCCCGTGGACCGCGGTGTTCCTCATCGCCGACTTCGCCGGCCGCGGGGCGGTGTGGCGCGAGGACCTGCCGCCCGAGCTCGCCGCGCACGCCGACGCCGACGGGACGATGGCGGTGGAGGAGACGCGCGTCGAGTCCCCGCGCCCCGCTCCCCGCAGGTTCGGCGTGCTCGACGGCGACGCCCCGCCGGCGTCGACGGACGCGGTCCCCGAGAAGCCCGATCCCGACCGACCGCGCCCGACGCTCCGCCTCGTGAAGTAGCGCTACGCGCCGCCGGCCAAGAGGTTCTTCGCGATCACCATCCGCTGGATCTGCGACGTGCCCTCGTAGATCTGCAGCAGCTTGGCGTCGCGCATCAGCTTCTCGACCGGGTAGTCGCGCGTGTAGCCATAGCCGCCGAAGATTTGCACGGCGTCCGTGGAGACGCGCATCGCCGCGTCCGCGCCGTAGGCCTTCGCGTACGACGAGACGATCGAGTCGATCTTGCCCTGGTCCACCATCCACGACGCCTTCATGTAGAGGAGCCGCGTCGTCTCGTAGGCGATGGCCATCTCGGCCAGCATGAACTGCACCGCCTGGTGCTGGGCGATGGGCACGCCGAAGGTCTTGCGCTCGAGGGCGTACGCGCGGCACTCCTCGAGCGCCCGGCGGATGAGGCCCGCCGCGCCGGCGGCGATCCACGGCCGCGAGCGGTCGAAGGTCTTCATCGCGACCTTGAAGCCCTGGCCCTCCTCGCCGACGAGGCTCTCCTTCGGCAGGAGGACGTCCTCGAAGATGATGTCGTTGGTCAGCGAGGCGCGCTGACCCATCTTGTTCTCCTTCTTGCCGATCTTCACGCCCGGCGTGCTCGCGTCGACGACGAAGCAGGTGATGCCCTTGTGCCGGAGCTTCGGATCGAACGTCGCGAACGTGGTGAACCAGCTCGCGACGCCCCCGTTCGTGATCCAGCGCTTCTGCCCGTTGAGCACGTAGCCGTCGCCGCGCTTCTCGACGCGCGTGCGCATCCCCGCGACGTCCGAGCCGGCGTCGGGCTCCGAGCAGGCGTAGGCGCAGTAGCTCGGCCCGCCGTCCTTCCCAGCGACCAGCTGGCCGAGGTACCTCCGCTTCTGCGCCTCGGTGCCGGCGATGAGGAGCGGCATCGACCCGAGCATGTTGCCCGCGAGCGTGGTGTTGACGCCCGTGCAGCCGAAGGAGATCTCCTCGAGGATGAGCGAGTGGGTCAGGCAGGAGAGGCCGAGCCCGCCGTAGGCCTCCGGGACCTCGAAGTTCATGAGCCCGGTCTCGAACGCCTTCTTCATGACCGCGTGCGGGAAGGTGCCCTCCTCGTCCAGCTTCGCGGCGACGGGGACGACCTCCTTCTTCGCGAACTCGCGCGCCGTCGAGACCAGCGCCTCCTGCTCTTCGGTGAGGTTGAGATCGAACATGGGAGCTCCTTCCCGAGCGGAAGCCTTCGCCACCGGGCGGCGTCGTGTCAACCGCGGCGTGCTATGCTGCTGGGCCTCGCCCACGGACCGACGCGACGATGGCCCCGCCCCCCGCCAGGCCGATCCAGTTCGGCCCCTTCCTGCTCGATCGCAAGCTCGCCGATGGCGGGATGGCCGAGCTCTTCCTCGCGCGCCAATCGGGCGCCGCGGGGTTCGAGAAGCAGCTGGTGGTGAAGCGCATCCTCCCGGCGCTCTCCACCGACGCGCAATTCGTCGACATGTTCCTGAACGAGGCGCGCCTCGCCGCGCAGCTCAGCCACCCCAACGTGGTGCAGGTCCACGAGGCGGGCCACGTCGACGGCCAGTACTACATCGCGATGGAGTACATCGACGGCGCCGACCTGCGGCTCTTCTACGACGAGGCCGAGACGACGGGCCGGCCGACCGCGCCGGGGATCGCCTGCCGCATCGTCGCGGACCTCCTCGCCGGGCTGCACTACGCGCACACGCGCACCGACGAGCACGGGGAGCCGCACGGCATCGTGCACCGCGACGTCAGCCCGCAGAACGTGCTCGTCACGCGCGGCGGCACCGTGAAGATCGTCGACTTCGGGATCGCCAAGGCGACGCGCTCCGGCGCGCAGCTCACGCGCGCCGGCCAGGTGAAGGGCAAGATCTCGTACCTGTCGCCCGAGCAGGCGATGGGCCGCCCGCTCGACGCCCGCTCCGACGTCTTCGCCTGCGGGATCCTGCTCTGGGAGCTCGTGACCGGCGAGCGGCTGTTCTCGCGCCCGAACGACATGGCCGCCATCCTCGCGATCACGGAGGACCCGATCGCGCTGCCCCGCTCGGTGCGGCCCGACCTCCCCGAGGCGCTCGACCGCCTCGTCGGGCAGGCGCTCGCCCGACCCCTCCCCCAGCGGTTCGCGAGCGCGCAGGCGATGCAGGCCGAGCTCGAGGGGCTGATCCGATCGCAGGGGTGGGCTGGCGATCGGCGCGCGCTCGAGCGGCACATGGTGTCGCGGCTCTCGTCGGAGACGCCGCAGACGGGCGCGCCGACGATGCCCGATCGGCACGAGCCGCCGCCGAGCGACTTCGTCGACGCGCCGACGATGCTCGCCGACGCCAAGGCGGCGCCGCCGTCGCGCCCCGCACCCAGCGGCCCGGCCTTGCCGCCCGTGCCCTCCGCCGCGACGGTGATCGCGCCCGCGCCGACGCCGTCGTCGCAGGCCACCGTGATCGCGCAGATGCCGGTCCGCACGCCGCCGGGGATGGCGCCGGTGCAGGTCGCCTACCCGACGCCCATCGTCTCGTTCCCGGTCGAGGGGTTCGGCGCGCCCGTGACCACGCCGGGATCCTCGAGCACCGCGCGGCGCGTGATCGTGGCGTTGACCGCGGCGCTCCTCGTCAGCATCGCCGCGATCGTCGCGCTCGACTGGGGCGCGGGGGGCGGCACCGCGCGGCTGCTCCTCACCGCGGCCGAGCCCGTCGTGGTGCTCGTCGACGGCAAGCGCGTGCGCGTCGATCGCGAGCTCGAGGTGGCGATCGGCGCCGGGCGCCCGGTCACCGTCACCGCGACGACGCTGCGCGGCCAGGGCAAGGATCAGACGCGGACGTTCGACGTGCCGCCCGCGCTCGCCGACGAGCGCGTGCCGCTGCGGATCACGTTCCAGCCGTAGCGGCGCGGAGGCGCGCCTCGACGCGGGCGACGAGCTCGTCCTCCGGGAGATCCGGCGCGATCGCCTCGTAGAAGCGGACCCGCACCCGGCCACCGTCGCCGAGGAAGCGCGAGCCCGGCGGCAGGAGCTCGCGCGCGCCGTGGATCGAGACGGGCACGATCGGCGTGCCGCTCTCGCGCGCGAGGCGGAACCCACCGCGCTTCATGCGCCCGAGCCGGCCGTCGCGCGAGCGCGTCCCCTCGGGCGCGATCCACACGCTCACCCCCGAGGCGATCGCGGCGGCCGCCTCCGCCATGGCCTGCCGCGCCTGCTCGCGATCGCCGGAGCGATCGACGCGGATGAAGCCGGCCTCGCGCATCGCGCGGCCCCAGATGGGGACGGCGAAGAGCTCGGCCTTGGCGACCATGCGCAGCGAGCCGGGGCACGCGACGTACAGGACCGGCACGTCGAGGTGGCTGCCGTGGTTGGACATGAAGATCACCGGCCGCGCCGGCACGTGCGCCCGGTCCTCGACCTCGACGTCGATCTCCGCGTGCGCGAGGATCGCGCGCGACCACGCGCGGAGCCGCGCGTCGACGTCGTGCCGCGTGAGCCGCCCGAGCAGCGCCTCGCCGACCGTGGGCACCGAGATCGCGAGCGTCTTGTAGACCGCGAACGCGGTCTTGAGGACGGGGCCCAGCGCGCGGCCCTACAGGAAGTGCGCGCCGACGCCGAGCTGGAGGTCGACGGCGAGGCCGTTCTGTCCGGTGCTCCCCACGCCGATCGCGCCGAGCACGTTCACGTCGAGGATGAGGCCCACGTACTTCCACACGTCGTACCAGAGCCCGGCGCCGCCGCCGAGGAAGAGGTAGCCGAGCTTCATGCTGTCGTAGCAGTTGCCCGGATCGCCGCAGACGATCTGCCGGTCGATCTGCGCCATCGGATCGGCGTTGTACGCGCGGGCGGTCGCCTCGTCGACGAGCGGCTTGTCGAGCGTCTGCGCGCCGGAGAGGTTGAGCGCGTGTCGGATCTCGCCGCCGCCGAAGTCGATGTGGACGTACGGGTGGAGCTTGCCGGCGAGGAAGCGGTACCGCGCGCGCAGGAAGCCGGCGACCGCGCCGTTGGCCTTGCTGGTGCCGCCGACGGGCGGCGCGCCGCTCTCGGTCTGCGCGGTCTGCGCGTTGGCGCCGGTCACCACCTCGAAGCGGCCGAGCAGCGACAGCGAGAAGCCGCGCGTGATCATGCCGCCGAGCTCGACGGCGATGTGGAACGGCGAGATCGCGACGCCGCCCGGCGAATCGACCGCGGTGCGCTGGTAGGTCGGCGCGCCGCCGCTCGCCGACTTGAGCTGCCAGGCGACCTCGGTCTGGTTGCCCGCGGGGTGGAACCCGAAGCCGAAGCCGGGCATGAGGAACACGAAGAGGCGGTGGAACTTGTTCTTGTCCTCCGGCTTCTTCTCGTCGCGGCGCACGATGCGCGCGCCGGGCGCGGACTCGGCGATCGTGATGATGTACGGGTTCGGTGCGGAGCCGGAGCCGACGACGGCGCGGCCCTTCTTGTCGCGGGCCTCGATGTAGTACTGCAGCGGCCGGTCCTCGATCGCGTCGCCGGGGATCGTCGCGGTCCAGTCGGTGCCGCCGGTGTTCTTCATCGGCAGCGCGGTGTAGTCGGCCTGGCCGCTCGCGCGGTAGAGCACGAAGACGCGCGTCGCGCCGGTGTCCGAGCCGAGCTGGGCCTTGACCGCGAGCGGCTCGCCCGGGCGCGCCTCGTCGACGGGGGTGTGCGAGAGGCCCTTCACGTCGTCGGGCCCGGGGGCGCGCGGCGTGCCGTTGTCGGGGTCCTTCGGGCCCGGCTCCTTCGGGCCCGGCTCCCGCCCGCCGCCGACCTGCTTGCGGGCGGCGGCGTAGACCTCCTCGAGCTCCGGCGAGGCGACCGCGGGATCGAGCTTGAGCGTCGGGTTGATCTTCAGCGCCTGCACGAACTGCTGCTGGCCGCGGTTGCGGTCCTTGAAGCCGGCGACGTAGACGACGCCGAGGTTGAGGTAGGTCTTGGCGGCGACCGGCGTCTCGTCGAGCCCGGCCTGGCGGAGCAGCGAGACCGCGTCCATGAGCGTCTTCCGCGCGAGCTCGAACTCGAGCGCGTCGTAGTCGCTCATCGCGCGCTTGTTCATGCGCTGCACCTGGACCGTCGCGTCCGGCTGCTGCGCGACGGCCCGCGGAGCGAGCACGGCGAGCACGACGACGATGACGAGCGAGCGGGGAAGGCGGGGGACGGCCATGGGGGAGGCGATCGCTCCTTTGCGGCGGGTGAGCAGGCTAGGTACCACGACGGAGCGGCTGCGTCAGCAGCCGCGTGCGAGCGCGCCTCAAGGCGCCTCTCCGAGGAGCATGAGCTCGACGCGGCGGTTCTCCTCGCGCCCGGACGCGGTGCGGTTGTCGGCGATCGGCTGGGCGGGGCCGAACCCGACCGCGGCGAGCCGCCCCCCGTCGATGCCGTGCTCGACGAGCCAGGCGCGCACCGCCTCGGCGCGCGCGCGCGAGAGCCGCGTGTTGAGGGCGGACGAGCCGCGCGAGTCGGTGTGGCCCTCGATGCGCACGCGCACCGGCCGCTTCCGCAGCGCGGCGAGCACCTCGAGCAACAACGGCGTCGAGTCGGGCAGGATCGCGGCCTTGCCGCTCGCGAAGTGGACCTTCTGCTTGAGCTCGATCTTGTCGGCGTGCACCACGATCAGCTTCGGCGTGGGGCAGCCGGCCTCCTCGGGCACGCCCGGCTCGTCGGGGCAGCGGTCCTCCGCGTCCGCGATCCCGTCGCCGTCGCGATCCGGGCAGCCGTGTGCGGAGGCGACGCCGGCGAGGCGCGGGCAGCGATCCTCCGCGTCGAGCACGCCGTCGCCGTCGTCGTCGGGATCGGGGCAGCCGTCCTCGTCCTGCCAGCCGTCGACGTCCTCGGGCTGCGTCGGGCACCGGTCGTCGCGGTCCAGCACGCCGTCGCCGTCACTGTCGAGCGGCGCGGGCGGCGGCGCGGCCGCGCGCGTCTCGACGGCGAGGCAGCCGGCGGCCCCGCCCAGCGCGCGGCGCGCGTCCTCCTCGGCGAGATCGAGCTGCCGCTCCGCCCGCATGAGCTCGCCGGCGGCGAGCTCGACGCGCGCGAACTCGATCCGCGCCTCGGTGCGCGCGAGGGCCTCGGGCGCGCAGCGGTAGGCGCCCTGCGCGCGCGCCCGCTCGGCGGCCCGCCGCGCCTCGCCGAGGCGGGCCCGCGCGGGGCCGGCGCAGCCGCCGAGGGAAACCGCGAGCACGGCCGCGAGGAGCGTCGCCGCGGCGACCGATCTCACCGCGGCGCACCCGGCGCGCGGCGTGCGCGCTCCTCGGCGGCGCGCGCCAGCGACGCCGCACGACGACCGAGCGCGAGCGCGTCCTGCCAGCGCGCGTAGCCGGCGAGATCGCGCGCGCGCTCGAGGTACAGGAGCGCACCGGTCCACTCGTAGGGCGCCGTCTTGGCGGCGCCCGCCTTACGCGCCGCGACGACCGCGCGGGTCGCCTCGCGCGCGACGCCCGAGTAGTACCCGGCCGGGCCGCACGCGGTCGCGCACATGGCGAGCACGACGGCGGACCCACGCGCGCCGCGCACTAGCCCTCCCGCTCCCGCTGGCCCTGCAAGATGAGGAAGCGCACGCTCACGAAGAGACCGACGAGCAGCCCGGCAACGACGATGCCGAGCGCCCAACCGAGCTTGCGCTCGCCGAGCGCCGCGGCGGTGCCCGACGAGAACTCGGCGAAGGTCCCGGCGCGCCCGAGCCGCGCCCGCAGCGCGGTGGTCGACGTCACCAGCGCGGCAGCCACGACCGCGACCGCGAGCATGAGCTCGCGGCGCCGATGCGCGCGGAGGAGCACCCACCCGCCGAGGTAGCCCGCGAGCTCGGCCGCCGCCGCGGCGAGCACCGCGAGCACGGTCGTGCCGATGGGGAGGCGGCCGGGATCGACGAGGTAGAGCCACGTCCACGCCGGGTGCACGAGCGAGAGGTAGACGAGCGCGGGGGTCACCACCAACGACTGGTACAGGACCGGCACCCAGAGCGTGACGCCGAACGGCGAACGCCCGTTCTCGAACTGCGAGAACGCAGCGAGCGCGAGGCTGAGCCCGACGAGCGCACAGGCGAGGATGAGGAGCGGAGCGGGCAGGAGACGACCTCGGGACGGCGGCCCGGGTCGACGCCGGGCCACGCCGGCGGCCACCATAACCCGGCCACGACGCCGGCCAACACAACAAATCAGCCCGCGCGACGCGGGGACAAAGCTTGTCTTGATGGCGCGCCGCGCCGTGCTATAAACGCCGGTCCGTGGTGTAAGTTTACTGGCGCATCAGACTCGCATCGAATTCCGACGGAGGCCCTCAGCCCGTGAAACAGCTCATCGCGTACCTCCTCGAGAATCTGATCCTCGACTTCCAGGGCGACCTCACGCTCGACATGGTCCGCGACTTCCTGCGCGACGACGACAGCCGCGAGGGCCGCGCGCTGCTCGCCAAGCTCGTCGAGGATCGCGGCGTCTCCGACATGATGATCACGCTCGCCGACTGCCTGCAGGACTACCTGCGCACCGGCATCAATGACGACACCGTCCGCGAGCAGATCCGCACCTACGCCGAGTCTTAGACCGCAGCATCAATAAGGAGGTGCCGGCGCAGACGCCGTCACGCCTTGCGGTCTAAGTCGATCGCCACGGGCGACTCCGCGACTCCGCGGCGACGGCGCCTTCTGTTCATCGCCGGTCGCCTGTCGCCGGTCGCCTGTTTCCGCTCCGCTCCGCCATTGCCGGTTGCCGGTTGCCCGTCCCCTGTTGCCTGTTTCCTATCCGCCATCCACCGCCGAGTAGCTCCGCGCCATCGCATCCGCCAGCGCGCGCGCCAGCCGAAGATGTCCCGGCTGCGAGAGCTGCGGATCCACGCGCAGGATCTCTTCGGCCGCGCGATCCGCCGCCTCGACCAGCCGCTGGAGCTCCGCGGCCGGCAGCGGCGGCAGCGACGGCAGCCCGCTCTGCGCCGCGCCGGCGAGCTCGCCCATCCCGCGACGCGCGAGGTCGGCCTCCGCCACCTGCAGGCCCTCATCGAGCTCGAGCAGCGCCGAGAGTCGCGTGCGCTCCTCGGGGCTCGCGCGCGGCGCGACGAGCAGGCAGCGTCCGCGGCGACTGCCGCGACCGACACGGCCGCGCAGCTGGTGCAGCGTCGAGAGCCCGAGCCGCTCCGGCGACTCGATCGCGACGAGCGTCGCCGCCGGCACGTCGATGCCGACCTCGATCACCGTCGTCGCGACGAGCACCGGCGCGCCGGCGCGGAACGCCGCCATCTGCGCCGCCCGCGTCCGCGGCGCCTGGCGCCCGTGGCAGATCGCGATCGGCCCGCCGAGCGCCGCCTCCAGCCGCGCCGCGACCGCGAGCACGCCCGCGACGTCGGGCCGCGCGTCGATCTGCGGGCAGACCCAGTACACCTGCCCGCCCTCCGCGATCGCCGCGCGCGCGGCCTCGATCGCCCGCGGCCCGGCGGCGTCGTCGGTCCACAGCTCGGTGGGGACGGGCGCGCGGCCCGGCGGCCGCTCCTCGAGGTGACCGAGCGTCAGCTCGCCGCGCAGCGCGAGCGCGAGCGTGCGCGGGATCGGCGTCGCCGACAGCGCGAGCTGGTGCGGCGTGACCCCGGCCCCGCGCGCCTTGTCGACGAGCGCCGCGCGCGCCGCGACGCCGAACCGCTGCTGCTCGTCGATCACCACGAGCGCGAGCCCGGCGATCGCGAGCGCCTCGTCGAGCAAGGCGTGCGTGCCCACCACCACGTCGACGGCGCCGTCCCGCGCCGCGAGCTCGGCGCGCAGCCTCGTCCGCGCGCGCGCGGGCGTACCGCCGTGGAGCAGCGCCACGCGACGCCCGGTCGGCGACAGCAGCCGCGCCAGCACCTCGGCCTGCTGCTCGGCGAGGATCGCGGTCGGGGCGAGCAGCGCGGCCCGCGCGCCCGACGCGGCGGCGAGCTCGATCGCCGCCGCCGCGACGAGCGTCTTGCCGCTGCCCACGTCGCCGGTGAGCAGCCGCCGCATCGGACGCGCGCCCGCGAGGTCCACCGCGACCGCGGCGATCTCACGCCGCTGCGCCGCGGTCGGTGCGAACGGCAGCGCGGCGAGGAGCGGCGCCAGCACGTCGGCGGCGGACGCCGCGGCGACGAGCGGACGCCCGCGCTCCGCCTCCGTCGCGAGACCGGCGCGCACGCGCAGCCGCACCCGCAGCAGCGACTCGAACGCGAGGCGGCGGTGCGCGGCGGAGCGCCCCGCGACCAGCGCCGCGCGCGCGGTCTCGTCGAGGGGCGCCCCCACGAGGTGGACGGCGGCGACGGCGTCCGCCAGCGACGGGAGGTCGGGGGGGACGACGAGCGGCTCGGGAAACCCCGCGCGCGCGGCCAGCGCGGCGAGCTTCTCGAGCCGCGCCGGCGGCACGCCGGCGATCGGCGCGTAGCGGGCGCGCAGCGCCACCGCGCCGCCGAGCCGCGGCGCGTCCTCGACCGGATCGGCGATCGGCTGCGCCATCTCGAGCCCGCGCTTGCCCGCGCGGACGCGCCCCGCGGCACGGACGCGGCGGCCGAGGGCGAACCGATCGGGCACCGCGCCGCGGAAGCGGAACCAGCGAAGGAGCAGCCCGCCGCTCCCGTCGTCGATCGTCACCTCGAGCGTCGCGCGGCGGAAGAACCGGCGCACCGTCGCGCGGCGCACGACGCCTTCGACGTAAGCGAGCTCGCCGGCCGCGAGCGCCGCGATGGCGCGGACCGCGCCCGCGTCGTCGTAGCGGCGCGGCGCCCACAGCGCGAGCTGCTCGACGCGTGCGAGGCCGGCGCGGGCGAGCCGCGCGACCGTCGCCGGGCCGACCCCTGGCAGCCCGGCCAGGGGGTCGCCGCCGTCGAGCGCCATCAGTCGCGATCGTAGGGGACGACCTCGACGGTCGCGCCGGCGAGGAGGCCCGCGGCCTCGAGGCGCGGGCGCAGCTCCGCGGCGGTCGCCACGACGACGATCTCGAGATCGGCCGGCCGCAGGCAGCGGCGCAGCGCGGCGTCGGCCTGCGCCGCCGTCACCGCACCGATGCGCTCCCCGAACCGCTCGACGTAGTCGTCCGGGAGGCCGGCCAGCGCGGCGCCGAGCCGGAGGTCCAGGCGGTCCTCGGGCGTCGCGAGGCTGCAGGCGAAGCTCTGCCGCAGGTTGTCGCGGCCGACCTCGAGCGCGGTCGCGGGGAGCCCGTCGCGCGCGACCTCGTCGAGCAGCCCGCGCACGAGCGCGATCGTCTCGGCCGTCTGCTCCAGCGACGGGAAGACGCCCACGACGAAGCCCTTCGGCCCGCGGCCGTACCCGACGCGCGCGCTCGCGCCGTACGACAGGCCGCGCTTGGCACGCACCTCGTCCATGAGCCGCGACGTGAAGGTGCCGCCGAAGGTGTGCGTCGCGACTCGCAGCGGCTCGAACGCCGGATCGCGCCAGCTCGGCGCGACGTGCGCGAAGAGGATCTGCGACTGCGTCCGCTCCGGCTTGTCGACGATCGTGAAGCGCGTGCCGGTCCGGACCGCCGGCGCGCCGTGCGAGGCGCCGAACGGACCGCCGCCGGCCTCGAGCGCCAGGTGCCGCGACGCGAGCGCGAGCGCCTCCCCGGCGGACACCGCGCCGGCGAACCCGATGAGCGCGCCGGGCCCGCGGACCGCGCGCGCGTGCCAGGCACGCGCCGCGCGGGCGTCGAGGCCCGCGATCGTCGCCTCGGTGCCGGTCAGCGTCTTCCCGTACGGGTGCCCGCCGAAGAGGCGGCGGCCGAGGAACCGACGCGCGAGCGAGGCGTCGTCCTCGCGCAGCTCGTCGAGCTGCGCGAGCAGCTCGCGGCGCAGCTTGCCGACCTCGTCGCCGGGGAAGTCGGGGCGCAGGAGCACGTCGCCGAGGAGCGCGACCGCGGGCTCCAGCCGATCGCGCACCACCGTGAGCTCGAGGTGCGCGCCGTCGTAGTCGGCCTGGATCGAGAGCTGCGTGCCGAGGCTGTCGAAGGCGTCGTCGAGGGCCGCGCGCGAGCGGCCGCCGGCGCCGCGCACCATGAGCTCGGTCGTGAAGTTGGTGAGGCCGTCCTGCTCCGGCGCGTCGTCGGCGCCGCCGGTGCGCAGCGCGACCCCGACGCGCACGAGCGGGAGGTCGTGGTTCTCCTCGACGAGGAGGCGCGAATCGCCGGGCCCGGTCATCGGCTACTCGTCGTCCTCGTCCTCATCGTCGTCGAGCTCGCCCGACGGACGCGCGACCACCGTCGTGCGCCGCGCCGCCGTCAGGTACCGCCCGACCGCGCGACCCACCGCCGCCGCGTCGATCGCGGCCACCTCGCGCGGCGTGTCGAGGAGGCGACGGTAGTCCCCGAGGATGAGCTCGGCGTGCCCGATCGCCTCCGCCTTCCCCACCTGCGACCGCAGCCCCATCCAGAAGCGCGTGAGCAGCCTGGCCTGCGCGCCCGCCAGCTCCTCGGCCGTTGGCCCCCGCGCCGCGAGCGCGCCGAGCATCTCGTCGATGACCCGCTCGGCCTCCTCCGCGCGGTGGCCGCGGGTCAGCGCGACCGAGGCCTCGAAGAGCCCGGGATCGCGGAACGGCGCCACGCTCGTCGACACCGAGCTCGCGACCTCCAGCTCGACGACGAGACGGCGGTACAGACGCGAGCCGTTGCCGCCCGCGAGCACCTCGGCGGCCACCTCGAGCGCCGCGTAGTCGGCGTCGCGCTGGCCGACCGCGCGCCAGCCGATCTGCACGCGATCCGCCGGCACCGGCTTCTCCCACTCGGCGCGGCGCGGGCCGCTCGGCGCGGGCTCGGCGGGCACGGCTTCGTCGGGGATCTGCTGGCGCGCGAGCCCGCCGTACGCCGCCTCGATCGCCGCGAGCGCCTCGTCCTCGACGAGATCGCCGACCGCCACGACCACCGCGTTGTTGGGCGCGTAGTACGTCCGGTAGAACGCCCGGCAGTCGTCGATCGTGATCGCGTGGATGTCCTGCATCCAACCGATCGTCGGCCAGTGGTAGGGGTGACGGTCGAACGCGAGCTTGTAGAGCTCCTCGTTGAGCATGCCATCGACCGCGTCGTCGACGCGGAACCGCCGCTCGTTCGCGACGACCTCGCGCTCGGACTCCACCTGTTCCTCGCCGAGCGTGAGGTGCTGCATCCGCTCGGCCTCGAGCTCGATGAGCGTCCCCAGCGCCGGCGCGGGCGCGGTGTCGACGTAGTACGTCCAGTCCACCCAGGTCGCGGCGTTGGTCTCGCCGCCCACGGCCTCGATGCGGCGATCGAACTCGCCCGGCGGGAGGTGCTCCGTCTGGTTGAACATGAGGTGCTCGAACAGGTGCGCGATGCCGGTGCGCCCCTCGCGCTCGTTGCGCGAGCCGACGCGGAACCACGTCTGGTACGCGACGATCGGCGCCGAGGGATCGCGCAGCAGCACGACGGTGAGCCCGTTGTCGAGGCGGTGCGCGCGGGCCACGAGGCCGCCCGGGCGCGGCGGGAAGGCGAACGGCAGCTCCGAGACGAACCGCGCGCCGCCGGGCATGCGCTAGTAGTCCATCCCGAGGGCGAGGCCGGCGTGCAAGGCGCCCATCGTGTACCGCCCCGCCGCCGCCGGCAAGGCGTCGCCGGCGAGCGACTTCCCGCACGCCCCGAGCGCGTAGCGCGCGTCGGCGCACGTCGCCTCCGCGCGCGGATCGAAGGCGTCGCCGCCGTGCCCGACGAGGTAGCCCGTGCCGCCGACGTGCGCGCCGATGGTGAGGTGCTCGCGCGGCCGCCACTCGAGCGCGAGGGCGAGATCGAGCTTGTCCGCCTCGAGGTTGGCCGCGCTCAGGACCGCGGTGTCGCTGGCGCTCGACTCGTACGCGATCGACGGCGCGAGGCGCAGCTTCGGCCCGAGGCGCACGCGCAGGCTCGCGCCGAACGCCCAGGCGTCGCGCCACCGCCGATCGAGCCGGAGCTGGGTCGGGACCGCGCCCTGCGGGTCGACGGCACCGATGCGGTCGAGCGCGCCGCCCTGCAGGTACAGATCGAGCACGTGCCGGCTCCCGTAGTGCACCCAGCGCGCGAAGCCCTCGAACTCGAGACGCGGCGTCGCCTCGACCCGCACCGCGAAGTAGAGGATGTCGGGCACGAGCACGTTCACCTGCGCGCGACCGACGCACGCGCCGCCGCAGCCAGGGTCCGGCGCGCCCGGTGCGCCGCGCACCGCGCCGCCGCGCTCGGTGCCGAGCGGCAGATCGATGCCGCGGTACGGATCGAAGATGTGCGAGATGTACGAGACCGCGAGCCACACGCGCTCGACGGGCCGGAGCAGCACGCCGACGGAGAAGCCGATGCCCCACCCGAAGCCGCGGACGCGCACGTCCTGGGTCGCGAGCGGGTTCTCGAGGCCGCACGGCGCGCCGCCGCAGAGCGCGCTCGGCTGATCGATGGCCGCGCTCCCGCCCGCGGGCGCGACGTCGCGCGCGAAGCGGTAGTCGATCCAGCTCTGCCCGAAGTTGGCGGCGACGCCGATGTGCACCCAGGACGCGATCCGCAGCCCGACGGCGAACACCTCCTCGAGCGTGGCGCCGCGCTGCCAGATCGCCTGGTAGCGCGTCGCGCCGCCGGTGGGGAACCGGTTGAGCTCGTTGAAGGGCGACATCACGCCGATCCCGAACGTCACGCGGTCGGTGAAGGCGTCCCACGTGACCCCGACGAACCCGTCCACCGATGGGTTGACGATCGCCGTCGACTGCCCCGCCTGCGCGCTCTCCCCCGCGTCGCGGCGGATGGTGCCGAGCTGCAGCCGCGCGCCGGCGTCCCACCACAGGCGCACGCCGCGCAGCGGACCGAGCGCCGCGGGGTTGTAGAAGATCGCGGCGGGGTGCGGATCGGCGGGGCCCGCGATCGAGCTGGGCAGCGGCCGCACCGGCAGCAGCGGCCACGCCTCGGCGCGGGCGGAGGCCCAGAGGACGACCGCGACCGCGAGCGCGACGGCGCAGAGCCGGCCGAACGTGCGCGTGCCCGTGTGCTCCACGAGGTGCCTAGCCTAGCGCCAAAAGCGGACGCCCGCGCGGCCCATGGCGGGTGGTAGGCTCGCCCGCGATGCGCACGGTCACCGCCGCGATCCTCGCCGCCGCGCTGCTCGGCGCGCCCGCCGGTTGTCAGCCCACGCCGGAGCGCATCGCGACCTGGAAGGGCACGCAGAAGGGTCCCGGCAAGCTGCGCGAGCTGGCGCAGGACGAGGCCGCCGATCCGCGACTGCGCGCGCTCGCGATCGCCGCGCTCGTCGAGATCGGCGAGGGCTTCTCCGCACGCGACCTCGCCGGCACCGCGCCGGCCGCGAAGGGCGCGATCGCGCGCGAGGCGGTGGCGCCGCTCGCGGCGCTGCTCGGCCCGAGCCTCGACGGGCCGGTGCCGACGACGCCGGCGCAGCGCGCGGCCAAGGACGCGCTCTTCGTCCTGCGCGCCGACGCGGCGCCGCCCGATCGCGCGCGCATCGACGCGCTCCTCGTGAAGTGGATCGCCGCCGACCTCGCCGCGCGCGCGTCGCAGGGCGGCGAGTCGAGCGAGAAGATCCTGCTCGCGATCGGCGCGAGCGCGGCGTCGGCGCTGGTGCCGATCGCGCAGCCCGGACCGAACCTCGTCGAGGCCGCCCGGCTGCTCGGCGAGCTCGGCGATCGCGACGCCGCGCAGCGCGCCGCCGCCCCGCTCGTCGCGGGCGCGCGCGCCGCCTCCGGCAACGTGCCCGAGCCCGTGCTCGTCGCGATCGGGCTCCTCGGCGGCGCCCCGGCGACGGCGTTCCTGCTCGAGCTCGCGCAACACGGACCGGTGGACGGCCGCAAGCGCGCGCTCTACGCGCTGGCGCAAGGTCGGCTCTCCGCCGGCGACGAGAAGGCGCTCGCGGGCGCCCTCGCGATCGCGGCGGACGCGCGCGCCGACGGCGGCGTGCGCGAGGCCGCGTTCCAGGTGATCGAGAAGGTCGGCCCGGCGGCGGTCGGCGGCTGCGTGCGGCTGTTCCGCGATCCGAACACCACGGTCCGCTTCCGCGCCGTGGAGGCCGCGCTCAAGGCCGGCGGCGCGGGGGCGATCGCGCGCGTGCTCCCCGCGCTCCCCGAGGACCGCCCGATCACCAGCGAAGATCTAGACAGCCTCGTCGTGCACGACCTCGACCTCCTCGGCAAGGAGGCGCTGCCCGCGCTCGCCGAGGCGGCGCGCCACCCGCCCGCGCTCGGCCAGATCGCCGCGCTGCGCGCCCTCGCCCGGCGTGGCGGGCCCAAGGAGGCGCAGGTCGCGGCGGGGCTCGCCGCGGAGACGACGGTGTGCGGCGTCCTCCGGCCGCCGAGCAACGTCGGCGACGAGGCTCGCCGCGCGCAGGCCGCGATCGAGCGCCGCAGGTGACGTCCTCCGGCGACACCACCCGTGCGACATAACTAGCGAAAGATCAGCTTTTGAGCCAAGATGTAGCCCGATAGGGGGGCTCCCGGCCGGCGCGGCGCGTCGATCGGTCACGGCCTGTCCCCCGATGCCCGAGAGGACATGGACCAAAGCAAGAAGACGATGCGCCATTTCTACTGCCGGGACGTCCTTTGGGAGACGTTCGAGCAGATGGCCAACGACTTCGATTGTTCCATCGACTACCTCGTCAACGAGGCGATGCGCTTCTACGCGCGGTCGAAGAACTACCAGGCGGGCACCGTGCCGCCGACCTCGCCTCCACCTTCGGGCGGCGGCGCGAGCGGCGGCGGCGGCGGGAACGGCGCCGCGCAGACGACGCACCGCCCGCGCCCACCGATGCCGCCTCCGCCCGCGTCGAGCGCCGGCACCTCGATGCGGCCGCAGCTGTCGCCCGCGCCGCCGGCGCGGCGCGCGACCGCGTCCGCGATGGGCTCGGCCGCCATGCCCGCGCTCGCGCCCGCCGCGGCGAGCCGCGCCCCCGACCCCGGCCTCGGCCCGACGCTCTTCCTCCTCTTCAACAACCAGCGCATCTCGATCGACAAGGACCAGTTCATCATCGGCCGCGGATCGAAGTCGTCCGACCTGCCGATCAAGGACGGCAACATCTCGCGCAAGCACGCGGCTGTGATCCGCCGCAACGGGATGTTCTACATCAAGGACCTCGGGTCGACGAACGGCATCGACTACAAGGGCATGCGCATCGACAACAAGCGCATCGACGAGGGCGACGTGTTCCACCTCTGCGATTACGAGCTCCGCTTCACGTATCGCTAGGGACGACCGTCCCCACCGCTGCAACCTCTTCACCGCAGCCCGGCGCCGCCAACCCTCCGCTTTCCGGACGGCCACCCTGGGCACGTCGCGTGCTCATCCCGGCCCCGCATGCGAGCACGCGCGCTCCTCGTCCTCATCGCCGTCGTCGCGGCCTGCCAGGGCGCCCCCGGGCTCGGCGATCCCGACGCCGATCTGCCCGCGCTCGACGGCAAGGCCGACGTCGGCGCCGTGACCGAGGAGCTGCAGGCGCGCGTGCGCGCGTTCCTCGAGGACTTCACCGCCACCGAGGGCGCGCGACACTTCCCGACCGCTGCGGACGCGCTCGCCGATCTACGCGCGCAGCTCACGAGCGCGGGCATCGACGATCCCGCCTCGGCGGTCTACGTCGCCTGGCTCGGCCACTACCCGCTCCTCGTGTCGGAGTGGCACCACTCCGAGCTCCGCATCCGCGCGGCGGTCGGCATGCGCGATGGGCGCGTGGTGCCGCTCGACCGCCGCACCGTCGGCGACACGCTCGGCGCCGGCGTCTTCGCCGACACCGATCCGGCGCCGCAGATCGGTCCGCGGATGTGCGTCACCTGGCCGGAGCTCGAGGCCGCGGTCGAGGCGTCGTACCTCCCCGGCGCGTACGGCTTCGGCTGGGTCTGCCACACCGTCTCGATGCGCGTCCTCGCCGCGCTCGGTGCCGCGCCGGAGTACTTCGAGGGCCGCTTGCCCGGCTGGCGCATCTCCCGCCTCGCCTACGGGCCGCTCGAGGACAGCGGTCGGCCGCGCGACCCGGCGCAGTGGAAGCCGGTCGCGCGCTGCGGCCTCTTCCCCGCGACGGCGAACGTCCGCTGAGCGGGTTACTTTATCACCAGGCCGAGCGCGCGGCGCCCGGTGCTGCCCGTCGGGCCGTTGCGCTTCGCGACCTCGCCGGCGACGAGCGCCGCCATCTTCTTGAAGAGCCCCGCGTGCTCGCCGGCCGGCGCACCGATGACCACCGGCCGCCCGGCGTCGCCGCCGTGGCGCACGCTCGCGTGCAGCGGCAGCTCGCCGAGGAGCGGCGCGGCGATCTCGCGCGCCAGCGACTTGCCGCCGCCGTGCGAGAAGATGTCGTCGTGGTGCCCGCACGACGGACACTTGTAGTAGCTCATGTTCTCGACGACGCCGAGGATCGGGATCTCCACCTTCTTGAACATCGAGATCGCCTTGACGACGTCGATGAGCGAGACCTCCTGCGGCGTCGTCACGATCACCGCGCCGGTGATCGGGATCAGCTGCGAGAGCGAGAGCTGCGCGTCGCCGGTGCCGGGCGGCAGATCGATGACGAGGTAGTCGAGCTCGCCCCAGTCCACGTCCTCGATGAACTGCTGGAGCAGCTTGTGGATCATCGGGCCGCGCCACACGACCGCGCCGTCACGGTCGACGAAGAAGCCCACCGAGATGACGCTCACCCCGTAGTACACCGCCGGCGTGATCCGGTTGCCCGCCTTCGTGCCGGCCGGGATCTCCGGCTCGCCGAGCATCGTCGGCACCGACGGGCCGTAGATATCGGCGTCGAGGAGGCCGACGCTCGCGCCGAAGCTCCTGAGCGCGAGCGCGAGGTTGGTGGCGACGGTGGACTTGCCGACGCCGCCCTTCCCCGCCGCGACCGCGATGATGTTCTTGACCGTCGCGAGCCGCCCTGCCCCGACGCTGCTGATCCGCCGGGTCACCTCGGCGACGACCTCGAGGTCGACGTCGGTCGCGCCGGCGGACGTCGCCGCGGCGCGCACCCCGGCCTCGAGCTCGGCGCGGTGCGGGTGCGCCGGCGTCGGCAGCTTGAGCGTGACGAGCGCCTTTCTCCCCGAGACCTCGGCGCGGATCACGTAGCCGAGGCTCTTTAAGTCCTTATCGAAGAGCGGATCGCGGAGCTCCGCGAGCGCCGCGTTGAGCCCGTCGGCGGTGAGGGTGGCGGTCATGTGCGGTCCTGCTCCTTCGTGGGTCGAGCTAGCGCTCGTGCCCGAGCTTCTTCTGCTTGGCTTCGAGGTAGGCGCGGTTGTGCGGCTGCGTGGTGCCCCAGTGCGGCACGCGACGGAGCACGCGCACCCCTTGGCCCTCGAGACCGGCGGTCTTGTCGGGGTTGTTGGTCATGAGCGCGACCGAGCGCACCCCGAGGTCGGCGAGCATCGTGGCGGCGAGCTCGTAGCTACGCAGGTCGGCGGCGAAGCCGAGCGCGAGGTTCGCCTCGACCGTGTCCGACCCCTTCTCCTGCAGCGCGTACGCGCGGATCTTGTTGCCGAGGCCGATGCCGCGGCCCTCCTGCCGCAGGTAGACGACCACCCCGCGCCCCTCCGCCACGATCGCCGCGATCGCGCGATCGAGCTGCTCGCGGCAGTCGCATTTGAGCGAGTGCAGCGTCTCCCCCGTCCAGCACTCGGAGTGCACCCGGCACAGGACGTCCTCGCCGGCGACCGCCTCGAGCGGGCCCGCGACGATCGCCACGTGCTCGCGCTCCTGGCCCGGCGGTGCGGTCTCGGCCACGCCCCGCAGGGCCGCCTCACGGTAGACCACCACCGCGAGCGATGGCGTTCCCACCTCGGTCGCGATCGGGACCGTCGCTTCTGCGTAGCGGAGCACCAAAATTCCTCGGGTTGACCGGGGGTTATCCTAAGTTACAATTGTGTCTTGTCAACGCGCGGTTGCGCGTACAAGTAAATCCCATGGCGCTCCGACGCATCCTCAAGTTCCCCGACCCGGTGCTGCGGGCTCCCACCCGCGCGGTCGAGGCGTCCGAGCTCGGCGCCGCCGAGCTGCGCGCGCTCGTCGTCGACATGACCGAGACGATGTACTCGAGGAACGGCGCCGGCCTGGCGGCCATCCAGATCGGGTCGCCGCTGCGCCTGTTCATCGTCGAGCCCACCGTCGCCGGCCTCGGCGAGAACGACCCGCCGGTGGTGTTCATCAACCCGAAGGTCGAGTGGCTCTCCGACGACGCCGAGACCGCGGACGAGGGCTGCCTCTCCTTCCCGGGCGTGTACGTGCCGGTCAAGCGCTCGCTGAAGGCCCGCACGCGTGCCGTCGACCTCGACGGCAACGAGTTCGTGGCGGAGGGCGAGGGCCTGTACGCCCGCGCGATGCAGCACGAGATCGACCACCTCGACAACCGCCTCCTCATCGACTTCGTCGGTCCCGTCAAGCGCCAGATGATCAAGAAGAAGCTCGAGCGCATGACCGACGAAGAAGCCGACGAGCTGCAGGCGCAGGGCGAGTAGCACCGTGTCGATGGTCGGCACCGTCTCGGTCCGCAACCTCGAGTTCCAGGGAGCGCACGGCGCGAGCGCCGGCGAGCGCAAGAGCACGCGCCGCTTCCAGGTCGACGTCGACCTCACCTTCCCGATCGGCCGCGCCGCCGAGACCGACCGCCTCTCCGACACGGTGAACTACCACGAGGTCTGCCGGCTCGTCGTCGAGGTCGGCCAGGGCGGTCCGTACCGGCTGCTCGAGGCGCTGGCGGGCACGATGCTCGGCGTCCTGCGCACGCACTTCCCGCAGGCCAAGGTCATGCTCGAGCTGCGCAAGCTGCACCCCTCCTGCCCCGGGAACCCGAGCCACACCTCGGTCCGCGTCGGCGGCTAGGCTTGGCGGCGCCCGTCGAGCCGGTCCGCGTCCGCATCCTCGACGTGCCGGCGGACGGGCCTCCCGTCGCGCGGGACGGCCTCGACGCCGCGGCGCCGCCCGACGCCGGCGTGCTCCGCTGGATCGACGTGCAGGCGCAGGACGCCGCGACGATGGAGGCGCTCGCGCAGCGCTTCCACCTCCACCCCCTCGCGGTCGAGGACTGCCTGCACTTCGATCAGCGGCCCAAGGTCGAGGAGTACGGCGACCACCTCTTCCTCGTCTTCCACGCGCTCGACTGCCCGACGGGCGACGCCCGCGAGACGAAGCCGCGCGAGCTGCACTGCTTCCTCGGCGACCGCTGGCTCATCACCGTTCACGACGTGCCGATCGTGCCGCTCGAGGCGGTGCTCCGCCGCGTGACGGGCGACGCGACGCTGGCGAAGAAGGGCATCGACTTCGTCTGCTACCTCGCCGCCGACGCGATCGTGGACTCGCACTTCGTCCACCTCGACCGCATCTCGGAGACGCTCGAGGAGATCGAGGAGGCGGTCCTCAACCGCGCGGCGCGGAAGGACCTCGAGCACATCTTCCAGCTCAAGCACACGCTCGTCCTCATGCGGAAGCTGCTCTCGCCGCAGCGCGACGTCTTCGCGATCCTCGCCAAGCGCGGCGCGGGCGCGCTCGTGAGCGAGCGCACCGCGCTCTACTTCCGCGACGTCTACGATCACCTCGTGCGCATCTACGAGTCGATCGACGCCGCGCGCGACCTCCTCGGCGCGGCGCTCGAGGCGTACCTGTCGATGGTCGCGCAGCGCACCAACGAGATCATGAAGTCGCTCACGCTCCTGTCGGCGGTGTTCCTGCCGCTCACGTTCTTGACCGGGTTCTTCGGCCAGAACTTCGTCCACCT
>FTFF01000708.1_pt1 | contig 21100 bp, 13 predicted proteins | sample 1640361 | NCBI WGS metagenome assembly FTFF01 (sample SAMEA3914816, study PRJEB12502) | metagenome | biome: forest; material: soil | place: USA | collected 2011-09-16 | depth 0.3 m | reverse complement strand
GGAGGCGGATCCCAGAACGACCTGACCGCGATGACGACGCAGGGCGGGCTCGGCTTCTTCTCGACCAACTACGACGCGAGCGTCACCGACGGCAGCGGCAACAAGCTGCGCTCGCACCTGGTCCCGAACGGGACGATCGTGAAGTGGGCGCTCGAGGCGAACGTGCCGGTGTGGTCGCGCATCGGCGCGCGCTTCGAGCTCGTGCACCAGTCGATGGGGCTCGCCCAGTACAACGACGCCAACACGGTCAACGCCACGCTCGTGCGGTCCACCGCGACCAACCTCGGCAAGCTCGACGGCTATGGCTACTACGTCGAGCTCTACGGCTGGATCCTCGGCGACGTGAGCTTCATCGAGACGCCGGGGATCGAGGCCGCGCCGCGCATCAAGAAGTTCGCCGCCGCCAAGGAGCCGAAGTGGGGGCTCCAGGTCACCGCGAAGTACGAGCACGTGGGCTTCACCGTGAGCGGCCTGCCCGCCGGCGCGCCCGACATGATGGGGAACGCGACGAAGGACCCGGCCGAGGGCTACTACCAGGTGCACGCCTTCGAGCTCGGCCTCAACGCCTGGGCCACGAAGCACGTCCGGCTCACCGCCAACTACGTCATGAACTACATCGACGGGGACTCGACCCAGGTGAAGAAGAACTTCTTCTACCAGCGGGCCGAGCACGAGCTGCTGTGTCGCATCGGCGTGAATCTGTAGCAGTTCACCGAGCCGTCACATCGATTCACCGAAGTGTCACATCGCATCCGCGGAGGGCGACCTACCCTCCGGGACAGGAGCCCCATGAAGAGGATCATCGCTGCCGCCATCGCGTCGCTGTGGGCCCTCGGCCCGGCGCGCGCCGACTCGCTGCTCGTGAACGGCGCGGGGGCGACCTTCCCGTTCCCGCTCTACTCGAAGTGGTTCTCCGAGCTCAACAAGCTGCACCCCGACCTCAAGTTCAACTACCAGTCGATCGGCTCGGGCGGCGGCGTGAAGCAGATCACCGAGAAGACCGTCGACTTCGGCGCCTCCGACGCGCCGATGACCGACGCCGAGCTGCAGAAGGCGCCCGGCGTCCTGCACCTGCCGATGGTGCTCGGCGCGGTCGCGGTGGTGTACTCGGGCGCGCCCGACGGGCTGCGCCTCACCGGGGACGTCGTCGCCGACGTCTTCCTCGGGAAGATCGGCAAGTGGTCCGACCCGCGCATCGCGGCCCTCAACCCCGGCGCGAAGCTCCCCGACCTGGCGATCACGGTCGCGCACCGCGCCGACGGCTCGGGCACGACCGCGGTCTTCACCGACTACCTCGCGAAGGTCTCGCCGGGTTGGAAGACACAGGTCGGCGCGGGCAAGAGCGTGAAGTGGCCGGTCGGGCTCGGCGGCAAGGGCAACGAGGGCGTCACCGGCGTCGTGAAGTCCTCGCCCGGCGCGATCGGCTACGTCGAGCTGGCGTACGCCAAGCAGAACAAACTGCCGATGGCCGCGATCAAGAACGCCGACGGCGCGTTCGTGCTGCCGTCGGTGGAGGCGACGTCGGAGGCCGCCGCCGGCGTGGTGCTGCCGCCCGACTTCCGCGTCTCCATCACCGACGCGAAGGGCAAGGGCGCGTACCCGATCTCGTCGTTCACCTACCTGCTCGTCTACAAGGAGCAGGCCGATCCGGCGAAGGGCAAGGCGCTCGGCGTGTTCCTGTGGTGGGCGATCCACGACGGGCAGAAGCTGGCGCCGCCGCTCGACTACGCGCCGCTCCCGAAGCCGGTCGTGGCGAAGGTCGAGGCCGCGGCGCGGTCGATCACCGCGCAGGGAAAGAGCGTCGTTGCCGAGCGGTGAGCGCGAGGCGCCGGTCGCGCGGCGCCGACCCGTCGGAGATCGCCTGTTCGCGGGCGGGCTCCACCTCTTCGCGGGCTCGCTCCTCCTCGCGCTCCTCGCGATCGTCTGGGTGTGCGGGCGCCTCGCGCGGCCGACGTTCGGCAAGATCGGCCTCGTCTCGTTCGTCACCGGCAGCGACTGGGATCCGGTGCAGGACGCCTTCGGGGCGCTGCCGTTCATCTACGGCACGGTCGTGACCTCGCTCGTCGCGATCGTGATCGCGGTGCCGGTCGCGGTGGGCATCGCGCTCTTCGTGACCGAGATGGCGCCGGCATCGGTGCGGCGCGTGGTGACGTTCCTCGTCGAGCTCCTGGCCGCGATCCCGAGCGTGGTCTACGGCCTGTGGGGCCTCATGGTCCTCGTGCCGCTCCTCCGCACCCAGGTGGAGCCGGCGCTCGGCCACGCGCTCGGGTTCCTGCCGCTGTTCTCGGGGCCGCCCATCGGGCTCGGCTACCTCGCCGCCGGGCTGCTCCTGTCGATCATGATCCTGCCGACCATCGCCTCGGTGACGATCGAGGTGCTGCGCACGCTGCCGCAGGTGCTGCGCGAGGGGGCGCTCGCGCTCGGCGCCACCCGCTGGGAGGCGATCCGCATGGTCGTCCTGCCGTACGCGCGGCGCGGCGTGCTCGGCGCGCTCATCCTCGGGCTGTCGCGCGCGCTCGGCGAGACGATGGCCGTCACGATGGTGATCGGCAACCAGCCGGAGATCCACGCCTCCTTGCTCAGCCCCGGGTACTCGCTGCCCGCGGTCATCGCGAACGAGTTCGCCGAGGCGACCGGCGACGTGCACGTGGGCGCGCTCGCGGCGCTGGCGCTGGTGCTCCTCGTCGTGACCCTCCTCCTCAACGCGGGTGCGCGCCTCCTCCTCCGCGGCGGCGGCCCGCGCCGAGTGCGGGCTTGAACGGACCGCCGGCGGACCTGGTGGCGATCACCCTGCGCGAACGTCCCGTGGCCCGGCCCGCGCGCTCCCGGCGCCGCGCGGCGGTGAACGTCGCGATGTCGGCGCTGTGCGGCGGCGCGGTGGTCGCGGCGCTGGTGCCGCTCGCGTCGGTGCTCTGGCTCGTCGTGTCGCGCGGCGCGCGCGCGCTCACGCCGGCGTTCTTCACGCGCCTGCCCGCGCCCGTCGGCGAGCTCGGCGGCGGGATCGGCAACGCGATCGTCGGGACGCTCTGCCTCGTCGGCGGGGCCTGCCTCATCGGGCTGCCGCTCGGGATCGGCGCGGGCGTCTACCTCGCCGAGCGCGGCGACGGCCGGCTCGGGCGCGCGGTGCGCTTCACCGCCGAGGTGCTGGCCGGCGTGCCGAGCATCGTCATCGGGGTGGTCGCGTACGGCCTCATCGTCGTGCCGATGCGCCGCTTCTCCGCGATCGCCGGCGCGGTCGCGCTCGCGATCCTCATGCTGCCCCAGCTCGCGCGCGCCACCGAGGAGATGGTCCGCCTCGTGCCGCAGTCGCTGCGCGAGGCGTCGCTGGCGCTCGGCGTGCCGGCGTGGAAGACGAGCGTGCGCGTCGTGCTCCGCACCGCGCTCGCCGGGATCACCACCGCGGCGCTCCTCGCCGTCGCGCGCGCGGCCGGCGAGACCGCGCCGCTCCTCTTCACCGCGCTCAACAACCAGTACTGGGGCACGCGCCCCGACCAGCCGATGGCCTCGATGACGGTGCAGATCTTCAACTACGCGATCTCGCCCTACGAGGACTGGCACGACAAGGCGTGGGGCGCGGCGCTGTGCCTGCTCCTCCTCATCGGCACCTTGAGCGTCGTCGCGCGGCTCGCGCAGGGGCGCGGAGCGCGCGCGTCGTGAGCGCCGCGCCCAAGCTCGCGGTCGAGCGGCTGAGCGCCTGGTTCGGCGCCACGCCGGCGGTGCGCGGGGTGTCGCTAAGCGTGCGCGCGAACAGCGTGCTCGCGATCATCGGACCGTCGGGCTGCGGCAAGTCGACGTTCGTGCGCTGCCTCAACCGCATGCACGAGCTCACGCCGGGCGCCCGCTCCGAGGGCGGCGTCTTCCTCGACGGCGAGGACGTCTACTCGGGCGACGTCGATCCGGTGTACCTGCGCCGGCGCGTCGGCATGGTCTTCCAGCGGCCGAACGTGTTCCCGACGATGTCGATCCGCGACAACGTGCTCGCCGGGCTCAAGCTCAACCGCGTGAAGGGGGACTACGAGGCGGTCGTCGAGAAGACGCTCCGCCAGACCGCGCTGTGGGACGAGGTGAAGGACCGCCTCGGCGACAGCGGCGTCCTCCTGTCGGGCGGCCAGCAGCAGCGGCTGTGCATCGCGCGCGCGCTCGCGGTCGATCCGGACGTGCTCCTCATGGATGAGCCGGCCTCGGCGCTCGATCCGATCGCGACCGCCCGGATCGAGGAGCTGATCGACGAGCTCAAGGCGCGCTACACGATCGTCATCGTGACGCACAACATGCAGCAGGCGATCCGGGTCTCCGACTACACCGCGTTCCTGTACCTGGGCGAGCTCGTCGAGCACGGCGCGACCAACCAGATCTTCACGCAGCCGGAGAAGAAGCAGACGGAAGATTACGTCACCGGGAAGTTCGGGTAGGGTGGACGGGGTGCCTCACACCAGCCGAGAGTTCGAGCGTGAGCTGTCGACCCTGCGGGAGCGCCTGCTCGCGATGGGCGGCCGCGCCGAGCAGGCGATCATCCGCGCCATGGACTCGATCCTCAGGCGGGACGACGCGCTCGCCGCGCGCGTCATCGACGAGGACATGCGCATCGATCAGGACGAGATCGAGATCGACGAGCTGGCGCTGCTCGTCCTCGCCAAGCGGCAGCCGGTGGCCTCCGACCTCCGCTTCGTCATGCTCGCGCTCAAGATCGTCACCGACCTCGAGCGCATCGCCGATCTGGCGGTGAACATCGCCAAGCGCGGCCGGGACCTCCAGGAGTCCAGCCCGAGCGGCTCCTTGCCCGAGCTGCGCGAGCTCGGCGGCCGCGTCCAGCAGGCGCTGCGCCAGGCGCTCGACGCCTTCGTGAACGCCGACGCGGTCACCGCCGAGAACGTGATCCGCGACGATACCGAGATCGATCACCTCAACGCGCAGCTCATCGAGGGGCTCCTCTCGCCGGAGCACCCCGACCGCGGCGACCACGCGCGCCTGCTCGCGATCTCGTCGATCTCGCGGTACCTCGAGCGCGTCGGCGACCACGCGACGAACATCGCCGAGATGGTCATCTACTACGTGCGCGGCCGCGACGTCCGGCACCACCAGGAGCGCCTCGGTACCCCCCGGAGCTGACGCCCGCGCGCCGTCCGTGCTAGGGCGTGGCCGGCCGTGAAGACCGCGCTCATCTACCCGCCGTCGTGCGATCCGACCGCGCCCTACCTCGCGGTGCCGATGCTGACCGGCTTCCTCCGCGCGCAGGGCAAGGCGGTGCTCCCCATCGACGCCAACGTCGAGGCGTGGGATCTCATCTTGCGGCGCGCGCCGCTCGCCGCGCTGGCCGAGCGCGCCGAGGCGCGGCTCGCCGAGCTCGAGCGCGCGCGCGTCCTCGATCACGCGGCGCAGCGAACGTACCTGCAGCTGTGGCGCGCGCGCGGCGACCTGCGCACCGCCGCCGACGGCATCGACGAGGCCCGCGCGGTCCTCAAGGACCCGGTCGCCTTCTACGACGCGACCCGCTACGAGCGCGCCGTCGAGAGCGTCGACAGCGCGCTGCGCCTCGTCTCGGCCGCGCACGCGCCGCTCGACGTCAGCTTCACCGGGTACCGCACGCCCTTCGCCCTCACCACGCCCGACGAGATCGCCGCCGACGCCGTGCGCCATCCCTTCGACGGGTACGTGCGCGATGTCCTCGTCCCGCGCCTCGTCGCCGAGGAGATCGATCTGGTCGGCCTCTCGGTCTGCTTCCCCGGCCAGCTCCTGCCCGCGTACGTCTTCGGGCTCGAGATCGCCGCCGCGCTCAAGGCGGCGCGGCCCTCGGCGAAGCTCACCATCGGCGGGCCGGCGGCGACGCAGCTCCTCCTCAAGCTCTCCGGGCGCGACCTCGAGCGGGCGCTCGGGCCGTTCGACTTCGCCGTCCTCTTCGAGGGCGAGCACACGCTCCTCCGGGTGGTCGAGGCGCTCGCGCAGGGCGCGCCGCTGCGGACGATCCCGAACGTGGTCGTGCGCGACGCGCTGCAGGGCGCGCGCTACCTCCCCGGCGAGAGCGCCGAGGACCTGCGCGCGCTGCCGCCGCCGGACTTCGACGGGCTGCCGCTCGACAAGTACTTCGCGCCGCAGCTGGTGCTGCCGTACGACCCGACGCGGGGCTGCTACTGGGGCAAGTGCACCTTCTGCCACTACGGCCTCGCCGAGGTCGGCACCGCGAGCTACCGCGAGCGCGCCGCCGAGACCGTCGTCGATCACCTGACGGCGCTCCGCGATCGGCACGGCACGTCGACCTTCTACCTGTCGCAGGACTCCGTCGCGCCGAAGACGCTCCTCAAGATCGCGAAGACGATCGGCGCGCGCGGGCTAGACCTGCGCTGGGCCACCGACCTCAAGCCCGAGGCCTACCTCACGGCGGAGCGGGCGCAGGCGCTCGCCGACGGCGGCGGCGTCGCGTGCGCGCTCGGCGTCGAGTCGGCGTCGCCGCGCGTGCTCGAGCTCATCGACAAGGGCGCGCCGGTCTCGACGGTGCGGCAGGTCGTCGGTCACCTCGCGAAGGCCGGCCTGGCGGTCGAGGCGATGTGCTTCACCGACTTCCCGACGGAGACCGCGGCCGAGGCGATGGAGACGCTGCGCTTCCTCGCGCAGCTCCGCGACGAGGTCGCGCTCTACATCGTCGGCGAGTTCGACCTCACCGAGGGCGCGCTCGTGGCGCAGGACCCGGCGCGCTTCGGCATCGCGGAGACCTACCACCTCGACGGCGATCTCCTGCGCACCGGCCTCTTCTACGAGGAACGCCGGCCGTCCAAGCGCGCCGGCGATCAGGCGCGCATCGATCGCGAGCTCGACCGGCTCTCGACCGGCTGGCGCGTGCGGCGTTACCCGTGGGCCGGGTCCCTCTCGACGGCGCACACCATCCTGCACTACGTCCGCTTCGGCCCCGACGTCTTCAAGCGCCGCGCCGAACGCCTCGCCCCATCGGTGCCGCCGTTCGCGGCGCGCGACGAGGAGCTGGGCGCGCGCTTCGACCTCGAGGCGGTCGAGCGCTCCGACGACGCGGAGGCGCAGATCTGGCACGAGCTCGTCCGCGTGCGGCGCCACGTCTCCCGCGCCGCCTACGAGGCGCTGGCCGCGGACGCGCCGCGCGTGTCGGCGCATCCCACGCGCTACCGCGTGCGCGCCGGCGATCCGCCGCGGCCGCCGCCGGGCAAGGCCAAGGGGCGCCGGCCCGCGAACGCGTCGAACGCGGCGGGCTGATCCCCGCTGCGGGCGCCCCTCCGTCTCAGCGACGGACGCGCGGCTTCGCGCCGAGCGCCGTGGTCACCTTCAGCGTGTCCTCGAGCAGCGGCAGGACGGCCAGGTCCTTGCGCCGGCCCGCGGCTCGCTTGGACCGGATCACGTCGGCGAGCGCGGCGACCGTCGCGACCTCCCGGCCGGTCGAGATGCGCACGCTGCGCGAGCGCACCGTCTCGAAGCGGAGCCCGCCGGCCATCTTCCCGAGGAGGACGTCGATGGGCACCGCCGCGCCGAGGATCCGCTTCGCGAAGGTGAGCTCGGACAGTTCGGTCGGTCGCGCCGCGCCGAGCCGCTCGGCGAGCCGCTCGAGCTTGCGCAGGTTGGCCGGCGTGTTGCGGACGAGCAGATCGACGTCCTGCGTCAGCACCGGCGCACCTTGGAGGATGCACGCGGTGTTGCCGATGATGATCGCCTCGAGCTTCACCTCGCGCAGCGCGGCGAGCAGCTCCTCGAGGAAGAGCTCGTCAGAAGACAAGGGCGCGTCCGTGTCTGCGGAGGAAGAAGCGCCTCCCACTGCCGATCGGTCGGAAGAGGCGCTCGAGGATCAGCTGGAGGTCGTGCGGATCCACGTCGGGCAGGAGCGGGCGGAGCCGCGCCTCCGCACGCGCGATCTGTCGCACCAGCCGCTCCGAGCCTCGTCGACTCATCGCCTCATGATCGACGATCGCGCGGCACGCGGCAACCGCGCGCCGGCGAACTCACTCCGCGACCGTCGCGGTGGCGTGCGGCACGTTCCACCCCTCGACCCGCGCGACGAGGGGCGTGCCGCGCGGCGGCAGCGCCAGCCGGGCGTCGATCGTGCGCGTCTCGCCCGGCGCGAGCGAGACGTCGTTGTCGCTCCAGCGCACGGGCACGAGCTCATCGGTGTCGGCGTCGAGCGCGATCTCGACGCGGGCGAAGAACGCGAGGCGCGCGCCGTCGTTGCGCAGCGTCACCTGCACGAGCTCGCCGGTCGGATCGGCGATGCGCCGCGCCTGGATCGCGAGCGGCTGCATCGTCATCTGGGTGAGGCCGGTGAGGTCGGCGTAGGCGATCGTGGGCGTGAAGAAGAACGGGGACTGATCGAAGTCGAGCACGTCGGGGGCGGTCGAGAGCCAGTAGAGGTTGCGGCTGACGACGCCGCTCGTGGCGTCGCGCAGCAGGAGCGACAGGAGATACGTCTTCGGCAGGCCGGCCACGGCCGGGACCGCGAAGAGCGTGCGGCTCGAGTCGGCGTCGATCGCGAGCGCCTGCTCGTGCTCCCAGCGGACGCCGCCGTCGACGTCGAGCAGCTGCGCGTACGCGGTGAGACCGGCGATGGGCTGCGAGGTGTGGTTGACGACCGCGATCGCCTGATCGTCGTAGCCGTACATCACGTGCACCGGCTCGTTGCCGAGCTTGGCGCCGAAGTAGCCGCCGCCGGGCTTGAGATAGACGTCGTAGAGGTGCCAGATGAGGCCGGGCCAGGCGTTGTTGAGCATCCACTGGATGACGCCGGTCGCGGTGCCCTTCCGCCGCCCGTACGCCTCGAACATCGCGCGCACGCCCTCGTACGCGGCGAGCTGGCTCTTCTTCGCGTAGTCCTCGACGGAGGTCGGCGCGCCGTAGCGACCCGCCAGCCCGGCGCCGTAGACGTCGAGGTCGACGAAGTCCGACTGCCCGCTGTGGAAGATCCAGGCGTCGTCGATCGGCCAGTGGTGCCCGACGTCGATGAACTTGCGCAGGCTCTCCATGGGCGGGATGGCCGCACCCATGCTCGTCTCGGTGTTGAAGCCGAACGCGCCGCCGCGCTCCGTGTCGGTCGACCAGTAGACGGGCGGCACCCAGATGTACGGTCCCGGCATCTTCACGCCCGACGGGCCCGACAGCGGCGTCGACCAGGCGGCGGCGGTCGCGAGCACCGGGTTCGGCCAGCGCGCCCGCGCGAGCGTGTCGAGGTAGAGCTGCTCGACGTCGGGCGGCGGCGCGTTGTCGCTGCCGTTCAGCCACACGAACACGCTCGGGTGGCCGCGCAGCTCGCGCGCTTGATCGAGCAGCGACGCGGCGGCGACACGGCGATCCTCGTCGGTCCAGTGGTCCCACATCTCCCAGCGATCGCAGCAGCACCAGCCGGGCATCACGAGGATGCCGGCCTCGTCGGCGCGATCGTAGAGCGCGGGGAAGCCGACCTTACCCTCGAGGCGGATCGCGTTGAGGTTCATGTCGCGCACGTAGGCGACGTCGAGGGCGAGGTGCTCCGGCGTGTCGCGCAAGAGCATGTCGGGGGTCCAGCCGGCGCCGCGGATCTGCACCGGCCGCCCGTTCACCTTGAAGAGGCGGTAGCCATCGGGCGTGAGCTCGCTCGTCACCTGGCGCACGCCGAACCGCACGGCCTCGCCGTCGGAGCGCCCGCCGTCGGCGTCGACCTCGAGCTGCGCCGAGTAGAGCGGCGCCTCGCCGAGCGGGCGTGGCCACCACAGCTTGGGCGCGGCCCACACGAGCTCCGGGTGATCCTCCGGCGCGAGCGTCACCTCGCGCACCTCGCGCGGCGCGAGGGTCACGGCCTGGGCGATCGCGGCGCCATCGACCGTGACGCGCACGATGGCGTCGACCGCGCGCGGCTCGGCGTTCTCGAGCTCCATGTGCACGGTGAGGCGCGCGCCGGGCCCCCTCCCGCCGTCGAGCTCGGTGACCACCTGGGGCCAGCGCAGCCGGACCGTGCCGGTGGTGCGGATCGCGACCGGGCGCCACAGGCCCATCGCCTTGTCGGGCGGGAACGGGTTCCAGTCGACGAAGTTCCAGCCGAGATCGCCGAGGCGCTGGGCGCGGACCTTCACCGCGAGCGCGTTCGGGCCCGTCGTGGCGAGCACGGGCGTGACGTCGTACTCGAAGCGGCGGAAGGTCCCGACCGCCTCGGTCTCGTCGGCGAGCTTCGTCCCGTTCAGCCAGACGTCGGCGCGGTGGTTGAGGCCCTCGAGGCGCAGCCAGGCGTGGCGACCCGCCGGCGGCGCGGGCAGGTCCACCTCGGTGCGGTACCACCACGGCTGCCAGAACGGGCTCGACTCGGACATCTCCTTGTTGCCGAAGCCGAGCGATCCCAGGTAATCGACGCCGGGCATCGAGCGCAGCTGCGTACCGGGGAACGGATCGGGGTAGGTGCCGTCGCCGACGAGCGCGCCGACCACCGTCGAGGGTACGCAGGTCGGGTGCCAGCCGTCGCGCAGCAGGCCAGGGACGGACACGTCGCGATCGCTCGCGATCACGTCGGTCGATGAGCGGATCCACCACCCATCGGTGAGCACGCGCTCGCCGTCCACTGCGGCGATCTGCGGACAACCTGCCGGCGGCGGTGCCGAAGCCCGGTCCTCGCAGCCGCCGATCCCGGCGACGCACGCGCCGAGGACCATCAGGCGCAGGAACATGGCGGCGATGCTATCACGGGCCCTGGACGGTGATAGGCTCACACCGGCATGCGCGTCGCGCTCGTGAACGTCCAGCTCCTCGACGGCAACAACGTCGTCGCGCCGCTCGGCGTCCTGTACATCGCCGGTCAGCTCGAGCGCGACGGCCACACGGTCGCGGTCTTCGACGGCGACCCCGACGCCTTCCCGCTCGCGGACGAGATCGTCGCCTGGCGCCCGGAGATCGTCGGCATCGGCTTCCTCACCGCGTCGTCGTCGCGCGCGTACGCGCTCCTCAAGGTGCTGCGGGCGCGGCTGCCGCGTGAGGTCTACGTCATGGCCGGCGGCGTGCACCCGACGATCTTCCCCGAGCCGACGCTGCGCCTCGGCGCCGACGTGGTGGTCACGGGCGAGGGCGAGGACACCGCGAGCGAGGTCGTGCGCCGCGTCGCCGCCGGCGAGCGCGACATGCGCGGCGTGGCCGGCACCGTCTACCTCGACCCGGCCGGCGCGGTCGTCGACAACGGCGCCCGCGCGCTCATGGCCGAGCTGGCCGAGCTGCCGCGGCCGGCGCGCCACCTCATCGACTTCACGCCTTACCTCGCGCCGCCGGGCGTCATCCGCGGCTACTCGATGAGCAAGGTGGCGACGATCTTCTCGACGCGTGGCTGCCCCTACGGCTGCATCTACTGCGGGTCGCACAACATCTTCGGTCGCAAGATCCGCTACCGCCCCGTCGCCGACGTGGTCGACGAGATCGCCGAGCTGCAGGCGACCTATGGCGTGCGCGGGATCTACTTCTGCGACGATCTGTTCACGCTCGACAAGGGCTGGGTCGTCGACTTCTGCCGCGAGCTGTCGTCCCGCATGCCGGGACAGATCCGGTGGGCCTGCCAGACGCGCATCGACGCGGTGCACCTCGACATCCTTCAGACCATGCGCGACGCCGGCTGCGTGCAGGTCGACTTCGGCGTCGAGTCGGGCTCGCAGCGCATCCTCAAGATCCTGTCGCGGAAGACGCCGAAGGAGAAGATCCTCGCCGCCTTCCGCGCCGCGCAGGCGGTGGGGCTGCGGACCTGCGCGACGTTCATCATCGGCTCGCCCGAGGAGCAGCGCGCCGATCTGGACGAGAGCTTCGCGCTGGCGAAGGCGTTGCGCGCCGACTTCACCGCGTTCTACTACGCGACGCCCTACCCGGGGACCAAGCTCTACGACCTCGCGATCGCGAACAAGTGGATCGATCCCGACGCCGAGTTCGACGAGAACTGGGTCCACCGCCAGCCGAACCGGCCGGTGCTCGCGATCCACTTCACCCCCGAGGAGCTGATCGCGCACCGCAAGCGCATGGCGAACCCGTTCTTCGTGCGCAACTTTGTGCGCCTACGCAACGTGCCGTTCTACGCGCGGCTGGCCGGCACCGCGCTGCGCTACCCGGACGCGATCCCGCGCGCGCTCGGCAAGACGCTGCGCACGCGACGCCTCGAGGACGGGGTCGAGCACCTCTTCGCCCGCTACCAGTACAAGAAGTACAAGGAGGGGTACGAGCGCTCGCGCGTGATCCGCGCGCGCCCCGCCGCGCCCCCGACGCCGGTCCGGCCGCGAGCCGCGCCGTCGGCCGCGCCGCCCTCGTACCCGAGCGGCCACCGGCTCGCGCAGATGCCCGGCCCCCGGCGCCCGACCGCGCTCCGCGTCGTCGAGGGCGCGTGACGCGACCGCCGGTCCTCGTCGTCCTCGCGTGGGCGGCGCTCGCGGCGTGGCTCGTCGCGACGCGCGGGCTGCACCCGGGCCCGGCGCCGGCGCCGTCGGCCGCGGCGCCCTAGCCGACGATGGCGACCGCGCTCGCCGCGCTGGCCGCGGTCGCGCTGATCGGCGTCGCCGCGCACCGCCTCGCGGGCGCGCTCCTGCCGCGAGACGATCGCGCGACGCGGGCCGCGCTCGCGCTCGTGCTCGGCGCGGCGATGCTGTGCGCGGGCTACGGCGTCCTCGGGCAGGCCTCCACCCGCGCGACCGCGGACGTGGAGCTGGTCTTCTTCGGCGATCCCGCCGCGGCGCCGCGCGCGTCGACCAGCCAGGGTGCGGGCGAGGTCCGCGTCTACGACGAGCGCGTGACCCACGCGCGCGCGACGCCGGGCCACCTCGTGCTCGTCGGGCTGGCGCTGGCGCTCACCGCGCTCGCGCTCCCGCGGCCGCGCGCGCCGACGCCGCGCCGCGCCGCGCCCCTGCTCGCCGCGCTCCTGTGGCTGCCCGTCGCGCTCGCGGCGCTCGCCGCGCTCTTCGGCGCCGCGCGCGGCTACGACGCGCTCTGGTACCACCTGCCGCTCGCCGAGGCGTTCCGGCGCGAAGGTCACCTCGAGCCGCCCGGCCGCGATCTCGTCTTCTACTTCCCCGCGAACGTCGAGCTCCTGGCGCGCACCTTCGCCGACCTCGCGGGGCCGCGCGCGATGACGCTCGTCCAGCTCCCCTTCGCCCTCGCGCTCGGCCCGCTCGCCGCCGGCGTCGCGCGCCGCGTGGGCGCGGGCGCCGCGTCGTGGATCGGCGGGGCGATCGTCGTCGGCTGTCCGATCGTCGTCTTCCAGGCGGGGCTCGCCTACTGCGACGTGGTCGCGCTCGCCGGGCTCGCGGCCGCGCTCGTCCTCCTCCTCGACGTGCTCGCCGCCGGCGGCCCGCGCGCGCTCGGTGGCGCGCTCGCCGCGGGCGCCTGCCTCGGCCTGCCCCTCGGCGCCAAGTACGCCGCGCTGCCGCTCGTCGCGTGCGGGCTGCCGGCCTTCGCGGCGTGCGCGCTCTGCGCGCCCGGCGAGCGCCGCCTGCGCCTCCGCCACGCGCCCCGCGCGGTCGCGCTCGGCGCCCTCGTCACCGCCGGGCTCGCCGCGCCCTCGTGGTTCTGGTTCGCGCGCAACCTGCGCCTGTCCGGCAACCCGCTCTTCCCGATCGCGCTCCCGGCGCTCGGCCTCCGCGGGCTGTTCCTGCCCGACGCGTTCAACCGCGCCAAGGAGCTCGAGCTCGTCGCGAGTCGCGCGGAGTGGCCGCTCTACCCGTTCACGGCCGCGCTCTCGCACGAGTCCGGCTTCGGCGCGGCGTTCGCCGCGCTGGTGCCGCTCGCCACGATCGCGCTCGCGCCGGCGCTCCTGCGCGCGCTCCTCGTCGGGCGGCGCCCGCGCGCGCTCCTGCCCGTCGCCTGGGGCCTCGGCTACGTCGCCGCGTGGTGGGCGGGCACCCCGCACGAGGCCCGGCACCTCCTGCCGATCGTGCTCCTGCTCGGCGCGCCGGCGGCGACGCTCTGCCGCGGCGCCTCGGCGCGCGCTCGCGGCCTGCGCACCGTCGCGGGCGCGGCCCTCGCGCTCGGCGCCGTCGTGACGCTCCGCCTGCAGCTCTTCAGCCCGGTGCCGGAGCTCTCGGCGCGGCCCGCCGCGTTCGCCTCCTTGTACGACGCGCCGCGGACGCTCGCGGACGCGCTCGACGCGCTGCCCGCGGGATCGCGCGTGGCGAACCTCGCCGGGCGGCCCTACAACCTCATGCTGCTGGGGAGCGGCGCGCGCCTCGCCGCCTACGACTACTCGCCCGGCCTGCCGACCCTGGCCGAGCTGCGGAGCCGGGGCGCGACCCACGTCTTCCTGCGGGGTCCCCAGGCGCTCCACGACGAGGCCGTCGCCCGCGGCGCGGCGCCGGGGCGGCCTTGGCGCGCGCTCTACCGGGCGGAGGGCGGATCCGCGCCGAGAGACGCCTGGCGGTTCTGGGGTACGAGCCCCACCGACCTCCTAGTCCTTTACGCGCTGGAGAAGTGAAATTGGCGCGCGGTCGCGCGGTCGGTAACATTAGAGTGCAGCATGGGCAGCGTCGTCGCGGTCATCACCCCCCACCGGCAGAACCGCCGCCAGATCGCGCGCGCGCTCCACTCCGGCGGCATCGAGCCGTGTTTCTTCGAGCAGATCGGCGACGCGGCGATCGACGACATCCTCGCCCGGGCGCCCGGCATCACGATCCTCGACTGCGACGCCTTCGATCCGGCGCACACCCTCGCCGCGGTGCGGCGGCTCGAGGGGAAGTCCTCGGTCGTGCTCCTGTCGTCGAGCGCCGACAAGTCACAGCTGCTCGCGCTCATCCAGCAGCACGACATCGCGAACCTGGTCGCCAAGCACGGCGCGATCCGCGCGGTGTTCCCGATGCTCGACGAGCGCGAGCTGCTCGTCACCTGCGAGAAGGTGCTCCGCCGCCACATCTTCGGCGTCGACAAGTACGTCGGCAGCTGGGGCGTCGTCCTGCACCGCTTCACGCTCACCCGCCTCGCGCAGAAGACGGAGCTCCTCGGCCGGTTCGAGGCCTACCTCACCGGTCTCGACGTGCCGGAGACGATCGTGCAGGGCATCGTCACCGTCGCGGAGGAGCTGGTCCTCAACGCCGTGATCCACGCGCCGCGCAACCCCGACGGCTCGGCGAAGTACGAGCAGATCGGCCCCCGCGCCGACCTCGTCCTCGAGCCCGGCGAGGAGGTGCAGGTGAGCTACGGCTGCGACGGGCAGCGGCTCATGGTGTCGGTCTCCGACAACTTCGGGCGCCTCGAGAAGCGCACGCTCCGGAGCTACCTCACGCGCGCGTTCGACGGGGCGCTCCTGCAGCCGGAGGAGAAGATCTCCGGGGCCGGCCTCGGCCTGTCGATGGCGCTGCGCTCGATCCACCAGCTGATCTTCAACATCCAGGACCAGCGCCGCACCGAGGTCATCGCGGGCTGGTACCTGCGCGTGAACACGGCCGGCGAGTTCCGACAGGTCGGCAAGTCGCTGAACGTCTTCTGGCTCCCGAAGGACAGCGTGCCGCGCGCCGACGAGGCGGTCGAGCCGGCGAGCCTGCCGGCGCCGCTCTCGCGCTGAACGCGCGTCAGCGGACCGCCAGCCAGGCGATGAGCGCGAGCGCGAGCGCGGCGGCGCCCGCGAGCATCGCGAAGGTCCACCGCCGGGATGACGTCGGCGCGGCCGCGCTCGGGCTCGCCGACCTCGCGGGCGACGGCCGATCGATCGCGCGGGGCGTGAGCGCCTGCGAGATGAACGCGCCGAGCTCTGCGGGCGTGACCCGCCCGCCGAGCGACGGCACCATCGCGTCGAGCTCGAGCGCGACCTCGCGTGCCGACGCCGGCCGCGCGTCACGCTCGCGCTCGAGGAGCCGCATCACGAACGCCGCCAGCTGCGGCGGCGCGCGCGTGAGCGGGGGCACCGGCGCGCCGAGGAGCGCCTTGCGCGTCTCGCCCACGTCGTCTCGGCGGAACAGGGGCGCGCTCGCGAGGAGCTCCCAGAGCACGACGCCGAGCGAGAAGAGGTCCGAGCGCCCGTCGAGCGGCTCGCCGTAGCACTGCTCGGGCGACATGTACGCGAGGTTGCCGGCGATCTTGCGACGCCGCTTCTGGAGCTCGCCCTCGCCGGCGAGCGCCACGCCGAAGTCGATGAGGACGACGCGGCCGCTCTTGTCGACGAGGATATTCTGCGGCGAGACGTCGCGGTGGACGATGTGCAGCGTGCGCCCGTGCAGGTCGCGCGCCTCGTGGAGGTACGCCAGCGCCCGCGCCACCTCGACGCCGATGTGCGCGGCGACGTGCGGCGGCGCCGCCCGCCCCTCGTCCACGAGCTCGCGGAGGTCGCGGCCGTCGACGTACTCCATCGCCATGTAGAGGTCGCCGTCGGCCTCGCCGACGTCGAAGATCTGCACCACGTTCGGGTGGCTGAGCTGCGCGGCGAGCCGCGCCTCGGCCAGGAACATCGCGATGGCCGCGGGCGCGGACTGGAAGAGCTCGCGGCGGAAGCGCTTGAGCGCCACCACCTTCTCGACGCCGCCCATGCTCTCGCGCTTGGCGAGCAGGACCTCGGCCATGCCGCCGGCGGAGAGCGGCCGCACGATCTGGTAGCCGCCGATCTGCGACGGGAGGTTGGCGTGCGGCGTCGGCTCGCGCTTGCGCCCGATGAGGCGCGCCTCGATCTGGGCCTGCGAGAAGAGCCCGTCGACGCGCTCGAGGAACGCGCGCGCCTCGGCGGACGGCGGGCCGGCGGCGAGCAGCGCCTCGACGTGGGCAGGCGCGCCCACCGCCTCGGCGGATCGGCCGCAGCGCGGGCAGCGCAGCGGCTCCTCGGGCTCGTGGAGCCGGCGGGTGGCGAGCGCGAGGTCCGCGCAGCCGTCGCAGCGCACCGGGACGAGCAGCGAGTCGATCTTCGCCCGGCCGATCGCGAGCGCCCCGTTCGCGAGGAGCCCGGCGAGCTGCGGCGGCACCGCGACGAGCACGACCTCGCGCGCGCGCGCCGCGATGACGTCGAGCAGCCGCGCGAACGGCTCCGCGCCCGGGGCGCGCACGATCAAAGCGCCGAGGAGGAGCGCGACGATGCCGTCGTCATCGGCGGTGCGTTCGAGGCGGATGCGGCTCGCGATGGCCCCCTCGAGCCGGAACGCGACGTGCTCGCCGTCGACGACCTTGCTGACCGTGAGGGGCCGGTCCTCGAGCACGGCCGCGGCGTATACGCCGAGCTCGAGGAGCGCGGCGCGGACGTGCGGGTCGAGCTTCGTCGCCCCGTCGCGCACCGCGAAGCGGAACGTGTCGTCCTCGATGAGGCGCATCGCCGCGCCGCACCGATCGCAGAACGCCTCGGGCGGCTGGCCGCCGCGGATGCGCCCCCGCTCGCTCAGCACGTCCACCTGGCGCTCCTCCTCGCGCCCGCAGTCGCACGAGAAGAGCGCGCGGGCCGACAGCACCTCCGCGCCGCCGGCGAAGCCCTGCACGAGGTTCAGCTGATCGACGACGCAGGGGGGACAGTCGACGAGGTAGACCGGGTGTCCGCCGCCCAGCGATGCGATCGCCTCCATGAAGCCGCGCACGCCGTGCGACGTGATGGCGCGGATCCCGGAGAGGTCGATGGCGGCGGGCGCGTCGAGCGTCCCGAGCGTCGCGACGCCGAAGGCGCCGTCGATGGTGCCGGAGAGCCGGAGGTAGACGGCCGCCCGCGCCCGCACCCGCTCGACGACGATCCCGCGCTCCTCCACCGTCGCTACAGGTTACCTGTGAAGGAGCCACCACACCATGATCGCGACCAGGACCACGAGGGTGGCGACGAGCCAGGCGCCGCGAGCGCGAGCCGCGGGCGGGCTCGCCGGGCTCGCGATCGGCGCGGCCGCGACGGGCGCCGGCGCCGGCGGCGCCTCGGGTGGGAGCTCCGGGGTCTCGTCCTCGGCCGCGGCCGCCATCGCGCGCTTGGTCTCCGCGGTCGTCTCGCCCTCGAGCTCGGGCGCCGAGTCGAAGGTGCGCGAGCGCGGCGCGAACGCCGGCGAATCGCTCGAGTCGGCGGTCGGGTTCGACGGGAGCCGGCGCTGCTCGGCGTCGGAGACGCTCGCGGTGGGCGCCGCCGCGCTCGCCTCGGGGAAGAGCTCGCGCATGCGGAGCGAGAGCTGGTGCGCGCTCATCCCCCCGAGCTGGTGCAGCACGCCCTGCAGCGCCAGCTCGAAGGCGCGCGCGTCGGTGTACCGCTCGTCGCGCGAGCGGGCCAGCGCGCGGCCGAGCACCGCCTCGACCGCCGGCACGACGCCGAAGGCCGCCAGCGACGGCACCGCGTCGCCGCGCACGGCGCGCAGGGTTTCTTCGTCGGTGCCGCGCCGGAAGAGCGGCCGCCCGGCGATGAGCTCGTAGAGCACGATGCCGAGCGAGAAGATGTCGGAGCGCCCGTCGAGCGGCTCCTTGTTCACTTGCTCGGGCGACATGTACGAGAACTTGCCGATGAGGCCGCCCTTGGCGACGACCGAGGCCGCGGTCGCGATGCCGAAGTCGACGAGCTTCACCTGGCCATCGAAGCCGATGACGATGTTCGAGAGCGAGACGTCGCGGTGCACGATGTGGAGCGGCCGGCCCGACAGGTCGCGTGCCTTGTGCGCGTGGTCGAGCGCGGCCGCCACCTGCGTCCCGACGTAGAGGATCTGCTCGATGGTGAGCGTGAGCCCGCCCTCGGCGCGCTGCTTGACGACGGTGCGCGCGTCCACCCCGTGCACGTACTCCATCGCGATGAAGAGGTCGCCGCCATGCTCCCCGACCTCGAACGTCTGGACGATGTTCGGGTGGTTGAGGTTGGCGACGATCTTCGCCTCGTTGAGGAAGAGCTCGACGGCGACGTGCCGCCGCTCGAGGAGCTTGCGGCGGATCTTCTTGAGCGCGATGAGCTTCTCGAAGCCGCCGATCCCCTCGTGGACCGCCAGCAGGATCTCGGCCATCCCGCCGCGGCTGAGCGGGCGGATGACGCGGTAGCGCCCGAGCGCGTTCCCGTCGGAGGCGTCGCGCACGCCCGACTCGGCGCGGGCGCGCGAGAGCAGCTCCGCGCGCGCGGCGATCACCGCGGCGACCTCCGGCGGCAGCGGCGCCGGCATCGGCGTCGCGAACGCGCGCTGGATCCACGGCCCCGCACCGCTCGAGCGCGTCGGCTCGCCGCAGCGCTCGCAGGGGGGCCGGTGCTCGGCGCCCGCCTCGCGCGTGACGGCCGCGCGCCGCTCGGCGCCGCAGGCCGCGCACTGGAACGTCAGCAGCGCCGAGTGCAGGCGCGCGCGGCCGAGCGGCAACGCACCGCCCGCGATCTCGCGGAGCAGCGGCGCCGGCGCGTCGACGATCGTCACCGTGCCCGCCTCCTCGAGCGACGCGAGGAGCTGGCGCAGCCGCTCGGCGCCGGTCGCGTCGATGCCGCCCACGCCGCTCACGTCGAGGACGATCTCGCCCTCCACCCCCGAGGCCAGCCGGCGCGGCCGGAAGCGCTGGTCGATGGTCCCTTGCAGGACGAGCAGCGTCACGTCCCCGTGGATGAGCTTCATCTCCTCGGGCGGCGGGCCGATCTTGCGTGGCGTGTAGAGGCCGTCCTGCGCGAGCTGTGCGGCGACCTCGCCCTCGAGCGCCTTCGCCCCGTAGACCTTCACGTAGCGGAACGCCTGGTGGGGGTCGTCCTCGAGCGCCATCGGGGTGCCGCAGCTCGGGCACGGCGTCGACGGCGCCGCGCCGCTCGAGAGGAGCCCGTGATCGCCGAGCACGTCGATCGCGACGGCGCGCTCGTCCTGGCACTTGTCGCAGAAGTAGAGCGCGGTCGCGGTGACCACCTCGGCGCGGCCGCCGAAGTTGAGCACCATGTTGAGCTGATCGATGAAGCACGCCGGCGCGCGCAGCACGTAGAGGTGCTGGATGGTCGGCGGCAGCGCCTTCATCGCGTCCGACCACTGGCGGACGCCGTAGGACGTGACGCGCCGGATGCCGTGCAGGTCGAGCACGACGTTCGCCGTGAGGTTGCGGAAGATCGCCGCCGCATCGAACCGCTCGTCGATGACCCCCGACAGCGTGATGCTAAGGACGTTGCCCCGCGTCTGGCGCGTCTGCAGGACCGCTGGCTCAGTCGCGCTCATGGGCCCTGCTTTCGCTCACGAGGCGCACGACGAACAAGCATCGCATAAATAGTTTGCCGGCGTACCCGCATTTCGCCGATGTTGTCGTCGGGCACGTGCGTAAAGGTCGTGTGTTGTCGGGCGCTGCGGGTGCCGCGCGGTGAGTTGACTTCCTCCATCGAGCGGATAGCGTAGCCGGCATGATCATCGGCGTCCCCACCGAGGTGAAGACCCGCGAGTATCGCGTCGGGATGGTTCCGGCCGGCGTGCGCACGCTCCTCGGGCACGGCCACAAGGTCGTCATCCAGGGGGGCGCGGGCATCGGCTCGGGGATCACGGACGACGAGTATCGAGGCGCCGGCGCCGAGCTCGTCGCCACCGCCGACGAGGTGTGGAAGCGCGCCGAGATGATCTTCAAGGTGAAGGAGCCGCTGCCCGAAGAGTACCCGCGCATGCGCGAGGGGCAGATCGTCTACACCTACCTCCACCTCGCCGCGGCGCCCAAGCTGAGCGAGGAGCTCGTCCGCCGCGGGGTCTCGGGCGTCGCCTACGAGACCATCGAGCTCGCCGACGGCCGCCTGCCGCTCCTCCAGCCGATGTCGGCGGTGGCCGGGCGCATGTCGATCCAGGTGGCCGCGACCTACCTCGAGAAGGAGCGCGGCGGCAAGGGCGTCCTCCTCGGCGGCGTGCCCGGCGTGCGGCGCGGCCGGGTGGTCATCATCGGCGGCGGGATCGTCGGACAGAACGCGGCGCGGATGGCGATCGGTCTCGGCGCGCAGGTCATCGTCCTCGACATCAACACCGACACGCTCGCGTACATCGACGACATCTACGAGGGGCGCATCAACACGCTCTATTCCGATCCGGTCTCGATCGAGGAGTCGGTGCGCACGGCGGACGCGGTGATCGGCGCGGTCCTGGTGGCCGGGGCGCGCGCCCCGCGGCTCGTGTCGGAGGCGATGATCAAGAAGATGGAGGCCGGCTCGGTGATCGTCGACGTGGCGGTCGACCAGGGCGGGTGCATCGAGACCTGCCGCCCGACCACGCACGACGATCCGACCTACACCGTGCACGGCGTGGTGCACTACTGCGTGGCGAACATGCCGGGC
>FTFF01000871.1_pt1 | contig 21311 bp, 16 predicted proteins | sample 1640361 | NCBI WGS metagenome assembly FTFF01 (sample SAMEA3914816, study PRJEB12502) | metagenome | biome: forest; material: soil | place: USA | collected 2011-09-16 | depth 0.3 m | reverse complement strand
GCGACAAGGACGCGGGCCTCGCGCCCCCCACGCTCACGCTCACGACCTCGGCCCACGGCACGACCGAGACCCTCGACGTCGGCGCGCAGCAGGGGGACGACGTGTACGTGCGCCGCCGCGGCGATCCGACGATCTTCGTCATCAAGCGCTACTCGGTGGAGCGTGCGACCGCGCGGCCGGTCGACTACCGTGACAAGACGCTCGTGGCCGCGAAGCCCGACGAGCTCGCGCGCGTGCGCGTGACGCAGGGCAAGGACACGACCGCGCTCGAGCGGAAGGACGGCAAGTGGTCGCTCGCGGGCGGTACCGCCGACGAGGGCAAGGTGAAGACGCTGCTCGGCGGCCTCGAGAACCTGCAGGCGGCGAGCTTCGTCACCGACAAGGCGGCCAAGACCGAGCTCGCGGCGCCGCGCGCGATCGTGTCGATCGAGACGGTCGGGGGCGCCAAGACGACCCTCAAGATCGGCGCGGTGGCGGCGGGCGGGGGCGAGTACTACGTCGCGCGTGAGGGCGGCAAGGACGTGTTGCTCGCCAAGAAGTTCGCGATCGATCGCGTGCTCAAGAAACCGGCTGACCTGCAGCCGGGCGCCCCACCGCCCGCGAAGAAGTAGCCCGCGGCTGGGCTGCGCCGGCCAGCACGCGGCGCGATCGAGACGGTGCGCGAACGACCGGGGGGCTACTTCGCGCGGAAGACGATGAGGCCGCGGGTCGGATCGTACGGCGAGACCGCGACGGTGACCTGATCGCCGAGCACGACGCGGATGCGATTTCGGCGCATGTTGCCGGCGAGCTGCGCGAGCACGTTGTGCCCGCCGTCGACCTCGACGCGGAAATTGCCGCCCACCATGACCTCGCGGACGACGCCCTCCATCTGAACCAAGTCACTTCGAGCCACGGCGGAAAGCTCCTTCTGCGTGAGACGGCGCTAGATCGATCCGGGCGCAAAGTAAGCGCGGCCGCCACCGAGATCAACCAGATTTACTGCGCCTGTGCCGGCGCGTGCGGGGACGGTCGTCGGGATCGACCGGCGGCGGGTCGTCGGAGGCGGGCGCGCCGGGGTCGGCGCCGTCGTCGTCGCGCGGCACGGCCCCGTCGGGGACGTCGCCCGCCGACGCCGCGGGCGCGCCGGCGGCGAGCGCGGTGAGCCAGCCGAGCGCGAGCTCGGCCGCGCGCTGCTCGGCCTCCTTCTTCGATCGTCCCTGACCGCGCGCCCGCTCGACGTCCCCGAGCTGGAGCGCGACCTCGAAGCGCTTGTCGTGATCGGGCCCGGTGGTGGCGACGAGCTGGTAGCGGACGCTGAGGCGCCGGCGGACCGCCTCCTCCTGCAGGCGGGTCTTCCAGTCCTCCGCCGCCGCGCGGCCGGCGCTGTCGAGCCGGACCGCGAAGAGCCGTGCGACGACGGCGTGCGCCGCCGGGAAGCCGCCGTCGAGGTACGTGGCGCCGAGGACGGCCTCGAGCGCGTCGGCGAGCACCGACGGCTTCTGCCGCCCGCCCGACTGCTCCTCGCCGCGCCCGAGGAAGAGCCACTGCCCGAGATCGATGTTGCGCGCCACCTCGGCGAGGCTCGGCTCGGAGACGACGGTCGCGCGGCGGCGCGACAGCTCGCCCTCGGCGCGCGACGGCTCCCGCTCCATGAGCAGGTGGCCGACGGCGAGATCGAGCACGGCGTCGCCGAGGAACTCGAGCCGCTCGTTGTGCGCCCGGCCGCAGTCGGGGTTCTCGTTGAGGAACGACTTGTGCGTCAGCGCCTCCTCGAGGCGCGCGCGCTCGGCGAAGCGATAGCCGAGCTTCTCTTCCAGAAGGACGTAGCCCACGCCGTCTCCTCCTACCCCGCGATGAACCCGCCGCCGACGACCTCGTCGCCGGCGGCGCCGCCGTAGAAGACCGCCGCCTGGCCGGGCGTCACCGCGCGCTCGGCCTCGTCGAGGCGGACCTCGACGGTGTCGCCCGGGCCCGGTGACAGCGTCGCTGCCCGCGGGACGTGCCGGTGGCGCAGCTGTACGGCGGCGCGCAGGGGCTCGTCCGGCGATCGGCCCGCCCACGTGACCGCCGAGACGGTGAGGCGATCGCGGTAGAGCGCCCCGGCGGCGCCGAGCGTCACGTCGCCCCGCGTGGCGTCGATGCCGGTCACGTAGCGCGGCGTGGCCGCCGTGACGCCGAGGCCGCGGCGCTGCCCGATCGTGAAGCGGTGGACGCCGTCGTGGACGCCGATCTCCGCGCCCGCCGCATCGAGGATCCGGCCCGGCCGTACGAGCGTCCGCGCCGCCACGAACGCGGCGTGATCGCCGTCGACGAAGCAGATTTCCTGCGACTCGGCCTTGGCCGCGTTGGGCAGGCCGAGCCGCCGCGCGTGCGCGCGCACCTCCGCCTTGGTGAGCTCGCCGAGCGGGAAGCGGACCTCGGCCAGCGCCGCGCGCGGCATGGCGAAGAGGAAGTACGACTGGTCCTTGTCGCGGTCGGCCGCACGCCGGAGGCGCGGGCCCGCGGCGTCGTCGACGATGCGCGCGTAGTGGCCGGTGGCGAGGGTCGTCGCGCCGATCGCACGGGTGGCGCGCAGGAGCGGGGTGAACTTGATGTGCTCGTTGCAGCGCACGCAGGGGTTCGGCGTGCGCCCGCGCGCGTACTCCGCCACGAAGTCGTCCACGACGTGGCGCTGGAAGTCATCGCTGAGGTCGAGCACGTAGAAGGGGATCCCGAGGTGCCGCGCGACCGCGCGCGCGTCCTCGACGTCGCGCGGGCCGCAGCAGCGCCCGCCGCTCGCGCGCGACGAGCCGCTCGCGTCATAGAGGCGCATCGTCACGCCGACCACGCGCTCGCCGGCCTCGACGAGGAGGCCCGCCGCGGCGGCGCTGTCGACGCCGCCCGAGAGCGCGACGACGGTCGTGCCGGAGGGCATGCGGCGGGAGCATGCATGGCGCGGTGTGGGGGCGCAAGGCCGGCCGACGGCGACCGGCGCGCCGTTCAGTGCAACGGACAGAGCCGAGTCCCGTCGCGCCCACAGAACGCCGCGCCGACCTCGTACCGCGCGGCGCACACGGGACAGATCTTGTCGGCGCCGTTGAGCGGTGCGACGTGACGGTGATCGGCCTCGGTGTCGCTGCGGACGAGCTCCTCGGCGTCGAACGCGCAGAAGCGCGCCCCGTCGAAGGTCCGCTCGCAGCGGGGGCAGAGCATCGTCACCGCCGCGATCCTGCCCTCGACCCACACGAGCGCGCTCGCGTCGACGGCGCAGAACTGAGCCGCCGCCGGGTAGCGGCGCACGCAGGTGGGGCACACGCGCGGCGTCTGGGCGGCCTCCGCCTCGGCCGACGCCTCCTCCGCGCGAGCACCGAGGCGCCGCCACCATGTGTAGAGACCGCCGAGCCCGAGGACGAGCACGCCGGCGAGCAGGAACAGCGCCGCGGCCCACTGTCCGCGCGACACCGACGCCGTCGCCGCGACCGCCAGTTGCGGGCCCATCTCTTCCATCCTAGCGCGAGGCGGGGAAGACAGGATAGAGCGATCTTACCGTCTCGCCCAAGCGATGAGCGCAGCCGAAGTCTCCGTCTCCGAATCCGACATCGCCGGTCGCAGTCTCCGCCTCCGACATTGCCCGTTGCCCGTTGCCCGCTGCCCGTCCCCCGTTCCGATCCGTCATTGCCAGCGGCCGCCTCCGTCGCTAAAACGTCCGCGCAGTGTCCCTCGCCGATCCTCCTGCCCTGCCGCTCGTCGGCGGACGCCCGCGCGCACGCGGCCGGCGCCTGCTCTCGATCCTCGGCGCGCTGGTCGTGCTCTGGCTCATCGCCTACGCCGTCTTCCTCCGCGCCACGCGCATCTCCCCACCCGAGATCTCGGCCGACGAGCGAGCGCGCGCCGAGCTCGCTCTCGAGGCGCGTGGAGCGCGCGCGTACGTGGGGCCGAGCTGGATGGGGCGCGAGCGTGGCGTGTGGGAGATCCACCTGTCCGGCGAGCCCTACGCGATCGGCTGGGCGCACGCGCGTCTCGGCCAGCAGCTGCACCTCGTCCAGGAGCAGTACCTCTTCGACGAGCTCGAGCGCTACGTGCCGTCGCGCCTCTCGCGCTTCGGGATCAAGAACGCGGTGCGGTTCGGCTACCGCGGGCTCGCCGACGCGATCCCGCTGCCGCGCCGCGAGGAGCTCGCGGGGGAAGCCGCCGGCGGCGTCGATCTGCACGGCGACTTCCTCCCCATCTATCACCGGCTCGTCTACTACCACTCGCTGCACGACATCACCCAGGCGCTCGAGCACTCGCCGCTGCTCGGCTGCACCGCGTTCGCGGCCGCCGGCCCAGCGACGGTCGGCGGCCGTCTCGTCATCGGCCGCAACTTCGACTTCGAGGGACCCGAGCCCTTCGACCGCGAGAAGGCGATCGTCTTCATCCACGAGAAGGGGCGCATCCCGCTCGCCTCGGTCGCGTGGGCGGGGATGGGCGGCGTCGTGACGGGGATCAACGCCGAGCAGATCTTCATCTCGCTCAACGCCGCGCGCACGGACGACAAGGGCGGCGTCGGCATCCCCGTCGAGCTGCTCGTGCGCGAGGTGCTCGGCCAGGCGCACAACCTCGAGGACGTCGTGCGCATGATCCGCGAGGCGCCGGTGATGGTGCCCGACTTCTACCTCGTCGCCGACGGCAAGACCGGCGAGTCGCTCGTGATCGAGCGCAGCCCGCGGCGCACCGAGGTCCGGCGCGCGCAGGGCGGCGTCTCCTTGCTCACGAACCACGCGCTCACCCCCGCGTTCGCCGCCGACGCGGAGAACGATCGCTTGAAGCGCTACCTCACGTCGGGCGCCCGGCTCCGCCGGCTCGAGGAGCTCGTACGCCGCCAGCGCGGCGCGATCGATCCCCGCCGCGCGCTCGAGATCCTGCGCGACAAGCGCGGGCCCGGCGGAGAGGCGCTCGGCCTCGGCAACCGCAACGCGCTCGACGCGATCATCGCCACGCACTCGGTCGTCATCGACGCCACGCAGATGCTCCTGTGGGTCGGCGTGGGCCCGCACCTCCTCGGCCGCTTCGTCGGGTTCGATCTCCGCCGCGAGCTGCTCGGCGAGGACCGGCCGCCGCCGCCGGACCTCCCGCCCGACGCGCTCGCCGGTTCCGACGAGCTCCGCACCTACGAGGAGGCGGTCGCGCACCTGCGCGCCGCCGCGCGCTTCGAGAAGATCGCGCCCGATCGCGCGGTCGAGGAGCTCGAGCGCGCGGCCGCGCTGCAAGACCGCATGCCCGAGCCGCAGCGCCTCCTCGGAGACGAGCGGCGGCGGCGCGGCGACATCGAGGGGGCGCGGCGCGCCTACCGCCGCTTCCTCGAGCTCTCTCCCCCCTACCTCCGCGACGTCGAGGAGGTGAAGGGGATCTTGGGGACGCTGTAGCGCTACCGCTTCAGGAACAGCGCGACGAGCACCGCGGTGATGCCGATGAGCAGCCCGATCCCGATCATGAGGATCTGCGGCGACAGCTTACCGCTCGCCGACATCGTCTCGGTGTGGGCCGGCGGCGGCTGTTGCCCGCTCGGCGGGCGGCTCGCCACCGGCTGGGGCGCGGCGGCGCGCGGCGGCGGCATCGGCGCGGCGTCGCCCTGCCCGGAGATGACCTTCGCCAGCTCCACGCGCAGCTCGGCGGTGTCCTTGAAGCGGTCGTCGCGCGACTTCTGCACCAGCCGCAGCACGATCTGATCGAGCAGCGGCGGCACGCCGGCCTGCGGCACCTTCTGCGACGGTGGCGGCGGCACGATCTTCAGGTGCGCCGTGATGATCTCGCCCGGCGTCTTCGAGGGGAACGGCAGGTCGCCGGTCAGCATCTCGTACGCGAGGATGCCGAGCGCGTAGAGGTCGCTGCGCCCGTCGAGCGGCTTGCCCATCAGCTGCTCGGGAGACATGTACTCGAGCGTGCCGAGCGTCTGTCCCGCGGCGGTGAGCGCGGGCTGACCGCCGAGGCCGTCGCCGGACACGATCTTCGCGATCCCGAAGTCGAGCACCTTCACGAAGTCCGCCGTCGGCCGCGGCTCGAGGAAGATGTTCTCCGGCTTGATGTCGCGGTGGACGATGCCCTGCCGGTGCGCCTCGTCGAGAGACTCCGCGATGCCATCGAGGACGCGCGCGACGCGGACCGGCTCGAGCGGCCCCCCGCCGAGGGCCGCGTGCAGGCTCTTGCCCTCGAGCATCTCCATCGACAGGTACATGACGCCTTCGGGCGTCTGATCGAAGTCGTAGACCTGCACGGTGTGCGCGGCGCGGAGGAGCGAGCTCGCCTGCGCCTCGCGCTTGAAGCGCCCCACCACCTGTGGGTCCTTGGCCATCCGCGCGTGCAGGACCTTCAGCGCGACCTGCCGGTTCATCTGCGTCTGGCGCGCGCGGTACACCGAGCCGAAGCCGCCCTCGCCGAGCTTGCCCTCGATGAGGTACCGGTTGTTGAGCGTCTTGCCGGTGAGGTCGCCCTCCCAGCTCGGATCGATGGCGACGGTCGCCGCCGATCCGCCGGGCGCGGCCACCACCGGTCGCGCCGCGCTCTGCACCCGCGCCGGCTGCCCGCTCACGCTCGGGGCCTTCACGACCGGCACCTGGATCGGCATCCCGCCGGTCCCGGGCGCCATCGTCTGCGCCATCGCGACGTCGCTGGTGGAGCGCACCGGCGCGGCCTGCTTGACGACCGGCGACGCCGAGCCCTGGAACATCGTCTTGTTCCCGGTCTGCACCGACGCCTGCGGGATCACCGCACCCGGCTGCTCCGAGCCGCACGCGCCGCAGAAGCGCGCGCCGGCGTCGAGCGGTTTCTTGCACTTGACGCAGTTCATTCGTTCGCCTCTTTGAGTAGCGCCGCCGCCAGGTCGATCCGCATCCCGAAGTTGTAGCCCGGGAGCGGCCGGCCGGCAGCGTCGTCGTCCAGGTAACCGCCTGCGTTGATGCCGATGACGCGGCCCTCCGCGTCGAAGAGCGGGCTCCCCGACGTGCCCGCGCTGGTGAACGCGCTGTGCTGGAGCAGCTGCTGCTCGGCGGGCGCTCCCGGCCGGCCGTCGAGCGTGGTCAGCCGCCCGACGACGCCGGCCACGTAGGTGGCCTCGGGCGCGGTCGTGTCCGCGAGCCGCCCCGGGAACCCGTAGGTCGACATCGCGTCGCCGGCCCCGACGGCCTCGACGTCCGCGGGCGAGGCGAGGCGCACCTGCTGCGGCAGGTCGGACGCCACCTCGAGCGAGCCGACGTCGACGCCGATGTGGCTCGCCGACGGTCGGAAGCCCTGCGACTTCTTCATCGCGACGACCGGCCGGGCGGTCCCGCCGCCGTTCGGCACCAGCTCGATCTTGTGGCCGGTGCGGCGCAGCTCGTCGGCGAGCTGCACGCAGTGCGCGTTCGTGAGGAGGCGCCGGGGCGTGACGGCGAAGGCGGTGCAGAAGCCGTCCCCGCCGCCGCCGCTGCCGCGCGAGACGACGAGGTAGACCGCGCCGCGGTTCTCCTTCGGGATCCGGCTGCCGTGTCCGAGCCGCTGCGCGAGCTCGTCGATGCGCTGCTGCAGGCGCGCACGCTCGGCGTCGTTGGCGCCGCCCTGCGCGGCGACGAGCGTGGCGAGCTCCCGGCGTATCGCCTCGGGGCGGCCGCGGATCACCACGGCCACCACCGCGCTCACCCCGGCGGCGACCAGCGCCGTGACCAGCGCGGCGGTGAGCGCCTGGCGACGTCCCGCGGTCCGCGCGCGGCGGAGCGCCTCGTCGACGATCCCGGCGACGGTGCCGGCGCCGAAGCGGCGGCTCGACGGCGCGACCGGAGGCGGCGGGTTCTGCCGCGGCGTGATCGGCGCGAGCATCGTGTTCGGGACGACGACGCCATCGGTGACGACGCTCAGCCGACAGCGCGGGCCGGCGGTGCCGAACTGGACCTCCACGTCACCTTCGATGGCGACGCCGTCGCTGCCGATGAGAGATCCGCCCACGTGCGTGCCGTTCGCGCTGCCGAGATCGAAGAGGCGGTAGCCGCCGAGGGCGAGGCGCAGCTCGGCGTGCCGCGCCGAGGCATCTCGGTCCGCTTGCGCGTCGAAGGCGACGTCGTTGTCGGGGTGGCGACCGAAGCGCAGCGTCCGCGGTGCCTCGAACGACTGGCGGTGGCCGGCGCGTGCCCCGTCGAGGATCTCGATCACGACCTTCACCGCGGCGGCTCCGCCGGCTCCTCGAGCGCGGCCGAGGGCTCCGGCGCGAGCTCATCGAACGTGATCGCGCAGACCTCACCCGAGCGCACCTCGAGCTCGCGCGGCGTGCCGATCGGGAGCGCGCCACGGTGCGGCGCGGCGAGCGAGACGCGGTGCCGGCCTGGGCGCAGCCGGAGCGCGGCGTCGCCGTCGACGGTGCGGGTGCCGGAGTCGCGTCCGTCGGTCATGACGGCGAGGCCCGCGCGCGGCGCGCGCACGCGGCAGAGGACGGCGCGCCCGTAGAGGGTCGTGCCCACCGCGATCGCCCCGACGATGAGCCCGATGATCGTCGCCATGGAGAAGAGCTCGACGGGCGGGAGCGGCGCGCGCCGCGGGGAGGTGGGCGCCTGGACCTCCGAGGTGACCGGCTCCGGCAGCGGCTCCGGCTCCGGCGGTGGCTCGACGATCGGATCGATCCGCCAGGTGCGGTACTCGATCGTGTCGGTCTCGGCCGGCGGAGCCAGCGCGTCGCCGTCGAGGTAGGCGACGACGACGGTGATGTTGTCGGGGCCGCCCGCGCCGTTGGCCATCTCGATGAGCAGCCGCGCGGCCTCGGCGGGATCATCGACGGAGCCGAACACCGCGCCGATCTCCTCGTCGGTGATGACGCCGACGAGGCCGTCGGAGCAGAGCAAGACGCGGTCGCCGCGCCGCAGCGAGACGCGCGAGAGCTGGACCTCGACGTCCTCCTGCACGCCGAGCGCCTGGAGGATCACGTTCGAGTGCTCGAAGTACTTCGCCTGCTCGGCGGTGATCTGCCCCGTCTCGAGGAGCTGGTTGACCAGCGACTGATCGCGCGTGACCTGCGTGAGGACGCCGCGCCGGAAGAAGTAGCACCGCGAGTCGCCGACCTGCGCGATGATCGCGCGATCGCCGGTGAGCAGCGCGGCCGTCATGGTGGTGCCCATGCCCGAGCGCGCGAGGTTCGCCTGTTGCTCGGTGTAGATCCGCCGGTTCGCCTCCTCGGCGGCGAAGCGCAGCTGGCGAGCGAGGCGAGCGTCCTCGTCGTCCACGACGCCATCGGGGGGCGCGGCGGTGCCCGTCCCGTGCATGATCTCGGGCAGCGTCGAGACCGCCATGCTCGACGCGACCTCGCCCGCGGCCGCGCCGCCCATCCCATCGCAGACCACGAGCAGCGTCCCACGCGCCCCGAGCACGTGGTGGCGCAGCTGCTCGACGTCGCGGACGTCGTCGTCGAGGCGGACGCAGGTGAAGTTGTCCTCGTTGTGCTCGCGCACCAGGCCGACGTCGGTCTGACCCACCAGCTCGAGACGAACACCAGTCGCCGCCGCGGTCACCGTCGCGGTCGCGGTTTCCGTCGCCGTCGCGGTCTCCGTCGCCGTCACCGCCGCGGCCTCAGTCACCGCCTCGGCGGTCGGAGTCGGAGTCGGAGTCGGAGTCGGAGTCGGAGTCGGAGTCGGAGTCGGAGTCGGAGTCGGAGTCGGAGTCGGGGTCGGGGACGGAGTCGGAGACGCAGACGGCGTCTCCTCCGCGCTCGCTTCGGGCGCGGCGGGTGAGGCGGGATCGGGACCGTCGTTCGCCACTGCGGTCTAGAGCTCCACGCGCAGCAGCTGGTCGCCGAAGCGCAGCAGGTCACCGCTCCGAAGGACGTGATCGCCGCGCACCCGGATGAACGTCCCGTTCGACGAGCTCAGATCCTCGAGCTTCGCGCGCGGGCTCCCGCGACGCACCGCCGCGTGGCGGCGCGACATGAACTCGTCGTCGGGGAAGGTGACGTCGCCCTCCTCCCGGCCGAGGACGAGGTCGGGGCGCGCGATGTGCCAGACGTCCCGCGTGGTGCCGGCGGCGGTGAGCTGCCGCAGGCGGCCCCAGTTCTCGCGCGGGGCCGTCCCGAAGAGACGAACGCCGTGCTCGGCGGCGGCGACGTCCCGCTCCTCGACGCCGATCGCCTCGAAGCGGACGACCTCCTTGCCGACGAGGAACACGTCGTTCGGGTGGAGGTCGACGGCGGCGCGGAGCCGGACGTACACGCCGTTCACGCCGTCGAGCGCGCGCACGACGGGCGACGCGTTCTCGAACGAGAAGCGGAGGTGCCGCGCCGCCAGGTACCCGTCGTCGGCGAAGGTGAGGCCCCCTTCGATGCGGCCGATGTCGAACACCGGCGCGGTCACGCGGACCGTCTCGCCATCGGTGCCGTCCCGCCGCACCACCACCAGCGTGGCGTAGATCTTCTCCAGCACCGCCGAGTCCGGCCGCACCGGGCTCGTGCGCACCGTCGACATGGGCGCGCCGGTCTGGCGAGCCCCGTCGAGCATCGGCGCCACCACGCCCGGCCCGACCGTCGCGGCGAACGCCTCGCTGCTCGCGCCCGACGTGGGCCGCTGCGTGGTCGCCGGCGCGGTCACCGGCTTCGGCATCCCCGCCGGCGGCGTCGCGAGCGGCGGCGCCTCGGCCATCATCGTCGCCGCCACCCCCCGCTTGTCGCCGCCCTGCGCCACCACGGGGGCCGGCGCCGCGCCCTGCGGCGTCGTCGCGAGCCGCTGGCCGCAGTGCTGACAGAACGCGAAGCCGCTCGGCGTCTGCTTGCCGCAGGACGCGCAGATGATCCGCGCCGCGCCAGCCTCGGCGGCGGGCGCGGCCGCCGGCGCCGCGGCGGCGAGCGAGCTCCCGCACATCTTGCAGAAGTTCATCCCCAGCGCGTTCTGGGTCCCACACGATCCGCACGTGGGACCGCTGGCGGGTTTCGCCTTCTGCTCTTCCATCTTCTGACCGCAGCTCTGGCAGAAGACCGAGCCCTCACGGTTCACCGTTCCGCAGTTGCCGCAGCGTGCCATCGAGGCTCTCGCGCTAGAGGTGCGTTTCGTCCGGCCGATTCCCGTTTACCCACGCCCCTTCGCTCTGTTAGAAGGGGCGCGCGCCGGCCAAAGTAGACCATGACCGTACCAGGCCCCCCTACATCGATCAACCCGCGCGCCGGCCGGTCTCGGGTGTCGGCCATGACCGGCGCGGGTGCGGCGGCGGGGGTGGCGGCCCTCCTCTTCCTCGCGGCGGGGTGCCTGCCGACCCTGGCTCGGGCCACCTTCCCGGCCGCGAGCGACACGACCGAGCCGGGCACGCTCCTCGGGCCCTTCGATGGCCGCGTGACCGACGCACAGAACGGCCGGCCGCTCCCCTCGGCGCTCGTGTGGGTCGCCTGGCGCTTCTGCCGCGGTACGGCGCTCTGCATCCCGGCCGGCACCGAGGTCGCCTCGACCGACACCGACGCCGACGGCCACTACCAGATCCCGCGCCTCGGCCACTTCCCGGGCGCGGTGCGGCTCGACGGCGTGACCGTCGCGATCTACCGGCGCGGCTACGTGGCCTACCGCTCGGATCAGATCTACGACGCCCGCGGCGGCGTGCCGCGTCGCGACTTCGCGCAGTCGCGCAACGACGTGCGCCTCGAGCGCTTCCCCGAGGGCGGCAACCACGCCGTCCACCTCGCGTTCCTCGGCGGCTCGGGCGCCCTGCGCGCCGCCGCGCGCGCCGAGGCCCTCCAGCGCAGCCTCGACGTCGACGGGCCCGCCGCCGGCGCCGCGCCGCTCGACGCGTTCGCGCTCTTCTCCGCCGAGGAGCTGCGCCAGCTCACCGGCAGCGTCGACGAGTTCACCCTCGAGCGTCTGGAGGACCGTCCGCGCACGCCGCGCTACGACAGCGCGCACTTCCGCGCCCAGGCGCGCGGTGAGGATGCCGACGGCGCGTTCCGCGTCCAGCTGGCCGACACGGAGGCCGACGCCGACCGCCTCTTCGACCTGCTCCTCGCCGAGCTCCCGGGCGCCGCGCCGGTCGAGCCCGCCCCGACCGGCCTCGGCACGCGCGCCGCGCGCGGCAAGGCGCGCGAGGCTGGCGCGGACCTCCTCGGCCTGCTCGTCGTCGATCGCGCCGAGCGTGCGGTCGTGCTCTTCACCTGCGGCGTCGCCCTGTGCCGCGACGCCGACGCGCTCGACGCGATCGCGCGCAAGGTGATCGCGCGGCTGCCGCGCATCGCCCACCCGCCGCCGGAGCCCCCGGCGCCGGCGCCCGCGCACGAGGACGACTCGATGAAGCTGCGCGAACCGGAGCTCCACCGATGAGGCGCCTCCTCGCCGCGCTCGCGGGGTTCGGCGCGCTCCTCGTCGCCGCGCCCGCCGCGCGCGCCTGGGAGCTCGAGACGCACGTCGGGCTCACCCACCGCGCCGCGCTCGCCTCCCGCGTCGACGCCTGGCTCCGGGCGCGCGGCCTCGACGCCGGCCTCTACGAGATCATCGCGCTCGGCGACCGCGCGCTGCTCGGCGAGCTCGCGCTCGTCGATGCCGCACTCGGCGTGACGCCCGATCGCGCGCGCCAGCCGGCGCTCGCGTGGCTGCTCGCCGGCGCCGCGCTCGAGGGTGCGCGCATGGATCGCGTCCGCCACCACTTCGTCGATCCTCGCACCGGCGGCGGGCTCGACGAAGACGACGCCGCGGGCACCGTGCGCGGCCTCTTCACCGGGGCGAGCTTCGACGGCACCGGCATGCGCGCCGATCGTTGGCTCGACGCGGCGACGAACGCGTTGTCGCGCCCTCGCCTGCTCGACGATCTCGAGCGGGCCGCCGCGGCCGAGCAGCCCGCCGAGCGCGAGGCCGCGCTCGCGCGCGCGCTCGTCTGCGCCGGCGCGCTCGCGCACGTCCTCGAGGCAGTCGGCGATCCCGCGCACGCCCGCGGCGACTTCGCGGTCAACTACGGCGCCGCCGGCGCGCCGCTCGAGCGCTGGGCGCGCGACCGCTACGGCCTCGCCGTGCCGGCGCCGGCGCCGCGCGGCCCGGCGCCCGCGCGGCTCGCGTCGTTCGTGACCGCGCCCGACGGCAGCGGTCTGGCCGACGAGGTCGCGCGCGCGTTCCTCTCGCCGGGGACGCTGCCCGGCGGTGGCCGTGCGCTCGCCGCGCCGCCGCTCGAGCCGGGTCGCGAGCCGAGCGGCGTCGTCGCCGGCCCCTGGGTGCGCACGCTCGTCGGCTACCGCCGGACGGGCCGCGGCGTCGAGTACACCTTCACCCCCGCCGCGCTCGCCGAGGCGACCGACGCGCTGCTCCCCCGCATCGCCGCGCGCGCCGCGAGCCTCCTCGACTTCCTGTTCCGCGACGCGATCGCCATCCGCCGCGACGGCGACGGGCTCACCGTCGCGGTCGGCGCCGAGGCGCTCGGCCGAGGCCGCTTCGCCCTCTTCGCCGAGCAGCCCGACGGCCGGCGCACGCGGCTGCTCGAGCGCGAGACGCGCGGCGGCGCCGCCGGCACCGCGCTCGCCGAGCTCGACGCCGCGGCGGCGAAGGCCTTCGCGGGCGCGCGCCGCGTCGTGGCGCTGTATCGCGGCGTCGACGCGGCCGGCGAGCCGATCGTCGCCTCCGCGGCCGCGCGCTAGTACTTGTAGAAGCCGCGGCCGGTCTTGCGGCCGAGCCAGCCCGCGGCGACGTACTGGCGCAGGAGCGGCGCCGGTCGGTACTTGTCGTCGCCGAGCTCCGCGTGCAGCACCTCGGAGATGGCGAGGCACGTGTCGAGGCCGATCAGGTCCGCGAGCTCGAACGGGCCCATCGGGTGGTTGAGCCCGAGCTTCACGCCCTGATCGATGTCGTCGATCGAGCCGAGCGACTCCTGTAGCGCGAAGCAGGCCTCGTTGAGGAACGGGATGAGCAGCCGGTTCACGATGAAGCCGGGGATGTCCTTCGCGGTGACGAGCTTCTTGCCGAAGCGCTCGCCGAGCGTGACCACCTGGCGGTAGGTCTCCTCGCTCGTGGCCAGCCCGCGCACGACCTCGACGAGCTTCATCACCGGCACCGGGTTCATGAAGTGCATCCCGATGACGCGGTCCGGCCGCCGCGTCTGCGCGCCGAGCAACGTGATCGAGATGGACGAGGTGTTCGACGCGAGGATCGCGCCCGGGCGCACCGCCGCGTCGAGGTCCCTGAAGATCTTCTTCTTGAGCTCCTGGTTCTCCGTCGCCGCCTCGATGACGAGGTCGCAGTCGGCGAACGCGCTGAAGGCCGTCGCCGCGCGCACCCGCCCGGCGGCGCCGTCGCGCTCCTCGGGCTTGAGCTTGCCCTTCTGCACCAGGCGATCGAGGGCCTCCACGATCCGCTGGCGCCCGCGATCGGCGAGCGCTTGCTCGGCGTCGAGCAGCACCACGTCGATACCGGCCTGCGCCGCGACCTGCGCGATGCCGCCGCCCATCTGCCCCGCGCCGATGACGCCGATCCGCCTCACGGTCTCCATCTCAGCCTCCCCGCTCGACGAGGAGCGCGACCGCTTCCCCGCCGCCGATGCACAACGACGCGCAGCCTCGCCGGAGCCCCCGCGCCTCGAGCGCGTGAAGGAGCGTCACCAGCACCCGCGCGCCGGAGGCGCCGATGGGGTGGCCGAGCGCGACCGCGCCGCCGTTCACGTTGACCCGCGCCGGGTCGAGCTCGAGCAGCCGGTTGTTGGCGATCGCGACCACCGAGAACGCCTCGTTGATCTCGTAGAGATCGACGTCCGTCCGCTTCCAACCCGCCTTCGCGAGCGCGCGATCGATCGCCACCGCCGGCGCGGTCGTGAACCACTCCGGCGCCTGCGCCGCCATCGCCTGCGCGCCGACGCGCCCGAGGATCTTCGCGCCGCGCTTCTCCGCGGTGGCGCGGCTCATCAGCACGAGGGCGGCCGCGCCGTCGTTGATCGACGACGAGTTGCCCGCCGTGACCGTCCCTTGCGGATCGAACGCGGGCCGCAGCTGCGCCAGCTTCTGCGCGTCGCCGCCGCGCGCCGGCCCCTCGTCCTCCACGACGCGCCGCGCCTCCTTCTTCGCCGCGACCTCGACGGGGACGATCTCCTTGGAGAACGCGCCCGCGCGCTGCGCGGCCTGCGCACGGCGGTACGACTCCACCGCGTGCGCGTCCTGCGCCGCGCGGTCGATCTTCATCTCGCGCGCGCAGAGCTCGGCGGCGTTGCCCATCGCGAAGTCGTTGTACGGATCCCACAGACCGTCGTACTGCATCCCGTCGACGACCGCGGCGTTGCCGAAGCGCAACCCGCCCCGCGCGCCCGGCAGGTAGTACGGCACGTTCGTCATCGACTCCATGCCGCCGGCCACGACGATGTCGACGTCGCCCGCGGCGATCGCCTGGGCGGCCATCATCACCGTCTTCAGGCCCGAGCCGCAGACCTTGTTCACCGTCGAGCAAGGCGTCTCCTTGGAGAGCCCCGCGGCGAACGCCGCCTGGCGCGCCGGCGCCTGCCCGAGCCCGGCGGGCAGGACGCAACCCATCAGCACCTCGTCCACCTCCGCCGGCGCCACGCCCGCGCGCTCGATCGCCGCGCGGATCGCGACGCCCCCGAGCTGCGGCGCCTTCACCGGCGCGAGGGCACCCTGGAACGATCCGATCGGCGTCCGCGCGCCTGAGACGATCACGACCTCGCGCATGACGGGCTCCAGCTCGCTAGGGCGCTCACGACACCACGCGGCGGCGGCGGCTGTCAACGCGCGCGCCGCCGGAATTGACCACCGGAGGGCGAGCGACTAGCGTGATAGCTCGGTGCCGCGGCCACGCCACACCGCCTCGCTCGGGGCGCTCGCACTGCTCGCCGCGTGCGCGAGCGACAAGGGTCCCTCGGCCCTGCTCCGCGTGGCCGAGGTGGCCACCGCGGCGGAGCGCTGCGGCGGCGCCACGGCGCGCGACGGCGCGACGCTCACGTCCGAGGTGCGCAACGTGCGCGTCACCTTGCGCGCCCGCGCCGCCGACGGGACCACGCTCCAGATCTGCGACCGCGTCTTCGACTACGGCGGCAACCCGGCCGCGTTCAGCGTGACGGCCGGCGGCGCGGCGTACATCGATCTGTTCGCCGAGTCCTTCGGGGCGCGGGACCCGGCCGATCCGGACAGCGCCGGCGGCGTCCGACGCCTCGCGACCGGCTCCATGATCGGGATCCCGCGCGATCGACGGACGCTGCCCGTCGTCCGCCTGTACCCGACCGAGCGCTTCACCTGCGCCGGCGCCCGCCTCGCCTTCCCGCGCGCGTTCCACACCGCGACGCTCTTGCCCGACGGCCGCGTCCTCTTCGTCGGCGGGCTGGTCGCGAACGCCGCCGATCCGAGCATGAGCCGCCTGCCCAACCCGGTCACGATGCCGTCCACCGGCGTCACCGCCACCGGCGCCGCCGAGATCTACGATCCGCTCGACGAATCCCTGGTCGCGGTCGACGAGGCGACGCCGCCGCACGGTCGCGCGTTCCACGCCGCGGCGCTCCTCGATGGCGGCGGCTGCCCGTCCGGCCAGGTCGCCGTCGCGCTCGTCGGCGGCCTCGGCCCCGTCGAGGCGGGCAAGCCGATCCTGGCGGTGGGCAAGGGCCTCCGCGGCGGGCGCCTCGTCCCGCAGTCGCGCGACAACATCCCCATCCCCTTCGCGGCCAAGGCGGTCGGCAACGAGATCCTCTGCCTCGACGCGGCGGCGCACACGGCGACCCGCGTGCCGATCGTCGGGACGCCCGCCGCGTTCCGCGCCGCCGGCGCGACCGCCGATCGGCTCGTGGTCGCGGGCGGCATCGACTACGACCAGACCCTGCTCAACCAGATCGTGCCGGTGAGCGAGGTCGCCGTGCTCCCCCGCCGCGGCGCAGCCGTGACCGCCGCGGTCGGGCTGGGCCGCAGCGGCGCGTCCCTCACGCCGCTCGACGCCTCGACCGCCCTCGTCTGGGGCGGCGGCGCGAGCGGCGATCCGGTGGGCGAGCTCGTCTCGGGCATCGACGCCACGCCGACGTCGATGCCGATCACGGTCGCCGGCGCGGTCGCGACCGAGTTCCACACCGCGACGCACCTCGATCGCTCCGGCGAGCCGAGCGTGCTCGTCACCGGCGGCTTCGCGGTGACCTCGGGCGGCGTCAACATCCAGCCCCCGCCGGCGGCGCAGGCGGTGCGCATCGTCTCGGCGAGCGGCGCCCCTCCCCAGGTCGTGGGCTTCGCCGGCACGTTCGCGGCCGACGCGACGTGCACCAACCCCGCGCGCTACCGGCCCGCCGGCTGGGAGAGCGCGATCGCGCTCCCGCGCGGGCGCATCCTCGTCACCGGCGGCAGCCCGGCGACGATCGCGTCGGGCGGCAACTGCGCCGACTGCCCCGACGAGCAGCAAGCGCTCTGCGCGATCGGCCAGGCGGCGGTGTACGCGGCGAAGACCGGCGCGCTGGTGCCGGCGCTCGATCCGATGAGCGGCGACCGCATCGAGACGATCCCGCGGTTCGGCCACACCAGCACCACGCTCGTCGACGGCCGCGTCTTGATCGCGGGCGGCGTCGGCGGCGACCGATCGAGCGGCACGACCGACCCGATCTTCCTCACCGATCTCGAGATCTACAACCCGCACGAGCTCCTCGCGCCCTACGCCGCCGGCGTCGACGACGACGACCCGGTGAAGGCCGACCTCGCGGCGCACGCACCTCCGCTGCGTCGCGCGCCGGGCGCGCAGGCGATCGATCCGGCCGCGCCCGATCGGCCCGCCAGCCCCTGCGACGACCTGTAGCCGCGCCGCGTCGGGCGGCGCCCTGCTATCGTCGCCGCGCGGTGGCGGTGGCGCGGCGCTTCGCCGGCGCCGGCGGCGCGAGAGGACGGAGCTTGGCGAGGAGCGCGCGGTCCTCCGCCTCGCTCGCGCGGTCCTTCCGCTTCCTCGCTTGCGCGATGTTCGCGAGGAGCGCCTTCTCCACCGCGGCGGCGATCGGCTGCACGTGCGCGGCATCGGCGCCGCCGTGCTGGGCGCGGAGGAGCGCGTCGACGGCGACCACGTAGCTCTGCTTGGCGAGCGCGCCCTCGGCCTCGGCGAGGAGGCCCAGGGTGGCGGGGTCGCCCTTCTCGGGCTCGGCCGCGGCGGGCTTCTCGGTCGGCGCGGGCGCCGGTGCGGGCGCCGCAGCCGTGGGCGGCGCGGGCGCCGCCGGCGTCGGCGCGCTCGCCTTCGGCGGGGACGGCGCGGGCGCGTCGCCCTTGCGCGTCGCGAGGAGCACGACGACCGCGATGATCGCGATCGCGACGACGACGCCGGCGATCGCGAACCAGCGCTTCGAGCGATCGATCTCGGCGAGCATCTCCGCCTCGTCCATCCGCTCGCCGGGCAGCGCCTGCGCGCCGCCGGTGCCTACCTTCACCGCCTGCATCATCTGCGTCGCGCCGGTGCGGAGCGAGAGCCGCTTCTTGTCGTCGGAGGAGACGTCGATCTGCGCCTCGTCGTACACCGCGTGCGTCCCGGTCGTGCCGACCGGCGCGAGCGGGTCCTCGCTGGCCACCGCGGCCTGCGCGCGCGCGATCTCCTCCTCGATCTCACCCTTCTTGAACCAGGCCGTCTCGCGGAACCCGCCCGCCTTCTTCGCCGAGGCGGCCGCGACCGCCGACGGCTTGACGGTGACGACGGGGCCCGCCTGCGCCGGCGCGGCGACGGGCGGCGCGGGCCTCGGCTCCACGATCGGCGCGAGCTCGGCCGCAGCCGACGCAGGGGCCGCGGGGGTGAGCGACGCCGGCGCGGGGACCTCGGTCACCGCCGGCGCGGGCGCGGCCATGACGGGCGCCTCGGTGAGGATCGTCTTCGCGGCGGACGCCGCGGCCGAAGGCGCGGACTTCACCGCCGACGCCTCGCGCGGCAGCAGCGCCGCCGGCATGCCGAGGATCGTCGCCGCGCCCACCCCGCCGCGGGCCTGCTCCTCGGTCTGCAGGGTCGGCGCGCGGGCTGGATCTTCGCGGCGCACCACGCCGGCGGCAGGCGACGTCGTCTCGACCTCGGTGACGAGCTGGCGCAGCGTGAGGTGCCGACGACCGGCGCTCTTCTCGAGCGCCTTCATGACGACGCGGTCGAGCCCCGTCGGCACGCCCGGGTGCCGCGTCGACGGCGGCACCGGCGTCGCCGAGGCGTGCTGCGAAAGGAGGCTCTTCACGTCCCCCTCGAACGGCGCGCGGCCGGTCAGCATGAAGTAGATGACCGCGCCGAGGCTGTAGATGTTCGACCGCTGATCGACCGGCTTGCCCTCGGCCTGCTCCGGTGAGAGGTACTCGGCGGCCCCGAAGACCTTGTCGGTGACCGCCTCGGCGACGCCGAAGTCGGCGACCGTGACCTGATCGCCGTCGACGTAGATGTTGCGCGGCGACACGTCGCGGTGGATGACGCCGACCTTCTGCGCCTCGGACAGCGCCTCGCCGATCTGGCCGACGATCTTGCGCACGCGCTCGAGCGGCAGCGGCCCGTCCTTGGCGACGACCTCGGCGAGCGTGCAGCCCGCCGTCGGCTCGGTGGCCACGTAGATCTTGCCGTCGTCGAGCTTGCCCTGATCGATCACGCGGGCGATCCGCGCGGTCGTCACCTTCGCGAGCTGCCGCCACTCCCGCAGCGCGCGGTCGACCAGCGACGGCGACGGCAGCGAGGACTCGCGCACGACCAGCACGCGCACCGCCGCGCCGCGGTTCTGCATGTCGGTGGCGGCGAAGAGCGATCCGGTCGGCGCGTCGTCGGGTCCGCCGGTGGCGATGAAGCGGCCGGCGATCGCGCGGAGCGCGTCCACCTGCGTCGCGGCCCCGGGCGCTTCGTGGGCGCCCGCCGCGGGGGCGACGCGTCCGCCGCAGACCGGGCAAAACTTCGCGTCGCTCGGCAGCGCCGCGGAACACGAGCTACAGGCTAAGGACATCGTGCGCTCCGCGCTTCTGGCAAGGCCATACGAGTGGCCGCCATTTTAGCGCAAAAGCGCGGCGCGACCAAAGGCGTGTCGCGCCGGAAGGGTGACTACTTGCCGCGCGGTGCTGGCTTGCCGGGCTCGCCGAGCTTCGCGAACAGCTCGGCGCTCGTGAGAGTCGAGCGGCGGGCGTCGCGGTTCTTCCGCTTGCGGCCCATGTTGTGGTGCGCGCGGGCGCGCTTGTTCGTGGATGCGGTCGTGTTGGAAGCCATCGCTTTTACCCCGAAGAGGACGGGCAACCTAGCGAGACTCCTCCTGCGGGTCAAGTGAAATGGCGGGACCTCGCGAGATCGTCTCCCGGCCCGCGGTGGCGGCGACGGTAGACACCAGAGCGACTCCACAGTCCACCACGCCGCGCGGATAAATAATTGATCTGACGCGATCTTTCACGAGTTAGCGGGCCCCTGGGCTGGCACACGCACTGCACCAAAAGATCGTCATGGCCGCCACGCTTCCAGTTGACCCTCTCATCGGATCGACGCTCGGAGGCTGGCGGATCGAACGCGCGCTCGGCGGCGGCAAGAGCTCGCGCGTGTACAAGGCCCGGCACGAGCGCCTCAACCGCCGCGCGGCGCTGAAGGTCCTCGACGCGCGCCTCATCAAGGACGAGGACGCGGTCTCCCGCTTCTTCTGCGAGGCGCGCGCGGTGGCCGAGCTCAACGCCGAGCACCTCATCGACGTGTTCGACTTCGTCTACGACCCGGCGCGCGGGCAGATCGCCTACGCGATGGAGCTCCTCCGCGGTCGCGACCTGCGCCAGATCCTCGAGACCTCGAAGGTCGTGGCGCCGGTGCGCGCCGCGCGTATCGCCGCCCAGCTGTGCGACGCGCTCTCCGCGATCCACAAGGTCGGGGTCGTGCACCGCGACCTGCGCCCGTCGAACGTCATGCTGGTGCGCCGCGGCGGCGACGCCGACTACGTGAAGCTCCTCGACTTCGGGCTCGCGCGCTTCCCCGGGCGCGTGCGCCACGCCACCGCCGCGGGGGCCCAGGTCGGCAGCCCCGTCTACATGGCTCCCGAGCAGGTCGCCAGCCCCGACGTCGACGCGCGCGCCGACGTGTACGCGGTCGGCTGCATCCTCTACCAGATGCTGACCGGCCGCCCGCCCTTCGTCGGCGAGACCGCCGACGCGATCGTCGCGCAGAAGACCTCGGCCACGCGCGCGCCGAGCCCCATCGGCGACCACGGCGGGGGCCCGGTGTCGCCCGCGCTCGCGGGCATCGTCCAGCGCATGCTCGCGCGCGATCCCGACGAGCGGTACCCGGACGCGCAGAGCGCCCGCGCCGCGCTCCTCGCCGGCGCCGAGCTCCACGACCCGTGGGTGAGCGACGATCGCACCGTCGCGGTGCCGCCGCTGGCGCCACGGACCCACGTGCCGATCGCGCTGCGCGTCCGCTCCGTCGGCCTCGGCCTCGCGTTCGCCGCCGGCCTCGCCTCCGGCCTGATCCTCGCGTTCGTGCGGT
>FTFF01000858.1_pt1 | contig 21679 bp, 17 predicted proteins | sample 1640361 | NCBI WGS metagenome assembly FTFF01 (sample SAMEA3914816, study PRJEB12502) | metagenome | biome: forest; material: soil | place: USA | collected 2011-09-16 | depth 0.3 m | reverse complement strand
GGGCGAGCCCGCGGTGCGCGAGCGTGAGCGCGAAGAACAGGATCCCCTCGGGGCGCGTGAGCGCGGCCAGGCCGAAGAGCGCGCCGACGCCGGCGTCGGGCGCCGCGTCGTCGAGAGCGCGCGCGAGGTAGCGCGCCGCGCCGGCGGTCACGAAGAAGGTGAACATCTGCGTCTCGAGGCCGCCCGAGGCCCAGCAGGCGTAGCCGGGGGACGCGGCGAGGAGGAGCGCGGGCAGCGCGTCGCAGGGCGAGGGGGTCGTCGCGCGCCGGACCGTGCGCACGAGCCGCGCGCAGACGAGGAGCGTCGCGAGCGCGAACGCGGTGCCGAGGACGCGCGAGGTGATCTCGGGCTGGAGGTGGAGCTTGAGGAGCCCCGCGAGGAGCACCGTCCACAGGAAGTTGGTGTAGCCCTCGACGCGCTCGCCGAGGTTGAAGACGAGCTGCCCGGCCTCCGCGAGGTTGCGCGAGTAGACGAACGAGATGAACGCGTCGTCGGTGACGAAGTTCCACACGAGCGAGTGCGCGATCAGCGCGGCGGCGCCGATCGCGAGCATGGCGTAGACGACGACGCGCTTGGCCATGAGGGCCGAGGTAGGTAACGACAGGCGGTGCGGCCTTTCAAGTAGGACGCTGTCATACTGGATCGGCGTGCGGCGCCTCGCGCTCCTCGTCGTCCTCGCGCCGGTCGCGGCCCACGCCGAACCGCCCGCCGGCCTCGCGTGCCTCGCGCGCCACTACGCCGTCGCGCCGCTCTTGCGCGATGGGACCTGGCTCGGCCGGCTCCCCGACGGCAGCGCGGTCGCGTGGGACGACGGCGAGGCGAAGAGCCTCGAGCGGGCGCTCGATCGTCCCGACCTCGAGGACACGCTCGCGCGGCCGTACCGGGCCGGCGCGATCCGGCCGATCGTCGATCCCGACGAGGATCCGGGCCGCGTGCGCGTCGACGCGCTCTTCCGCGCCACCTACCCGAAGGCGCAGGTCGTGACCGCGTCGCTGCTCGGCCGGCGGCTGCGGGTGCACGCCCGCGCGCTCGCGGCCTTTCGCGGCGTGGAGCAGCGGCTGCGCGCCGTCGTCGCCGCCGATCCCCGCCTGGCGTCGTGGCTCGCGAAGCTCTCGGGCACGTACGTCGAGCGCAAGATCGCCGGCACCGATCGGCCGAGCAGCCACGCCTACGGCATCTCCCTCGACCTCGACGCCGGTCGCACGCACTACTGGCGCTGGCAGCGCCCGGCGTCACCCATCGCGTGGCGCAACACGGTGCCGCAGGCGATCGTCGACGCCTTCGAGGCCGAGGGCTTCATCTGGGGCGGTCGCTGGTACCACTACGACACGATGCACTTCGAGTACCGCCCGGAGCTGCTCGACCCGAGCTGTCGTCCCTAGGCGGCCGCCTCGAAGCGCTTCGTGATCGCCGCGCCCGAGTGGCCGATCATGTACATGTGGAAGAAGAGCCAGGGCAGGTTGGGCGCGATGTAGAGGAACATCAGCCACGGCGACACGACGCGCATGTGGCCCCAGCCGTTCAGGTGCTCGCTCCAGAAGTAGAAGATCACCGAGTACGTGAGGTAGGAGGCGATGCCGAGCTGCAGCACGTGCCGGTAGGCCTTGCGCTGCACGATGGCGTAGATGAGCCACAGGTTGAGGAACTGGGTGACGAAGACGTTGAGCGTCTCGAGGCCGAGCGAGAGCGGCGACTGCACCGCGAAGTAGCTCGAGTCCGCCTCGCCGTAGATCCGGAAGAGGTTCGCGATCCAGTTGGTCTTGGCGAGCGGGACGAGGTCCGCCCGGTGCACGCACCAGTAGAGCTCGAGCGACCAGCCGATGACGATGCAGAAGCCGAGCATGCCGACGATCGCCTTGTCGGCGGTGGTGATCCGCGGACGGCGGCTCGCGATCGGCGTGACTTCGGAGGCGGTGAGCTGGACAGCGGCTTCCATCATGGCCGATCTCATATCACGCGGCCGTGCGATCCCGCCCGCGTTTTCGACGGTCCTAGCCCGGCCCCGGCAAGATCTCGAGCGCGTGCGGCAGGAGCGCCTCGCCGTACAGCGCGAGGCCGCGCGCGGCGCCATCGAGGCACAGCAGCCGTCGCCCCGTCGAGGAGGCGTACTCGTAGACCGCCACCTCCGGCTCGATGGGCCGCGGCCCGACGCGGCCGGCGACGAGCGTGGTGGCGCGCCAGCGACGCTCGATGCGCAGCCGCTCGCCCGCGCAGGTGACCTCGTCGGCGCGCTCGTCGAGCGTCGGCTCGAGCACGGCGAGGAGCCACACCTCCTCCGCGTCGGCGCGGGCATAGAGGAAGCGCTCCTCCGCGCCGTCCATGAGCCGGCACAGGCGGGCCGCGCGCGGCGCCTCGGAGAGCGCGAGCGCGCCCTCGACGAGCCAGTCGCGGTCGAGGTGCCCGACGATGTCGCCGATCTGCGCCGTGAGCGCGGTGCGATCGCGCGCGGCGGGCAGCAGGCCTCGCCCGCGGGCCGCGCGCGCCTGCCGTGCCTGCGACCACAAGATCAGCGAGGCGACGCCGACGGAGGCAGCGATGGCGGCGAACAGCAGCTCCAAGCCAGCCGAGCATAGCCGTGTTTGACCCACTTTGCCCCGTCGGACAGAATGCCGCTCGCGTGCGCGCGCTCGTGCTCCGACTCGGCCTCTCCGGCGCGCTCGCCGGCGCGCTCGCGGCCGCCTGCGAGCTGGCGTCGATCGCGCGCGGCGCGGCGACCTTCCTGCCGACCGGCCGGTCGCGGCTCCTCGGCTTCCTCGTCGGGCTCTACGGCGGCGCCGGCCTCCTTTGCGGGCTCGTGCTCGGGCTCCTCGCCTGGCTCATCGGCCGCGGCGACGTCGGGCGCGCGATCCGCGCGGGCCGCGATCCGACGCCGCCCGCGGGCGGCCGGGTCGTCGCCTACGCACTCCTCGCCGTCGGGACGCTCGCCGCGGTGGGGCTGGCGGCGCGCCCGATCGTCGAGTCGATCCTCGTCGCCTTCCACCACCGGCTCCTCATCGCGGCGGTCGCCGGCGCCGCGCTCGCGACGCTCGCGCTCGCCGGCGCCCTCGTCGCCGCCATCGCCGCGCCGCTCCTCTCGTACGCGACGCCGTTCGGCCCGCGCCTGCACCCGCGGCTGCGCGGCGCGCCGATCGCGGCGCTGCCCGCCGTCGTCGGCGCCTTCTACCTCGGCGCGGGCGCCGTCGCGGCGGACGTGCTCCTCCTCGAGCAGCGGCCGCGCATGACCCACGCGCTCCGCGCCGCCAACGCCGCGCTCGCCGCCCCGCCGCTGCTCCTCGTCGCGGCGCTGCTCGCGTGGGGGCTCTACCGCCTCACCGCCCGCACCGCGCTCGCGCGCGTGCGGCCGCGCTTCGCCCTGGTGCTCGGCGCGACCGTGGCGAAGCTCGCCGCGCCGCTCGCGATCGCCGCCGCCGCGACGTGGTCCACCACGCGCCAGCTCGACCTCCGGCCGTTCCTCACCGGCGCCGCGATCGTGCTCGCGCTCGTCGCGCTCGCCGGCGCCACGCGCCGCCCCGCCGGGCGGGCGCTCCTCGTGACCGCGCCGCTCTGCGCCGCGCTCCTCCTCGGCCTCGGCCGCGCGCCGCGCGTCCGCAAGGCGACCGCGCTCGCGGGCCTCGCGCCGCACCTCCTGCGCGGCATCCAGCTCGCGACCGACGTCGACCGCGACGGATTCTCGTCGGTGCTCGGCGGCGGCGACTGCGACGACCTCGATCCGCGGGTGCACCCCGGCGCGTTCGACTGGCCCGACGACGGCATCGACCAGGACTGCAACGGGCACGAGGCGACGCTCGCCGACCGCGCGCCGCGCCGCTACGCGCCGGTCCCCGACGCGGTGCCGCACGATCCGAACGTGCTCCTCCTCACGATCGACGCGCTCCGCGCCGATCACGTCTCCTCGTACGGCTACGAGCGCCGCACCACGCCGCGGCTCGACGACCTCGCGAAGGACGGCGTCCGCTTCGAGAACGCCTGGGCGCACGCGCCGTCGACGCGCTACTCGGTGCCCGCCATCCTCATCGGCCGCTACCCGTCGGCGATCCCGGTCAACAACGACCCGCGCGTGCACTGGCCGCCGCAGGTGCTGCCCGAGAACCGCCTCGTCTCGGAGATCCTGAAGGACCTCGGCTACCGCACCGCCGCGACCCTCAGCTACCACTACTTCGAGCCCGGCTGGGGCCTCGACCAGGGCTTCGACGACTACGACTACCACCTGTACACGCTGCACTCCGTCGGCGGCGATCCGGCCGCGACGAGCGGCAGCTCGGCGCGCGAGCTGGCCGACCTCGACGTGACCTGGCTGCGCGCCCACGCCGGCCAGCGCTTCTTCCTCTGGTCGCACTTCTACGACACGCACTTCCGCTTCGAACGGCATCCCGAGCTGCCCGAGAGCGACTTCGGCAGCGACGAGCTCGCGCTCTACGACGGTGAGATCCGCTACACCGATCACCACATCGGCCGCGTCTTCGACGAGCTGAAGGCGCTCGGCCTGTGGGACAAGACGATCATCATCGTCACCGCCGACCACGGCGACGGCTTCGGCGAGCACGGCATCCCCGCGTCGCGGCGGCACGGCTACCACCTGTACCGCACCGAGACGAAGGTGCCGATCCTCATCCGCGTGCCCGGGCTGCCGCCGCGGATCGTCGACACGCCGATCGGCCACGTCGATCTCCTGCCCACGCTGCTCAACCTCCTCCGCCGGCCCGAGCGCGACGAGCCGCAGCTCCTCGGCGAGAGCGCGCTCGCCGCGATGCTGGGCGACGAGTCCGCGCGCGACACGCGGCACGTCTACCAGGAGGTCTGGTACGAGGGGCCGACGTCGAAGAAGGCGCTCGCCACGCGCGCGTGGCACCTCATCCGCAACCTCGTGCCCGAGGACACGACCGAGCTCTACGACCTCGCCCACGATCCCGCCGAAGAGCACGACCTCTCCGGGTTCGGCGACGCCGTCGAGGCGCGGCTCGCCGGCGCGCTCGCCGAGATCACCGACGCGCTCGCGATCCCGCCCGGCTTCGCGGCCCGGATGAAGGACGCGGTCGGCCGCGCCGCGCCGCACCCGTCGCGCCCGCTCGACGATCGCATCGGCGACGCGCTGCGAGTCGTCGGCGCGGACGTCGCGCCGCCGCGCGCCCACGCGGGCGAGGCCGTCGACGTCGCGGTCCACCTCGAGGTGCTGCGGCCGATCGCCGCCGGCTGGATCCTGTTCACCCACGTCGTGGGCCCGGGCGGGCGGACGATGAACCTCGATCACGCGCCGCTCGAGGGGCTGCTCCCGCTCGACGCGCTCCGGCCCGGCACGTTCGTGCGCGATCCGATCCGCGTCGCGCTGCCGCCGGGCTGGCCGCGCGGCCCGGTGCGCGTGGAGCTCGGCCTGTACCGGCGCGGCGCGCGCGCGCCGGCGCGCGGCGCCCACAGCGCGGGCGACGCGGTCACCGTCGCGACGATCGAGGTCGAGTGACGACGGCACGCCCGCCGCGCGCCGCGCCGGAGCCGCCGTCCGTCGTCGCCGCGCTCCTGCGCGCCGCGCTGGTCGGCGCCTGCCTCGCCGCGATCGGCGTCACCGCGTGGGCGCTCGCGCTCCGGCTGCGCTACCCGTACGACCTCGAGTGGATGGAGGGCGGGATGCTCTGCCACGCGCTCCGCATCGCGCGCGGCCAGCCCCTCTACGGGCCGCCTTCGGTCGACTTCATCCCCTACCTCTACACGCCGCTCTACCCCTGGCTCCTCGCGAAGCTCGGCGGCGTCGAGGGGATCGGCTACCTCCTCGGCCGCACGATCTCGCTCCTGTCGCTCGGCGGCACCGCGCTGCTCGGCTACGTCTACGCGCGCCGCGCCGGCGGCTCCCGCGCGGCGGCGCTCCTCGTCCCCGCGCTGCTCGCGACCGCGTACGTCCCGACGGGCGCCTGGTACGACCTCGCGCGCCCCGACACGCTCTTCCTCTTCCTCGTCACCGCCGCGCTGCTGTGCGGGTTCTGGGGCCGCCGCCGGCCCGCCGCGATCGTCGGGGCGGGCCTGCTCATGGTGGCGGCGTTCTTCACCAAGCAGACCGCGTCGCCGTTCATGCTCGGGCTCGGGCTCGTGCTCCTCCCGCTCTCGTGGCGCGCGGCGCTGCTCTACGGCGCGACGCTGGCGGTCGTCGGGCTGCCGGCGCTCGGGTGGGCGAACCGATCCACCGACGGGTGGTTCTGGACCTACGTCTCCCGGCTCCACCGCATGCACGACTTCTACCCGCTGCGCGCGGCGGTCGGCTCGTCGGTGCGGCTGCTCCTGCTTCTCGGCCCCGCGGTGCTGCTCGTGCCGTGGGCGCTCGCGCGCCGGCGCAGCCCGGAGCTGCTCTTCGCGGTCGTGCTCGCGGCGCTCGGCGTCGCCGTCGCGGCGCTCGGCTACGGCACGCAGTGGGCGTTCACGAACGCGTTCATCCCCGGCGTCTTCTTCCCCGCGATCGCGATCGCGACCGCCGCCGGGCGCCTCACCGTCGGCGACGCGTCGGCGCGCCCGCCGCGCCTCCGCCCGATCGTGGTCTACCTCCTCATCGCGCCGACGCTCGTCCTGTCGACGGGGATCGCGCTGCCGTGGGCGCGCGCGCGGCTGCCGTTCGGCAAGACCATCGGCCTGCCCGACGACGAGCCGACCATGCGCCAGCTCCGCAGCTTCGTGCCCACCGCGCGGGACACCCAGGAGGGCGCCGCGCTGGTGCGGCGCCTCGCCGCCACGCCGGGCGAGGTGCTGGTGCCCTTCCACCCGTTCTACGCGCACCTCGCGGGCAAGCGGCCGTACCTCCACCGCATGGGCGTGATGGACGTCGGCCGCGCCGGCATGGGCGTGCCGCGCGGGCTCGGCGAGGCGATCGCCGAGCGGCGGTTCTCGCTCATCGTGATGGACGACAAGCTCGACGGCACGCAGCAGCAGTGGCCCGGCCTCGCGGCCAGCTACCACGTCACCGGTCGCGTCACCGGACCGCGGGCCTTCTCGGGCGCGCCGACGCGACCGCGCGATCTGTGGGAGCCGATCGCGCCGCCGGAGCCGAGCGATCCGGGCGACGAGCCCTGAGGCGCTACCGCGCGGACAACGTGAGCTTGTAGGCGAAGTCGCCCTCGATGCGCCCCGGGTCGAACGTGGGGACCGCGAAGAACCCGAGCTGGTGCTCGGCGTCGAGACCGGCGAGCGGGAGCCCGCCCGCGACCCCGAGCTGGCAACCCTCGGCGTTGTACCCCTGCCCCGTCATCTGCCCGGCGCTCGCGTCGAGGTCGACGGAGTCGAAGAGGCGCACGGGCCGCGTCGAATCGAAGTCGCCGTCGTTGCACGTCCCCTGGCCGTCCCAGAGCACCCGCGCCGACTGCCAGGGCGCTTGCGGCGTCGCGCGCTCGCTCAGCAGGAACCCCACCTGGGTCACGAAGTAGTCCACGTAGCCGCTCGCGTGGATCGAGGCCTTGAGGCCGCCTCCCGGCGGCGCGACCAGCCAGTCGCCGGTGACGGTCACGTCCGTGCCGTCGTCGGTGGCGCTCATCGATCCCTCGTACACGCCGCGGGCGGCGATCTGCACCACCCGCCTCGCCACGTAGTGGAGGTGGCGCTGCGCGATGCCGTCGGCCTTCTGGTCGGTCGAGCCCGGGACGTCGAGATCGCCGGCGGGGAGGTCCGACGCCGCCGAGCAGGCGGATGCGACGGCGACGAGAGCGAGGAGCGAGGTGCGCATGCCCACCTCCAGGTGCAAGGGCGTCGCCACCGGGAAGCCCTGCGCTTTCCACGATCTCCGACCGGATCGTCGAGGGTCTCCTGACTCCAGCGTCGGGTGCGGTGACCCGAGCGCAGGCGCGCGCGAACCGGGTACGATGCGCCCCGTGAAGCTCGCGCCGCTCCTGGCCACGGGCGTCTTCTTGATCGCGCTCCTCGAGAGCGCGGTCGGCCTCGTCGCGCCGCACCGGATCGCCAGCGACGCCGACTGGCGGGCCGCCGCCGCGTACGTGCGCGAGCGGCTGGCCGATCACGACCTCGTCGTCTTCGCGCCGCGGTGGGTCGATCAGGTGGGCCGCAGCCACCTCGGCGACCGCATGCCGGTGTCGATGGTCGCGCGCGCCGACGAGGCCGGCTTCGCGCGGATCTGGGAGCTGTCGATCCGCGGCGCGCGCGCGGAGGAGACGGCGGGCCTGCCCGTCGCCGAGGAGCGCGCCTTCGGCCGCGTCACCGTCCGCCGCGTCGATCGCCGCGCCGCGAGCATCGCCTACGACTTCACCGCCCGCTTCGCCGACGCGCGGGTGACCACGCGCCCACGCGCCGGCGGCGACGAACAGCCCTGCGCCGCCGACGGCGCGGCCCGTCGCTGCGGCGGCGCCCGCATCGAGCCGCGCGTGCTCGAGATCGACTACCGGCCGCGCCGCGGCCTGCTCGTCCCCGCCGCCGCGGGCGTGACGCACACCGTCGCCTACGACGACGTCCCGATGGGCACGCTCGTCGGCTACGTGGGCCTCCACGACTACTACGCGCGGAAGATGGCCGACGGCGTCGCGCTCTTCCGCGTGCGGGTCGACGAGACCCAGGCGGTGACGGTCCCGCTCCGCAACCCGGCGCGCGAGGGCGAGGGGTGGCAGCGCTTCGAGCTCGCGCTCGGCCCGGGCACGCACCGCGTCCGCTTCGAGATCGAGTCCGAGCAGCCGGCGTGGCGCCTGCCCGGCTTCCACGCCGAGGTGCGCGCGCCGTGAGCGTCACGACGGCCACGCCGGCCACGCCGACGGATCGTTCGCGGCGCCGCATCGCCACCGCCGTCTTCGCCGCGTCGCTGGCGCTGCTCCTCGCTGGGAGCCGCACGCAGGGCAACGTGCGCGACGAGGGCTACTACTTCGACGCCGCCGAGCAATACGCCGCCTGGTACGTCGACCTCGCCGACAACCTGGTCCACGGCCGGCCCGCTCGATCGTTCACCCGCGCGGCCATCGACCACGCGTTCTCGTACAACCACGAGCACCCGGCGCTCATGAAGACGCTGTTCGGGCTCTCGTGGCGGGTCTTCCACAAGTGCGAGTGCCCGACGCAGGCGGGCCGCCACCCGCTGACCTACCGCACGCGGCACGCCACGCTCGGCCTCCTCGACGAGGAGACGGCCTTCCGGTTGCCGACGATGGTGCTGTCGGCGGCGATGATCGCCCTCGTCTTCCTGCTGGGCGCGTCGATCTCGACCGGCGCCGGCCTCGCCGCGGCGGGCATGACGCTCTTCGCCGCGCGCCTCTTCTTCGACGCGCAGCTCGCCTGCTTCGACGCGCCGATCGCGGCCTTGTGGGTCGCGGTCGTCTACGGCTACTGGCGCGCCCGAGAGCACCGGCGCTGGGGGCCGCTGACCGGCGTCCTCTTCGGGCTCGCGCTCGCGACCAAGCACAACGCCTTCTTCATCCCGCCGGTGCTCGTCCTGCACTGGCTCGTCGTCGATCGCGCGGAGATCCTGGAGCGCCTCCGCGCGCGCCGGATCCCGCGCATCCCACCGTCGCTGTGGTGGATGGCGGGCCTCGGCCCCGTCGTGTACCTCGCCGCCTGGCCGTGGATGTGGTTCGACCTCCCGCACCGCTTCCGCGAGTACGTCGCGTTCCACGTGCACCACGTCTACTACAACTTCGAGTTCCTCGGCCGGAACTACAACAAGCCGCCGTTTCCCGCGTCGTTCGTCTTCGTGATGACGCTGCTCACCGTGCCGACGACGACGCTGCTGCTCGCCGCGGGCGGCTTCGTCGTGTGGACCCGCGACGTACGCCGCGGCGCGTGCCTCACCGCGCCGCGCTGCGGGCTCGGCACCCTCGTCGCGCTCAACGCGGCCGCGCCGATGCTCGTGCTCACCCTCACCGGCGCGCCGATCTTCGGGGCGACGAAGCACTTCCACGCGGCGATCCCGTTCCTCGCGCTCGCCGCGGCCTACGCCGTCGCGCGGCTCGTGCGCGCGCTGCCGCGCCTCGCCGTCGCGCTGCCGCTCGTCGCGGTCCTGCCCTCGGCGATCGACGCCTGGCGCGCGCACCCGTACGCGCTGTCGCACTACGTCGCGTTCGCCGGCGGCCCCGCCGGCGGCGCCTCGCTCGGGATGAACCGCCAGTTCTGGGGCTACGCGACGCGTGGGCTCCTGCCCTGGATCGACGCGCACGCGCCGAAGGACGCCCGCGTCTACTGGCACGACACGAACCAGTCCCAGCTCAACATGTACGTGCGGGCGCACCGCGCGCGGCCGGACCTGCAGAACAGCGGCATGGAGGAGCCGGGCGTGCAGGGCAGCCAGCTCGGCCTCGTCATCCACGAGAAGCACTTCTCGAAGTACGAGTACTGGTTCTGGGACTTTTACGGGACGACGCGGCCGAGCGTGGTGCTCACGCACGAGGACGTCCCCATCGTGACGCTGTACGAGCGGCCGCGTTGACCACATCCACGCAGGGTCGGCGCGTCCCGGCCTGAGGCCCGCTCCCCCACCCCGCACGATGCCTTTTCCAGGGCTTGTCGCCGTTTCGGCGAGGCACGACGGTTGCTCGAAGAAGACCCGGAGGATCCCCCCATGCGTCTCGTGCTCGCCCTCGTCGCCGCGCTCCTGGCCCTGCCCTCGGTCCCCGAGGCGCAGGCCTCGCCGCACGGCGTGTTCGCCCGCCACGGGAAGCGTCGGCACAAGCACAAGCGACACCGCAAGCACGCCCGGGCCAAGCATCGCAAGGCGCGTCGGAGCGTCGAGCTGTAGCCCGCGCGGCCGGATCGCTTCGCGCGAGCCCTTGGCTTATGCTCGCGCGCCTATCCCGCTCCGGCCATGTCCCGCAACGCCAAGCTCGCGCTCGCGATCTACGTCGCGCTCCTCGCCGCCTACGCCGGCACCGCCGGATCGCGTCTGCGCGCGCCATCGCAGGACACGCACTTCGTCTACCAGGCCAAGATGTTCCTCGAGCGGCGCCTCGACCTCGGTCGTCCGCCGCCGACGCAGAACGACTGGGCCGAGGTCGAGTACCTGACGCTCAAGGACGGTCGCCAGCTGGCGGGCACCTTCCTCCGCGCGCAGCCCGGCCGCTTCCACACCCTGTCCGGCAAGGTCGAGAGCATCCCCGACGGCGAGATCGCGTCGCGGTTCAAGAAGTACTTCGTCTCGTTCCCGCCGCTGCCGTCGGTGCTGATGCTGCCCGCGGTCGCCGTCTTCGGCCTGCGCACGAACGACGTCCTGTTCACGGTGCTGTTCGCGCCGCTCGGGCCGATGTTCCTGTTCCTCGTCCTTAGGCGCCTCTCGGCGCGGGGCAGCACGCAAAGGAGCGAGGCCGAGGACCTGTGGCTCACCGGCCTCTTCGCGCTCGGCACCGTCTACTTCTACTCGTCGGTGCTCGGGCAGGTCTGGTACACCGCGCACATCGTCGCCACCGCGCTCGCCGGCGGGTTCCTCCTCGCCTCGCTCGACGCGCGCGCGCCGCTCACCGCGGGCCTCCTCCTCGGCGCGCTCACGCTCACGCGGCCGCAGATGGGCTTCTTCGGCATCTTCTTCCTCTACGAGGCGTGGCGCCGCGGCCGGCTCACCCTCGGCACGCTCGTGCGCGTGGGCCTGCCGGTCGCCGTGCTCGGCATCGTCGGCGGCTGGTTCAACTGGGCGCGCTTCGGCTCGCCGACGCAGTTCGGCCACTTCTACCTGAACGTGCGCTGGACCGATCGCATCCAGCGCTACGGGCTCTTCAACTACGCCTTCCTCGCGCGCAACCTCTCCGCCGCGTTCGCGCTCACGCCGAAGCTCCTGCCGAAGGCGCCGTGGGTGCAGGTGAGCTGGCACGGCATGTCGATGCTCATCACGACGCCGGCGCTCCTCTACCTCCTCTGGCCGCGCGAAGGATCCACGGGCGGGATCCACCGCGCGCTGTGGGTGACGCTCGCGCCCATCGCGCTCCTCGGCCTCATGTACCAGAACGACGGCTGGGTGCAGTTCGGCTTCCGCTTCAGCATCGACTACCTGCTCCTGGCGGTGATGCTGCTCGCGGTCGGGGGGCGACCGATGACGCGGACGATGAAGGTCCTCATCCTCGTCGGCGTGGCGGTCAACCTCTTCGGCGCGATCACCTTCGGGCGCGCGTGGCACCTCTACGTCGACAGCTTCTTCCCGATCGCCCCAGGCGACCTTTAGAATCTGATACGCTCCGAAGAAGGGCGCGCATGAGCGAAGATCAGACGGCCACCCAGACCGGGCACTTCTACACCGACCAGAGCTCCGGCGCGCTGCGCGCCCGCCGCTACCGGATCCAGGTGGTCGCGGGACCGGACGCGGGCACGCACGTCGACATCGAGGACGGCACGGTGCTGATCGGCACCCACACCTCGACCGACCTCAAGCTCACCGACAAGGGCGTGTCGCGCTACCACCTCGAGCTGCAGCTGCAGCCGACGGGCCTGCGCATCACGGACCTCGACTCGACGAACGGGACGTTCCAGGCCGCGACGCGGATCGGGACCATCACGATCACGTCGGCGAGCAACGCCAAGCACCGGTTCCGGCTCGGCAACAACACCGAGATCGAGATCGCGCCGGCCGACGTGCCGATCCACGTCGCGGGGTACGGGACCGACGCCTTCGGGCGCGTGATCGGCGGCAGCCGCTTCATGCGCGAGCTCTTCGGCCTGCTCGCCAAGGTCGCGCCCACCGAGGCGACCGTGCTGCTCGAGGGCGAGACCGGCACGGGCAAGGAGCTGCTGGCCGAGGCGATCCACCAGCACTCGTCGCGCAAGGGCGGGCCCTACGTCGTCGTCGACTGCGGCGCGCTGCCGAAGGATCTCATCGGCTCGGAGCTGTTCGGCCACGTGCGCGGCGCGTTCACCGGCGCGGTCGCGAACAAGCGCGGGCTCATCGAGGAGGCGGAGGCCGGGACCCTCTTCCTCGACGAGATCGGCGAGCTCCCGCTCGAGCTCCAGCCGCAGCTGCTCCGCGCGCTCGAGAAGCGCGAGGTGCGCCCGATCGGCGAGCTGCGCGCGAAGAAGGTGAACATCCGCGTGATCGCGGCGACGCACCGCAGCCTCGCCGACATGGTGAAGGCCGGGACCTTCCGCGAAGATCTCTACTTCCGCCTCGCGGTGGTGCGCGCGCCGGTGCCGCCGCTGCGCCGCCACAAGGAGGACATCCCGCTCCTCGTGCGCGCATTCGTGCGCGAGCTCAAGCGCGACGACTTCTCGCTCTCGCCCGACGTGCTCGCGCAGCTCATGGCGCACGACTGGCCTGGGAACGTCCGCGAGCTGCGCAACGTGGTGGAGCGCGGGCTCTCGCTCGAGGGCGGCGCGTTCGAGCTCAGCAACCCCGAGGACGTCGGCGCCTCGACCGCCGACTCGGGCGCGGGTCAGCGCGGCCCGATGTCGAAGGAGCTCCTCGACATGTCCTTCAAGGACGCGAAGGGCCTCCTCACCGAGTCCTTCGAGCGCGAGTACCTCACGCACCTCCTCAAGCGACACAACGGCAACATCTCCCGCGCGGCGCTCGAGGCCGGCATCGATCGCAACTACATCCACCGGCTGGTGAAGAAATATAATTTGCCCGTCGATCGCGGGTAGCCCGAGATCGCCCGCGTCGGCCGGAGGCGCGCGGGGTTCCCTTCCGCGCGGACGCTCGCTGGCTCGCTCCAGGCAGGCCTTAGCAACGCGGCGCAGACGCCGCGAGCAGGCCTGCAGGCCGCGCTTCAGGGACCCCGCGACCTCCGTCCGACCCAACCGCTCACCAGCCTGGGACAACGGAAGCTTTCGGAGGCAAAACCGCGACCTTTGAACAACCATCTCCGTCGACCTTCGTCGACGGAGACGGTTTGGCCCCGGCTTCTCCTAAACAAATTGTGGCGAGGCGAGCACCGCGGTGGGGGTGACGTCGTGGGCTGGGGTCGTCGCTGAAGCGCGCCTCGCGGCTAGCTCGCCCACTTGCCGCAGACGACGCAGTTGTCCTTCTTGCTGCCGAAGCCGCAGCAGTCGCCGACGTAGGCCATCTGCCGGTTCGAGCCGATCCACTTGCCGCAGCGGCAGCAGTTGTCCTTCTTGTTGCCGAAGCCGTGGTCGCCGCAGAGCCGCGCGGGATGCCGGGCGCTGCTGCCCATCCACTTGCCGCACTTCGCGCAGTCGTCCTTCTTGCTGCCGAATCCGCAGTCGCCGCAGAGCATCGCCTGGTAGTGCTCGGCGCGCGCGAGCCTTGGGAACGCCGCGATCCCGACGGGGAGCGCGAACAGGGAGAAGAGCATCTTACGTCGCGTGATCTGCGCCATGGGGATCCTCCAGCGCCCCAGCTTACGCGCGGCGCGACGTACGCTTCCGCTAGAAGCGCAGCGCGAGGCTCACCGTGCCCGGCGGGAGCGTGCCGCTCGGGCCGCCGCGCGACAGGCCGAGCCCCAGCCCGAGGCCGAGCCCCAGCCCCAGCACGCCGACCGCGATCGGCGTCCACAGGTACCAGCGCTTCCAGATCGCTCGCCGCGGCGCGGGCGGCGGCGGGGCGACGACCCGCGGCGGCGCTTCGACGACCGCGGGCGGCGCGTGCGTCGCGCGCACGTCGTCGATGAAGTCCCGTTGCCGCGGCGACAGGCTCGGGTCGTCGATCGGCCGCGCCGGCGCGATCGCGAACAGACGATCGAGCGCCTCGCGCGCGAGGCCGCGCTGGTTGAGCACGAGCCACGCGAGGCCGATCCGCTCCCAGGCGCGCGCGCGCTCGTCGGGCGTCGCGCGCTCGTCGCGCGTCACGCGCTCGGCCACCTCGGCGGCACCGCGGTAATCGAGATCCGCGTAGCGCCGGTCGGCCTCGCCGAGCACGTCGGCGACCGGCGACTCGTCGCCGCGCGCCCCCGCCGCTCCGCCGAGCACGAGCACCGCGAGCACGATCGCGCGGGCGATCACGGAGCGCCCCCGAGCGTCCAGGCGGCGACGCCGGTCGCGGTCGCGACCGCCAGATCCGCGACGCCGTCACCGTCGAGGTCGGCGATCGCGCCCGCGCTCGCGGGCAGCGCGCCGATCGTCCCGGCGGCGACGAGCGCACCCTGCGCGACGCGGAGCCGCAAAGGCGGCTGCGTGTCCCCGAGGACGATCACCTCGTCGGCGCAGTCGCCATCGAGATCGCCGACGAGGATCGCCGCGACGTTCGCGTCGATCGCCGGCGGCCCCTTCGGAAGGAGCGACGTGCGATCCACGAACGCGCCGCCTTGGTTCTCGAAGAGTCGCAACCCCGTCGCGCCGCCGCGGACCGCGACCAGCACGTCGAGATCGCCGTCCCCGTCGAGATCGATCAACACCACGCCGGTCACCGCACCCGAGTCGGGCGAGGGCGCCGGAAAGGGAGTCGGATCTATCCGTAGCCGGCCGTGCCCATCGCCATGGAACCAGCGCAGCGGCCCCTGCGGGAACCCCACCACCGCGTCGAGCGCGCCGTCACCATCGAGGTCGCCGAGCGCGATCGCCCGACCCTGGGTCGGCTGCACGTCGAACGCGCCGCCGAGCTCGCCGAAACCGCCTCCCGACGCGCTCGCCAACAGCACCGTCCCGCCCTCGTCGCCGACGGTCGCGAGGTCCGCGCGGCCATCGCCGTCGAGGTCGCCGAGCGCGAGCGCCGACGCCGGCGGCACCGCGGCGATCCGCGCCGGATCGGCGACGAGGCCGCCATCCGCCGCGGCGGGCCACACCTCCGGCGTGCGACCCGTCGCCGCCACGATCAGGTCATCGCCGCAGTCGCCATCGACGTCGAGCGCGGCGAGCGCTTGCACCGCCCCGCCGGCGCCGGCCAGCGCGACCGACGCACCCACGGCGCCCGTCGGTCCGAAGGCCTGACGCGCGCCGGCGCCCTTTTGCGCCACGACGAGCGTCGCGCCGCCCGCGGCCTCCGCGCCGGTGCGCACGATCGCGACGCGCGCCCCGCCGCCGCTCGGGAGCTCGCCGAGCAAGCGAGGCGCGCCGGTGGTGCGCGCCGCGCAGCGCACCAGCTCGACGGGGATCCGCGCGTCCCCGTGCGCGAACGCGGTCGCGTCGAGCGCCTGGACGCTCGCGGCGACCCGCAACCCGCGGTCGATCCCATCGAGCCGCACCGTCGCGGAGGCGCGCCCGTCGGCGCGCACGCCGAGCGTCTGCGGCAGCGGGAACGTCGCCGCGTCGTAGCGACGGCCGAAGCGACGCTGCCCGTCGGCGCCGAGGCTCACGCAGTACCCGCCGAGCTGCGCGCGGAGGCTCGGCTCGGCATCGAGGGCGAGCACCACGCCCGGCACGTCGCAGCCGGCGAGCACGGCCGCGGCGCCGACCATCACCACCAGACGACCCAGACGACCCAGACGACAATGACGAGTAATGAACGTAAGCCAGCCCATAGGACGCCTTCGGACGCCACCGCGCTCAACCGGCGCAATAGGAGCTTAACGAAAAAGTCGCCCCGGTTTCCTTCTGTTCTCGAGGAGAAAAGGGTAGTACTGTCAAGGTCGGAGGTTTCTCGAATGAAGCTCTTCGGGGGGGGAAAGCCAGGCAAGGAAGAGGGGAAGGGTGGCCGAGACGAGGAGGCGGGGTACTTCGACTCGCCGACGGAGAACGTCTCCCTCGCCGCACCGCCGCCGAAGGTGGTCGTGATGCAGGCCGAAGAGCCTCCGCCGCGACCGAGCTTCGGCATCGACAACGCGATCCAGCTCATGCGGTCCTTGCCGCTCGACAAGAACCCGGAGCTCGTCGTGCAGGTCATCAAGACCACGCTCGAGTCGATGCGGGTCAAGGTCGCCGACATCCTCAAGGACGCCGGCGCCAAGCTCGGCGATCTCGAGCAGCGCGTCGAGCTCCTGTCGAAGGAGATCAAGGACTACGAGAAGGAGATCGCGCAGCGCAAGGAGCAGATCCAGAAGCTCGAGGCCGATCACGCGGAGACCTCGTCGGTGAAGAGCCGTCTCGAGCAGGCGGAGAAGGGCGCGAGCAGCGACAAGTCGCAGGCCAAGACCGGATCCTGATGGCAGAGCCTACGACGCAGGCCGCCGCCAAGCGCGAGCGTGAAGGCACGACCAACTCCGCCGCCGACCGCCGGCGCGGCCACGACGCGATGTTGCGGCACCGCATCCTCGTCGTCTCGAGCGAAGCGAACATGCGCCGGGCGCTGAAGCGCCTCATGACCGCCACCGGCGCGGTGACCGAGTTCGTGAACGACGTGTCCACCCTGCCGATGGACCCGCCGAGCCTCCTCGCGGTCGACCTGCGCAGCTCGAGCGCGCCGAAGCTCAAGGACCTCGAGAAGGTCTTCCCCGACGTGCGGCTCCTGTGCATCGTCGGCGCGCAGGACTACGGCCAGATGGTCGAGTGCCTGCGCCTGCCCCGCTGCGGCAGCGTCATCACCTACGACGACGGCTTCGAGCCCGAAGACTTCATCATCACCGTCACGAAGCTCCTGCACGGCCAGGTCTTCGGCCTGCAGAAGTACTTCCCGTGGGGCGTCACGCTCTACAACATGGAGATCTCCTCCTACGAGGAGAAGGCCCGCGCCCTCGACGTGCTCAACGCCTACGCCGAGCTCGCCGGCGCGCGCGGCCCGGTCCGAGACCGCATGGCGCTCGTGGCCGAAGAGCTCATCATGAACGCGCTGTACCACGCGCCCGTCGACGACGCGGGCGTGCGCCTCTACGAGCAGATGCCGCGCAAGGAGCTCGCGAGGATGACGTTTTCGCGCAAGGTGAAGATCACCTGCGCGTCGAACGGGCAGCACTTCGCGCTCGCGGTGGCCGACAGCTACGGGTCCCTCGAGAAGGACACCGTCGTGAAGTTCCTGGCGAAGGGCACGCAGAAGGCGCTCGAGCCCGAGCAGCGTGAGTCGGGCGCGGGCCTCGGGCTCGTCACCGGCCTCAAGAACGCCTCGAAGCTGGTCTTCAACCTCGCGCCGGGCATCGGCACCGAGGTGATCGCGCTCTTCGATCTCGACCTCCTCGCCAAGGGCCGCGCGGGCGTGCGCTCGGTGCACGTCTTCACCGAGCGCCGCAAGCAGGCTTCGGCGGCGCTCGCCCCGCCGAGCCGCGCCACCCCCGGCACCGCGCCGCTCGTGGTCGGCGCGCTCGCGATCGTCATCGTCATCTTCGGGATCGTGGGCGTCGTGAAGAAGCTCAACGAGCCACCGCCGCCCGACATCCGCGCCGAGGTGCCGCTCCGCGACGGTGAGACGCGCGCGGTCCCGCTGCGGCTCGGCGCCTCCGACGTCCGCTTGCGGCTCGAGCGCCACGGCAACAAGGTCACGCTCACGACCGAGAAGTAGCCGGGCCGTCGATTAGCGCCTCTAAAGGGGCGTGGTAGGATGAACCCCGCGGATGGCTGAGGGGGTAGCCTTCGGGAACTACCGCCTGCTGCGTCGCTTGGCGCGGGGCGGCATGGCCGAGGTGTTCCTCGCGCGCCAGCAGGGCGTCGAAGGGTTCGAGCGACGGGTCGCCATCAAGCGGATCCTCCCGCACCTCTCCGACTCCGTCGAGTTCCGCACCATGTTCCTCGACGAGGCGCGCCTGGCCGCGCAGCTCTCGCACCCGAACATCATCCACATCTACGACTTCGGGAAGGTCGACGACTACTACTTCATCGCGATGGAGTACGTGGAGGGCGTCGATCTCGGGCGCCTCATCAAGCAGGCGCGCACCTCGCCCGTCCCCTTCGAGCTCATCGCGAAGATCCTCGCCGACATCTGCGCGGGCCTGCACTACGCGCACAACATCACCGACGACGCCGGCAAGCGGCTGAACGTCGTCCACCGCGACGTGACGCCGCAGAACGTCCTCGTCACCTACGACGGGGTGGTGAAGGTCGTCGACTTCGGCATCGCGAAGGCGACCTGGCAGGCGAGCCGGACGCGGCCCGGCGTGGTGAAGGGCAAGTACGCGTACATGTCTCCGGAGCAGGTCGAGGGCCGCTCGCTCGACGCGCGCTCCGACATCTTCTCCGTCGGGATCTGCGCGTACGAGCTCATGACCGGCGTGCCGCTCTACCGGCGCGACAACGTCACCGAGGCGATGAAGGAGATCCGCGACGGCAAGCCCGTCCACCCCGAGCAGCACCGCAGCGGCGTGCCGCACGAGATCATGTCCGTCCTCAAGAAGGCGCTCTCGACGGCGCGCGACGATCGGTACGCCAGCGCCGCCGCGATGCAGCTCGACCTCGAGCGCTACCTCAAGGGCGCCGCGGGCCTCGCCACGCCGCAGCTCATCGGCGACTTCCTGCGCCGCGAGGCGCCGCAACAGCCGCAGGGCGAGCTCCTCATCGAGGGGAAGGACGGCGAACCGGTCGCGGCGCCGAGACCGTCGACGCCCGAGCCGCCGCGCGTGGCCTCCGGCATCGCGGTGAAGGGCGGCACCGCCCCGATCTCGAACATCAAGGAGCAGCTGCCCGCCTACGACGGCGCCGGGCCGCTCTTGTCGGCGTCCGCCGCGCCGCAGCCGGCCGAGCCGGCGCTCGTCACCGAGGATCTCACCACGCCCGGCAAGCACGTCCGCTCCGTCGCCCAGGCGGGGCGCAGCCCGGCGCCGACGGGGGCGCAGCCGCCGCCCGCGGCGCCCGCGGCTGGCTTCGGCGACGCCGGGGACGACGAGCTCACGCGCAAGGATGATCGCGCGCCCGAGGCTCGGGCCGCGATGCGCACGCCGTCGGTGGGCGAGCGGCCGGTCTCGGGTCAGAACGTCGGCGGCAGCGGCCAGTCGGGGCAGATCGCCCGCCCCGGCAAGAGCCTCTCCGGCACGCCGCTCGGCAGCTTTCCGTCGGACGCCGAGGCCGCGCGGCCGCTCCTGTCACCCGATCCGACCGCGATGACGGAGACCCCCCCCGTGCGGTCGGGCGCGCGCGGCTGGCTCCTGGCGCTCCTCGCGATCGCCGCGCTCGCCGGCGCCGGCTGGATCGTGCGCGCGCACGTCCTCCGCTTCGCCGCGCGCTTCGCGCACACGAGCGCGCCCGATCTGCGCCCGCCGACGCCCGCGCCCGAGCGCCCCGCGACGTCGCCACGGACCGATGCGCCGGATCGACCCGCGACCGATCCGACGCCGAAGGTGATCACCACCGCGCTGCCGGTGCAGACGTCGGCGACGATCGCCATCTACACGCGACCGAGCGGCGCGAAGGTCTTCATCGACGGGCAGGCGATCGAGGCGCTCACGCCGATCCGCATGCAGCCCGTCACCGCCGGTCCGCACTACCTCGTGATCGAGCGCACCGGGTACCAGCCGCGCGAGCTCGACGTCTCGCTCAAGCCGGGCGCGAACCCGCCGCTCAACCTCGACCTCCTCGAGGAGCGCTCGCTGCAGCCGGGCCCGACGCCGTCGTCGTCGAAGCGGAAGGGCGCGCACGCGACCGGCAGCGGCTTCCTCACCGCGAAGACCGTGCCGTGGTCGCGCGCCTACGACGGCGCGCAGCTCCTCGGCGAGACGCCGATCGTGAACGTCCCGCTCGGCGCGGGGCCGCACGTGATCTCGTTCCAGAACCCCGACCACGCGCCGGTGAAGAAGAAGATCGTCATCCGCGTCGGCGAGGAGACCAAGCTCAACTTCTCCCTGACCGAGCCGTAGCGTCTATTAGGGGGGGACGTTCCCGTCCCCCCTCGTCGGGCGGAGCCCGCCGAGCCTCCCCCCACCGCGCGTTGCTCGCGCGATGAGGCTTCAATCACCGAGGTGCGTCAGCGTGTCGCCGCGTTCGCCCGCGACGTCGCGCTCGAGGTAGGCGCGTCGGGCGCGCCGCGCGTCGACGTCCTCGCCCGGGTGCAGCGCGAGGGCGCGCATGAGCTTTACGAGCGCGGCCTCGATCGTCATGTCGCCGCCGCCGATCGCGCCCGCCTCGGCGAGCGCCGCGCCGTTCTCGTAGCGCGCAAGGTCGATGGTCCCCGACTGCGCCTGCGTCGCGACGAGCACGTCGACGCCACGCTCGACGAGCCGGCCCACCGCGCGCGCGACCGACCGCGCGCGCGACGGCGCGGTGCCGACGCCGAACGCGGCCAGCACGAGCCCGCGCAGCCCGTCTCCGATGCGCTCGACCGCGGCCGGGTCGAGGCCGGGCGTCACCCAGACCGCCGCCACGCGGTCGTCGAAGCGCGCGTCGACCGCGAACGGCGCGACCGGACGCCGCACGTGCGGCGCGACGACGACGTCGAGCCCGAGGCGCGCGAGCGGCGGGCAGCTGGGCGAGGCGAAGGCGCCGTACGCCCAGGCGTCGCCCTTGCGCGCGCGGTTGCCGCGCAGGAGCTGTCCATCGAACGCGATGCCGACCTCGGGCACGTCGCGGCGCGCGAGGTCGACCGCGTCGACGAGGTTGCGCCGCGCGTCCGAGCGCACCTGCCCGAGCGGTCGCTGCGAGCCGGTGAGGATCACCGGACGATCGAGCCCCACCAGCGCGAACGACAGCGCCGCGGCGGTGTACGCCATCGTGTCGGTGCCGTGGACCACGACCACGCCGTCGTGCGTCGTCCGCGCGGCCGCGATCTCGGTGGCGAGCGCGCCCCACTCCTCGGGACCCACGTCGGACGAGTCGAGGTTGCAGAGGATCCGGGTGTCGATCGACGCGAGCTGCGCGAGCTCCGGGACCCGCTCGACCAGCGCCTGCGCGTAGGTGTCGGGGCTGAGCGGCATCGGGCGCTCCCCGCTCATGCCGAGCGTGCCGCCGGTGTGCAGGACGAGGACGCGGCGCACGGAGCCGAGACCCCGACGATTAGCGCGCCGGCGGCGGGGGCGCCATGCCACCCCCACCCTGCGGACGACGGCCCGGCGGCGGCGCG
>FTFF01001362.1_pt1 | contig 21774 bp, 22 predicted proteins | sample 1640361 | NCBI WGS metagenome assembly FTFF01 (sample SAMEA3914816, study PRJEB12502) | metagenome | biome: forest; material: soil | place: USA | collected 2011-09-16 | depth 0.3 m | reverse complement strand
GTCATCGGCTTCGCCGACGACTACCTCAAGCTGACGCGCAGCAAGGCGGGCCTGTCGGGGCGGCTCAAGCTGGCCGGGCAGTTCGCGATCGCGATCGCGGCCGTCGTCTACATCTACAGCTCGGACATCTTCGACAGCGAGATCCGCTACCGCCTCGCGCTGCCGATGGTGGCCTTCGACCGGCACGCGATCACGCTCTGGCCGTGGCTGTACGGGCTCCTCGCCGTCTTCGTCATCGTCGGATCGTCGAACGCGGTCAACATCACCGACGGGCTGGACGGCCTGGCGATCGGTCCGACGATCATCGCCGCCGCCACGTTCCTCATCCTCGCGTACGGCGGCGGGCAGGTGATCTCCGGCTTCAACATCGCCGAGTACCTGAAGATCCCCTTCATCCGCGGATCCGGCGAGCTCGCCATCTTCTGCGGCTCGATGGTCGGCGCCGGCATCGGGTTCCTCTGGTACAACACCTACCCCGCGGCGGTCTTCATGGGCGACGTGGGCGCGCTCGCGCTCGGCGGCGCGCTCGGGATGCTCGCGGTGCTGACGAAGAACGAGTTCACGCTCGTCATCCTCGGTGGGGTGTTCGTCGTCGAGATCCTGAGCGTCATGGTGCAGGTGGTCTCGTTCAAGCTCACCGGCAAGCGGGTCTTCAAGATGGCGCCGTTGCACCACCACTTCGAGCTCAAGGGCTGGCCCGAGCCGAAGGTCATCGTGCGCTTCTGGATCGTCGCCTTCATGCTCGCGATGATCTCACTCGCCACCCTCAAGGTCCGATGATCGCGGCGGACGCGAAGCCGATCGTCGTCGTCGGCGCGGGCAAGACCGGGCTCGCCGTCGCGCGTCACCTGGCGCGTCGCGGCGAGCGCGTGGTCCTGAGCGACCGGCGCGACGCCCAAGCGCTCGGCGAGGCGCGCGCCACGCTGGAGCGGGAGCTGGGCGGCGCCGCCGGCCTCGTCGTCTGGGAGACGGGCGGGCACCGCGAGGAGACGCTGCGCGGCGCGTCGCTCATCGTGCTGTCGCCCGGCGTGCCGCCGCTCCCGGCGGTCGCGACGGCGAGGGCGGCGGGCGTGCCGGTCACCGGCGAGCTCGAGCTCGCGGCGCGCGCGATCGACGCGCCGATCGTCGGGGTCACCGGGACGAACGGCAAGTCGACGGTGACCGCGCTCGCCGGCGCGATGGCGAAGGCGACGGGGCGCGCGACGTTCGTCGGCGGAAACCTCGGCACGCCGCTCGTCGACGCCGTCGGCACCGACGCCGCGACGGTCGACGGCCTCTGCGTCGTCGAGATGTCGAGCTACCAGCTCGAGACGGTCGAGCGGCTGCGGCCGCGCGCGGCGGCGCTCCTCAACCTCACACCCGATCACCTCGACCGCTACGGCGATCTCGCCGCCTACGGCGCCGCCAAGACGAAGATCGCCGCGCGCATGGGCGCCGGCGACGCGCTCGTGGTGAACGGCGACGATCCCGAGGTCGCGCGCGCTCTCGACGTCTGGGCGCGGCGCCGCTTCGGCGATCACGCGGCGAGCCCGCTGCGTGGCCCCAACGTGTACCGCTTCGTGCGCGATCCCGATCCGCACGGCCGTCGGCTCGCCTACTGCGACGGCGGCGACTACGTCCTCCGCCTCGACTGGGGTGAGGAGCGCTACCCGCAGGCGCTGAGTCAGCTCGTCGGCAACCACAACAAGGCCAACGTGCTCGCCGCGCTGCTCTTGCTCCGCGCGTCGAACCTCGCCTCGCCGGGCGCGGTGCGCGACGGGCTGGGCGGGTTCCGCGCGCTGCCGCACCGCATGGAGCTCGTCGCCGAGCGCGGCGGGGTTCGCTTCTACGACGACTCGAAGGCGACCAACGTCGACTCGGTCGTCGCGGGCCTCGATGGCTTCCCGACGCCGTTCTCGCTCATCGCCGGCGGACGCGACAAGGGCGGCTCGTACGCGCCGCTGGTGGTGGCGCTGGGCGCGGCGACGTGCCGCGGCGTGGTCGCGATCGGCGAGGCCGCGCCGCTCATCGAGGCCGCGCTGCGCGGCAGCGGCGTCGCGTGCGAGCGCGCGGCCGACCTGCCGGCGGCGGTCGCGCAGGCGCGCGCCCGCGTCGCCGCCGGCGAGGCCGTCGTGCTCTCGCCCGCATGCAGCTCCTTCGACATGTTCCGCGACTACGAGCACCGGGGCGAGGTCTTCCGCGCGGCCGCCGAGGCGCAGCGATGAGGGAGGCGACCCGCACGATCCCCGACGCGCGCGGCGAGGCGACGCCGACGATCGTCACCCTCGGCCTGCCGAAGGCGCCCTTCCTGCCGGAGCCCCGCCTCGCGCCGACGACGCTGCCGCCGCCGGACGCGATCCTTTTCGCCGCCGTGCTGGGGCTCGTCGGCTTCGGCGTCGTGATGGTCTACTCTGCCTCGGCCGTCTACGCGACGCAGAAGTTCGGCGCCGCGACGTACTTCCTCCGCCGCGATCTCCTGTGGGCGGGGCTCGGGCTCGTGGCGATGACGATCTCGGTCCGCACCGACTACGGCGCGTGGCGCCGGCTCTGCTACCCGCTCCTCGGCGCGTCGATCGCCTTGCTCGGCGCCGTGCTGGTCGTCGGCGCGCGCATCAACGGCGCGCGGCGTTGGTTCCACGTGGGTCCGCTGTCGTTCCAGCCGGCCGAGCTGGCCAAGCTCGCGCTCGTCGTGTACCTGGCGTACTCGCTCGCCAAGAAGGCCGAGAAGGTCCGCTCCTTCACCGTCGGGTTCGTGCCGCACATGATCGTCTGCGGTCTGATGATGCTGCTGCTGCTCAAGCAGCCCAACCTCGGGACCGCGGTGATCCTCGGGCTCACCACGCTCCTGCTCCTCTTCGTCGCGGGCGCGAAGCTCAGCTACATCGTCATCGCGTTCCTGGGCGCGGCGCCGGTCGTGTACCAGGCCATCGTCGGCACGCCGTGGCGGATGCGCCGCATGCTCGCGTACCTCGATCCCTGGCACTACCGCTACGACGTCGGCTACCAGGTCACCGAGTCGCTGATCTCGGTGGGCTCGGGCGGCGTTCGCGGCCTCGGCCTCGGCGATGGCCGACAGAAGCTCTTCTTCCTGCCCGAGGCGCACACCGACTACATCATGGCCATCGTCGGCGAGGAGCTCGGCCTCGTCGGCATCGTGTCGATCGCGAGCGTCTTCGCGGTCATCGTCTGGCGGGGCGCGCGCGCCGCCCTGCGCGCCCGCGACCCCTTCGGCTGCTACATGGCGTTCGGCATCACCGCGATGTTCGGGCTGCAGGCGATCGTGAACATCAGCGTGGTGCTCGGCGCGCTCCCCACCATGGGGCTGCCGCTCCCGTTCGTGTCGTTCGGCGGCTCGACGCTCGTGGTCGACCTCTTCGCGATCGGCGTCCTGCTCGACATCTCGCGCGGCGCCGATCCGCGCGCGCGCCGGTCCTCGCTCACGGTGCGGCCGTCGATCAAGATCGTGAGCGGCAACCGCAAGCGGCCAGGCGGCGGGCGGCGCATCACCGTCGAGGTCTGACGTGAGGGTCGTCGTTGCCGGCGGCGGCACGGGCGGGCACCTGTTCCCGGGGATCGCGCTGGCGGAGGAGCTCCGCGCGCGCGGGCACGAAGTGATCTTCGTCGGCACGGCGCGCGGGATCGAGGCGCGGGTGCTGCCCGCCGAGGGGTGGCCGCTCGAGCTCATCGACGTCGAGGGGCTGAAGGGCCGCGGCGCGGGCGGCCTCCTGCGCGGCCTCGGTCGCGTGCCGCGCGCTCTCGCCCAGTCGGGGACGATCCTCGCGCGCCTCGCGCCGTCGCTGGTCGTCGGCGTGGGCGGCTATGCCTCGGGCCCGGTGGTGCTGCGGGCGGCGATGCGGCGGATCCCGACGGCGATCCTCGAGCAGAACTCCGTGCCTGGCTTCACCAACCGCCTCCTCGGCCGCGTCGTGCGGCGGGTCTGCGGCGCGTTCCCCGGGGCGGCGCGCTACTTCCCGGCGCAGAAGTACCGCTTGCTCGGCAACCCGGTTCGGATGAAGGTCAGGGCCGCCATGGCCGCTCCCCAGACCTCCGCGCCCCGCGGGCTGCTCGTCGTCGGCGGCTCGCAAGGCGCCCATGCCGTCAACGAGCTCGTCGCCGGCGCGCTCGAGCGCCTCCGCGCCCGCGGCGTGACGCTCCCCGTGGTGCACCAGACCGGCGCGGCGGATCGCGATGGGCTCGTCGAGCGCTACGCCGCCGCCGGCCTCGAGGTCGACGTGCGCGCGTTCATCGACGACATGGCCGGCGCGTACGGCGCGGCGCGGCTGGTCGTCGCGCGCGCCGGCGCCTCCACCCTCGCCGAGCTGACGGCGCTCGGCGTCCCGTCGCTGCTCATCCCGCTGCCGACCGCGGCCGACGATCACCAGACCGCCAACGCCCGCGACCTCGAGGCGGCGGGCGCGGCGAGGATCCTCGCGCAGCGCGAGGCGACGCCGGAGTCGCTCGCGGACGCGCTCTCGGCGCTCCTCGCGGACGACGCCGCGCTCGCCGCGATGGCCGCGGCCGCGCGCTCCCTCGGCCGCCCCGACGCGCACCGCGAGATCGCCGACGCGCTCCTCGATCTGGTGGCGTGATGTTCGCCGGGCGCGACACGCGCATCCACTTCGTGGGGATCGGCGGGATCGGCATGTCGGGCATCGCCGAGGTGCTCCTCACGCTCGGCTACCGCGTCTCGGGGAGCGACCTCAAGGAGTCGGAGGCGACGCGCCGGCTCGTGTCGCTCGGCGCGCAGGTCTGGTACGGGCACGAGGCGGGGCACGTCGGCGAGAGCGACGTGGTCGTGATCTCGTCGGCCGTGCGCCCGACGAACCCCGAGGTCGTCGCCGCGCGGCAGCGCAGCGTGCCGGTGATCCCGCGCGCGGAGATGCTGGCCGAGCTGATGCGGCTCAAGTACGGCGTCGCGGTCGCCGGCTCGCACGGCAAGACCACGACGACGTCCCTCGTCGCGACCGTGCTGCGCCACGCCGGGCTCGACCCGACCGCGGTCGTGGGCGGCCGGCTCCCGCAGCTCGGCTCGAACGCGCGGCTGGGCCAGGGCGAGATCCTCGTCGCCGAGGCGGACGAGTCGGACGGCTCGTTCATGAAGCTCGCGCCCGCCGTCGCGATCGTCACCAACATCGATCCGGAGCACCTCGATCACTACGGCTCGATGGACGCGCTCAAGCAGACGTTCGTCGAGTTCATCAACAAGGTGCCGTTCTACGGGCTCGCGGTCCTCTGCGTCGATCACCCGACGGTGCAGGCGCTCCTGCCTCAGGTCGACAAGCGCTACGTGACGTATGGGCTCGCGCCGCTCGCCACCTACCGCGCGGCCGACCTCGCCTTCTCGGCGCTGCAGTCGAGCTTCACCGCCGTCTCGCGCGGGCGGGAGCTCGGGCGCGTGGTGCTGCCGATGCCCGGCCGGCACAACGTGCTCAACGCGCTCGCCGTGCTCGCCGTCGCGGAGTTCCTCGGCGTCGGCTTCGACGTCTATCGTGAGGCGCTCGCCACCTTCCAGGGCGTCGGCCGGCGCTTCACCGTGCGCGGCGAGGCGCGCGGCGTGATGGTCGTCGACGACTACGGACACCACCCGGCGGAGGTGCGGGCGACGCTCGAAGGGGCGCGCGCGGGGTTCCGCGACCGCCGCATCGTCGTCGCGTTCCAGCCGCATCGCTACACCCGCACGCGCGATCTGCTCGCCGAGTTCGCCTGCGCGTTCAACGAGGCGGATCTCGTCTACGTGTGCGACGTCTACGCGGCGGGCGAGGAGCCGATCCCCGGCGCGACCAGCGAGCGCCTGGTCGCGGAGATGCGCGCGTCGGGCCACCCCGGCGCGGTGCACGTGGGGCGCCGCGCCGACGCGGCGGCGGCGATCGTGCCCGAGCTGCGCGACGGCGACATCGTCATCACGCTCGGCGCCGGCGACGTCTGGCAGGTGGGCGAGGAGATCCTGAAGGCCCGCGCATGAGCGTCCTTGCGGCCCTCGCGCGCACCCAGCTGCCGAGGCGCGTCCTCGCCGCGGTGTTCTCCGTCCTCGTCCCGGGCGCGGGGCACGTCGTCTTCGGGTGGACCCGCGCCGGCTGGATCATCGGCGGCGGCACGCTCGCGCTCGCGCTCGCCGGCGCCGGCTGCGCGCTCGTGCCGGTGATCGGCCCGTTCCTCGTCATCGGCGCGATCTGCCTGCTCGCGATGGTGGCCAGCGTCATCTCGATCTTCGCCGTGCCGCCCGGCCCGGATCTTGAGCGCGGACCGGTAACGCTCTGGCCCGTGTTCGTGCTGTTCGTCCTCTTCCGCGGCGCGGCGTACGGCGTCGACCACTACGTGCTCGACGCGCTCTCCACGCCAGACGTCGCGATGCTGCCGCTCGTCGGCGAGCGCGACGTCGTCCTCGTCGATCGTCGCCCGTTCGAGCCGCGCGTCGGCGATGTCGTGGCCTTCGCCGATCCGAAGGACATCGCGCAGCGCGTGGCGCGACGCGTGGTGGCGACCGCGGGTCAGCGCGTGCGCTACGCCGACGGGCGGCTCACGGTCGACGGCGTCGAGGTGGCGGAGACGCCCGACGGCGAGACGATCGCGCGTGAGCTCGGCCCCGACGGCAAGCCGGGACCCGACCGGACCTACCGCCGCATGCGGCAGGTGCTCGGCGGGCGGACCTTCGCCATCGTGCGCGACGCCGCGCCCGCCGCGGCCGCGCCGGTCGAGGCCACCGTCGGTACGGGGCAGGTCTACGTCCTGGCGGATCGCCGCGACCACGCCGCCGACTCGCGGACCTTCGGGCCCATCGCGACGGGCCAGGTGCGGCGGGCGCTCTTCGTCTTCATGTCCGGCCCGAGCCTCGACGGCCGCGGGCGCATCTGGACGCCGCTCGCGAGCCCGGCGCGCTGATGGCGTCCTTGCTCGACGAGGCCGCGCGCGCCGCGCTCACCGACGCCATCGGGGCCGACGGCGAGGTGCGCTTCGACGAGCCGATGGCGCGGCACACCACGCTCCGCATCGGCGGCCCCGTCGACGCCTGGGTGATGCCGACCACGTACGACGCGCTCGCGCGGGTCCGCGCCGCGATGGCGGCGCGCGGGATCCCGAGCCGCGGCTTCGGTGCCGGCTCGAACCTCCTCGTGCGCGACGGCGGCATCCGCGGCGTCGCGATCAACCTGCGACACCTCGCGAAGGTCGCGCGCCTCCCGCCGGACGACGGCGATCCCGATGGCGCCAACGTCTGGGTCGAGGCCGGCGCGGCGACCGGCCGGGTGCTCGCGTTCGCGACGATCGAGGCGCTCGGCGGCGTGGAGTTCCTGGGCGGCGTGCCCGGCACCGTCGGCGGCGGGCTCACGATGAACGCCGGTACGTACCTCGGCGAGTTCAAGGACGTGACCACGCGCGTCTTCTCGATCGACGCTTTCGGCCGCACGATCGCGCGCGAGGCGGCCGCGTGCGGCTTCGCCTACCGCGCCTCGACGTTGCCGGCCGACGAGATCATCACGCACGCGCGGCTCCGGCTGCGGCCGCGACCGCGCGAGGAGATCCAGGCGGAGGTGCGCGAGCTCCGTGATCGGCGCAAGGCGCGCGAGCCGCACGGCGTCCCGAACGCCGGCTCGATCTTCAAGAACCCGCCGAACGACTTCGCGGGCCGCCTCATCGAGCAGGTGGGCCTGAAGGGCCGGCGCGTCGGCGGCGCCGAGGTCTCGCCGGTGCACGCCAACTGGCTCGTGAACGCCGGCGGCGCGACCGCGCGCGATCTGCTCACGCTCGCCGAGATCTGTCGCGACGAGGTCTCGAAGCGTTTCGCGGTCGAGCTCGTCTTCGAGGTCAAAGTCGTCGGCGACGACTGACGCGAATCGCCGCGCACCTTCGGCGAGGTGCAAGGCCGCGCACACCCCTCCCGCGGGTCCTGCCCCGCGTCTCCCCCATGATCTAACGCACCGCAGACGGTGCGTTAGATCATGGGGGAGCCCCCACGCGGGTCACCCCCGGGATGGGCATACACGACCCTGCAGCTCACCGACGGTGCACGGCAATTCTTGCCGGCGGACCGGCAGTGCCGGGATGGCCCGGGGTGTGGGCTCAAAGGGGGGGGCTAATCCCGGGGTGCGCGGTTCGGGCGCGCCTTCGCGCGCCCGGACCGCGAGGGTCCGTTTCGTTCGCGCTTGCTTCGCACGCCGTGCGCACACGGCGAGACGCGCGAAGTAAGCGCGAATGCAACGGATCCGGCGGCCTCGTCGCGCGAAGGCGCGACGAGGCCGCCGACCCCGGGTGAAGAAAAAAAGTTCTGGGCATGAGGGCATCGCCGGTCCGCCGGCAAGAATTGCCACGGGCGGACGGCGAGCTGCGGGGGCGCGTGCACTGGTGCGGGGGTGGCTTGCGTGGGGGACCCCCATCGTCACGCGCACCATCCGCGGTGCGCGTGACGATGGGGGAGACGCAAGACAGGACCCGCGCGCCGGTGTGCGCGCCCCTGCGTCTCGTCGTTCGCCCGCCGGCGATTCGCGGAGTGAGGGAGAGGTCGTCGGTAAAGGGCGTAGGTTTGATCGTGGGGCGGGGTCGCGATAAGAAATGGGGACGATGAAGCGTATCGGAGTGGTCATGGGCGGTCCGTCGGCCGAGCGGGAGGTCTCGCTCAACTCGGGGCGCGGCGTGCTCGCCGCGCTTGCCGCGCGCGGCCACGACGCCGTCGCGATCGACTGGAAGCGCCGCGACGAGGACCTCGTCGGACGCCTGCGCCAAGCGGGCGTCGAGGTGGCGTGGATCGCGCTCCACGGCACCTTCGGCGAGGATGGCTGCGTGCAGGGGCTGCTCGAGTGCGCCGCGATCCCCTACACCGGATCGGGCGTGCTGGCGTCGGCGATCGCGATGGACAAGGTGGCGACCCGCCGCGTCTTCGATCAGGAAGGCATCGAGTCGCCGCGCTGGCGCCGGCACCACGGCGCGGCCGACGTCGCGCGCGTCGGCTTCCCCATGGTCGTGAAGCCCTCGGCCGAAGGCTCGTCGGTCGGCGTCTCGATCGTGAAGGGCGAGGCCGAGCTGCCGGCCGCCCTCGACAAGGCCCAAAAGGGCCACGGCGTGGTCCTGCTCGAGGAGTACGTGAAGGGCCGCGAGATCAACGTCGGTGTCCTCGACGGCGAGGCGCTCGGCGACGTCGAGATCCGGCCGGCCACCGAGTTCTACGACTACGAGGCCAAGTACGTGCGCGACGACACGCAGTACCTCGTGCCCGCGCCGATCAGCGACGACGAGCGCCGCCGCCTGCACGACCTCGCGCTGCGCGCGCACCAAGCGCTCGGCTGCGCGGGCGCGACGCGCGTCGATCTCATCCTCGGCCACGACGGCCGCGCGGTCTGCCTCGAGATCAACACGCTGCCGGGCATGACCGATCACTCGCTCCTGCCGAAGATCGCCGCCCACCGCGGCATGGATTACGCGACGCTCGTCGAGCGCATCCTGGCGGGCGCCGCGCTCAAGGCCTGAGGAACGCGCGCACCGCCGCCACGCTCCGCGCGGGGTCCTCCTCCATCGAGACGTGGCCCACCCCGTCGAGCACGACCAGCTCCGAGCCGGGGATCGCCGCGTGGAGGCGCTCGCCGTACTTCGGCAGGATCCAGCGGTCGCGCGAGCCCCAGAGGATGAGCGTCGGCGTGTGGAGCTCCGGCAGGCGCGAGTGCGCGCCGTCCTCGACGAAGCCGGCGAAGCGCGCCCGCGTCGCCTCGCGGTTCCCGGCCCGGAGCAAGAGATCCTCGTACAGATCGATCTGCGCGTCGGTGACCCGCGCCGGATCGCCGTAGGTGTCGCGCAGGCTCCGCGCGATGAGGAAGCGCGGCGAGAACCACCGCGCGAGATCGCCGATGACCGGGCTCGCGAACATGCGGAACCCGAACGGGCGTGGCTCTTCGCGCGGCAGCCCCGCGGCGTCGACGAGGATCAGCCGATCGATCCGTTCGGGGTGGGCGAGCGCGTAGCGCCAGGCGACGTTGCCGCCCATCGAGTTCCCGATGAGGACGAAGTGGTCGAGCCCGAGCGCGACCGCGAAGCGCTCGACGAACTCCGCCATCTGGTCGGCCTGGTAGCGCGCCCGCAGATCGGGCCCGGTGAGGCCGTGGCCGGGCAGGTCGAGCGCGATCACGCGGTGGTCGGTGGTCAGCTCGGGGGTCCACCCCTCCCACGCGAACAACGACGAGTTCGAGCCGTGCAGGAGCACGATCGTCGGCCCGGCGCCGCGATCGCGGTAGTGCGTGCGCAGCCCGTCGACGACGAGGAAGCGCGACAGCGGCCCCGCGCGTCGTGCCTCGACCTCGGTGGCCGGCCGGTCTCGGCGCACGCCCGCGGCGAGGGCCATCCCGACAAGCGCGACGGCGAACGCGAGTCGGCGGCGCGCCCTCACGCGCCGGGCTCGCGCCGGGCGCCGACGAGCAGGCCCACGTTCGAGACCACGAACGGGACCAGGTACGTCACGCCGATCTTCATCCAGACGAGCGGCGTCGCGCGACCGGCGAGCACGACGTCGAGCTGGTTGATGCAGAAGAGGATCGTCCCGACGACGATCGCGATGCGGATCGTCTTGCCGAGGTACGCGCGGTGGAGCACGACCCGCGGGATCTCCCGATAGCTCGACCAGGTGGGCGCGGCCATGTCAGCGCACGTCGTCGCCGGGCTCGAACTTCCAGGCGGTCACGATCTGCGCGCGCTCGGCGAACCGGAGGTCGACGTACTCCTCGAACTCGATGGGCCTCTCGAGCACCCCGCTCTCGATCATGAGGTCGCGCACCAGATCGAAGTCCGCCTTGCGCGGCGAGAGCGGCGCGTACATCACGCGGTCGATCGGCTTCGTCAGCGCCCAGCGGAGGAGCGCGGGCGGCTGGTTGTAGTAGTAGCGCCCGACGAACTCGGCGGCGTACTCGCGGTGCGGCTTGCCGCCCTCGAGCCAGAGGCCCGAGCGGGCGATCCCGTCGACGAGGACCTGCACCGCGTCGGGCCGCGCGTCGATCACGTCCTGGCGCACGACGAGGACGCAGGACATGTAGTCGGGCCAGTACTCCTTCGCGTGGAAGAGCACGCGGCCGAAGCCGCCGATCTCTGCCTGCGACGGGAAGGGCTCGCCCATGGAGAAGGCGTCGATCGCCTTCGCGGCGAGCGCGCCGGCGACGTCGGGCGGCGACATCTCGACGAGCCGCACGTCGGCGGGGCCGAGCCCGTGCTTCTTGAGCGCGCGCAGGACGATGAGGCGCTCGTCGGAGAAGCGGCTGGGGATCGCGATCGTGCGCCCCTTCAGATCGGCGACGGAGTGGATCGGCCCGTCCTTCTGCACCACGACCGCGCTCCCGTAGCGGTGGCCGAGGTAGACGATCTTGATCGGGACGCCCTGCGCCTTGAGCGCGATCGCCATCGGCGCGACGAGGAAGCCGGCCTGCATGCGGTTCGCGATCAGCGCTTCTTTGATCTCGGGGAAGCCCTGGAACATCTTCGGGATGAAGAGGTGCCCGTCGAGCGACATGCGCGTGATGTAGTCGGTGACGGGGCAGGCGAGGTGGCACGTGACCGGGATGTAGGCGACGTTGAGCTTGCGCTTGGCGACGGGGAGCAGGTCGTTGAAGACCTCGGTCCAGCTCACGTTGAGCCGGAGGTGGAGCGCGGTCACCGCGATCACCCACGCCGCGAGCGCGAGGAGCGCGCGGCGCCTCACGCGCGCACCTGGTAGCCCCAGCGGAGCGCGCGGATCTTCTCGACCCGGCGCATCGACACGTCGAGCGCGAGGCCGACGAGGCCGATGAGGAGCATCCCGGCCACGACGAGGTCGTAGCGCTTGCCGGCGTTCCGCGCGTCGATGATGAGGTAGCCGAGCCCGGAGTCGACGGCGATCATCTCCGCGGCGACGACGACGAGCCAGGCGATGCCGAGCGCGATGCGCAGGCCGGTGAGGATCTGCGGCAGCGCCGCGGGCAGGACGACGCGGAGGAGCAGCGACGCCGGGCTCATCCCGAAGTTGCGCGCCGCGCGCACGTACATGGGCGGCACCGCGCCGACGCCGGTCATCGCGGTGACGACGATGGGGAAGAACGCGCCGAGGAAGACGAGGAAGATCGGCGCCAGCGCGCCGACGCCGAAGAGCACGATGGCGACCGGGATCCACGCGATCGGCGAGATCGGCCGGAGCAGCTGGATCACCGGGTTCACGATGGTCGCGACCGTGCGCGACCAGCCCATCCACATGCCGAGTGGCACGCCGAGGACGACCGCGAGCCCGTAGCCCGCGGCCACGCGCGCGAGCGAGTCGCGGAGGTAGCGGAGGAGCAGGCCACGCTCGACGAGCTCGCGCGCGCCGTCGACGACCTTCAGCGGCGCGGGGAACACCTTCGTGCCGGTCCACCGCACGAGGAACGACCACAGCGCCACGATCGCCGCCCCGAGGAGGAGCGGCAGCACGATCGCCTCGAGCCGGCGGCGGTGGCGCATCCGTCAGATCTTGTGGGCGAGCCCGATCTCTTCGAAGATCGAGTCGCGGAGCTGGAGGTAGCGCGGGGCGCTGAGGTCGCGCGGGTGCGGGATGTCGATGTCGACGACGCGCCGGATCCGTGCCGGGCGCGTGCTCATCACCACGACGCGATCGGCGAGCTGGATCGACTCCTCGATGTCGTGAGTGACGAAGAGGATCGTCTTCTTCTCGGCCTGCCAGATGCGGAGCAGCTCGCCGCGCATCTGGATGCGCGTGATCGAGTCGAGCGCGCCGAACGGCTCGTCGAGGTAGAGCATGTCGGGGTCGACCGCGAGCGCGCGCGCGACCTCGACCCGCTGCTTCATGCCGCCCGAGAGCTCGTGCGGGTAGGCGCGCTCGAAGCCGCGCAGGCCGACCAGCTCCACGTAGCGCGCGATCGTCGCCGCGCGCTCGGCCTCGGGGACGCCGCGCAGGCCGAAGCCGATGTTGCCCTCGACGGTGAGCCAGGGGAACACGCCCCGCTCCTGGAAGACGAAGATGCGGCGCGGGTCGGGGCCGCGCACCACCTCGCCGTCGATGCGCACCTCGCCGCGCGTGGGCGAGAGGAAGCCGCCCATGATGTTGAGCAGGGTCGACTTGCCGCAGCCGGACGGACCGAGCAGGCAGACGAACTCGCCGGCGCTCACGTCGAGCTGGATGTCGTCGAGGACGTGGACATCGTTGCCGTCGGCGGCGAACGTCATGCTGAGGCCGCGCACGCTGAGCTTGGTCACGCCGCGCTCCGCTGCCGGCCGAGCGCCTCGAGGCGGCGCATCCCGAGGTCGAGCAGGAGGCCGATCGCGCCGATGAGGACCATCCCGGCGACGACCAGATCGTAGCGATCGCCGGCGTTGCGCGCGTCGACGATGAGGAAGCCGAGCCCGGAGTTCACCGCGATCATCTCGGCGGCGACGACGACGAGCCACGCGATGCCGAGCGCGAGCCGCATCCCGATGACGAGCTGGGGGACGATCGACGGGAAGACCACGCGGCGCAGGATCTCGCGGGACGAGAGGCCGAAGTTCCGCGCCGCCTGTACGTGGATCTCCGGGACCGAGCCGACCGCCGTCATCGCGCTCATCGTGATCGGCAACACCGACGCGAGGAAGATGATGAAGACGGCGCCGACGTCGCCGACGCCGAACCAGAGGATCGAGATCGGGATCCAGGCGAGCGGCGAGATCGGCCGCAGGATCTGCAGGAAGGGGTTCACCGCGAGCTCGCCGCGCCGCGACCAGCCGAGCGCCAGCCCGAGCGGGACGCCGATGAGGACCGCGCCGCCGTAGCCCCAGGTGACGCGGAACAGCGAGGCCACCACGTGCTTGAGGAGCAGGCCGCGCCGCATGAGGTCGACGAGGCCGAGCGTCACCTGCCACGGGCCGGGCAGGATGCGCGAGCCGTGGATCGCGAGCGCCGCGCTCCAGATCGCGAGCAGGCCGGCGAGGCCGACGAGCGGAAGAATCGAGGAGCGGAGCCGCATCGTCGAGGCGCGACGCTATGGCAAAGGCGCGCAAAACTCAAACGCGCGCCATGGACCAAACGCCATGGTGAGGTGGGCGTGGCCCCGGCCGGCGCGCAGGTAACTCCACGGACCGACTGCGACCGATCGCTGGCACCGGACTTGATTGAAGGGCTGCCATGACGAAGACGGTCGCTGGACTCTCCTCCCTCGCCGCCTGCGCGCTCCTCGCGGGTTGCGGCGCACCCGCGACCGAGCTCAGCGGTCAGGTCGCCGCCGGTGCGTACGCGCTCGACAACCCGGTCGTCATCGCGGCGGCCGAGGACGGGTCGACGTACGTGACGCACGTGCGCGCGGACCGCGGCTTCCGCCTGATCGTGCCGTCGGGGTCGCGCTACGATCTCACGCTCGCGAACTCGACGCGCGCGGGGACGTACGCGATCGTGTCGCACATCAACTGGCGGACGGCCGAGGGGCCGACGCGCTACCTGCGCCCCGATGGCGGCGCGGTCGACCTCGGCACGGTGAGCCCGATCGACTGGAACGCAGCGGCCGCGAGCGATGGGCTGGCGACGTTGAGCCAGCCGATGGACAAGCCGCACGGGCACGCCGGTGACGGTGAGGACTCCGCTGACGACGACGGCGGCAAGCAGAAGCCCGTCGAGGTGTGCACCGACCCGACCGTCGAGGAGAGCGAGAGCGAGCACGAGTGCCACGCCAAGAAGGATGAGGACGACGACGCGGTCGGCGCCTCGGCGCAGGCGCTCGGCATGGGCACGCAGAAGGTGACGATCTGCCACATCCCGCCAGGCAACCCCGCCAACGCGCACACGATCACGATCGGCGCGCCCGGCGTGCCGGCGCACCTCGCGCACGGCGATCACCTCGGCGCGTGCCTCCCCGCCGAGCAGGATCCGCCGCCGCCTTGCCAGAGCGTCAACCCCGATCCGGTGAGCCCCGACCCGAACGGCGCGCCGGGTGGCGGCGGCGGCTCGACCGACTGCGGCACGGGCTGCATGACCAGCACCAGCGACGGCACGACCAGCGTCTACAAGCCCGGGCCGACCCGCAGCGGGACCGGCGTCGAGGGCTCGCCGTGCGCGGTGAACGACGACTGCATCGGCGGCCTGTACTGCGTCGCCGAGAAGTGCTCGATCGTCGTGCTCTGAGCCGAGGCGCACCTCTCCGCACACTGCGGATCCGCGTAGGTCGCGCTATCCTCGACGGGCGTGGCGCCACCCGTTCACTGCCCGGAGCACGGGCTCGCGCTGGCGGGCGATGGTCGATGTGTCCGCTGCCGGCGCGAGGCGGCCCATGCGGGGACCCGCACCGCGGGTCGCGCGGTGTGGCTCGTCGCGGCGCTCTCCTTCTCCGGCGCCGCCGCCTTCGCCGTCGCCGGACGCGGACGGCACGAGGTGCCGGTGGCGGTGCCGGTGCCGGCGCCGGCCGAGCCGCCGGCCGCGCCGCTCGCGCGGACGAGCTCGCCCTTGCCGCCGGCCGCGCCGCTCCCGCCGCCGATCGTCGCGCCTCCCGCCGTCGTCGCGCCTCCGATCCCGACCCCCGACACCGTCGCCGAGACGAACCGCGAGAACGAGGCGTACGTCGCGGCGGCTCGCGCGCGCCGAGACGCGGAGCAGCGAGAGGCCGCGCGGTCGCGGGCGCGATCGTCGGTGCGCGTGGTGATGTACTCCACCTCGTGGTGCGGCTACTGCAAGAGGGCGCGCGCGTGGCTCGCCGGGAGCGGCGTCGGCTACGTCGATCTCGACGTGGAGCGGGACGAGTCGGCGCGCGCGCGCTTCCACACGATCAACCCGGGCGGCGGCGTGCCCACCTTCGAGGTCGACGATCAGGTGCTGCGCGGCTTCAGCCCGGGCCAGCTCGACGCCGCCCTCGCGCTCGCCGTCGAGCGCCGCGCGCGCTAGCACGTCCCCGGCGGCGCGTCGTCCGCGAGACCGCGGCAGAAGTCTCGCGTGAAATTTTGCTCCGTTCGGGCGCAGCGCATAGAACAGTCGTGGATGCTGCGCGATCTCCGGCCCCTCGGAACGGCCCGCCCCGCGGGCGCGTTCAACGCGCGGGCGAACCGCAAGGTCCGCGGCGGATCGGCCTCGTCGTGGCTCTCCCCGGGCGGCCGCGGCCGCGCCGGCCGCGTGGCCGGCTGCGTCGCGGCGGGCCTCGCGATCTGCGGCATCGTCATGGGGTTCCGCGCGCTGCTCCTCCGCTCGGCGCGCTTCGCGCTCACCGAGGTCCGCACCGGCGAGCTCCGCCACCTCGACGCTGGGCGTGTGCTCCGGCAGAGCGGCCTCCAGCTCGGTCGTAGCCTCTTCGCCCTCGACCTCACCGCCGCCGAGCGGCGCCTCGCGCGCGAGCCGTGGATCGCGGCGGTGCGGATCCGCCGCGAGCTGCCACACACCGTCGCGGTTGACATCGTCGAGCGCGAGGTCCGTCTCGGCGTCGCGCTCGGCGCGGTCTACCTCGTCGACGACAAGGGCGACGTCTTCAAGCGCGCGCGCCCCGACGAGCTCGCGGGGGTGCCGATCGTGACCGGCCTCCAGCGCGAGCGCTTCCTCGGCGATCCGGCGCGGAGCCGCGGCGTGCTCCGCCGTGCGCTCGAGCTCGATCGCGCGTGGCGCGACGGTGGCCGCGCGCCCGCGGGCGAGCTCCACCACGACGGTGGCTACGATCTCGCCGCGACCTTCACCGCGTTCTTCACCCACGGCGGCCGCCCGGTGGGCGTCCGGCTCGGGGCGCCCGACGGGTCGACGACCGGTCGCCTCGCGCGCATGGACGCGGTGCTCGCCGCGCTGGACCGGGCCCAGGCCCCGCCGGCGTTCATCCATCTCGATCAGCGCGTGCAGCTCGACCGCGTCTCGGTGCGCCTCGCCGGCGACGCCGAGCTCGGCGTCGCCCAGGCGCTCTAGGAGACTCATGGCCAAGCGGGAAGAGCTCGTCGTCGGGCTGGACATCGGCACCACCAAGATCGCCGCGGTCGTCGGCGAGGTCACCGAGGACGGGGTCGACATCATCGGCGTCGGGACGCACCCGTCGACCGGGCTCAAGAAGGGCGTCGTGGTCAACATCGACGCGACCGTGCAGTCGATCGAGCGCGCGATCGAGGAGGCGGAGCACATGGCCGGCGTGGAGATCACGCAGGTCTTCGCCGGCATCGCCGGCGCGCACATCCGCTCGATCAACTCGCAGGGCGTCTGGGCGCTGAAAGATCGCGAGGTCCGCGAGGCCGACGTCCAGGCCGTCCTCGAGCAGGCCAAGGCGATCAACATCCCGCAGGACCGCGAGATCATCCACGTGATCCCGCAGGAGTACACGATCGATCATCAGGACGGCGTGAAGGAGCCGATCGGGATGTCGGGCGTGCGCCTCGAGGCCAAGGTGCACCTCGTCACCGCGTCGACGACCAGCGCGCAGAACATCCTCAAGTGCTGCCATCGGTGCGGCCTGCAGGTGGCCGAGGTCGTGCTCGAGCCGCTCGCCTCCGCCGAGGCGGTGCTCCACGACGACGAGAAGGAGCTCGGCGTCGCGCTCGTCGACATCGGCGGCGGCACCACCGACATCGCGATCTTCGTCGACGGCGCGATCGTGCACTCGAGCGTGCTCGCGGTCGGCGGCCACCAGCTCACCGCCGACATCGCGTACGGGATGCGCAGCCCGCACTCCGAGGCGGAGCGCATCAAGCACCGCTGGGGCTGCGCCTCGATGGCGATGGTCGGCGACGACGAGATGATGGAGGTCCCGTCGGTGGGCGGGCGGCCCGCGCGGCAGGTGCGGCGCCAGTCGCTCACCGCGGTGATCGAGCCGCGCGTCGAAGAGATCTTCACGCTGGTGCGCCGCGAGATCGAGAAGTACGGCCTCATCGACAAGATCGGCTCGGGCGCGGTCATCACCGGCGGCTCGACGCTCCTCGACGGGATGCCCGAGCTCGCCGAGCAGGTGCTCGGCATGCCGGTGCGCCGCGGGATCCCCTCCGGGGTCGGCGGCCTCGTCGACGTCGTGAAGACACCGGCCTACGCGACCGGCGTCGGCCTCGTTCTCCACGGGGTGCGCCGCCTCGCCCACGGCGCCGTCTTCCGCGCCCGCGATGCCGAGCGGGGCGGCGTGCTGCGCCGCATGCGCAGCTGGTTCGGCGAGGTCTTCTAGGCCGTCGCCGGGCCGACGATCTGCTCGATCTTGCCGAGCAGCGTCGAGAGGTCGAACGGCTTCGTCACGTAGTCGATCGCGCCGCACGAGAGGCCGCGCTGGATGTCGTTCTCCGACGTCTTGGCGGAGATGAACATCACCGGGATGTCGTGGAAGTCGGCGTTCCGCTTGAGGGCGCTACACAGATCGAACCCGTTGATCCACGACATCATCACGTCGATGAGCAGGAGGTCGGGCTTGTCGATCTTGAGCGCGGCCATGAGGCGGAGGCCGTTGGGGACCACGGTCACCTCGTAGCCGTCCTCGGTGAGCGCGTCCTTCAGGGCGTCGCGGATGTCGCGATCGTCATCGACGACGACAACGCGTTTTCCCATCGGTCCCCCCCTCCTAAAGAAGGCACCGTACCGAGGTTTACGGAGTTGGCAACTGTGCGCTGCGCACGCGATCCGGCCGCGCGGCGTTTCTCTCGAGAATCATTGTGGTCTGTCGCGAGAAAAAAATTCCAGTCGACGGACCGCGCACACCTCGACGGCGCGGTGCCGCGCTGCGCCATGCCCCCGTTCCACGCGGGAATCACGCGCGTCTCTCGTGAGAACTTTTTTCGGTGAAAAATTTGATTCCGCCGATCCGCGGCGTAAATGATGGCGGACCGGAGGAGGTCTGAATGGCGCTCTTGGAGTTCGACGATCAGCCGATGAACCAGCCGAAGATCAAGGTCATCGGGGTCGGCGGCGGCGGGGGCAACGCGATCAACACGATGATCGAGCAGCGGCTCGACGGCGTCGAGTTCATCGCCGCGAACACGGACATCCAGGCCCTGCAGACCAACCAGGCGACCACCAAGATCACGCTCGGCGGCGAGTCCCTCACGCGCGGCCTCGGCGCGGGCGCGAACCCCGAGATCGGGCGCAACGCCGCGCTCGAGGACATCGCCAAGCTCACCGAGCACCTCCAGTCCTCGGACATGGTCTTCGTCACCGCCGGCATGGGCGGCGGTACCGGGACCGGCGCGGCGCCGATCATCGCGCAGGTCGCGCGCGAGTGCGGCGCGCTCACCGTCGGCGTGGTGACGAAGCCCTTCGGCTTCGAGGGTCGCAAGCGGCGGCGTCAGGCCGAGGAGGGCATCGCCCTGCTCGCCGCGTCGGTGGACACCCTCATCACGATCCCGAACGACCGCCTCCTCTCCATCGCCGGGCAGAAGACCACCATGCTGGACGCCTTCCGCAAGGCCGACGAGGTCCTCCTCAACGCCGTGCAGGGCATCTCCGACCTCATCACCGTCTCGGGCCTCATCAACGTCGACTTCGCCGACGTGCGCACCATCATGAAGGACATGGGCCGCGCGCTCATGGGCACCGGGCGCGCGGTCGGCGAGCGGCGCGCGATCGAGGCGGCGCAGCAGGCGATCAGCTCGCCGCTGCTCGAGGACGTGAGCATCACCGGCGCCACCGGCATCCTCATCAACATCACCGGTGGCCCCGACCTCACGCTCTTCGAGGTGAACGAGGCCGCGACCCTCATCCAGGAGGCGGCGCACGAGGAGGCCAACATCATCTTCGGTTCCGTGATCGACGCCAGCTTCATCGACGAGGTGCGCATCACCGTCATCGCCACCGGCTTCGACCGGGCGTCGATCGCGATCGAAGAGCCGATGGTGCCGCGCGCGCGCGCGACGCAGATCGCGATGCCCTACATCTCGAAGCTCTCGAGCGGGCCGTCGATCGAGCAGCGAACGCAGGCCGCGCTGCGCGAGCAGCCGGTCCGCATCGACGCGACGCCGGTCACGCAGCCGATGCGCCAGCCCGACCGCGTGCCCGATCGCGCGATGGAGCGGACCGACCGCAACGACCGCGTCGCGACGTCCGCGCTGCCGGTGCCCGGGCGCGCCGTCGCGGGCGTCCTCAGCGGCACGGAGGAGAGCGAGCTCGACATCCCGACCTTCCTCCGCCAGCCGCCGAGGACCAGCCTGGACTAGGCGGTGCTCCTCGAGTCGCTCGCGCGCCCGCTCCTCATCGCGCACGCGCTCGCGGCCGGGACGCTGGTCGCGCTCACCACGCACCACCTCGTCTGGATCGTCCGCTCGCGGGGAACGCGGCGCCGGGGGGAGCCGCGCTTCGCGCTCCTCGCGAGCGGTGCCTTCTTCCTCGCCTTCACCTTCGGCGGGCTGCTCTACCCGACGTACCGGATCCGCGTGCGGGCCGAGTACCTCGACGCACCGGCGGCCCGCGCGGCCTCGCCCTCGTCGGCGTCGCCGCCCGCGCTCGCGCCGCCGCGCATCGCGCGGCTCTTCGACGTGAAGGAGCACGTGGTCGCGCTCGGGCTCATCGCGTCGGCCGCGCTCTTCTGGCTCTCGCGGCGCGCGGATCCGACCGCGGAGGGCGTGCGCCCCTTCTACCTCGCGCTCGCGCTCTTCGTCTGCGCCGCGAGCTGGGTCGGCGTGCTGGTCGGCCTCTACACCGCCGCCGCGCGCTCCATCGGGGCCGCGTGAGCGAGGCGCCGACGCCCGCGCCCGCGATCGTCGCGCCCGCGCTCGCGGTGATCGGCGGCGCGCTCGCCTCGTTGCTCCCGAGCTGGGCCGGGCTGCCGATCCTTCTCTATGATCCGGTGGGCCGCGCCTTCCGCCTGGCGTCCGTCGGTGCGCCCGGTGGACCCACCGTCGAGATCAGCTTCTATGGGACCTACGCCGTCGCGCTGGTCGCCTTCGTCGTCGCTGGCGCGCTCGGCGCCGCGCTGCGGGAGCGGCTCGCCGGCGCCGCCCGGCTGCTCGCCGCGTGGGCGATCACCGCGCTCGTGCTCGCCGCAGCGTACCAAGTCTGGAGCGTCTGGCCGTAGCCGAGCTCGTAGAAGGGCGTAAAAGGGCTTGATCGGCGCCTTGGAAGGCCCTTAAGGTCTGCGCACGAAAACGACGCATCGACTTTTGATCGGGCGTCCTGATGGAGGCAAGGAACCAATGGCGAAGAGCGGCAAGGCGACTGCGAAGAAGGGTGGCAACAAGGAGATCCTCATCGTCGGCTCGAAGATGAAGGACGTCGTGAAGTCGGCGGGCGGCATGTCGTCCGGCGATCTCATCGAGGCCCTTTCCAACAAGGTCCACGGGATGCTCGCCGACGCCGTCGGGCGCGCGAAGGACAACGGCCGCTCGACGGTCCGTCCGTACGACCTGTAAGGCTCTTTCGGACTAGGAGCCAGCAGATCAGAACTCCGAAGGCCCCGGTTCGCCGGGGCCTTTTTTTTCGGCTTCTTCCGATCCCGGCGGACGGCGGCCATGCCTGGCCAGTCGGGGCGCCGCGCTGCCGGCGGCCCATCGCCTGAATTTGACGACGATCGGGCGGAGGCCTCGCGTTTGCATTTCGGGGCGCCGTGCCGAAACGCCTCGCGCTCCCGGCCCTGATCGGCGCGCTGCTCACCGGCTGCGCGCCGGCGCAGCTCGGCGCGACCGACGAGGGCGCGGTCACGCAGGCGAGCTGGGCCGATCGCGCCGCACGCTGGCCGGCGAGCGAGGACGGCGTCGCCCGCATCAGCGTGTGCTGGGAGACGCCGGGGTTTCTCGTCGAGAAGCAGCGGGTCCGCGACGCGATCGAAGGTAGCTGGGTCGCCGTCGCGCAGGTCGAGCTGACCGGGTGGGCCGACTGCAGCGCGGGTGCTGCGGAGGTGCGCATCCTCGTCGCGGACGACTGGCCCACGGTGGCGTACGACGGACAGCAGTCGCTGTTCGGAACGAAGCTCAGCC
>FTFF01000460.1_pt1 | contig 21980 bp, 19 predicted proteins | sample 1640361 | NCBI WGS metagenome assembly FTFF01 (sample SAMEA3914816, study PRJEB12502) | metagenome | biome: forest; material: soil | place: USA | collected 2011-09-16 | depth 0.3 m | reverse complement strand
GGGAGGCCGGTCGGTGTGCGTGCGCGGCGCCGCGGCCACCGGCTCCGGGCGCCGCGCACGCACACCGACCGGCCTGGGCACCGGAGGCGGTGGCGGAGACGGTGCCGGGATCAGTGACGGCGCGACCGTCGGAGTCGGCGTCGGAGTCGGAGTCGGAGTCGGAGTCGGCGCCGGAGTCGGAGTCGGCGTCGGAATCGCCGTCACGGACGGCGATGGAGTCGGGGTCGGCGTCGGCGGGGGCGGCGGCGTCGGCAACGGCGCGACCGCGACCGTGTCAGTCTGCTTGTCGTCCGGCTTCTTGTGGGGGACGAGGAAGATCACCGAGAACAGCACCAGGGACGCGGTGCCGGCGAGGACGCCGACCAGCATCGGCGTGCGCGAGCGACGGGGCAGCGCCTCGAACTGGTCCGAGTCCGAGGTCGGCGGGCGCTCGCGGAACCAGCCCTCGTCGCCGGCCGCGCGCTGCGGTCCGGTGGGCTCTCCCTTTTGCGGCGTGGTCTCCTCGATCGCCGGCGGGCGCACGGGGTCGCGCATCGCCTCATCGACGACGATGGTCGAGGTCGGCGGACGCGGCAGCGGCTCGCTGCGCGGCAGCGTGCTCATCTCCCCCGAGACCGTCTCGGCCGGCGCCACCGACGAGATCGGATCGCGCACCGCGGAGCGCCGCCCTGGGTTCGTCTCCTCGAGGTCGATGTGCTCCGTCACCGCGCCGAGCGCTGGGGAGACGACCACGCTCGGTTGCTCGGCGGCCGTGGGCGCCGGTGCGGCCGCCGCCAGCGACGCCGGCAGCGCGGTCGGCATGATGAGCGTGCGCCCGGGGGCGTGCGCGGGTGCGCTCGGCGTCGGGACCGGCGGCGCGAGGTCGAGCACGACCGCGGCCTGGTAAGGCGCGGTCACCATCGGCGTCGGCTGCGTCGGGGGCGCCGTCGTCGGGTTGGTGTCGACCGCGATCGGCACCGCCGTGCTCGAGACCGCGGGCGGCGCGGGCGCGACCGTCGCGGCCGGCGCCTTCCCCTCGCGCAGGCAGTCGGCGAGCTCGCGCGCCGAGGCGAACCGTTCGTCGGGACGCTTGACCAGCATGCGCGCGATCACCGCATCGAGCCACGGCGGGCAATCGGCCCGGCGGTCGAGCACGCGCGGCGTCGGGCTGTCGAGGACGCGTTGCAGGACGTCGAAGGGCCCGTTGCCGAGGAACGGCGGCGCGCCCGTCAGCGCCTCGAACGCGAGCACGCCGACGGAGTAGAGATCCGAGCGTCGATCGATCGGCTCGCCGCGCGCCTGCTCGGGCGACATGTAGCGAGGATCGCCGTACGTCATGCCGAGCTGCGTCTGCCGCGTGGTCTCGTGCTCGGGATGGATGAGCTTCGCGAGCCCGAAGTCGAGCAGCTTCACGAACTCGCGCTCGCCGCGGCGCAGCGCGAGGAACACGTTGCGGGGCCGCAGGTCGCGGTGCACGTAGCCCTGCGCGTGCGCGTCGTGCAGCGCGTCGCAGATCTGCAGGAGGATCTTCACGAGCCGCTCGGGGGCCAGCCGGCCCTCGCGCACGAGGAGCGCGTTCAGCGTCTCGCCGTCGAGCAGCTCCATCGCGAAGAACAGCCGCTGATCCGCGGTGCGCCCGAAGTCGAGCACCTGGAGGATGTGATCGTTGTCGATCTGCCCGACGGTGGTCGCCTCTCGCCGGAAGCGCTCGACGGCGCCTTCGTCCTGCGACAGCTGCGGGTGCAGGATCTTGATCGCGAGCTTGCGCTGGAGCGTCGTGTGCTCGGCGCGGTAGATCGCGCCCGACGCGCCCCGGCCGATGCGCTCGACGAGCAGGTAGCGGTCGGCGATGACCTTGCCGAGGTACGGATCGCCGTCGGGCGCGGCCGTCTCGACGACGGCGGTGCCGCAGCGTGGGCAGAACCGGGCGTCGGGCGACTGCCGCTCGCCGCACTGGGTGCAGTGGGTCGCGACCATGCGGACCTAGAAGGTCCCCCCGAGCCCGACGGTGGCGCCGCCGCTCGCGGGCGCGCCGAACAGTCGCAGCGACGAGACCGGCCGGCTCCGCGAGCGCCAATCGAGGTACAAGAGCGGGATCGAGGCGACCAGGCCGATCGCGCCGATCGCCAGCATCGCCGCCCCGCCCCCGGCGGTGTTGTAGACCTCCGGGCAGGTGTGGGACGGATCCGGTGCGTCGCAGGTCGGCCGGCCGTCGATCACCACGAGTGGGATGCCGACCGCGAGGCCGACGATGCCGAGCCCGAGCGACGCGAAGCCGACCGCGCGCCACGGGAACCGGCGCCGCGCCTTCACCACTGTCGGCTGCGGCGGCGCCTCCTGCATGGGCGACGCGGTCGAGGTCTGCTGAGGCGACTCCTCGCGCGAAGGCGTCTTCGCCGGCTCGCGCCGATCCGGCGTCGCGGCCGCCACCGGCTCCACCGGGAAGGTGCGCGCCGCCGCGGCGATCCGCGCGGTCACCTTCACCATCGCCTCCTCGGCCTCGCGCACGGTGCAGATCTCGCAGAGGTCCTCGGCGTGCGTGAGCTCGTGGCCCTGGCCGTCGTAGAGCCGCAGCGAGATCGTGTACGACTTCCCGATCACCGTCAGCTCCGTCGCCACCAGGCGGTTCACCCGCAGCGCCGCCGTCGCCTTCGCCAGGCACGAGGCCTGCCCGCCGCAGCCGATCAGCTCCTCCCCGAGGCGGGCCCGCGCGTCCGACGCCGAGATCACCTCGCCGAGCTCGCCGTTCGGGCCGCTCGGCCCGGTCAGCGCGCCGAGCCCGCGCACGATGCTGTCGTGGAACTTGTCGCGCAGCTCGGGGGTCGACGACGCGCCCTTGAATTGCGGCGCCAGCGCGCCGGCGCGGATGCCCTGGGCCGCCGCGAGGCCCGGCGCGAGGCCGATCACCCCGGCGGCGAGCCAGAGCGTGAGGAAGCTCACGCTCGCGCGGCCGCGCTTCCAACGCATAGGTTCAGACGGTAGCACGAGGCCTCGACCTCGACTACACGTCCTCCCCGCGCGCGATGCGGCGCACGCGGTCCTCGACCTCGGCCGCGCTGAGGACGCCGTGCTCGACGAGGAGCTCGACCACCGCGCGCAGCCGGACCACGAGCGAGGACTCGTCCGGGAGCTGCAGGTGCGGCTGCGTCGTGGGGTCGCCGAGCGGCCGGCCGTCGTCGCCGCTCGGGAGGCGCGGGATCATCCGCGTGATCATGCCGCGGTAGGAGCGCAGGATCGCCGCGCGGACGTCGGTCAGCGTCGCGACGCCGGGATCGATCGTGCAGCCGCTGCAGTGCGCGACGTCCTCGATCGCGAAGGTGTCGAGCGGGTTCGCCATCGCCAGCTGCAGCGTCCGCTTGTCGCCGCTGCTGTCGAGGTGCACCGGCACCACCTGGTGGGCGGCGGCGAGGTCGTGCGGCACCTCGCGGATCGCCTCCTCGTCGAGCGTGAGCGCGGTGAGCCGCAGCCGCGGGAGGTCGAGCCGCTGCGCCAAGAGATCGGCCAAGCGCTCGCCGTCGACGGTGTGCTCGTCGACCAGCACCTCGAGGAGCGGCACACGTCGCCGCAGCGCGACCCGCTTGGCCTGGCGGAGCGCGGCATCGTCGACGAGCCTCTCGTCGAGCAACAGCGCGTCGAGCGAGACGGGCCGGGTCATCTCAGGGCTGCAGCGCGCGCGCCACGAACTTGTCGATGCGCGCCGCCGCCTCCTCGGGGAGGTCGACGAACTGGAGGTGCATGCCGAGCACCGGGCCGATCTCGGTCCGGACGATCACTGCGGCGGTGCGAATGTCGGCCTCGTCGCCGGGCAACGTGAAGCGCAAGGTGACGCGGGTGCCCGCCGGGTGCGGGACGCTGTTCTCGAGGAACAGCCCGCCGATCGAGACGTTCGCCGAGCGCTGGAAGTAGACGGCGTTGTCGCTCGCCTCCTCGACCCACATCTCGACGGGGACGCGGGCCTGCGTTCGTCGATCGGACTCGCTCACGTGCGCCACCTTACCCGATCACACGGGGACGAGGTAGAGCGCGCCGAGCGGCGGCAGGACCAGGCGCGCCGACGCGGGCTGGCCGTGCCGGGGCGACGGCACGGCGTCGATCTCCCCGAGGTTGCCGACGTTCGAGCCGCCGTAGTGCGCGCTGTCCGTGTTGAGCGCCTCGCGCCACCGGCCGACGCGCGGGAGGCCGACGCAGAAGTCCTCGCGCACGACCGGCGAGAAGTTGAAGACGCACGCGACGTAGTCGTCGCGCCCATCGCTCGGGCCGGGGGCCACGCGGGCGAACGCGAGCACGTTGTCGTCGGCGTTGTCGGCGTCGATCCAGCGCGTGCCCGAGGGCTCGACGTCCGCGGCGAAGAGCGCCGGCCGCTCGCGGTACACGCGGTTGAGATCGCCGATGAGGCGCAGCACGCCGGCGTGGCCCGGATCCTCGAGGAGGTGCCAGTCGAGGGAGCGGTCGTGGTTCCACTCGGCGCCCTGCGCGAGCTCGCCGCCCATGAAGAGCAGCTTCTTGCCGGTGTGCGCCCACATGAAGGCATAGAGCGCGCGCAGGTTCGCGAGCTTCTGCCAGCGATCGCCGGCCATCTTGGCGAGGAGCGAGCCCTTGCCGTGCACGACCTCGTCGTGGGAGAGCGGGAGGACGAAGTTCTCGGAGTAGGCGTACAGGCTCGAGAACGTGAGGTCGTGGTGGTGGTAGCGACGGTGCACCGGGTCGTGCTGGAAGTAGTCGAGGGTGTCGTGCATCCACCCCATGTTCCACTTCATCGTGAAGCCGAGCCCGCCGAGGTACGTCGGTCGCGACACGCCCGGCCACGCGGTCGACTCCTCGGCCACCATGAGCACGCCGGGGAAGCGCGCGTGCACGTGCTCGTTCAGCTCCTTGATGAAGGAGATCGCCTCGAGGTTCTCGCGCCCGCCGAACACGTTGGGGCTCCACTCGCCCGCCTTGCGGCTGTAGTCGAGGTACAGCATCGAGGCGACCGCGTCGACGCGCAGCCCGTCGAAGTGGTAGCGCTCAAGGAGCTGCATCGCGCTCGACAGCAGGAACGCGCGCACCTCGTTGCGCCCGTAGTTGAAGATGAACGTCCCCCAGTCGGGGTGCTCGCCGCGCTGCGGGTCGAGGTGCTCGTAGAGCGCGGTCCCATCGAAGCGCCCGAGCGAGAAGTCGTCCTTGGGGAAGTGCGCGGGCACCCAGTCGCACAGGACGCCGATGCCGCGCGCGTGCAGGTGGTCGACGAAGAACGCGAGGTCGTCGGGCGAGCCGTAGCGCGCCGTCGGCGCGAAGTAGCCCGACACCTGGTAACCCCACGAGCCGGTGAACGGGTGCTCGAGGATGGGCATGAGCTGGACGTGCGTGAAGCCGAGCGCGGTGACGTGATCCGCGAGGAGCGGCGCGAGCGTGCGGTAGCCGAGGGGCGCGTGCGGGTCGTCGGGGGAGCGCCGCCACGAGCCGAGGTGGACCTCGTAGATCGACAGCGGCGATCGCAGCGGATCGCGGCGCGCCCGCTCGGCGAGCCAGGCGCCGTCGGTGAAGACGTAGGTCGGCCGGAAGACGCGCGCCGCCGTGCGCGGCGGCGGCTCCATCGCGCGCGCGAGCGGATCGCACTTCTCGCGGCGCTTCCCGTCACGGCCGCGCAGCGAGAACTTGTAGAGCGCGCCCGGACCGATGCCGGCGACGTGCGCGGCCCACACGCCGGAGCTGCCGAGCGGCTGCATCGGCGCGACCGCCGGGTCCCAGCCGTTCCAGTCGCCGATGACGCTCACCGCCTCGGCGTCAGGTGCCCAGACGGAGAACGTGACGCCGCCGTCGGCGAGCTGGGCACCGAACGCGTCGCCCAGCCGCTCGTGCCGCCCTTCGGCGAGGAGGTGGAGATCGACGGGGCCAGGCTGGCCGGGGAGCGTGGACACGGCGCGATGCTAGCCGAAGCCGCGGCCCGACGTTACAACCTCGTCACCGTGCTCACGACCTACGACCCGGCCATGACGCTCCGCGACGCGCGAGCCCGCTACTTCGCGGTCAACGCCTTCGGGAACGACGGCGGCTACGACGAGCCATGGGTCGACTTCAAGCTCGGCCCGCTGCCGGTGCCGTTCCCCAACACCGCGGGCCGCGCGCGCGCCGTCGGCTACCACGACCTGCACCACGTCCTCACCGACTACGACACCGACCTTTTCGGCGAGCTCGAGATCTCCGCGTGGGAGATCGCCGCCGGCTGCCGCGGTTACTTCGCGGCCTGGGTGATCAACTTCGGCGCGATGGGGCTCGGCGCCGTGCTGCGACCGGGCCGCACCTTCCGCGCCTTCTTGCGCGGTCGGCGGATGCGCACGCTCTACGGGCGCGAGATGGAGGCGCTCCTCGAGCGCACCGTCGGCGAGGTGCGCCGCGAGGTCGAGGTCGCCGACCCGCGCCCCGCGGGCATCGTCGACGCGGCGCTGTTCGGGATGGCCGCGGTGGTCGGGCTCGCGACGGGCACGGTGAGCGCGACGCTGATGCTGCCGCTCGTGCCGGTCGGGCTCGTCACGCTCGCGCGGCGACGTCGCAAGGTCGGCTAGCGCCGCCCGATCGCTCCGTCATCATGACGGCGCCGTCGCTCCCGCGCACGCCCGTGCGCCCCGGTCGTGATGAGCCAGTGGGTGGGCGCGGCGACGACGGCGGCGAGCAGGCCGTCGGACGAATATTCGTCGACGGCTGCGCCGACCCCGAAGTGATGCCGGTGGTTGTCGCGGAGGTAGTGGAGGGCGTTGCGGACCTCCGACGGCGTCCGCAGCACGCGCGAGTGATAGCGGTCCGCGAACACTCGCCCCCGCGCCGATGCCACGCCGCACGCCCGCATCATCTTGTTGAGGCCCTTGGCGATGCGGATGCAGAGCCCCTGCATCGCGCGGGCGAGCTCGAGGTGATCCTCGGCCTCGACGAGCAGGTGGACGTGGTTGCCCATGACGGACACCTGCACGACCTTCGGGTGGAACCGATCGCGGCTGGCGCGCAGCGCGGCCTCGATGACGCGCACGGCGCGGCGGCTCCGCAGGTTGAAGACGCGCCGGGCCATCCGCAAGGTCACGTGCAGCGGCCAGCGCCGGCCGAGCCGCGGTCGCGGCGCGTGCGAGACGCCGGCGTCCAGCCGCCGCTTGGGGCCCGGTCGCTTGCGGCGCGGGATGAGGTCGAGCTGGCGAGGGCGGCGGCGGGTTGGCATGATGACGATTCGGCATATATTTAACAGCGACGGCAGATGAGGTCAATGGCCCGGTGTTTTTTTTTAGCGAAGATTTGTCGCGTCCGCCTGGAACAGACGGCGACTCGGAGGCCTGTGGACAGGCCGGTCGGGTGGACAGGCTTCGTGCGGCCCTCGCTTCTTCGGGCCTGCCCACCCGACCTTGAATTGCCGTGGACGGCAATTCACCTGACCACAGGCCCGGCGGCGGGACAGATCGCTTCGCTTCTTTTCAGAGGAGAGCCGTCCGCGCCAGAGGATCACTCCTTCACGCCCGCGCACGTGGTCATGGCGGGACTCTGCTCCGAAAAAAAGCGAAGCGATCTGATCCGTCGCCGGGGCGGTGGAGCTGTGGAAAACGCGCAGCGTTTTCCGAGGGGCGGTGGGCAGGCCCGAAGAAGAGAGAAGCGCCGGAGCCTGTCCACCGGCCCGGCAGATCCACGGCCCTCTGAGTCGCGTCGGGTCGGTACGAGACTCGCGAGCGTGAGCTGGTCCGGCCCGCGCGTCAGGCCAGCGGGCCCTTCTCGGCGACGGCGTAGACCGGCACCTCGCGCACCTTCTCGCGGCGCAGCACCGCGTTCGCCGCGAGGCGGCCCGACATCGTCGCCGCCTCCATGAGCGCGACCGCGGCCTCCATGCGCACGTGATCGCCGGCGAGGAACAGGTTCGGCAGCTCGGTCTCCGTCGACGGGCGGTTCGCGTGATCGCCGGGCGCGAAGCGGCTGAAGTTCGACTGCTCCTGGTACTCGCCGTGGAGGACCTTCGCGTCGGCGAGCTCGGGGAGGATCTTGCGCATGTCGGCGAGCATGAGGCGCGCGAGCTCCTCCGACGGGCGCATGTCCTCGGGTGCGACCGCGTAGCTGTGCAGCTCGATCACACTCTTGCCGGTGCGCTTGCACCAGCTGATGTACGGCTCCTGCAGCATCCCGTAGACCGCCAGCGAGTCGACGTACCGGTACCCGGCGCAGGTGTAGAAGGCGGTGCGGTCCGGGCGCACCTTGCCGTCGAGCCACACGCGGTACACGAGGTAAGGGTCCGCCTCCCCGAGCGCGGCGACCTTGCGGCTCAGCTCGGGGGCGCGGAGATCGCTCGCCTTCATGAGCGCACGCGTACCGCGCACCTCGCAGGCGGAGATCGCGTAGTCGCACGGGACGACCTCGCCGACGGCGGCGACCGCGCCCGCCTCGCCGACGAGCAGCTCGTCGCCGTGCGCGATCACCGGGAGCGCGCGCAGCGGCTTCTGCGGCGGGCCGGCGGTCGGCGCGCCGTCGGCCGCGTAGCGCCCGCCGTGGCATGGGCAGGCGAAGCCGCCTAGCGCTCCGTCCGGCCGAACCTCTGGTCGTACGGGGCACGCCATGTGCGTGCAGCGCGCGTCGAACGCCACGAAGCGCTCGCCGCGGCGCGCGACGTAGACCGCGCTCCCGTCGGGGCCGGCGATCGGCGTCCAGCCGCTCGGGGCGATGCTCGAGGCCGCGACGCGCGCCTGCGCGCCGAGCGAAACGCCGTCGCCCTCGAGCTCGACGCCGGTGACGCGGCCACCATCGACGATGAGCCGGCGCGCCGGCGCGCCGAGGCGCACCCGCCCGCCGAGCGCCTCGAGCCGTCGCTGCAGCGGCGTGATCACGTCGGTGAGCGCGTCGCGCTTCGAGTAGCGGTACCAGAGGCCGTCGGGGTTGCCGATGAAGAAGAAGTGGAAGAAGCGCAGCCCCTCGGCGGCGGAGAGGCGCGGCAGCCGGTTGAGCGTGGTCTTGCCGAACGGCTCGACGATGCACTCGCGCATGCCCTTGTTCATCCGCCCGTCGACGGTGAAGCTGCGGAAGTCGGTCGCGTCGTGCTTGCGGTAGGTCTCCTCGCCGCGCCAGCGCATGAGGTCGTAGGTCGCGTAGCCGTCGCGCATGAAGTCGGCGAGGTGCAGCGTCTTCGACTGGCGGACGACCGACAGCACGTTGAACGGGAAGACGTTGGTCATCTCCGCGAACCGTTCCTCGGGACGGTCGGGGAAGACGATCGGGTAGGCGGGCGGCGGCGCGAGGTTCTCGGCGGCGCCGACGGTGCGCAGCACCTCGTAGAGGTTGTGGTACTGCGAGAAGAACCCGTGGAAGCCGTGCTCCATGGGGAAGCTCTCGCCGCCGACGTCGACCTTCCAGCCCCCGAGCTTGCCGCCCAGGTGCGCGGCGCGCTCGACGAGCGTGACGTCGAGCTTGCGCGTGGCGAGCTCGATCGCGGCGACGAGCCCGGCGAGCCCGCCACCGACGATGACGACGCGCTTGTGCGCGGTCGCCTCGAGGGGTCGCGAGGCGTCGTCGGGATCGCGCGGGAGCGTACGGAAGCGCGGCTGGTGGGTCGCGAGGAACGCGCCGCCGCCGGCGAGCCCGAGGCCGAGCCCGGCACCGCCGACCTTGAGGAACCGCCTGCGCGAGACGCTCATCTGCGCGCGAAGAGTACGACCAATCCGACGGCGGCGCTTCACCGAGCCAAGGACCTCGGTCCCGGCGCGTCCAAGGCTGCAGCGCGAGGTCGTTCGCGCGGAGGTGGCACATGGCGCGGGTCGGTCTTGGGGCCGCGGTCGTCGTCGCGCTGGGCGTGCGCGCCGTCGTCGGCCTGGGCATTCTGCGGGTTCTTCGTGTCGGGGTCGGACCAGAAGCCGCTACGCCTCCCGCGCCTTGATCGACGGCGGCGCCGCCGCGCACGTCTCCCACAGCCGCGCGTACGTCGCGGCGTACTCGTCGGGGCGGCGCAGCGGGTGGCTCACGCCGTAGAGCGCGCCGAAGACGTCGAAGTTGAAGCGGGCGGGCAGCGCGTTCCACAGGCGCGCGCGGCCGAACGTGAGCGCGATCGGGCCGAGCTCGCCGCGCAAGACGGCGAGGAGGTCGGCCGCCCAGCACTCGAGGCCGGCGAGGCAGGTCGCGCGGGCGCGCGCGTCGCCGGGGACGAAGCGGCAGGCGTTCGGCGCGTACTCGAAGACGAGCGGTACCGCCCGCGCCTCGTCGCGCAACGCGAACGCGAAGGTCGGTCGGCGCCCGGCGAGCTCGTCGTCCTGCACCGAGCAGAGGCCGCGGAAGAGCGCGCCGCCGACCATCGACCGCGCCAGCTCGTCGAGGCCGGCGGCGATCCGCTCGGCGTCGCCGTCGGCGAGCGCGCGCCGGCCCGTCGCGGGCGCGTAGTCGCGGGCCTCGAGCCCCACGTCGTGCCCGCGCGCCGGCCAGCCCGCCTCCGGCTCCGTCGCCAGGAACGGCGCGCGCGGCTCGATCTTGCGCACGCGGTTCCCCTCCATGAAGAGCGTCTGCCCCGGCCGGGCCGCGGAGAAGTGCTCCTTCGGGTAGATCTGCTGCATCAGCGCGCAGACCATGGCGTTGTCGACGCAGAAGATGCGCTCGTTCATCCACACGCGCTCGCCCGTGAACGCGAAGCCGCCCGCGCACATGAGCATCGCGCTGGGCGCGCCCCATAGCTCGCTGATGAGCTTGTGGCCGATGCCCATCTTCACGAAGCAGTCCTGCGTGGCCGCGTCGCGCTCGGCCATGTAGTCGGTCATGTGGCTCCAGTCGAGCGCGTTGTTCGTCCAACCCACGACGCCCGGCTCCGGGTGGACCGCCTTGGCCCGCTCGACGTGCCCCTGCGTGATCGTGATGTCGACCATCGAGAAGAAGCTGCCCGAGCCGCCGGTCTGCCGCACGAGGAAGGGCAGGGCATCCCACTCGTCGCCGCAGTTCACGCTCACGTGATCGCCGGCGAACGGCACGAGCTCGAGGTCCTTCCACCGGACCGGCGTGCCCGGCGACAGCGGTGCCACGGTGAAGCCCATCTCACCGAGGATCCGCTGCGCCGCCACCGACGAGCGCGCCGACAGGTGGATCGGGATCTTGCGGTCGAGCATCGCCAGCGACGGGATGTCGAAGTGGTCGTCGTGCTCGTGCGTGAGCACGACCGCGTCGACGGGCGGGAGCGCCGCTGCCGTCCAGGCGCGCGGCGGCCACACGCGGTACTCGAGCGCCTGGGTGTCGCCGAAGGGCTCGCGCAGCAGCGGGTCGACCAGCACGCAGGCGCGCTTCGACTGGAAGAGCCAGCCCTGGTGCCCGAGGAACGTGGTCGCGAACATCCGCCGATCGTGCGGGCCGCCTCGCGCTCGGTCAACCGCGCGGCATGAGATAGATCGAGGTATCGTCCCCGCGCGTAGGAAGGCGTGGAGGGATCATGAAGGCTCGGGAGATCGCGGCGCTCGTCGCCGTGCTGGCGACGGTGAGCGTGGCGCGGCCGGCATGGGCGTTCTGCGGGTTCTTCGTGTCGGGGTCGGACCAGAAGCTCGTGAACTCGGCGAGCCAGGTCGTGCTCATGCGCAAGGGCAACCGCACCGTGATGACGATGTCGAACAACTACCAGGGGCCGCCCGCGGACTTCGCGATGGTGATCCCGGTGCCGGTGGTGCTGAAGCGCGAGCAGGTGAAGACGCTCTCGCCGAAGATCTTCCAGCACATCGAGCAGCTGACCGCGCCGCGGCTGGTCGAGTACTGGGAGCAGGACCCGTGCTCGATGGGCGGGTTCGGCGCCCTCGCGCGCGGGGCCGGCGGCGCGATGAAGTCGGCCTCGGCCGACGCGCTCGACGACCCGCACGCCGCCGAGAAGTTCCACGTGAAGATCGAGGCGCAGTTCACCCGCGGCGAGTACGAGATCGTGATCCTCTCGGCGGAGGACTCGGGCGGGCTCGACGGCTGGCTGCGCGCGAACCACTACCAGATCCCGCAGGGCGCCGAGGAAGCGCTGCGGCCCTACGTGCAGGCGCAGCAGAAGTTCTTCGTGGCGAAGGTCGACGTGAAGAAGGTCAAGCTCGACGCCAAGCAGAAGGCGGTGCTGTCGCCGCTGCAGTTCAGCTTCGAGGCGCCGGAGCTGCGGCTGCCGGTGCGCCTCGGCCTCCTCAACGCGGGCGAGGCGCAGGACCTGCTCGTCTACGTGCTGCACGAGACGAAGCGCTTCGAGGTGGCGAACTACAAGAACGTCTTCATCCCGACGAACCTCGAGCTGGTCTCGTCGGCGAAGAAGGTCTTCCATTCCTTCTACGCCGAGCTCTTCGACGAGACGCTGCGCAAGGAGAACAACCGCGCGGTGGTGACCGAGTACGCCTGGGACACCGCCAGCTGCGATCCCTGCCCGGGCCCGCCGCTCGACGGCGCCGAGATCGCGACGCTCGGCGCCAACCGCCTCGGCAACGCCGACGGCTCGTGGGTGGTCACGCGGTTGCACACCCGCTACAGCAAGGACTCGCTCTCCGAGGATCTCGTCTTCAAGGCGGCGCGCGGCATGGCCGGCGGTCGCGCCGATCGCGGCGACGGCGGCGGACCGCAGCATGCCTTCAAGGAGGAGACGAACAACTTCCAGGGCCGCTACATCGTCCGCCACTACTGGCCGAAGAAGCTCGCGTGCGAGAGCCCGCAGCGCGGCGTGTGGGGCGGACCGCCCGACGGCCGCGAGGAGACGTTCACCGCCCGCGGCCTCGACGACGCGCCGCGCGGCACCGTGAAGGTCGCCGAGTTGGTGCGCGGCGGCGTGCCCGCGCTCGGCATCGACGGCAAGAAGAAGAAGAAGGCCGCGACCCAGTGACTAGCGCGTGAGCGCCTCGACGGCGGCGGCGACGGAGTACACCGCCAGCGCGAGCTTCTCGTAGTCGAGCGTCGCCGGTCGGTCGCTCTTCGTGTGGTAGTGCGGGTTCCGGTAGAACGCCGTGTCGGTGATCATCACCGCCGGGACGCGGTGCGCCCAGAACACCGCGTGGTCCGAGAAGTCGATCCCCGCGATCGCACGCGGCGCATTGATCGATCGCACGTCGAGGCTCGAGCCGGCCCGCATCGCGCGCTTCACCTTGCGCGTGAGCGCGATGCTGCCGAGGTCGCCGACGACCGCGAGGTAGTCGCCGCGCGACGGGTAGAGGAGCCCGATCCCGGGCGGACGCTGTTGCGAGCCCGGCTCCGCCGAGTAGTAGCCCATCGTCTCGAGGCAGAGCATCGCGCGGACCACGATCCCGTCGCCGGCGGCGCCGCGCGCGTACACCTCGCTGCCCATCTGCTCGCTCCTGAAGATCGGCGGCTCCTCGAGCGCGAACGCGACCAGCTCGACGCCGATGGCCGGCGGAGGCCGCCCCTTGAGCAGGCGCCCGAGCTCGAGCAGCGCCGCCACGCCGCTGGCGTTGTCGTCAGCGCCGCCGGCGTCCTCGAAGGCGTCGTAGTGCGCACCGACGACGACGCGCTCCGTCGTCGGCGGTCCGAGCGAGGCGATCACGTTCGCGAACGTCCGCCCCCCGACGGCGAAGCGCTGCTCGCGCACCGGGAGCCCCATCGCGCGCCAGGAGTCCGCGAGGTAGCGCGCGGTCACCGCCATGTGATCGGGGTGGAGGAAGTCGCGCGGGTAGGCGTCGTCCACCACGTGCTCGACGTGGCGCAAGAGCTCCGCGGGCTCGACGCGGGCCGCGCCCCAGGCGACGGGCGGCGCCGTGCGGACCGGCTCGACCACCATGAAGGCGGCCGCGACCGGGGCCAGGACCACGAACAGGAGGGCGATGCGGAAGGGCCGGCGCATCGCTCCGAAGGCTAGCGCATCGCCGGCCGGCGCGTCAGGCGCCGCGCGCGTCGCGGTCGAAGAGCTCGCGCTCGAGCAGCGCGTCGAGGTCGAGGGCGATCGGCGGGCGCCCGGTGATGAACTCGGCCACCACTCCGACGACGCCGGGGTCGCGCAGGACCTTGTTGTGGCCGAGCCCGTAGGTGGCGTGCACCCGGGCGCGCGGCAGCGCACGCGCGATGCGGTCGGCGTGCGCGGGGTCGACCTCGTCGTCGCCGGCGTCATGGACGACGAGGGTGTCGGCGGCGATGCGCGCGGCGATGGTCTCGATCTCGATGCTCTCCATCGTCGCGCCGAGGCGCGCCTCGAGCCGCGCCGTCACGCGGGCATAGACGTCGTCGGACAGTCCGAGCGTGGCGGCGAAGCGGCGCGTCTGCTCGCGCAGCGACGCGGGTGACGCGACGAGCACCAACCGCTCGACGCGCAGCCCGTCGGCCGCCGCGAGCGCGGCCGCGGCGCCGCCCATCGAGTGCGCGATCGCGGCGAAGAGCGGCCCGTGCTGCCGCCCGATCGCGATCACCGCGTCGCGGAAGTCGAGCAGCGAGACCCGCTCGCCGTCGGAGCCGCCGTGCCCGGGGAGGTCGTAGGCCAGCACCTCGTGCCCGGCGGCGACGAGCGGCGCGGCGAACGCGGCGAGCTGCGTGCCGCGTCCCGCCCAGCCGTGGACGAGGAGGACCGGCGGGCCCGCGCCCCAGGCGTGGCCGCGCAGGACGCCGAGCGGTCCCACGGCCTGCACCGGCCGCGATCGCTCGAGCAGCACGCGCTCGCGCGCCGGTCGCCGGTGCTGGAGCGGCGTGAGCAGCATCCGCTCCGCGACCCGGGTCGCGAGCGGCGGCCAGAGCGCCTCGAGCCCTTGCATGCCGACGCGCACCCAGGCCGGCACGCCGGCCGAGCGAACGCTCGTGCTTTTCTCGGAGCTCGAGAGCGGTTCCATGGGGGCCTCCTCGGGTCGCATGCGCCTCACGAAGCGGGCGCGCCGTCCCTGCGCGCCCAGGCGACGAGCCGTTCGAACGCCGCGCGCGCGCGCGGCACCGCCTTGGCGTCGCCGAGCAGGCGGTGCGCGTGGTGGCAGCCGAGCATGATGCCGTACAGCTCCTGCGCGACCCCGTCCGCGTCGAGGTCCTTGCGGAAGTGACCCTCGCGGATCCCCGCGCGTGCGGTGCCGGCGATGAGCTCGAGCCAGTCGCGCTGCAGCCCCACGAGCCGATCGCGCGCGGGGCCGGGTCGATCGTCGAGCTCGGCCGCCGCAGCGACGAAGAAGCAGCCGCCCGGGAGCTCCGAGAGCCGTGGCCAGCGCAGCCATCGCTCGAAGATCGCGCGCAGCCGCGGCTCGCCGCGGGCGGCCGCGAGCGCCGGCTTCACCACCGTGTCGACGAAGCGCTGGCCGGCGAGCTCGACCACGAGCACCTCGAGACCTTCCTTCGAGCCGACGTGCGCGAAGAGCCCGCTCTTCGAGAGCCCGAGCGCCTCGGCGAGCCGCCCGATGGTGAGCCCGCGCAGCCCGTCGACCGACGCGATCTGCGCCGCGCGCTGGAGGATGGCCTGCCGCGTCTCCTCGCCCTTGGTCACCTCCTCATAATAGTACGACCGTTCGCATTCGGCAAGGAGTCGTGCGACCATCAGGCGATGGCCGAGCGTCGCATGCAGCTCGCGTGGATGAAGCGCGCCCCGTCCCCGCAGCGCGCAGATCCGCCGATCCCCGACCGGCTCGCGCGCATCGACGAGGAACGCGACGACGCCTGGTGCGTGGTCGACGATCACGGCGAACGGCACGTGGTCGATCGCGCCCGCCGCGAGGTCCTCGCCCGCGACGACGCTGCCGGACGCTGGGTGGTGCAGGGTCCCGTGCCGGCCTGGTCGATCGGTGAGGCGCTGCGGCTCGAGTGGCTGGAGCGGAACTGCGGCTGGCCGGAGACGCGGCGGCCCGGCCGCGACGCACAGGTCGTCGCCGAGGACGCCGAGACGGTCAGCGTCGTCGACGACGCCGGCGAGCGGCACGTCTTCGTGCGCGCCAACGGCCATCCGCCGAACGCCGACCGGCGGCGCCCGCGCTGGGTGATCTGCTCGCCGCGGGTCACCTGATCGCAGGAAGCGCTGGTCGGGAGGGCCGCGGACCTGCTATCTGTGCGCCGTGCAGATCCCCGAGCGGAAGCGCGAGAACGAGGTCTTCGGCAACATCTTCATCGGGATCGCCGGGATGATCGGCGCCGGGAAGTCGACGCTCGCCAAGGCGCTCGCCGAGCACCTCGGCATCGACGTCTACTACGAGCCCGTCGACGACAACGAGTACCTCGGCGACTTCTACCGCGACACGGCGAAGCACTCGTTCGCGATGCAGGTGTACCTGCTCAACCGTCGGTTCCAGCAGCACCAGGAGATCATCTGGCGCGGCCGCTCGGCGGTGCAGGACCGGACGATCTACGAGGACTCGATCTTCGCCAAGACGCTCGCCGACGTCGGCCTCATGGATCCGCGCGACTACCGCACGTACGTGCAGCTCTTCCGCAACATCAGCAACTTCATGTGCAAGCCGAGCGTGATCGTCTACCTCGACGTCTCACCCGAGCGCTCGCTCGAGCGCATCCAGCGCCGCAGCCGCGACATCGAGAGCAAGGTGAGCCTCGAGTACCTCACCGCGCTCTACGCGGCGTACGCCAAGTTCGTGACCGACATCTCGAAGGTGATCCCGGTGATCCGCGTCGACTACGAGCGCTTCACGACGGCGGAGCAGATGGCGGAGATGATCAAGCGCGAGTACCTCGACCACTCGTTCCTGCGCGAGGTCACCCGCTTCGATCCGGCGCGCGCGTAGGCGAGCTCAGCAGCCCGGGCAGGCATCGCCCGGCGCGCAGAGCTGGACCTCGAGCTGATACGGCGCGCAGCTGCCGCCGCCGTTCGGCGCGCCGACCTCGACGGTGACGACCTGATCGGCGAACGAGTGGCCGACGTCGATGCATCCCTCGTCCCAGCGGAAGCACAGCGTCTCGCCGGCCCAGGCCGACCAGCTCTCCGAGCACGCGCTGTCCGAGATCGATCCGCGCAGGAGCAGGCCCGCGCCGCTCGGCGCGGCGAGGTGCACGCGCGCCACGGACTCGATCTGTCCGCCCACGCACAGCCGCAGCCCCCCCTTGAGCCTGACGGTGAAGCGGTCGCGATCGCTCGCGGACAGGATGCGGCCCTGCAGCTCGGTCGAGTCGCCGGACTGCAGCGTGTCGCCGCCGATCGGGCCCGCGCACGAGTCGTTCGCCGGTTCGCCCGACTCGGACGCCGTCGCGGCCTCGCAGCCGTTCGACGGATCGCCGTCGCAGTCGAAGCGGCCCGCGGGGCAGGCGATCGCGAGATCGGGCGGCGCGCTGCTCACGCTCGCGTCGGGGACGCCCGGGCCCGGCCCCGCGGCGACGCCGAGGTCACCTCCCGCCGGCGCCGCCGTCTCCTCGAAGAGCGCATTGGGACGCGTACACCCGGCGCAGATCGCCAATGAAACCATAGCGATGCGGATCGGGAAGTAAGCGTGCGACATGTGGGGCGGACACTCACACCGCCGGGGTGCGCCTGTCAATGAACTTCGATGCCGGGACCGCTACTTCAGGTGCTTCGCGAGGAACTTCTCCATCGCGTCGTAGAAGTCGAACCGGTTCTCTTCATTGTGGAAGCCGTGGCCCTCGTTGTCCTTCACGAGGTACGGCACGTCGATGCCGCGCTTCTTCAGCGCCGCGACCATCTGGTTCGACTCGTCGATGTTCACGCGCGGATCCTTCGCGCCCTGCGCGATGAGCAGCGGCGCGCGGATCTTGTCGACGTGGAACACCGGCGACGCCGCGGTGAGGAGCTCCTTGTCCTTCGTGGGGTCGCCGACCATCTCGTGCATCATGTCGAGGTACGGCTTCCAGTACGGCGGGATCGTCTTCATGAACGTGAAGAGGTTCGAGACGCCGACGTAGTCGATGCCGCAGGCGTAGAGCTCGGGAGAGAACGCGAGCCCGGCGAGCGTGGCGTAGCCGCCGTACGATCCGCCGTAGATCGCGACGCGCTTGCCGTCGGCGATGCCCTGCCCGACGACGTGCTTCACCGCGTCGGACAGGTCGTCCTGCATCTTCTTGCCCCACTGCTTGAACGAGGCCTCCCAGAACTTCCGGCCGTAGCCCGTCGAGCCCCGGTAGTTCACCTGCAGCACCGCGTAGCCGCGGCTGGCGAGGAACTGCACCTCGGGGTTCCAGCCCCAGGCGTCGCGCACCCATGGGCCGCCGTGCGGGTGGAGGATCATCGGCAGGTGCTTCGGCTCCTTGCCCGGCGGGAGCGTGAGGTAGGCGTTCACCTTGAGCCCGTCGCGCGCGGTGAACGAGATCGGCTTCATCTCCGCCATGCGCTTCTCGTCGAGCCACGGCGCGATCTCGGCGAGCTTCGTGAGCTTGTCGCTCGCGGCCTCGTAGAGGTAGCGCGCGCCCTGCGTGCGATCGCTCGAGGCGGCGACGATGAAGATCGCCTCCTCCTTGTCGTGGCTCTGCACGTCGACGCGGTACCCGGGGAGCTTCTGCTCGAGCTTCTGGTAGAGCGCCTCGGTCTGCGGATCGAGGAAGTGACGCTCCTCGCGCCACGTCGTGTAGCTGATGACGGTCGCCAGCTTCCGCTTGCGCGAGTACTCGAGGCCGTCGACGTCGACCTCGGGGTGCTCGAAGACGATCTGCTGCTCCTTGCCGGTGATCGGATCGAGCACCGCGATCACCGCGCGATCGCGCTTGAGGTTCGACGACACGTAGAGCTGCTTGTCGTCGGGCGTGAACGCGAGCGGGCTCACCGCCTCGCGGAAGCTCGTGGTGAGGAAGGGCTTCCACGGGTCCTTCTCCGTCGCGCGGTGGAGCAGGCTGGTGTTCACGCCGTCGGTGGTGATCGCGACGCGGATGACGCCGCGGTGATCGGTCACCCAGCCGGTGATGTTGCCCGGGTTCTCGGCGACGAGCTTGAGGTCACCGGTGACGACGTTGAGCCGGTAGGCGTCGAAGATCTCCGGGTTGCGCTTGTTGAGCCCGACGAGCACGTCGGTGGGGTGATCCTCGAGCGCATCGATGAGCTCGGCGCGGACCTTGGGGAACGGCGTGAGGTCCTTTTGGCCCTTGCCGTCCTTGCCGACCGAGACGAGGTGGAAGTTCTCGTCGCCGCCGAAGTCCTTGACGTAGACGAGGTGGTCGTCGCCCTTCCAGGCGTACCCGGCGATGTCGCGCTCGGTCTCGTCGGTGACGCGCACCGCGGCCCCGCCGGCGCGCGGCTGCACGAAGACGTTGAGCCGGTTCTGGTACGGCTGCATGAAGGAGATCGAGGTGCCGCCGGGCGAGACCTCGAAGCGCGACTTCTCGGGGTTGCGGAAGAAGTCGCGCATCGGGATCGGCGCGCTCGGCGCCGCGAACGCGACGGCGCTGAAGGGGAAGACGGCGAGGCAGACGGCGACGCGCATGTGGGGCTCCTCGGGGGCGTGATCAGCGATCCGTGCCGCGCGCGTGGCCGAGGTGTCAAGCGCCGGGCGGCGCGCTCAGCGACCGGTCGAGAGGCAGGCGTCGCTCGTCGCCGGAGGGCGGCAGCGAAGCCCGGCGCAGGTCTGACAGGCGCCGCAGTCGTCGTCGGACGCGCAGACCTTGTCGACGCACTGGTTGTGGACAGCCTTGTCGGCGCTGCCGTCGACGAAGCACGTCTCGCCGCCGGCCGCGTCGCAGTCGGCGGCGGTCGTGCAGTAGCGCGCCTGACCCTGGGTCGCCTTGTCCCCCTGGCCCGCGTGATCGTAGTCCTCGGCGAGGATCTTCATGTACGTGTAGATGTCCATGAGGTCGCGCTGCGCCAGCTTGCGGAAGTGCTCGGCGGGCATCGGCCAGCCGATCCGCAAGGGTGGCGTGTCGTCGACGTGCGCCATCGCGTCGATGATGCCGGCGAAGAGCAGATAGCTCACCTCCGGCTCGTTGAAGAAGCCGCTCTCTCCGATGAGGTTCGCGCTCATCGTGCGCGACTGCGCGAGCACCGCGTCGAGGCCCGACGGCACCGCGAAGACCGCGCCGCCGAGCAGGTAGGCGTCGGCCGGGATCTTGAGGTACGAGGAACCGGGGGTGAAGTCGCGCGGCAGCCCGTTCTTGTTGGTGTGGCAGTCGTTGCAGGCGGCGGCGTTCACCAGGTACGAGCCGCGCCCGAACGCGGCCTGCTCATCGGCGGTGCGCTTGTAGAAGCCGGGCATCTTGGCGTAGGCGAGCGGCAAGATCGCGCCGCCGCGGACCGCGTGGCCGGGGTCGGGGATCGCGGCCGCGCCGGGCGGACCGAGCGGGTCCTCGCCGGTCTCCGCCGGGAGCGGCCTCGGCTCCTCGCCCTCGTCGTACTCGGTCGGCATCGGCACCGGGGCCGCGGCGGCCGCGATGCCCTTGTCGTCGGGAGGCACCGCGTTGGCGACGGGGGGCAGGTACTTCAGCGCCGCGTAGAGCGCCTTGATGTCGTCGACCGTCATCCAGCGGAAGCTCGGCCACGGCATGACGACCAGCTGCTGGCCGTGGTTGGTGAGGTCCTCGCCGGTCTGGAAGACGCGGATGAACTCCTCCTCGGTGAGCTTCAGGCCGGTGTCGGGATCGGGCGTGAGGTTGCGGGAGTAGACGTAGTGGCCGGCGCCGTCGATCGGGAACTTCACGCCGCCGCCGAAGATCTTGGTCGGACCGGAGGTGTGGCAGCCGCCGCAGTCGATGAGGGCGGTCATGAGGTACTGGCCGCGCGCGCCCTGCGCGATCGCGGCACCCACGTCCACCGGCGCGGCCGACGGCGACGAAGAGCTCGAGCAGGCGGATGCCCCGAAGAGCGGAGCGAGGAGGAGCGCGGTGCAGAGGAAGCGCGTCATTGTCCCGCCGGAGGATAGAAGAACGCGACCGCCGGTCAAGCGGTAGAGTCCGGCGCATGAACGTCGACGACTTCCGCCGTATCGCGCTCTCGCTCGAGGGGGCGGAGGAGGGCTCGCACATGGACCAGCCCGACTTCCGCGTCGGCGGTCGCATCTTCGCGACGCTCGCCTCGGCCGCCGAGGGGCTCGGCAACCTCGTGCTCACGCCCGACGAGCAGGCGGTGCTGGTGGACGAGCTCCCCGAGGTCTTCTTCGCGATCCACGGCGGCTGGGGACGGATGGGGATGACGCACGTGCGCCTCGCCGCCGCCGACGAGGATGTCCTCACCGGCGCGCTGCAGACCGCGTGGCGGCTGCGCACGCAGAAGAACGGCCGCGCGCGCAAGAAGCCGCCGGTGCCGACGAAGCCGAAGGCCGCGCGGAAGCGACGCTAGCGCGCGGGGAAGAGGCGCTCGAGCGCGCGTGGGAAGAAGCGCGCCCATGACGGCTCGTCATGGTTGCCGCTCGGCTCGGTCCAGTGATGGAGCGAGCGGTCGAAGACGAGCCCCTTCTTGTGCAGGAGGTCGCGCAGGGCCTCGGTCTCCTCGCGGCCGTCGTCGTCGCCGCCGTTGTAGAGGACGACGTGCTGCTGCCGGATGGTGCGCGAGCGGCGGACCTGATCGTAGAGCGCGCCCTCGGCCCACCACAGCGATGGCGACATGACGAGGGCGCGACCGAAGACGTCGCCGCGCGTCAGCACCGCGTGCAAGGCGGCGTTCGCGCCGAGCGACGCGCCGCCGATGGCGCGGCTCTGCTTGCCGCGGCGGACGGCGTAGTTGCGCCCGACCCAGGGGACCACGTCCTTCACGAGGTGATGGACGAAGGCGTCGGCGGCGCCACCGCCCTCGTCGGCGTCGGGGACGGACGTGTACTCGTTCACGCGGTCGCCGGCGTGGACGCCGACGACGATCATCGGCTCGCTCTTGCCCTCGTGCACGGCGCGGTGGAGCCCCTCTTCGGCGCGCCAGCCGCCGGAGAACCACGGATGCTCGAGCAGGTTCTGCCCGTCGAGCATGTAGAGGACGGGATAGCGGCGGCGCGGCGTGTACCCGGGCGGCAGGATCACCGTGACGTCGCGGGCGCCGCGCTTCGAGGCGATCTGCGCGCGCACCACCTCGGCGCGGGCGCCGCCGCCGAGGGACGTGATCGCGAGCAGGGCGGCGACGAGGCGCACGCGCCCTTGCGGAGCAGCCGGTGTGCCGGCCGTTGCCGAGCGACGTCAGCTGTTTGGACATGCGCCTGAGGTGGCGCGACCCCGCCGGGGGAGCAGGCGAGCCCCATCCACGCGAGGCG
>FTFF01001152.1_pt1 | contig 22334 bp, 21 predicted proteins | sample 1640361 | NCBI WGS metagenome assembly FTFF01 (sample SAMEA3914816, study PRJEB12502) | metagenome | biome: forest; material: soil | place: USA | collected 2011-09-16 | depth 0.3 m | reverse complement strand
GGGTGAGGCGATCGGACATTGCGCGGAGGTTCTACAACACGGACCGACTCGCTACCAGTCCCGGTCCTCTGAAACAGGCAACAGGCAACAGGCGATGTTCGGATCCGATCCGCTCTGCCATCGCCGGTCGCCTGTTGCCTGTTGCCTGTCGCCTGTTTCCGATCCGATCCGATTAGAACGTCGGCGCCAGCAAAAGTCCCTCGGACTTGTACGTCTGCTCCGAGTCGCGCTTCTTCCCGCCCTGCGGCTTCGGCCGCGATCCCTTCATCGACGCCGGTCGCGTCTTCCCCTTCGTCTCCGTGCCTTTCGGGTCGAACGCGGGCGCGAGCGGCTCGAGCCCGCCTTGTTCCTCCGGCTCGGGCGGCGCCGTCGCGACCGTCCGCTCGGGCTCGGGCGGAGCCGGGCGCGGCTCGGGCAGGAGCGTCACGTCGAGCGCGAGGTCGCGCGTCGGCTCGATCGAGCGCCGGACGCTCACGTAGCCGACCTTCTGCAGGCGCACCTGCACCGCCTCCTTGCCGCTCGCGAGCTTCACCTGCGCCGGCGTGGTGCCGACCACCTGGGCGCCGAGGATGATGTCGACGCCCGACGGCTCGGTCGTGATGCTGACCGTCACCTGCGAGAAGAAGAGGTGGTGGACCAGCCCCGCCCCGGCGCCGAGCACCGCGATGATGCCGATCACCGCCGCCGCGACGCCGAGCGCCGAGGCGGTCTTGCGCCGCGCCATCGAGGCGAGCGCGGACGCCTCCGCCCCGGGCGCCAGCTCGGTCGCAAGGTCGAACGGGTTGCGCAGCTCGGCGGTCCCGTCGCGCGCCGGTGCCTGCTGCCCGCGCCAGGCGTTCGCCGATGCCGGGCCCGGCACGTACTCGGTGTGCCGCGGGCTCGGCATCGAGCCGGGGATCTCCGACGAGATCGTCCGCGCGTCCGCGGGCAGCTGGGTCGGACGCATCTGACCTGAGCGTGACGTCGGCGAGCGGGCGGCCTCCATGCCGCCCGGCGTGGCGTGCCGCGGCGGCTGCGACGGGAACTTGTCCTCGGTGACGTCGCGGTCGTTGAAGGCGCGCTCCCACCCGGCCGGATCGCGCAGCGCGCGGCCGAACTCCTCCATCGACGGGAAGCGGAACTCCTGCTTCTTCGCGAGCGCGTGCAGGATCACCTGCTCGAGCCACTTCGGCACGTCGGGACGCAGCCGCGTGGCCAGCGGCGGCGGCTCGCGGAGCTGACGCACGAGGACCTCCGCGAAGCCCTCGCCCGGGAACGGCACGCGGCCGATCACCATCTGGAAGATGATGCAGCCGAGCGCGTACACGTCGCAGCGGTGATCGACGCTGCGTGAGTCCTCGGCGGCCTCGGGCGCCATGTAGTGCGCGGTCCCGAGCACCGCACCGGCGCGCGTGCGGTGCGCCGTCACGCCCGGTCCCGTCAGCTTGGCGAGCCCGAAGTCGAGGATCTTGACGAAGTCCGGATCGCCGGCGCGCGGGACGAGGAAGATGTTGTCGGGCTTGAGGTCGCGGTGGATGATCCCGCGCGTGTGCGCGGCGCGCAGCCCGTCGGTGAGCTGGATGGCGATCCGGATCGCCCGCTCGATCGGCAGCTGGCCCTCGCGCTTGATCAGCTCGCCGAGGCCGATCCCCTCGAGCAGCTCCATGACGATGAAGTTGTCGCCATCGGGCGTCTGCCCGAAGTCCTGCACGTCGACGATGTTCGCGTGGCCGATCTGCGTCGCCGCGCGCGCCTCGTTGAAGAAGCGGTGGACGATGTCGTCGTTGGTCGCGAGCTCGGGGTGGATGACCTTCAGCGCGACGCGCTTGCCGAGCACGCCATGGACGGCGAGGTAGACCGCGCCCATCGCGCCCTGCCCGATGCGCTGGAGGACCTGGTAGTTACCTACCGCCGAGCCGGCCTCGACCACGGCCAGAATGATAGCACCGGGGCCGAAACGGCGCCTCCTTGTGGGCTCACGCCACGCTGCAGAAGGCCTCGTAGTCGATGAGCTCGATCTTCTTGCCGGGCTCCGAGCAGACGACGCACTTCGGATCGCGCGGGAGCTTGAACTCGCGGAAGCGCATGTTGAGGGCGTCGTACTGCAGGAGGCGCCCGATGAGCGGCTTGCCGATCCCGAGGATGAGCTTCACCGCCTCCGTCGCCTGCACCACGCCGATGACGCCGGGCAGCACGCCGAGCACGCCCGCCTCGTTGCAGGACGGCGCCATCCCCGCCGGCGGCGGCTCCGGGTACAGGCAGCGGTAGCACGGCCCTTCGAAGGGCTTGAAGACCGTCACCTGGCCCTCGAACTGGAAGATCGAGGCGTTCACCACCGGCTTCCGCAAGATGAGCGAGGCGTCGTTGAGGAGGTACCGCGTCTGGAAGTTGTCCGTGCCGTCGACGACGAGGTCGTAGTCGCGGATCACGTCGAGCACGTTCTCCGACGAGAGGCGCGTGCGGTGGCGGACCACCTTCACGTCCGGGTTGAGCCCCTCGATCGTGAGCGCGGCGGACTCGACCTTGGGCATGCCGATGCGCGCCGTCGAGTGGATGATCTGCCGCTGCAGGTTGGAGGCGTCGACCACGTCGTCGTCGGCGAGGCCGAGCGTGCCCACGCCGGCCGCGGCGAGGTAGAGCGCCGACGGTGAGCCGAGCCCGCCCGCGCCGAGCAGCAGCACCTTGGCCTTGAGGAGCTTGCCCTGCCCCTTCTCGCCGACCTCGTTCATCATGATGTGCCGCGAGTAGCGCGACAGCTGATCGGGCGTGAAGACGACCGGCTTGTCGATCGCCCCGCCCGACTTCTTCCAGGCCCCGAAGCCGCCGGCGAGGGAGCGCACGCGGGTGTAACCGAGGTCGGCCAGCGTCTTGGCGGCGAGCGCCGAGCGGTTGCCGCCGGCGCAGAACAGCACCACGTCGGCGTCGCGGGCGGGCACCGCGTCCTCGATGCGGAGCTCGAGCTTGCCGCGCGGGATGTAGAGCGAGCCCGGGATCGTCCCGTCGTTGTACTCGTCGAGCTCGCGCACGTCGACGAGCACCTGCGGGGGCTTCGCCTTCAGCTCGTCGACGGTGGTCTCGACGATCTGCTTCTTCACCCCGGCGAGATACTGCTGGAAGTTGGCCATGGCCTCTCAGCATAACCCGGCGCGGGCGGGCCGGGAGAGGGCGGTGCGCGGTCGCTCCGCGGTCTTTTCTACGGGCGGGGGTGGCGGCCGAAGAAGTCCGCGAAGTAGAGCGTCGTCACGAAGCCCGGGGGCGGGCCGGCGGAGGTCCAGAGCGTGCCGCCCCCGATCCAGTCGTGAGCGCCGCCCTCGTTGGTGCAGAGGATCACCTCGGCGTCCTCGGCGCAGCCGCCGTGGCGCACGCAGGTGACCGAGCCCTCGACGCCGATCGTCGTCGGGGGATCGGCGCAGCCGTCGCGCATCGCCCAGCCGGCGATGGTCTGCGCCGTCGATGGGAAGCCGAGCAACGGGTTGCCGAGGTACGGGACGAGCGGATCCGCGGTGCCGTGCAGCTGCACGACCGGCATCGGCCGCCCCGGCGCGCAGGTCGCCAGCGCCTCCTGCCCGGAGACGACGCCGATCGCCGCGTAGCGATCGGCGAGCTCGCAGCCGACCCGGTGGGTCATGAAGCCGCCGTTGGAGAAGCCGGTCGCGAAGATCTGCTGGTCGTCGACACAGTACGTGCCGGTGACCTCGTCGAGGAGCGCGCGCGAGAAGGCGACGTCGTCGACCTTGCCGGCGAGCGCGCCGCCGCAGCACGTGCCGGCGTTCCACGAGGCGTAGAGGCCGGCGGGATACGCGACGAGGAACCCCCGCTGGTCGGCGACCTCGTCGAAGTGGGTCGCGTCGCGCATCTGCTCGGGGGTGAAGGTCACGCCGTGGTAGCCGACCACGAGGGGCATGGGGATCGTGGGGTCGTAGCTGGGCGGGACGTGCAGGAGGTAGCGACGGCCGGTGGCGCCGACGGTGATCGGGTTGTCGCTGTCGCCCGCGGCACCGCCCCGCCCGGTGCAACGGCGCGAGGTGGTCCGGTCGTGCGGGCCATCGGCCTTCGGGCCGGTCGTGCTCGACATGTCGCCGGCCGGGTCCCGTGCGCCGGACCCCGCGCACGCGGCGAGGCCCATGAGGAGCGCGAGCGCGAGGGTGCGCATCTCGGCGCATTCATACCACGGACGGCCGCGCGCCCACCTCGCTTGAAATAGACTGAACTAGGAGTACAGTGTAGTTACGAGACATGTGTTGACGTCTCGACGAAAGATGCACAATGAAGGGGCCTGGTCGCGCGTGCCGATCTCATTAGATCGGCTAGAGTGAACACCAGGCGAGGGAGCCCGATGGAGACGCTGCAGCTCAGGAACGAGAAGACCCCCCCGGCGGCCGAGCCGCACCACGAGGAGACGGTCGAGAGCCCGGTCGGCCTCACCGGCAAGGCGGCGGAGAAGGTGCGCGAGATCCAGGCCGGCGAGGCCGATCTCGGCCCCGAGTACTGCCTGCGCTTGCGGGTGGTCGGCGGCGGCTGCTCCGGCTTCTCGTACGACCTCTACTTCGATCTCAAGCAGGACGACGATCAGGCGTTCGTCTCGCACGGCGTGAGCCTCGTCGTCGACGAGCTCTCGCTCCAGTACCTGGCCGGCACCACCGTGGACTACGTCGAGGGGCTGCAGGGTGCCGGCTTCAAGTTCGGCAACCCGAACGTCAAGTCCACCTGCGGCTGCGGCTCGTCGTTCAGCGTCTGATCCCACGGCGCCCGACCTCTACACCCTCCTCCAGCGTGAGCTCGGCCCGACGCGGGTGATCCGCGACGCCGCGGCGCTGGAGCGCTTCTCTTCGGACGAGTCCGGCCTCGGCCGCTTCCCGCCCGACGCCGCGGTCCTGGCCGAGAGCGCCGACGAGGTCGCGCTCGTCCTCCGCCTCGCCGCGGAGCACCGCGTCCCGGTCACCCCGCGCGGCGCGGGCACCGGGATGACCGGCGGTGCGCTGCCGGTGCGCGGCGGGCTCGTGCTGTCGACCGAGCGCATGACGAAGATCCGCGAGCTCGACGCCGACGAGATGCTCGCGGTCGTCGAGCCAGGGGTCCTCACCGGCGACCTGCAGCGCGCCGCCGATGCGGTGGGCCTCTTCTACCCGCCCGATCCGGCGTCGCTCGATTCCTGCAGCCTCGGCGGCAACGTCGCCGAGAACGCCGGGGGGCCGCGCGCGCTCAAGTACGGCACCACGCGCGAGTACGTGCTCGGGCTCGACGTCGCGCTCATGGGCGGCGAGCGGCTGGCGTGCGGGCGCAGGACGATGAAGGGCGTGACCGGCTACGACGTGACCGCGGCGATCGTCGGCTCGGAAGGGACGTTCGCCGTCGCCACGTCGGTGACGCTCCGGCTCCTGCCGCGCCCGCGCGGCGTAGGGACGTTGCTGGCGACCTTCCGCGACGCGATCACGGCGGGCACCGCGGTCGGCGCGATCCTGCGCGCCGGACTGCGGCCGCGCGCGCTCGAGCTGCTCGACCGCGCGACGCTCGAGCACATGCGCGGCCGCGGCCGCCGCCTGCCCGAGGGCGCCGGCGCGCTGTTGCTCATCGAGCTCGACGGTCCGGAGGAGGGCATCGACGCCGAGGTCGAGCGCGCCGGCGCCGCCTCCGAGGCCGCGGGCGCGCTCGAGGTGATCGTAGCGCGCTCGGCGGCGGAGCGCCGCGACCTGTGGGAGACGCGCCGCCTCGTCAACCCGACGCTGCGCGACCTGCACCGCCGCAAGATCCCCGAGGACATCGTGGTGCCGCGCAAGGCGATCCCCGAGATGCTCCGCCGCGTCGACGAGATCTCGGCGCAGACACGCATCCCGACCGCGACCTACGGCCACGCCGGCGACGGGAACCTGCACGTGAACCTGCTCGTCGACGAGCCCGACGACGTGGTCGGGCCCCGCCTCGGGCAGGCCATGGACGCGATCATGCGCGCGACGCTCGACCTCGGCGGCACGCTCGCGGGCGAGCACGGGGTGGGCCTGCTCAAGATGAAGTACCTCTCGTGGGAGCAGTCGCCGCCGCTCCTCAACCTGCAGCGACGGCTGAAGCGGGTCTTCGATCCGCTCGACCTGCTCAACCCGGGCAAGGTCTTGCCGGAGCCGGCGTGACCGTCGGCGCGCTCGCCGCGGCGCTGCGCGGCCGCGTGGCGCAGCGCGTCGCCTACGACGGCTTCGCCGAGGCTGCGGTGCTGGTCCTGCTGCGCGTCGACGACGAAGACACGCCGCTCGACATCGCGCGGCTCCTCTTCACCCTCCGCCGCGAGGAGCTGCGCACGCACGCCGGGCAGATCTCGTTCCCCGGCGGGCGGCGCGATCCCGAGGACGCGGACCTCGTCGCCACCGCGCTGCGCGAGGCGGACGAGGAGCTGGCGCTGCCGCGCGACCGCGTCGAGGTGCTCGGCGTGCTCGACGACGTCCCGACGCCGTCGGGCTACGTGATCACGCCGGTCGTCGGCGTGGTCCGCGGGACCGTCGCGCTCACGCCGCAGGCGAGCGAGGTGGCAGAGGTCATGGAGCACACGCTCCGTGATCTGCGCGAGCCGGCGCGTTACCGCGACGCCGGTCCGGTCGAGTGGCACGGGGTCCGGTACCAGCTGCACGAGTACCACATGCCGGGAGCGCGGATCTGGGGCGCGACCGCCCGCATGGTCCACCAGCTGCTCGAGCTCGGCGGGCTGAAATAAAAAGGCCCGCGTCGTTGCGGACGCGGGCCTCTTCGTGAAGCGGAGCGAGCTTACTTCTTCGCGTCGCCCGCGTCGCCGCCGGCGTCGCCGCCCTCGGCCTTCTTGCCCTTCTTGCCCTTCTTGCCCTTCTTCTCCGCCTTCGGCGCGTCGCCGCCAGCGGCGTCCTCAGCGCGGACCGGAGCCGCGAACGAGGCGAGGGCGAAAGCAGCAACGAGGCCGAGGATGATCTTCTTCATAGGTCGTCTCCTTGATGGGGTCCCAGCAGGGTCCTGGGCCGACGCACGATACTTGAACCGGATACCAAAAACAAAGGCCCAGACGTACGCCGCCGGGCCTTTGTCGAGCTACGAATGCGTGAGGGAGCGGAAGTTACTTCTTGGCCGCGTCGCCACCCGCCGCGTCGCCACCCTTCTTGTCGCCACCCTTCTTCGCCTTCTTGTCCTTCTTGGCGCCGTCCGTCTTCGCGTCGCCGGCCGGGGCGTCCTCGGCGCGAACCGGGGCCGCGAACGAGGCGAGAGCGAAGGCAGCGACGAGGCCGAGCATGATCTTCTTCATTGGGAGTCTCCTTGCGGTGGGTGTCCCGCCGGGAGGTTCCCGGCGTTCAGGGCAAGGCAGTCTGCAGCGCATATGCCGGCCTCAAGCCGCTGATATCCCGTCGACGCGACCTCGTCCGTGGGGCGTTTATGTGCACGGCAGGGCTCGGTCGTGGTGCGGGCCGCCACACGGTCGTTAGATCTGCCTACCGGGCGCGCGCGACCGCGAGGGGAACGGCGGCGTAGACCCAGTCGACCCAGGCCTTGATATGGCCTTCCCGATCGAAGACGAAGTTGTAGCGGTTGTAGTCGAGCTGCTCGCCGCGGAGCACGCGGGCGGCGAGCGCCAGCACCTGCCGCACCTCCGCGCCCGCCTGCATGCGCGCGCCGGGCGAGAGCCCGTCCCACGCCCGCCCACGTACGAACGTTTGATCGATGCGGCCGGCGCGGGGCGACCAGGTCCGCGGCAAGAGGTGCCCGTACCGCCGCGCGAACGTCGGATCGTCGCGCAGCCGCGCGTAGGCGTGCAGGGTCTGCTCGGTGAGCAGCTTCCGCGCGGCCGCGCCGATGCGGCCCTTGCTCACCTGCAGCCAGCGCGGGTAGTTGATCCACTGCTCCCGGGCCAGCGCCTTCGCCGGGATGAGCTTGGCGACGATGCTCCGCCCGCGATCGACGTAGACCTCGCTGATCCCGCCGCGGCGGAAGCCGGCGAACGCCGGATCGGTCCGCGGCGAGCGGGTGGCGTGCGCCGGCGTCCCCGCGGCGAGCGCGAGCCCGAGCCCGAGCCCGAGGAAGAGGACGAGCCACACGCGCAGGCGATCCACGACGCCTGGCAGAGCAAGCGCGGCGCCAGGCGCAAGCGTCCGATCTGCTTCGTGAAGCCAGGCTTCGACGTGGAGTCGATCGGCCCCACTCGCCGGCCACTCGGCCCGTCGCGCCCGCCCCGCACCACGGGATTCCGCGGGCTCACCCTGGTGTGCCGCTTGCTCCGTGGGAAGTCGTGCGCCTCCTCGCGCCGCTCCTGTCGTTGCTCCTCGGCGTCGCCCATGCGGCGCCCGCCGGGCCGCGGCTCGCGCGTGCGATGGCACGGATGCGCCTCGGGTTCGCACACGACGTCGAGGTCGGCGGCGCGCGCATCCGCACCACCGACGTGTTCGGGATGGGCGATGGGCGGGTCGCCGCGCTCGCCGAGGTGGCGCGCGACGGGAAGACGAGCGTGCAGCTGTACTACCGCAGCAACTCGCAGGGCGTGTTCCGGCTGCTCCCGGCGCTCAACCTCTCGCAGCGACGGTGGGGCGGGGCGTTCGACGGCCTGCCGGTGTTCGACAAGGGCGACGGAGAAGAGCACCTGACGGCGCCCATCGTCGTCGAGGACCTGCTCCAGGGCCTGCGGCCGCGCCGCGCCCGCCTGGCCGATGTCGATGCGCTGCTGCACGCCGCGGTGCCGATCTACCGGAGCCCGGCGGGCTACGCGCGCTACCTGGCGGGGCCGGCGAAGCCGACCTCGCAGAAGATCCGCCTCTTCGACCGCGTGGGCGGCGAGCCGGTGATCCGCGCGCCGCTCCGGCCGGACTACCGCCACCCTCTCTCGCGCGGCGTCGCGCACAGCAAGCTCGACGGCGACGTCGAGCAGCTGCGCTACCCGTCGCGCGACGGCCGCCTCGTGTACACGCTGCACGTCGACCGCGCCGGCCGCGCGCAGATCGCGACGGTCACCGCGGTCGACGCGCAGGTGAACGAGCTCGGGCTGCCGACGCGCACCGTCACGAGCGACGCGGTCACGACGCCGCAGTGGGAGTACACCTTCCAGATCCCGGACGGCATGGCCGGCGCGCTGCACCCGCGCGACCGCAACTACGCCTCGAGCTGGCGCTACCTGCGCGAGCGGCCGGAGATCCGCGCGTTCTACCGCGCGACCGGTCGCCCGCGGCCCGACGCCTGAGGGCGTGGTAGCCTCCGGCGCATGCACGCGCCGAGGTCCTACGTCTGTGGCCGCTTCGTCGACGGGACGGAAGGCCCGCAGGCGCTCGTCAACCCCGCCACCGAGGCCCCGCTCGCGACGATCCGCTCGGGCGGCTTCGATCGCGGCGAGGCGTTGAGCTACGCGCGGGAGCGCGGCGGGCCGGCGCTGCGCGCGATGACGTTCGCCGAGCGCGGCGAGCTCCTGCGCGCGATCGGCAAGGCGATCCACGCCGCGCGCGATCCGCTCATCGAGCTCGCGATCGCGAACGGCGGCAACACCCGCTCGGACGCGAAGTTCGACATCGACGGCGCGTCGGGGACGCTCGCGGCGTACGCCGAGCTCGGCAAGGCGATCGGCCCCACGCAGGTCCTCCTCGACGGCGACGCCGTCCAGCTCACGCGATCGGTGCGCTTCTTCGGCCGCCACATCGCGGTGCCGCGCGAGGGCGTGGCGGTGCACGTGAACGCGTTCAACTTCCCCGCGTGGAACCTGTGGGAGAAGGCGGCCTGCGCGCTCCTCGCCGGGATGCCGGTCGTCACCAAGCCGGCGACCGCCACCGCGCTCCTCGCGCACCGGATCGTCGAGCTCGTCGTGGAGCAGAAGCTCTTGCCCGACGGCGCGCTCCAGCTCGTGCTCGGCTCGACGGGCGACCTCCTAGATCGCCTCTCCGGCCAGGACTGCCTGGCGTTCACTGGCTCGTCGGAGACGGGACACCTGCTGCGCGGCCACGCGCGCGTCGTTGCCGCGTCGGTGCGCGTGAACCTCGAGACCGACAGCCTCAACGCCGCGGTGCTCGGCCCCGACCTCGGCCGCGGCGCGCCCGCCTACGACCTCTTCCTCGGCGACGTCGTCCGCGACATGACGCAGAAGACCGGGCAGAAGTGCACCGCGATCCGCCGCGTCTTCGTGCCCCGCGATCGCCTCGACGAGGCGCGCGAGGACCTGCTCGAGCGGATCGCGCGCGCGGTCGTCGGCGACCCGAGCCGCGAGGACGTGACGGTGGGGCCGGTGGCCACGCGCGCGCAGCGCGACGAGGTGCACCGCGGGATCGCCCGCCTCGCCGCCGAGAACAAGACGCTCTGCGGCGACGGCGCGCTCGCGCCGGTGGGCGTGCCCGCCGGGACCGGCTTCTTCGTCGCGCCGACGCTGCTCGAGGCGAGCGATCCGGCGCGCGCCGAGGCGGTGCACGCGCACGAGGTGTTCGGGCCGGTCGCGACGATCCTCCCCTACGCGACCGCGGACGAGGCGCTCGCCGGGATCCGGCGCGGCGGCGGCGGGCTGGTCTCGTCGGTGTACTCCGACGAGCGCGGCTTCCTGCGCACGATGGCGCTCGGCCTGGCCGCGCACCACGGCCGCCTCTTCCTCGGCTCGTCCAAGCTCGAGGGGCACGCCATCGGGCCGGGCACCGTGCTGCCGCAGCTCGTGCACGGCGGCCCCGGGCGCGCCGGCGGCGGCGAGGAGCTCGGCGGCGCGCGCGCTCTCGGATTCTACACCCAGCGCACCGCGATCGCCGGCGACCGGCCGATCCTCGATGCGCTGTTTCCGACGGCGACGCCGACGCCGCCCAGCGACCGCGGCTAGTCTTTCTTCGCCATGTCGATCGGCACCGCCATGTCGGCGGGGGGCGCCGGACACATCGGGTCGACGACGCACTCGCCGAAGCCAGGCTCCGTGGTGAGGAAGCGGTAGCCCGAGTCGCAGCCCGCCGAGACGGCCATGCAGAAGCCGCCGCAGCACTCCGCGGTGGTCATGTCCGTCGGCAAGCCGCACTCCGCCGCGGTGGTGCACGCGACATGGTTGTTGTAGTCGTCGCCGCAGCCGGTGAGGACGCCGCCACCGGCGAGGACGGCGAGGAGCGCGAGGCGAGTGAGGTAGGCCATGGGCGCGTATAGAACGCGTGCCCCCGAAGCGTGTCAACTGGCCAGGTGGCACGCCCGCGCCTTGCGCCGCGACGCCGCGCGCGGCCCCGGTCGACGAAACGGTTAATTTACCGTCGACGAAACGGTTAATTTACCGTCGTGGACCCGCCTCCCCCCAGGTGATACGAGAGTCCGATCGACATGGGCACGATCGTCATCGGGAGTGGCATGGCGCTGGGCGAGCACCGCGTCCCGAACGACGCGCTCGCCCGCGTCTGCGACACCACCGACGAGTGGATCCGCGAGCGCACCGGCATCCGCGAGCGCTACTACGTGAAGACCGGCACCGCGCCGTCCGACCTCGCGCAGCGCGCGGCGGAGCAGGCGCTCGAGGAGGCGCGCGCCCACGGCATCACGCGTGACGACATCGACTACCTCATCGTCGCCACCATGACCCCGGACTACTACTTCCCCGGCGTCGCGCCGATCCTCCAGCACAAGCTCGGGCTGCGCGCGATCCCCGCGCTCGACGTCCGCCAGCAGTGCGCCGGCTTCCTGCACGCGGTGCAGCTCGCCGACGCGCTGCTCGGCAGCGGCGCGGCGCGGCACGTGCTGGTCGTCGGCACCGAGGTGCACTCCGGGTTCATGCCTTTCGACGTCGACGTCGTGATCGGCACCTCGTCGCGGGTGCCGACCGACGCCGAGCGCGCGTTCGCCACCCGCTTCCGCGATCGCACCGTCCTGTTCGGCGATGCCGCCGGCGCGGCGATCTTCACGAGCACGCCTGATTCGACCCGCGGCGTGCTCGCGACGCGCCTGTACACCGACGGCAGCCAGGCCGATCGGCTGTACGTACCGTCGGGGTTCGTCAACCGTCCGTACATCACCGAGGAGATGGTGCGCGAGGGCCGCCACGTCCCCGAGATGGACGGCCACCGCGTCTTCCGCGCCGCGGTCACGAGGCTCCCCGAGGCGATGCGCGCGGTGCTGGAGGAGACCGGCCACACCGTCGGCGACCTGAAGCTCCTGCTCGCGCACCAGGCGAACCTGCGCATCACCGAGGCGGTGCAGCGCGCGCTCGGCCTCGCCGACGCGCAGGTCTACAACAATATCGACCGCTACGGGAACACCACCTCGGCGACGATCCCGATCCTGCTCCACGAGTGCCGCGCGGCCGGTCGCATCGCCCCGGGCGATCTCGTCGGTCTGGTCGGCTTCGGGGCCGGCTTCGTCTGGGGTGCCAGCCTCCTCCACGCCTAAAATCCTTGCTGGAGGGAGGCGGCTTGGCTTACAATTTTTAGCGGACCGCTTTGGAGACTGCCCATGCGCATGACCCTGGCCGGTGTCGCCTCCGCGCTCTGCCTCTCGTTCGGCTGCTCCTCCGCTCCCCCCGCGTCGTCGCAGGCCGCGCTGCACGCCAACAACGTCGCGGTGACCCACGACTGGGCGGTGGCGGTGGCGCGCCAGTTCGCGCCTGATCCGCACCAGCTGCCACCGACGGTGGTGCCGCCGAACCCGATCCTGCGCCGCGACGGCGACACCAACCCGCGCGGTCCGGCGTGCATGCTGTGCCCGACGGCGATGGGCGCGCGCGCCTCCGCGGACGGATGGGAGCTCGCCGGCCGCCCCGACCCGGTCGAGATCGCGACCGCGCTCGGCGCCCCGGCGCTGGCCGCGCCGATCGCGGATCGGATCACCGACGCCGAGATCGCCCTCGCCGAGGCGTCAGCGACCGATCGCGACGCCGCCGAGACGATCGTCCGCGCGCTCGCCGCCGATCTCGACGGGCTCGCCCAGCAGCTGTAGCCGCGAAGGGGCTACGCGCAGCTGATCGCGACCGAGTGGCTGTGCGCCTCGGTCGTCGTCGACGTCTTCGTCACCGAGTTGTTCCCGCTCAGCGCCGTGAAGTCCGCCGCGGTCAGCGTGACCGAGTGCGTGTGCGTCGCGGCGCCGTGGATGTCGTACGTCTTGTCGACCCCGGCGGTGATGTCGAAGATCGGCACCGTGATCGAGTGGCCGTGGTTCGCCGAGATCGTCGACGCGGTGCCGTTCTGCAGGCAGTTGCCCGCGTTGGACAGATCGGTCGGCCCGGTGTGCGGGCCCGCGAGGTCGGGGTTGGCGGGCGTGTCGCTGCCGCCGCAGCCGGCGGCCGCAGTCGAGAGGAAGACGACGGTGAGCTTCAGGAATTCCTTGCGCGTAAGGTCCATGGGGTCACCTCGACTGGGAAGCTACTCTACTTGCACGCGGCGACCGAGACCTTCTTCGCCGCGAGGATCGGGCAGGCGTTGTCCTTCAGATGCCCGTCGCCCTTCTTCAGTCCCTCCTCGAGCGCGCCGCGGACGTCCGCGAAGCAGCTCTTCTCGACGAGCGCCTTGGCGTCGTCCTGCCAGACGTTGTCGTCCAGCGCCGCGACGAGCGCCTTCTTCACGTCGGCGTCCTTGCACGCGCCCGCGTTCGCCGCGATCGCCTTCTTGAAGAAGGGCACCGCGATGTACGCGACGAGGCGGCTCGTCACCAGCTTGCCCGCGCGCATCGGCAGATCGGCGGTGACCGCGTCGGCCTCGACGAAGGCCTTGAGCTCGTCCATCCACGGATCGTCGCCGCTCGAGTGCCGAGAGTCGGAGTAGGTCTTGGCGAACGCCTTGAGGCCCGCGTCGGCGCGCCCCTGCATGAAGACCTTGCCCTTCTTCAGCGTCGGGTAGCGCTTCACGAGGTCGTCGGCCGTGCGCAGGGTCGCGTGCCCGTCGAGCGTGCCGAGGTAGCCCGCGCCGGCGCGCTCGGCGATGCGCTGCCAGGCGTCGTTGCGCTTGGACGGCGCGATGTCGCTGAGGTGCTGGACGGCCTCCTGCCACGCCTCCTGCTTCTCCAGCGCCTCGAGGTCCTTCATCTCGTACCCCTCCGCGAACGCGGATGTGGCGAAGGTCACGGTGAGCGCGGCAACCAGCAGGCGATTCATCGGGTCTCCAAGGGTGAGGGCTGGGCAAAAGGCCCGGCGCGCACACTATAGTCGCGCCCGGAGACGCGATGAAGGACGAAGCCTACGAAGAGCTCCTGCCGCTGGGCCACGACGAGACGCCGTACCGTCTCCTGACGACGGATCACGTCTCGACGTTCACCGGCGGCGGGCAGACGTTCCTGCGCGTCGAGCCGCAGGCGCTCACCCGCCTCGCCCGCGAGGCGATGCGCGACATCGCCCACCTGCTCCGGCCCGGGCACCTCGCGCAGCTGCGCCGGATCCTCGACGATCCGGAGGCGTCGGACAACGACCGCTTCGTCGCGCTCGACCTGCTCAAGAACGCGTCGATCTCGGCGGGCGGCGTCCTGCCGATGTGCCAGGACACCGGCACCGCGATCGTGAAGGGCAAGAAGGGCCAGCTCGTGTTCACCGGCGGCGGCGACGAGGCCGCCCTCGCGCGCGGCGTGCAGGAGACCTACGCCACCTGCAACCTTCGCTACTCGCAGCTCGCGCCGCTCACGATGTACGAGGAGGCGAACACCGGCACCAACCTCCCGGCCGAGATCGAGATCGCCGCCGTCGACGGCGACGCCTACAAGCTCCTCTTCATGGCCAAGGGCGGGGGCTCGGCCAACAAGAGCTACCTCTTCCAGGAGACCAAGGCGCTCCTCAACCCCGACAGCCTGATGAAGTTCCTCGACGAGAAGATCCGCACGCTCGGCACCGCCGCGTGCCCGCCGTACCACCTCGCGATCGTCGTCGGCGGCACCAGCGCCGAGTACGCGCTCAAGACCGCGAAGCTCGCCTCGGCGCGCTACCTCGATGCGCTCCCGACGAGCGGCGCGAAGAGCGGCCGCGGCTTCCGCGATCTCGAGCTCGAGGCGCAGGTGCTCGCGCTCACGCAGCGGCAGGGCATCGGCGCGCAGTTCGGCGGGAAGTACTTCTGCCACGACGTGCGCGTCGTCCGCCTGCCGCGGCACGGCGCCTCGTGCCCGGTGGCGATCGCGGTGTCGTGCTCGGCGGATCGTCAGGCGCTCGGGAAGATCACGAAGGACGGCGTCTTCCTCGAGCAGCTCGAGCACGACCCGGCGCACTACCTGCCCGAGATCGACGAACGACAGCTCGGCGGCGAGGTGATCCGCGTCGATCTGAACCGGCCGATGGGCGAGATCCGCGCGCAGCTGTCGCGGCACCCCGTGAAGACGCGGCTCAGCCTCTCGGGCTCGCTCGTCGTCGCGCGCGACATCGCGCACGCGAAGTTGAAGGAGCGCCTCGACCGCGGGGAGGGGCTGCCGCAGTACCTGAAGGATCGCTGCGTGTACTACGCGGGCCCGGCCAAGACGCCCGCGGGCTACGCCTCGGGATCGTTCGGCCCGACGACGGCGGGCCGCATGGACTCGTATGTCGGCCTGTTCCAGCAGCACGGCGGCAGCCTCGTGATGCTCGCGAAGGGCAACCGGTCGAAGGCGGTCACCGACGCCTGCATGAAGTTCGGCGGCTTCTACCTGGGATCGATCGGCGGGCCGGCGGCGCGGCTGGCGCAGGACTGCATCAAGCAGGTCGAGGTCCTCGAGTACCCGGAGCTCGGCATGGAGGCGGTGTGGAAGATCGACGTGGTGGACTTCCCGGCGTTCATCGTCGTGGACGACAAGGGCAACGACTTCTTCGCGCGGCTCTTGCCGCCGGGGACGCAGGCGTGATCGGTCGGGTCGCGCTCTTCGTCGTCGCGCTCGCCGCCGGCTGCAACCACTACGGCCAGAACCAGGCGGCGCAGGCCGCGGCGAACGTCGCGCTCGCGGCGACGGTGGCGGCGGCGCAGGCGGCGGCGGCTCCGCGCCCGCTGCGCCCGCAGGACCGCCCGACGCAGCTCGGCGAGCTCGCCTTCGAGAAGAAGAAGACGCCCTGCGTGCGCGGCACTAGCTACTCCCTCTACTGCACCTCGAGCGGCGAGCGCTGTTACTACCTCACGAGCTACTCGGTCGAGTTCGCGTGCCCCACCCTCGACTGCGCGAGCGGCCCGCCGGCGGCGCTCGCGCGCTGGTGCGAAGGCCCCTGAGGGCGCGCGCTACCTCAGGTCGTCCGGGACCGTCTGCTCGACCTCGCCGCGCAGGGCCTGGGTCACCGTCGGCGAGATGACGCCGAGGTCACGCAGTCCGACGAGGTCCACGCGCGCGCTCCCGACCCCGACACGGCGGACGTCCGCGCCCGCCTGCGGACGCGCGAGCTCGAACTGGATCTGCGAGAGCCTCGCCCACTCGTGCAGCTGGGGGGCGAGCTCGGGCGCGCGCTCGGCGAGCGCGGCCAGCGTGTCCGAGAGCCGAAGCGCCATCTCGGCGATGCGGCGCGCCTCGATTTTCGTCTTGTCCCCACGCTGGATCCAGCCCTCGCGTGCGGCCTGCTCGTCGGCGACGCGCACGCGGTACTGCGCGGCCTGCGGCAGGAGCGCATGCACCTCGAAGGAGCCATGGACCGACGCCTGGAACGATCCCGACGCTGCGCCGTGCGCCTCGTCGCGGCCGAACGAGATCCCGCCCGCACCGAGCGACACGCCCATCGCCGAACGGAGGAACGAGGCCTCCATCGAGCCGGAGGCCGCGCCGTCGATCTCGCCGTGCGCGACCTGCTCGCGGCGGATCTCGGCGCCGCCGACGAAGTAGTGGAGCCCATCCGCGAGCTGCCGCGCGTCGTCGCGCAGCGCTTGGGCGCTCTTGGCCGCCAGCGCCTGCTTGAACCGCCGGCGGTTGTCGACGAACTGCCGGTCGAGCTTGTCGATCGCCGCCGCCTCCAGCGACCGCGCGCGCTCGAGGTGCTCCGTCGATGAGAGCGCGGGGTCGCCCTGGATCACATCGCGCAGGACTCTGAGCTGATGGTTCTGGATCGCGGTGTTGTCCGTCACGCTCGGGTAGGGGTGCTTGGCGAAGTCGCGGAGCTCGGCGACGTACTTGTCGGGGAGCTGCCCGACCGTGCGCACGAACCCGCCGCGCTCGCGACCGCCCACCACCCCGGGCACCCGCTCCGCGGCGTCGACGATCCCGAGGTAGCGGCGCTTGATCGCCTCGATCGCGGCCGCCTTGTCGAGCCGCATGCGGTGAGCGCGGACGAGGACGCCCACGCGCCGCTCCTGCGCGGGCTTCGGCGTGCGCTGCGCGGCGACCGCAGGCCCCGCGAGGACGAGGGTCACGAGCAGGAGCGTGAGGCCACGCGTCATGCGGGCGTTCGACGCAATGCACGTGCCACGCAACGGTGTCGCCGGCGCCCAGTCGCGGCGCGCGGTTGCTGTCGCTGCGCACTCGAGTCAGCGGTCACCTCTGTCGGCTTGTGGTCTGTTGACAGCGCCGACCGTCGCTGCGATAGCTCGCCCATGCGATCCTTGCTCGCGCTCGCGCTCCTGGGATCGGCCTGCGGCGGCGCCAGCGGCACGACCGTCGACGATCTGCCACGCCAGGGGCTGCCCGCCCTCTTCTCCTTCGATCGCGCGGCGGCCGATCGCGGCTACGACCTCCTCACCGTCCACACCGTCGCGGAGCCGGCGATCCCGCGCGCGGGGATCGAGAACCTGTGGATCGTGTGGGACGGCGGCTACGACGGCGACTACTGGGCCGCGTTCCGCAAGCGCTACGGGATGCACGAGGCGCCGTTCGACAACGGCGGCCTGCCGATGGGGATGCGCGCGATCGGCCAGAGCGTCACGTTCGACTGCCTCCTGTGCCACGCGAGCACCGTCGCCGGCAAGCCGGTCCTCGGCGTCGCCAACTCCACGCTCGACATCCAGTCGCTGCTCGACGATCTCGAGAAGGCGGCGAACCTCGCCGGGATCAAGCCGCCGTTCCAGCTGCGCGACCGCACCGGCGCCGCCGGCGCGATCGACGCCGTGGGGATGGCCGCGGTCCTCGGCGAGCAGATCGGTGTGGCGCCCGGTACGCTCAACAGCAACACCGGCTGGACGCGCGCGCCCGCCTGGTGGCAGCTCAAGCACAAGACCCGCGTCTTCAACGACGGCACCGGTGCGTCGCCGAGCTTCCGCACGATGGCGGGGATCCTGCTCGCGTTCGGCCTCACGATCGATCAGATCGCGCAGCGGAGCGCCGAGTTCGACGACATCGGCGCGTGGATCCTGTCGCTCGAGGCGCCGCGCTGGTCCGGCACCCTCGACCGCGCCCGGTGGGAGCGCGGGCGCACCGTCTTCGCCGACACCTGCTCCGACTGCCACGGCCTCTACGACGGCCCGCAGGCGTACTACCCGAGCACCATCGTCGACACGTCGTTCGTCGGGACCGATCCGATGCGCGCCGACCGGGTCCGCCAGGTGGAGATCGACACGATCAACGCCACCTGGTTCGGCGATCCGCCGATGATGGACACCGACGGGTACCTCGCGCCGCCGCTCGTCGGGGTGTGGGCGCGCGCGCCCTACCTCCACAACGGCAGCGTCCCCGACCTCGCCTCGGTGCTCGACTCGAAGAGCCGGCCACAGGTGTGGCGGCGCACGGGCACCGGCGAGGCCGACTGGGATCCGATCCGCGTCGGCTGGCGCTACGACGTCCCGACCGAGACGCCCGCCCCCGACAGCATCGAGGGCCGCCGCATCTACGACACGCGGCGCGACGGCCTGCACGCCACCGGCCACCCCTTCGGCGACGATCTCACCGACGAGGATCGCCAGGCCGTCATCGAGTACCTGAAGTCGCTGTAGTCAAAATAGTCAAAATTTTGCCCTCGGCGCACGGGCCCCCCATCCTCGGGGACGTGGGGGAGCCGAACATGGACAAGGGCTACGAGCGCAGTGAGCCTCGCGTGCTGTACCGGGCCGCCTGCTGGCTGCGCAGCGCCGAGGGCGACAGCGCCTTCATCGGCGAGACGCGCAACCTGAGCCGACGCGGCATGTTCGTCAGCGTCGCGCCGGCGCCCTCGCTCGGGGACGAGGTCCTCTGCGAGCTGCCCGGCCAGCGCGCGATGCGCGGCCGCGTCGCGTGGGTCTTCACCGGCGGTGAGGATCGCACCGGCGTCGGGATCGAGTTCGTCGATCTGTCGGAGCCGGAGAGCTCGCTGCTCGAGCGCCTCGTCGGCGTGCGGCTCGACGACACCCAGCCGCTGCAGGTCCACTTCGACGGCCTCCCGTCGCCGATCCGCGCCACCGGGCGCGTGACGCACGAGGGCATCGACCTCTCCACCACGCTCGGGTTCCTGCGCCTCGGCGGCGCGGTCTCGGTCTCCGCGGCGGGCACGACCGACGCGCGCCTCCACGGTCGGATCGCGCGCGTCGCGCTGCGCACCGACGACGGCGCGCCCCGGCTGCAGATCTCGCTCGCGCTCCTGCCGGATCCCCAGCCGATCCCGGAGGCCGCGGACGACGAGCGCTGGTTCCCCGAGATCGTCGTCACCACGGCCGCGTCGGAGCTCGCCTTCGAGGCGACGCCCTTCGTCGTCGGCGAGCCCGAGCCGACCGAGCGGACCGACATGGCGCCGGTGGTCGCCAGCGCGCTCGTGTTCGAGCGACCTCCCCGGGCGCGGCCGGGCGTGCGCGGACCGTTCTGGGCGCTGATCGCCGGCGGCCTGGTCGCGACCGGTATCGCCGCGGTGTGGCTGGCCACGCCGGCGCGCGCGCCACGCGAGGACGCGCGCGTCGAGGTGACCACCGTCGAGACGCCCGTCGACCCGGTGGGCCCGATCCCGGCGGCCGCCGACAAGGCGCGGGCCGCCGAGCCCGCGGCCGTCGACGAGCCCGCCGAGCCCGCGGCGGCCGAGCCGATCCGCCTCGCGCCGATCCAGATCGAGGCGACGCGCGGGGAGCCGGCGAGCGCCGACGAGCCCCCGCTCAACCCCCACGCGAATCCCGTCGCCTCCGGAGAGCACCCCGCCGAGGCGGCCGAGCCGGCCCACGTCGTCGAGCCGATCCACGTCGCCGCGGCGGCGGTCGCGCGCGCGCCCGAGCCGCGCGCCGCGTCGCTCGCCGCCTGGCGGCCCGAGGTGAAGCCCCTCGGCGGTGCGGCCACGGTCTTCGTGCCGGTGAGCGGCACCCGTGGGATGACCACGTTCCAGATGAGCGATCCGCCCGGGATCGCGATCGACCTCCCGCACGGCCGCGCGGAGATCCCGCTGCGCTCGCAGCTCCTGCACGACGACGCGCTGCGCTCCCTGTGGGTGCGCGCCCGCCCGACCGGCGGCATCCAGATCCGGCTGCACGTCGCGCCGGGCGTGCACGTCGGCGTCGACGCCGTCGACGGCGGCGTCCGCTTCCGCAAGAAGGGCTAGCCGCTACCGCGCGGGCGGCGAAAAGTCGATCGCCTTCACGAGCACGCCGAGGCGCTCGCGCGCCTCGCTGCGCTCGATCGAGATCTGCACCACCTTGCGGGTCGCCTCGTTGAGGCCGGTCTCGAGCTCGGCGAGCGTGCCCTCGAGCTTGCGCTTGAGGTCGGCGTTGGCGGAGGACTTGCCGAGCGCGCGGAGGTTCTCGCGCACCTCCTCCTGCCGCTGCGAGAGCGCGTTCTTCTGCTCCTCGGCGGCGCCGCCCTGCCCGTCGAGGCGATCGATCTTGTCGCGGAGCGCGAGCACCTCGCGCAGCTGCGCCTCGACGCGCGGATCGGCGCTCGCGTTCTTGAGGTAGAGCGCGACCACCTGGCGGCCGAAGTCGTTGAAGATGTCGACGTCGCGCCGCACCGGCGTCTGCTCCTCGACCTCGACCTTCGTGCGCCCGCTCTTGCCGAGCTTGATCGGTACGAAGTAGGCGCCGCCTTCTTCGAGCATCTTGTCCTGGCCGAGCACCTTCCAGCCGGTGCGCCGCTCGCGCCGGACGTAGAGCGTCTCCTCGTCGCCGCTGCCGTTGTCGACGTCGTACTTCCACCGCGTGATGCGCTTCGTCTCGCAGGTGATGACGCCGCGCGCGATGCGGAGGAGCTGCACGCCCTCCTCGCGGGTCTCCTCGGCCAGCTGGATGCGCACGCGGCCGTCGAGGGCGTAGGGCACGAAGCTGCCGGCGCCCTTCTCGATGCGCTGCGCGAGCGCCTCGCCGAGGAAGGTGCCGCCGCCCTCGCCGTTGCGGTAGATCGCCATCGGCCCGGCCTCGAGCACGAGGCCGGTGTCGTTCACGAAGCGCACCGAGCGGTACGGCGACACCGAGTCCTGCCCGACGCGGAACAAGAGGACGTCCTGCCCGGGGATCTTCGCGTTCACGATGTTCACGAGCGCGCTCTGGCGCTCGCCGACGGTGATCGGCTCGGCGATGTCGTAGCGGAAGAGGCTGCCGACCGCGTTGCCGGCGACGAGCGTGCGGAAGTTACGCTCGAGATCGGCCGAGGTCACCGCCGGCGGCGGCGGCGGCGCGGGCGGCGCGTTCATCGGCGGCGAGATCGAGCGCGGGCGCGCGAGGTAGCGATCGAGCTTCGCGCCCTTCTTCGCGGGACCCGCGCCGGCGCCGGGTTCGCTCCTCGTCGCGGGCGGTGCCATCGCCTCGGCAGGCGCATCGGCGGCGGCCGCCGCCTCGCCCGAAGCGACGCCGCCGCTCGACTCGAAGGCGTCGAGCGGCACCTCCGCGATCGTATCGCGCGCCTCGAGGTGCGGCCGGCGCGGGAAGCGCGGCGTGTACAGGTCGTACGTGAACGCGAGCGGCGTGCCCGCGGTGAGCGAGAGCTGCACGTCCTTCCAGTCGTCGCCCGAGACGTTGTCGACGACGGCCCAGCCCTGCAGCAGCGACCGATCGCCGACCTTGTCGAGGACCAGCCGGTACGCCGGCTTCCAGGCCGGCATCTCGACGACGTAGCTCACCACGAGATCGTGGTGCCCGCCCGACAGGCGCACCGTCACGTCGACGGGCTTCCAGGCGCCGGCGTCGAGCGCGACGTCGAGCGCCTTCTTGAGCCCGACTTCGAGCGTGCCGTCGAGGATCCGCAGCTCCTTGACCTTCGCGACGGCGACCTGCGCGAGCGCGCCGCCCTCGGTGAGCACCGAGAGGCGCCAGTCGTTCTTGTCGCCCTGGCCGAGGTTCTCGACGCCGACGAGGCGCCCGGCGACGGTGCGCTCGCCGATCACCACGCAGCGCGCGCCGCGGAACGCCTGCGCGATCGCGAGGAGGCCGCCCTCGGTGCGCACCTGCTCGGGCAGCTCCGAGAGGAGCTTCGCGCGCGACTTCTCGATCGGCAGCGCGATCGACGTGGCGCGGCCGTTGCCCAGATCCACGACGGTCAGCGACTTCAGGAAGTCGCGGATCTGATCGGGGCGGACGCGGAGGTGCAGGACGTCGTCGGACAGCTTGCCGCGCCAACCCGTGGGGACGCCATGATCCGAGGAACGATCGCGGGCGCGCTGTACGCGCTCGGTCTGGCCGGCTGCGCCGCGGCGACGGTGGGCC